>OJIO01000034.1_pt1 | contig 106740 bp, 84 predicted proteins | sample 1595621 | NCBI WGS metagenome assembly OJIO01 (sample SAMN05416776, study PRJEB24817) | seawater metagenome | isolation source: Sea water | place: Canada:Atlantic | collected 2013-07 | reverse complement strand
ATGTAACGGGGCAATCCGTCCCTGGTAGAGCCTGAGCGGGACACGATCGGCGTGGTCAGATCGAATAGATGTTAAAGGTGCCAGGGCCAAGTCATCCTTGATATTGGGGAAGCGTCTATATATGTCCCCTATGGTACCTCTAACGACTGCCTGTAGCTTTTCGGGCACAACGATGATCTTGCGCCGATATTTTTGGCCATACTCGTCTTGCGGATGACGTCACACAGCAGCAATAAGGAAGCAGCAATAAGGGATAAGGGGTCATATCATCGCCGTCAAAACTAGCGGCAATTTGGCAAGGCTTGAGAGGGAGAAAACGGGATGGCATTCAGGTCGCATATTGTCACGACGGTCATCTCTTTGGAGCTAAACAATAAAAACCATAAGGGATACCGCCGTGTTTGTAGCTATCCTCGTGAAATATCCTGGCTGATGAATTTGAAAGCGGCCGAAATTTAACAACCTGTTTGGTATTTTCACCATCAGGGTAAATCTAAAAATGTAGCGAGCGATGAAAGGACAAGGCAAAAATCGACGAAAAAGCGCAGTTTATAAGTGATAAATGAGCATTTTCAGTCGATTTTTAACGTCGCAATGTCGAGCGCAGTCATTTATAGACATGCCCATTATTAAAGAGCCGCCTTATCTTCTTCAATTAGCTGTTGTAAAGACACCGGCTTTTGGCCCGTAATAAACTCTACATGGTGAGAAAGAATGTTATGGTAACCCTCGTCAAACGCAACATACGCACTCACCAGTTCATCAGAACCCCAAAACACACCAGGGTTTGTTGCATCTTCCTGAACATCGCGACCAATACCCCAACTGGCAAATTTCTCATGCATTTCATCTGGCGTGAGTATTTCATATTGAATTGGCCGGTTGTATAGTGTTGAAAACATATGTGAAATTTCTCTAAAACTAAGAAGGTCAGGGCCAGTAAGTTCGTAGGTAACCCGATAGTGTTTTGTCGGCTCTTGCAAACAGACAGCGGCACAGCGTGCTATATCTTGTCTTGATACTGGAGCAATTTTACCTTTATCGCCAACTTGGTACCATACCCCTCCCATTAACGCACTCTGCGCCATCGGCGTGAACATTTCCGAGTAGGTTTGGTCTCGGAAGATCGTATAACTTAAGCCTGATTCAATCAGATCACGTTCACTTTCAATATGGTCGCCAGCAGAAACTGTCGGATTACCAGGGTGAACACCCGCAACTGAGGTATAAACAATGTGTTTAATACCTGATTTTTTAGCTGATTCTATCGCATTACGGTGCTCTTGGACTCGTCTACCGACCATAATACTGCTAATTAACAGCATGGTATCATTCCCTGCATAAGCCGCTTCCAATGATTCAGGATCACGGTAATCTCCACGACAAACGCGCACCCCTTTCGCCGCCAAATCAGATAACTTGTCCGGGCTTCTTGTAATAAGTGTCAGGTTTTCTGGCACAACCGTTTTCAGCAATTCGGAAACAACCAGTTTCCCCAATGTGCCCGAGGCACCATTAACAACTATTTTAGTCATATTAAACTCTCCTGGCTTTTTAAATAACATAAAGAATTTTCAAAAAAATATCTTTTATGGACTATTCATCAATCCCTAAATTCAACTAATAACTGCAACACTCGTATGCAGAAGGCAATCCGCCCCTTCCCTCTAATGGAAGGGGACTTTCAAGCATTCCTGATCACGACTCCCTTTTAGGTCAATATAGAAATTGTATAAACTCAGGCTGACAAATAAGGGGGAATTTCTGAAAAACCACGACCTGCCATTTCCAGCAATATTTATTTTGTTTTGTCTGCAAGTGCAGTTCGTAAAGCAGTGGGGGTTACTGCCATCGCAATCATAAAACCGTAGAAACCTTTAACAAGATAGATACTGCTCAGGGTCATTGAATCGTTCCATGCAATGGATAAAATAAAAACAGCAACGGGGGCCGAGACAATAGTAACCACAACCGCCACGAACAAAGACCGTATAATAATATTACCTGGTAGCATGGATTTTCCATTTTCCAACGGTAAAACACTGCCAGAAGCTACACGTTTACGAGTAATAAAACCCAACGCAAGCACACTCATTAGTGTAATGACAAAGGTTTGCGGAACAAAATCCGCTGCAAGCCCTGACGTACCCCATAACTCAATAATTTCCACATTGGAAAATAGCATCCACGCAAAAAACACACTAAGCAACCCACTGATAACGGAGTTTATAGCAGTTTCCTTGATTATGTAACTTTTGTGTTCCTGAAGCATACTATTAATCTCACTGTTCAAGTTATTTTTATCAAACATAAACCAGACACGTCGACACCAACTTAAAGAATAGACAAGTCCGGGGCATCCAAGGCTATTACTTCAGGGATAATAAAATATATATTTTTTCAATTTATAATATTTTATCGACCACCCAATAATACCAACAACATCCATCTTGAAAATCAATATACAGTGGGCATCTGAAAATTTAGCGAGCGATGAAAAGACAAGTGAAAATCGAAAAAAGCGCAGTTTATACATGATAAATTAGCATCTTGAGTTGATTTTTAACGCCGCAATTTCGAGCCCTGTAATTTATAAACACCCCCTACAGGCTCACAACCAAAATCAATCATTACCAAGGGAAGAAGCAGAGAAATCATTTTCCAATAACTGCACTTGATTATCCGACCTCTCGATACCCAAGCCATCAACAAAGTAACGTTCTGATTTAAAATCATACGTAACTTCCAATGCTGATTTCATCAATGGGATGGTATCCGAGCCTACCAGATGAGACTCACTAAACTGCCAAATCGTATCATCCTGGTCATACATTTCAGCATAAACAATCGTCCAACTGTCTTCGTCCAGATAAAACCGGCGACGAACATAACGATGTTTCATTCCGGTACGCAGCTTGGCTTCAATAACCCAGACACGATGCGGTTCATAGCGAAGAAATTTCGGATTCACATGTCCTTTAGACAGGAGGCGATCCAAATTCAAAGTACTATCAGAAAGTGCATAGGCATTATAGGGAATATAGACTTCTTTTTTCCCTAGCAGACTCCAGTCATAACGATCAGGTGTACCATTAAACATATCGGTCTGATCAACAGTTCGCAACAGGAAAGAATTAGGATCAAGTTCATCATAGGCCAGATTCGGTGCACGATGTGCACGATGATCACCCGGAAGTAATATCCAGGCCTTGCGTGGTGTAACAATACGATCCATAGGCTCATGTAATAATACCTTGGTTCCCCTGATGGAATCCGGAGCAAGAACAGTCCAACTCATAAAGAACAGTTTATTATCCAGCTCTTCAGGCTGGAGGCCAGGTTTGCAATAGTGCAAATAATATCGGTATTTTCGTAATGTATCGTTACGGTTGCCGTTCTCATCAACCAGACTGGATAACGAGGTAAACTCGAGTGAAGACTCACGAAATCGCAGAATATGATTGAATAAAACTTCAAGTGCATTCTCAGGAATAGGAAATGGAGCACCAATAACAGCACCAGTAACACCGCTTCCCAGCGGCAAAAGATTGGCACTGGTGGCATTGGCCTTGATGGCGTCGTAAACAAACCCTGGATAAGTCGCGACTCGGTAAGAAGGGTAAATGTTCAAATAATAATCTGAGTATCTTTTTAACATCTCCTGCTGACCATTTGTCAGCCTATCAAGATGAGAAGCCATATTATTATAATCAATACGATACAGAGCCTTCTCATTGGAAAACGGATTCTTTTTTTCTGTTATCTGAGCCGAACGAGACTGAATAATCCCGTTTTGCCAATCTGGAATATCGCTACCATTACCATGATCTTCAGCACCAACCGGTGTCAGGTCATGTCCCAGGCGCGCCGCTTCCGTTGATGACACAGCACTCCATCCAAATGATGAAAAAGCGCACAACCCAACAGCAAGAAACAATGTTTTCATGAGTTTTATTTCACCCACATATAAAGATCAGGAACATCTGTATTAAAAAATCAAATACAGCCTATTATTATTCTAAAGTTCCATAATTGCATCAACCGACAATAACATACCAGTCAAAAAACCCATATCAGATTGTATAAAACGATATTATCGATTGATTCAATGGCAGCGAATGAGCAGATACATTCAAATACCAAGGAAGATCTGACCGCGAGTCCGAACAACATCGGACTGGCGGAAATTATTATTACCAGCCATGTCACTATTACTGCTTGAATACGTCATCATTCAGCGAATTAACCATGCTACTGCCATTCAGAACGGTGTGAGATAGAGTATATGACTGAGACAATATATGCTGAGTATAAAAGTAGGCACTATTCAGTTTCGATTGATAAAACGAATTATTACCCTGCCCCAACTCTAGTAATGCATCCGCAGCCACGGCTGCCTTAGCCATTTGCCAACCTCCGGCAATAATTCCGAGAAGTTTGAGCAATGGCACAGATACCGCTAGTACATCTGCGTTGTGCAATGGATAGTTTTCAATAACCCAGGCAACAGCCGCTTCGGCATGCTGAACCGATTTGTGCAATTCATTGCCGATTTTCCGACATTCCAATTTATCCGCATTTTCCAGCATATAAGATGCTGTTGCTTGAACTTCGTTCAGCCATGCATTCAGTGTCTGACCACCATCCGGCATGATTTTGCGGGCCACCAAGTCATGGGCCTGAATACCGGTGGCACCTTCATAGATGGAACAAACCAGTACATCACGCAGTGGCTGGGAAGCGCCGCTTTCAGTGATATAACCAAAGCCGCCATGAGCAAGAATCGAAGTTCTGGTGACATCAACTGCGGTTTCACTCGTCCACCCTTTGAACACCGGAATCATCAGGTCAACAAACGCCTGGCGTTCCTGGCGCAGCGCCTTGTCAGGATGCTTGGTGGCCAGATCCTGGGCAGCGGCCAGATGAAATGCAACTGCCCTCATGGCTTCGGTCTGGCTCCGCATAAACATCAGCATACGGCGTACGTCGGGGTGACGGATAATCGCAACCGATTCCTTCCCACCATCAACCGCTTTGCCCTGAATGCGCTCCCGAGCATAACTCAGTGCCTGTTGATAGGCACGTTCGCTCAATGCCACCCCTTCCAGACCGACATTGAAACGAGAGCCATTTATCATGACAAACATATGCTGCAGGCCCTTGTTTTCCTGGCCGATCAACCAGCCAACCGCCCCCTCTCCGTCATCACCATAAACCAGTGTACAGGTCGGGCTGCCATGATTGCCTAACTTGTGCTCAATACCTGAACACACAACATCGTTGCGTTCATTGGTCTCCGGAATAAATTTTGGTACCAGAAACAACGACACTCCACGAGATCCTTCCGGAGCATTAGGTGTACGTGCAAGCACCAGATGCACAATATTTTCAGTCAGATCATGTTCACCAAACGAGATAAAAATTTTCTGACCAAATATACGATAAGTACCGTCTGCTTGCGGCACCGCTCGGGCGCGCAGCGCCCCCACATCAGAACCAGCCTGAGGTTCGGTAAGGTTCATAGTGGCCGACCATTCACCACTAACCATCCTGGGTATATACAACGCCTTTAACTCATCACTTGCTGCATGCAGTAAGGCTTCAATCCCAACAGTGGTAAGCTCGGAGCACATACAAAAAGACTTGTTAGCCGCAACAAAGGTCTCACGAACGGCAGCCGACAACAGAATCGGAGCACCCTGACCACCAATATCAGTGGGCAAAACCAGGCGATTCCATTCAGCATCAACAAACTGACGATAAGCAATACCGAACTCTTTGGGAGTTTTGACCCCCTCCACACTCCACTGCACCCCTTGGTTGTCACCCAGTTGATTCAATGGTGCCAGGACATCCTCAGCAAAGCGTCCGGCTTCTGCCAGAATGGCATCACGCAGCCCTTCTTCCATAAAACCGGCAACATCCGGAATTTCATTTACACGGTCAATATCAGAAAGTTCATTCAAAACAAAACGAATTTCTTCCAAAGGGGCATTATAAGGAATCACTGCAAAACTCCATTTACTAATAATTAAAATCAATCAATCGTTTAATGATGAGCCTGAATATGGATCAAATACCCAATTTACGGCGAATGATGGCACCATAACTATCCGGAAAAATTCGGGAAATAAGGTGCAACGCACGGGCTCCGTTTCCAACCAAAAGACGTTTTTTGCCACTGACAAGCCCTTTAACAATTTCCGCAGCACAATCTTCCGGAGTTGTGGTCATCTGCCGGAGATTTGCTTCTTTCATCTTGCGCGCCAGAGAATCCTCATTGATGGCTTTAGGGGCTTTATCAATATTGGTATTAATACCGCCCGGGTGCACTAAAACAGCTGTCACTCCAGTACCATCCAGTTCTTGCCACAGGGTTTCGGTTAGACCACGCACGCCGAATTTTGAAATGGTATAGGCAACAGATCCCGGAGTTGCGACCAGACCAAAAACACTGGAAACATTGACAATACAGCCGTGCTTTTGCTCAAGCATAATGGGCAAAAAAGCCTTGGTTCCATAGATAACACCCCAAAGATTAATTGCCAGCACCTTTTCAATTTCTTCCAGCGTAACATTTTCAGTTGATGCCAAAACAGACGTTCCGGCATTATTGACAATATAATCCACGGAACCGAAATCTTTTTTGATGGCGTTGGCAAAATAATATACCGCATCACGAGACGATACATCCAGAGCATATGTACGAGCCTGTACTTTCTTATCAAGCAGCGACAAGGATTCGGCCAGTGCATTCTCATTAATATCGGCCAGAGCCAAACGGGCTCCTCTACGAGACAGGTTTATTGCCAATGCTCTACCAATACCTGAACCGGCACCGGTTATCGCTACTATTTTATTATTGAACATTCCCCACCCCTTTTGAAAATCGTCAAAAAATATCAAGCCATCATCAACCTACAAAATATTAAATTCGTCAATACACTCAACCATTCCTCCCACACATCAACTATAAAATATAATCAACATCAGAAATAACAACCGAACACTTCAATTAATCTCTTTAGATCTGGCAACCACATGAGTTGGCAACAAAAAATGCGAAAGTGCTGGAATAAGAATCAGCGCTCCCAGCATATTCCAGACAAACATAAATGTAAGTAGAATACCCATATCGGCCTGAAACTTGATAGGAGAGAAAGTCCAAGTAACCACTCCTGCCGCCAGAGTGACGCCAATCAGGGCGACAACTTTTCCGGTAAATTGAAGAGTATTTTTATAAGCCTTGGCCAATGATAATCCCTGACGTTGCTGGGTTAACTGTACCGATAGCAGATACAGGGCGTAATCCACACCGATACCAACACCGAGCGCAATTACAGGCAAGGTTGATACCTTAACACCAATATCCAGAAGAACCATAAGGGCTTCACACAGTATCGAGGTGACAACCAATGGCAGTACTGCCACGATAACCGCCCGCCAGCTACGGAATGTAATAAAGCAAAGAACAATAACAGCCGAATAAACCAGAAACAGCATTTCTCTCCACGCTTTTTTAACAACGATATTCGTCGCAGCCTCAACCCCGGCATTACCAGCTGCCAGAAGAAATTCAACATCTGCCGAGCTGTGTTTTTCAGCAAATTCGGAAGCAACCCTGACAACCTGCTCCAGCGTTTCAGATTTGTGATCGGATAAATAGGCGATCACTGGAAAAACCGAACAATCGGCGTTAAACAAATCCGGATTATTAACGGTGGCCTGCTGGGCACCATAGTTCAGAACATCCTGATTACGGCTAATAGTTAGCCATTTCATACTGCCTTCATAAGTACCAGCAGTGATCAAACGTACCGCATCCGAGAGCGCAACCGTTGTCTGCACACTGGGCAACTGTTTCAATTCCCAGGCCAGACGATCCGCCTCCACCAGAGTTTCGTATTTCAGACAGCCTTCTGCCGGTGTTTGCACAATAACGGCGAACAGGTCACTCGATAAAGAATAATGATCCGTAATATAGGCATTATCACGATTATAACGAGAGTCTACTCGCAGCTCAGGAGCGCCGGGTTCCAGGTCACCGATTTTCAGATGCTGGCTGACCAGAAAACCGGCGGTTGCAATCACTAGCATGCTGACAATAGCGCCAATGGCCCAACGTCTTTCAGTAAAACGATCCAGCTTGGCCCACAGGCTGCCGAGACCACGACCACTCGATTCCTCCTGCTCTTCTTTAAGGCTTCGAGCCGCAGCTTCAGTGCTGACACCGGTAAACGACAGCAATACCGGCAAGAGTAGAAGGTTGGTAAAAATAAGAACACCCACCCCCACGCTGGCGGTCAGGGCAAGATCCTGGATAACCGGGATATCAATCAGCATCAAAACAGCAAAACCAACCGCATCAGCCATCAGTGCCGTCAGACCTGCCAGAAAAAGACGACGGAAGGTATAACGAGCGGCAATCAGTTTGTGAGTGCCACGCCCCACATCTTGCATAATGCCGTTCATTTTCTGGGCACCGTGGCTAACACCAATTGCAAAAATCAGAAAGGGCACCAGCACGGAGTAAGGATCCAGTTCAAATCCCAGCGCATTAACAATTCCCAATTGCCAGATGATCGCCACCATCGAACATCCGAGTACCAATACTGTACTGCGAATACAGCGGGTATAGATATAAATAAGCACAGCGGCAATAACAGCAGCAAACAGGAAAAACACCATGACCCTGACGATACCGTCAATCAGGTCACCAACTAACTTGGCAAAACCAACCACGTGAATGCGTATTTTTTCTGTTTGCTTGTCCTCTACCTGTTTTTCAAGCGCTCGTGAAAACTCATATTTGTCGCGAACATTGGTTTCAATCAGTTTCGAAAAAATTGAATAATCAAGACTTGCGCCGGTTTTGGAATCTTTGTTTAGCAAGGGCACAAAAATCATGCTTGATTTGAAATCATTGGCCACCAGCTGGCCGACAATACCGGCACGGTCAATATTCATCTTCAATTCATCAATGGATACCTGAGAACCGTTATAGGTACCGGAAATCAATGGACCACCGGCAAAACCATCTTCCGTCACTTCGGTCCAGCGCACAGATGGAGTCCAGAGTGATTTCATCCAGGCACGATCGACTCCCGGCGTAAGAAACAGTTCATCGTTGATCTGCCTCAATGTTTCCAGGTAATCCGGATCAAATATATCACCATCTACATGTTCTACGACAACACGAATGGAGTTACCCAGGCCACGCAAATCATTCTGATATTTGAAATAGTTCTGAATGTACGGATGTTCTTGCGGCAACATTTTTTCATATCCAGCATTAACGACCAGATGTGTCGCTTGCCAAGCAAGAAAAAGAGTTATAACAACACTGAAAAAAATCATCAGTCGACGATTATTGAATACCAATCGCTCAAGCAAATTACCTGATTTCTGATCGAAATCTTTGATATTGCGAACAACTGGCATTGCCTCTACATCATTCGTATTGGCCACTGTAGCCATCAAGAGTCTCCTGATTATTATTGTCATATTTGATCATCAAAGGCGATTGATCATCACCAAACCTGACAATCTGTACTTTGCCTATGGCCATGCAAATAAACGGCAATCCATATTATTAAAAAACCCAGATCAGGGCAGACGTACTATCTGAACACCACGAGTACCGGTAATGGCAACACTATAATCACCAGCAACTGTAATACTGGAATATGGCATGGAAGCCTGAACATTGAGCAATTTGAATGAAACTCCCATATCCTTGCTGAGTAAAACCTGTCCAGCCTGACTGACCGCCACCATATAACCACTATCAAGAACTACAACATCTGAAAATCCAGCCTCAGTTTCAGACTTGGATCTCTGCCAGGTTTCCCCTTCATTCACCGAACGATAGATGTTGCCTCTCATACCAAATGCCACAAGACTGTGGTCTGAATGAGCAAGGGCAAAGAAACTACCGATATAAGGCGTATCCAACGCAACAAAACGTTGCGACTCGGCGTCATATCGCAAAAGCAAACCCTGCTCTCCGGCGATATATATTTCGTTATCCCAGCCAATCACAGCATTAAGATGATAAAAGCCGGGATTATCGGTTTTATCAAACAGTGATATCCAATTCTGACCACCATCCTCGGTACGAAAAATCAGATTATAGGCACCAATAGCATAACCATGGTTTTCATCCGCAAACCAGACGTCTAGAAATGGTTTATCCGGGCCATCCTCGTTAAAGCGGAGAACTTCAGACATCAACTCATCCACACGCGGGTCTTGCAGCATCCTCATTCGCAGTGGAGCCATACCGTTAAGCAACAAATGATTGGCCTGTCGACCATCCAGCTGCTTGCTCCAACGTCGGCCACCATCCTGGCTGTGCAAAATCACACCATCGTGACCAACAGCCCAACCACTGTTTTTATTCACAAAATACACGGAGGTCAGGTCTGAACTGACCGGCACGGCGGCCTGAACCCAGGAGCGGCCCTGGTCATCGGAATAGATGATATGACCCCGTTGCCCGACCGCAACCAAACGTTCTCCAGCCCGTGTAATTGCCATTAAAAGTGATTGTGCTACGTGCTCACTGAGCTGGGAGGGTGAATCCAGAGGATCACTAAACTTTCCGGCACTAGTACTAGCACTATCATTAGCCATCACAGCCGGTGATATTGAAACGGCCACAACAGCTGCCAATGCCATAACCAACCGATTCAATTTTCGAACATTCATATACGTTTCCCTATAACAGTCACCGAAACAACTGTCACTGATTCGGTGACTGTAGAAATAATCGTTAACGAACACCGGCACCGGCAAGCGCATCCGGAGACCAATCTCTATCTGGCAGCATCGGAACTTGGACATTTCCGCCATATGGGCCAGTATTAGCCCCTGTCAGGCTATAGGAACCAGCAACGAAATCATAAACAACCATGGTATCCATCTGTGGAGCAGGTATTTCATAAGAGGTAGTATAGAATGAAAATCCTGCACGATATAACTGATCACGAGCATCGTATTGATCCGAAGTCAGCGCAACCCAGCTATCCTCATCAACATAGAAAATACGCTTGCTATAGATATGGCGTTTACCCGGCTTCAGAGTTGCCTCAACAACCCAAACACGGTGTAATTCCCAGCGAACAGCGTCTGGATTCAGATGTTTTCCTTGAATAACATCCTCTCCTTTTGATTCATATACAAGCTTATAGGAATTATAAGGAACAATTAATTCCTTTTTCCCAATCAGTTTAAAATTGAATCGATCCATTGCACCATTAAATGTCCAAGTATCATCATAGGTAGACATTCCGGCAGTACCAGGATTGGGAGTGTCATATGATATACTGGGGGCCAGCTTGACCCGACGCTGCCCTGGAAGATATTGCCAGGCACGGCGAGGATGCTTGTCTGAGTTAACAAAATCCATACTCATTATTGATTCACCAGCACGACGGGCTGGCGCGGTGTAATGAATAGTCAAACGTGTAAAGGTGTCGTCTTCCTTGATCATCCCTTCTTTGGCAGGGTCATAGATCGGAAATTCCTGCCGAATAATACCGGTAGTTGCCAACGTCGCCTGACCGTTCAAATCAACATTGATCGTATCATATTTCCCCTCAACGGCCACTCCAACAAAACGCAGCAAATGGTTCCACATAACCTCATAACCATTTTGAGGAATTGGAAATGGATAACCAGGATAGGCATTCTTCAAGCCCAAGCCACCATCTGTTGTTACCGCACTGGTAGCATTCTTTTTGGTGTTATCGATCACATACTCTGGAAATGCGGCAGTACGGTGAGTCGGATACAAATCAACCCGAAAGGTATCCGGAAAACGCTTGAGTAATTCTTTTGTCGCCATGGTCAGTTTTGAATCATAGGCAGACATATTGGCAGCAGTAATTGATACCAATGGTTTTTCATCGGCAAAAGGATCGGGGCGAACACCGCTTCCCTTTTTGTATTGTGGTGGCGGGGTTTTTAACCCTCCATTATATTCAGGAATACTGCCATCCGCATTACCGGCTTTTTCAGCGCCAATATCTGTCAGTACCGAACCGAGTTGTGCCGCCTTGTCAGCCGTAACAGCAGCATACACATGGGGAGTCAGCAGAGCTGTCATTAAACAGCCCAATACAGCTTTTTTGAATTTCATAACAAGCCTCTATATTGTTATTAGAATGTTGTCTTGAATGTAAATGCCAGAAACCCGCGATCCCGCAAAAGAGGGTTAAGACCATTGGATGTAATTGTTCCAGTAGCAGTATCCCTGCGGTATGGACCAAAGAAGTCCACATATTTCAAATCAAGCTGATAACGTTGATAGACATCGGCGGAGACACCGACAGAATAACTACCGGCACCTTCATTGCCACCGGTCGCCACTGCCGAATTACCGGAAAGGCCAACGGCATAGTTAATAGGCATTTTCAGGTCAATACCGGGCAGAGCCTGAAACCAGGTTGGTGTGATATTGAGAGTCAAACCAACAAAATTTTTGGAGACCTTGTCGATACCGGAATAGGAATCACGACCCAAAAACACATCTTCACCTTGGGTGACCTTGTTCCAGCGGTTATACTGCAGTTCAGCCAGCCAAGTCGCTTCGTCAAATGCGGCGTTGGTCGTCATACTACCCAGCAGGTTCACAACCGCATGTACGGTATCACCCCGTGCACCACCGGTATCACCGGAAGACGGCAAAGAAGTGATTGCTCCAGGAGTAACCGCTGCAGCAGGTGCCGGAAGAATAAGCACCGCGTCGCTGTTCAACGGCATATTGGTACGGTAATTAAGATCCATGCCAAGACTAAAATCGGAGACTGCGTTGGAAAGACTCAGTCCATAAAGGCGGATGTCATCTGGATAAACCAGATAATATTTTTCGGCAACTGGATCAATGTGCAGTTGTGGCTGTATATCCGAGGTATTACGAGCATAGAAACCCAGTGACCCAGACAGCCATTCAGGCCGCCAGCGGCTGGAAATACCCCAGTCACCGCTTGTGCCCGGAGCAACATCCTTACCCTTGTAATAATACGTGCCGGGCCCGGTAATCAATGTTTCACCACCGTCCAGCATCATATCGTACTGACCGAGATAGGAGCCGCTTTCCGGTACACGAAAGGAGTCCCAATCAAGAAAATACTGGGCTGCTATCGACAGCTCCTGACTGACCTGAGCCTGTGCCGATATGGCATTACGTGGAATCAGCAATTCTTTGGCTTCAGTGCCAGGAACGGATGCCAGCTTGCGCAAATCGAGAGCTGCTTGCCCGTATCCAACTCCATGGAATGGCGAGAAAATGGACTCTCCCCAAGAGACCGTGTGACGACCAACCTTGATATTGACCGGTGTATCTCCGATATCAACACGGCCGAACAGAAACGCATCCAGCACTTCAGCTGACGCACCTTTATGCCCTTCTTCCGACTCGCTGCTGAGCCCTGAAGCTGGCACACCGTTTTCAAGATGGTTTGAGGTTGGCGAAGTGCCACCATCAAGATTGCGATAGGCATCATCATACCAAGCCGCAGCACTGATGCGGAAACCATATTTTCTGCGATAAATAACATCGAACTCAGACAAAATATCGACACGATTTGAAACCATGCCTTTGTCAAAGTTTCTGTCACCATCATCATTATTAACACTCGCCAGAATATTATCATCTTGGCTTTCAACACGATGGGCGTAGTTATATTTAGCCGTATTATCCCAACGCACATTAAAGTCTGAACTACCTACATCAATAGGTATTGCATTGACACTGCCAGCGGCAGTTAAAAAGGATATGGCCATGATCACTGAGCGCGACTCAACTCTGTACCACTGATCCCCGACAATAGTACGTACTACCGTTCCGGTCTTATTCATCTGCTGTCTTCTCTTATATTTATTGGAGACAACCATAACCCCAGACAGCCGTAGCACGGCCGCCCAACATGGTCATTAGTATATTTTTTAACGGGTAAAAATATTTACAGTTACAACCGCTTCTTCATAACCAATCTGGCCACCGCCATTTTCCTGCAATGCCACTTTGGCTCCTTCGACTTGACGTCCTCCAGCTTCTCCTCGTAATTGGGTAACCAGCTCAAAAATCTGCCCTAGTCCTGTTGCACCAATCGGATGCCCCTTGGATTCAAGTCCACCTGATGGATTAACCGGAACTCGCCCTCCAACCGATAATTCACCGGCTTCCGCTGCCGCACCGCCACCACCCATTGGAGTCAGCCCCAGATATTCAACGGCCATTATTTCGCCCATTGCACTGGCATCATGTACTTCAGCAACAGAAACGTCTTCCGGGCCAATACCTGCCTGTTCATAAGCTGCTTGTGCCGCTCGGCGGCAAACAGCCTGTTCAAAGGCATCAGCTGCCCGATCAGTAGCCGTCGTAATTGATGTCGCAGCAACCCGAATAACCCTGCTACGATCAACGCCAAGTTTCTTCAAACCGGCTTCCGAGCACACAATAACGGCCGCAGCGCCATCCGATAAAGGCGAGCACATGGGAATAGTTAACGGGTAAGTAATCGGAGCCGCAGCCAGCACCTCATCAATTGAAAACGGTTTGCGATATTGCGAAAAAGGATTGTGTACGGAGTGCATATGATTTTTGGATGAAACTGCTGCAATCTGTCTCTGGGTAGTGCCGAAATTCTTCATCCAGAAACGGCACATCGCAGCATAAATCGCCATAAACCGACTATAAGGGCGGTCAGATTCACTGCCTTCAGGAACTTCAACTCCCACACCCAGAGCCATTAAACGTGCTTCACTTTCCTGTGCCGTCAACACATCCCACCCACCTTCGAACAGGGACAGGGCACGACGTTTGTCTTCTATATTCATCTTCTCGGCACCAATGGCTAATGCCACGTCGCATTGACCGGCCTTGAGCGCTTGCACCGCCAGCTGGAAGGCGCTGGTGCCGGAACAACAGGCATTCTCGATATTCCAGGTCGGCACACCAGCAATACCTAACTTGCCCAGAAGAATTTCACCCGGCACGGCAGTTTGACCCTGTAAGATTGCCTGAGTAACACCAGAATAGAATACTTGCCCAATATCGATCTTCGCAGCATTGGCATCCTTCAGAGCCATATCCAGAGCTTCTCTGGCTAACGACTCCAGAGATCTTTCAATATGGCGCCCGAACTGGGTCATACCAACACCGACGATATATATAGAGTTGCTCATTTTTTTATATTTCCATGTAACTTTTAAGAGCTGTACCGAGGTTCAATGACCAAACGTAAATAAACTGCAATACATTGACTGAAACACTCCCGTTTACACTATCTGCTTCATGAAAATGACACCCCCCCATAGAAGAGTGGGCAGGGATGAAGACCTACAAAGCTGCTTTATACCAGTTTCTAAGTTACTTCTAAGTTGCAACACAGTATGTTAGGTTAGAAATCAGAATGTTGCTGACATGGGTTCAAAACCACACCCCAGTAACTAATCAGACAGTAAAATAATAATAACGGCCAGCGTTTACCTGCAACGCGTACCAGAATGCAGACATCTCGGAGAAAACGGCATATACGTCGTTTACAGTGTAATTCTAGGCAGGAATGCCTGCCCGAATACTATGTCCAGATGTCCTGAGTCTGGGGAATAAATTGCCCGGTTTTGCTCGACGCTGCCAAGCAACGAGATGTCAAATAGTGAAAATAAAGTCGGTTAGCACTACCGCCACTCGCAAAATTGGAGTGGCAAAAAGTGGAACGAACTCAAACACCGCATTTTTGCTCAAATCGACCCCCCCACGAATCACGCGAGGATTCCTGGAACGTGATCGGCTAAAATTCGGGCGCATATCCTTGACCGGTACATCGGCCACTATCATTACTGCACCAACAGGTTTCGGTAAAACTTCACTGTTGAGCCAATGGCGGAGAGATGCATTGGCGCAAGGAATCCTGACCTTCTGGTACAGTCTGGACAGCTACGACACGCCTCTGCGCCTGATAAAAGGCCTCTCTTATGCCGCTCACACTCAGTGTGGGAAACTCGGTTTTTCTGACGTGTTTTTGCAATGGCTTGACGCCTGCAACGACGCAGAAGAAGCAACAACCGCCTGGCTGGCCGAAATAGCAAAACTGTCAATAGAAGTGTTGCTACTCCTTGACGAGGCCGATCAGCTTCCCCATGCCTCCCGCAAACAGACCCTGACCCAACTGTTAAAAAATGCACCTGCCAATCTGCATCTTGTATTTGCAGCACGGTCAGAAGGCACACTGTTGCCCAACCCGGCACTCAGCACCTGTTACACCTCTCGTATCACTGTGTCAGATCTGCGTTTTTCGCTCACAGAAACACTCGCTATCCTATTTTCAGTCCAAGGTAACCACGGCAATCCAGAATCTGGAGTCAAACTGCACGAGCTTACAGAAGGTTGGCCGCTGGGCGTTCAGCTGGTTGTCGCGGCACTGCAACGTAATAGCGATCTGGATGGACTGCTGGAGTCCGCAACCTCCGACATCCATCGCTATTTCGTCAATCATCTGATCGACCACCAGTCAGCTGAAACTGTTGAACTGCTGGCACGCCTGGCACAACTGGATGTTTTCCACCCGTCCATGTGTACCGATGTTCTGGGAAATGCAGCCTTCTCGCAAGACATTCTGCGGCTTCAGGAGGAGACCCCTTTTCTGGTGCAGGCAGAAGGGAGTGATTGGATGCGCCTACATGCAGCGGCACGAGAAGTCTTGCGCGAACGCCTGCTAAAGCTTCCTGCGAACGCCAGACAAGCCATGGCCTTGCAAGCCAGTCTCTGGTACGCCCAACACGATCTTTACGAAGAAGCAGCCGAACAATCATTTCTTGCAGGCGACATGGATAGTGCCATCGCTCTGGTCAAAAGCCACAGCCAGCACATGACAGTCCAGGGCCGCAGTAACGTTATTCTTTCCTGGTACCAGCGTCTTTCCTTTGAAACCGTAAAACGTCACCCCAGTTTTTGGGTTCCTTTAGCCTGGGCACTGGCCATGAGCGAGCGTCATGAAGAGGCAAAACCCTTGATTGAACTGATCCTTGCCCTGCCAGATGCCTCTCTCTCAGAGCAGTTTGAAACGGATCTCATCTGTGCAACTGTTGCCGCATTTGCTGACCATGTTGATCTTTTACAGGATCATATGAACAAATGGCCAGACCTTCCGCACGAAGTACAAATTAACTCCATTCCCATTCACTTGATCATCAAGGGGTGTTCCAGTCTCTATCATGGACAGCCCCACCAGGCACGACATGACTTTGCCAGAATTGCCGAAATTGACAGGACACAAGCCTTCTCACCGGTCTCTTACGGTCATGCAGATTTTGCCAATGGTCTAAGCCATATATGGGAAGGGCGCTATGCATTGGCAGTGCAATGTTTACGTCCTGCACTCGCCCAGGCGGAAGAAAATATGGATAGGCGCTCCCCTGTCGCCTCAATGATTGCAGCCGTGTTAGCCCTTGCTGCCTGGGAAAACGACCAGGCCGATAATCTAGGAGCTATCCTGGCAGGTCGTCTGATTGTACTGGAACGTAGCGGACTCCCTGACGCACTGATCTCAGCCTATAAAGTTCTGGCCGGCCTTGCGGAACAAGAGAAACGTCAGGATCAGGCTCTCAACATACTGGAGTCCCTGCAGGCAATCGGGGAAACACGCAGACTACCCAGAGTAAGAGCAACCGCGTTACTGGAACTGGTGAAATTGCACTCGAAATACGGTCGGGCTGACGCTGCACAGGCACTGAGTAATGAACTCGACTTGCTGATTCAAACTCATCAAGCACAAATTGCAAAGCCATTTATTCCATTAATGGCGCTGTATTCACAGCTGGCTCGCGCCTACTCTTCCCTTGCTGCCGATGACACCGATGCCGCTCTCGTAGCCGCCGAATCCGCAACACTGCTGGCCGCCAGATTGAAACGTGGTGGAGAATCGGTAGAAGCCGGTTTCATTCGCGCCAAGATTATGAAACGTCAACACAAGGTCAACGCACGATCCGTATACGATGAAGTCGTTAGCCATGCAGTGTCTGGTGGTATGACGAGACTTCTCCGCACCGTTGCTGACGAGGAATACAAAATATTACCTGCAACACAAATGGCGTTGGTTGATCAGCCAACAAAAAATGACCCGTCATCCCAGCAAGACCCGATCGTTCTGGGAGCAGCTCTGCTGACTCAAAAAGAGCGGGAAATTCTCACTCTACTAAACCGCAATTTCAGTAACAAGGAGATTGCACGAGCCATGGATATTGGCGAGCAAACGGTGAAATGGCACTTGAAAAACCTGTTCAGCAAGCTGGACGCCAGCAGCCGCAAACACGCCGTTGCACGCGCTCGTATGCTGGGCCTGATCAATACCAATTAACAGAGACCAGCACCAAAAGGGTACAACTATAAATTACTGTGGTCGAAATGACGGCGTTATAAATCGACTCTAAATGCTCATTTATAACGCCTTTTTCATCGATTTTTGATTTTTGCCTTATCCTTTCATCTCTCGCTACACTTTTAGATGCACTTAAAAGGTAATAATAAACCACTTCACATATTGGGATAATTCGGTCCACCACTGCCTTCAGGAGTAACCCAAGTAATATTCTGGGCCGGATCCTTGATATCACAGGTTTTGCAGTGGATACAATTTTGCGCATTGATCTGAAATACCGGACTATTGGCCTCCTCAATAATTTCATACACGCCAGCCGGGCAAAAACGCTGCGCCGGTTCAGCATAAAGAGAGAAATTACTACCCAGAGGTATTGCCGGATCGGCCAGTTGCAAATGGCATGGCTGGTTTTCGGCATGATTGGTATTCGACAGAAATACTGACGACAGCTTGTCAAAACTCAAGCGGTTATCGGGTTTCGGATATTGGAGTTTTTCACATTCCACTGCCGGTTTCAGGCACGCATGATCCGGCTGTCGATCATGCAAGGTAATCGGAATTTTGCCCGCAAACAGATTCTGGTCGACCCAGTTAAAGGCACCACCGGCCAAAGTACCGAACTTGTGCAAGGCCGCACCAAAATTGCGTGAACGATACAATTCATCATACAACCAGGATGCCTTCAGCTTGCTGGTATAATCGACCAGCTCCCGAGTTTCAGATGGATTATTCAGCAAGACCTCAGCCATTGCCTCTGCCGCAATCATCCCCGACTTCATGGCAGTATGAGTGCCCTTGATCTTGCTGAAATTCAGCGTTCCGGCATTGCATCCAACCAGTACCCCACCCGGAAACACCATACCCGGCAAAGAGTTTAATCCCCCCTTGGTAATGGCACGGGCACCATAGGAAACACGCTTGCCACCTACCAGATATTGGGACAGAACCGGGTGATGTTTAAGGCGCTGGAATTCATCAAACGGACTGAGCCAAGGGTTGCGATAGTTCAGATCAACAATCAGCCCCACAACAGCCTGGTTATTTTCCAGGTGGTAGAGAAAAAAGCCGCCGGAGCTGTCGTAATCAAGAGGCCAGCCCGAGCCATGAATAACCAGACCCGGCTTCGACAATTCAGGATTGATATCCCACAGTTCTTTGAACCCAAGACCGTAATGCTGGTTATCCGCATTGGCATCCAGCTGAAACTGGTCGATCAGCTGCTTGCCCAGATGGCCACGGCAACCTTCGGCAAACACGGTATATTTGCCGTAAAGATCAATGCCTTCCGTAAAATTAGGGCCACGTTTGCCATCGGCATCAATCCCCATATCACCGGTCGCCACACCCTTGACACAGCCATCGTCATAAAACAGTACCTCGGCAGCTGTAAATCCGGGAAAAATCGATACTCCCAGCGCTTCGGCCTGTTCTCCCAGCCAGCGACACAGATTGCCCAGGCTGACAATATAATTGCCATCGTTGTGCATAGTTTTAGGCACCAGAAATCCGGGGATTTTTCGTGCTTCCTGAGCGCTGTTCAGCAGATATATTTCATCTTCAGTAACCGCCGTATTGAGAGGAGCACCCATTGCCTGCCAATCCGGAAACAGCTCATCCAGCGCACGGGTTTCAATAACCGCTCCAGACAGAATATGGGCGCCAACTTCCGAGCCTTTTTCTACCACGCAAACCGACAACTCCTTATCGGCGTTACTGGCCAGTTGCATCAATCGGCAAGCAGTTGCCAGTCCGGCGGGACCAGAACCAACGATAACCACATCAAATTCAATCACGTCACGCATGCGTCACTCGCCTCTCAAACATCAATCAGAGTTTTGCTGCAAACTCAGGCAACACCTGGAACAGATCCCCCACCAGGCCGTAATCAGCCACTTGGAAAATAGGGGCTTCGGCATCCTTGTTGATGGCCACAATCACTTTGGATTCTTTCATACCAGCCAAATGCTGAATGGCACCGGAAATTCCCACAGCGATGTACAGTTCTGGTGCCACAATTTTTCCGGTCTGACCTACTTGTAGATCGTTACCGACAAAACCAGCATCAACGGCAGCACGGGAAGCACCAACAGCAGCACCCAGCTTGTCCGCCAGTGATTCTATCAGAGCAAAATTCTCGGCCGATCCAACACCACGACCACCGGATACAATAATGCGTGCAGTCGTCAGCTCCGGACGATCAGAGATAACTTTCTCTTCACTGACCAGTGTCGACAGCAGCGGCAGACCGTCAAAGGAAATGACATCAATCGGTGCGCTGTTTTCCTGCACTCCAACCTTCTCAAACGCCGAGCTGCGCACGGTGATAACCTTGAGTGCATCAAAGGATTGCACCGTTGCGATTGCGTTACCGGCATAAATCGGACGTTTGAAGGTGTCACTTCCTTCAATCGAGATAATTTCGGAAATCTGGGCGACATCCAGCAACGCTGCAGCACGCGGCATATAGTCCTTGCTGGTGGTATCGGCTGACGCCAGGATGTGGCTGTAACCGGAAGCCAGACCAACCACCAGACTGGCGACAGATTCGGCAATCAGAACCTGAAAAACAGGGTTATCAGCGACCAGTACACGGCATACACCGGAGAGCATTGAAGCCTGTGCTGCAACCCCTGCACAGCCGTGGCCTACCACCAGCACGGTGATGTTTGCGCCAATTTGGGCTGCAGCGGTCACCGCACTCAAGGTTGATGGATTCAGTTCATTATTGTCATGTGTGGCGATAACAAGCGTATTCATCAGATTACCTGTGCCTCATTCTTCAATTTATCAATCAGCGCATCAACGCTATCAACCGTAATACCAGCCTGACGTACATCCGGGGACTCCACTTGCAGCTGTCGGACATGCTGTTTCAGCTCAACACCGAGATCACTGGGCTGCACAACTTCCAATGGTTTCTTTTTCGCCTTCATAATGTCAGGCAGCTTGGCATAACGGGGTTCATTCAGACGCAGATCGGTGGTTACAATCGCTGGTAACTCAAGCGCCAGTGTTTGCAGACCGCCGTCGATCTCGCGTGTTACCAGAGCACGGCCAGCCTCCATTTTTACAACCGAAGCAAAGGTGGCTTGGGGCCGTCCAGTCAGCGCTGCCAGCATCTGGCCAGTCTGATTGTTATCCGCATCAATGGATTGTTTGCCCAGCAACACCAGACCTGGCTGCTCGCGTTCGACCAGTTTTGCCAGCAGTTTGGCAACATTCAGCGACTCCAGCCCTTCTTCAGTATCAATCTGGATCGCGCGGTCAGCACCCAATGCCAATGCCGTACGCAGTTGCTCCTGAACGGCTTTTGTGCCAACAGAAACAACTATTACTTCGCTGGCAACTCCATTTTCACGCAGGCGCACCGCCTCCTCAATCGCAATCTCGCAAAACGGATTCAATGACATTTTAACATTGGACAAATCGATATCACTGTTATCACTTTTGACGCGCACCTTGACGTTATAATCAACAACACGCTTTATACTTACGAGTACTTTCATAATCTCCTCACAGTCCAACCAGATTCAAATGTATATCACTGAGCACAGCAGCAACAGTGGGTACAGGTTTTACATGTAAATACCGAGTCAATATTTTGAGCCCAAAGCGCCAAAAACCGGCAAACTATGCGGGCCGTTTTATCGAATAAAATCCTGCCCAAAAAAACAGAAAAAATATCAAAAACCAGCATGACCAGCTGACATCATCAATACAGAGAAAACAATCAGCTGCGGATACGATCAATCATTCCGGCCAGCCCCATCGCCCTGAAAATCAGGCGATCAAAAAAGCGATCCGGCAAATATCGGGCAACATACCAGATCGGATGCATGGGATAACGTGGGTGCGGCTTTTCTGCCTTCAATATTCGCAGAACCAGGGCATTAACCTTGTTTGCCGGAATTGCATTTTTTTCCTGTTCAGGAAGGGATTTATTGAATTGCTGCCACATTTCCTGATAGGGAGTGCGGGAATAATCCTGGTCATTCATTGATTGACGAGACTTTTCAAAAAGACTGCTTTGAACAAATCCAGGCTCAATCGTTGAGACCTCGATACCATAAGGTATAAGTTCACGGCGAAATCCTTGACCAAGCGCTTCTACAGCATGTTTGGACGCTGAATAGGCACTCATAAAGGGCGCTGTCATCGTCCCGGAAACTGATCCAATATTGATAATACGACCAGGACGCTCAACCTTCTCGGCAGTCATACCGAGCAGTGGTAAAAAGGCGCGTGTTACGCGGATTACAGCAAAGAAGTTCACTTCCATCGTTTTACGAATTTCATCAAGCGGCTGAAAAACAATCGGGCCGCTTAGACTTATTCCAGCATTATTGATCAATGCAAACAGAGATTCACTGCCAAGATAATCACTCACTGTCGTCACTGCGGCTTCTACTGCAGAGGCATCACAGACATCCATGATTAATGGAACAAATTGATCTTGATATCGAGAAACCAGGTCGCTGGCATCGGCAGGTTTGCGAACACTGCCAAATACTCGAAATCCCGATTGCATCAGCCCTTCAGCAATGGACTTGCCAATGCCAGTGGAGACACCGGTAACCACAACGGAACCTTTCGTTTTATTATCATAATTCATAGGATCCCCGATTTTTGAAAATAAAAAATCCGTCAATACAACAAAACTCACAACAAAATAAAAAAATTTTATTATATTGACGGCAAGTGCTGATTCAAACAAAGTACCACGTCACCAACCCCTGATATCGACATTCAGTATCAGAGGCTTCCAACCTAAGAAATAGGATAATCGAAAAAATCTGTTACCATGAAAAACAGAATCTGACAGAAAAATTTTAATATTACTGCCTTGCAAGTGTTGCTTAGGGAAACGCTTACAATCAAGCATCCCAGAAGCAATCATTCATGGTCAGCTTGTATTTGCCACTTTCAGAATCAATTTGCCAGGTTGTTTTCCACTGAAAATGGTTGGTAATAATCCAGGTGCTTTTTCAAAGCCTTCATGAATATTTTCTTCCACATGCAGTTTTCCTTCTTCAACCCAAGCGGCCAATTGTGCAGCGGCCGCCGGTATTTCATCTTTATAAAAGAACAGATGCATGCCCCTGACGGTCAATTTATGCGTGCAGATTCTCATATAATTGCTTGGCCCCTGGAGCTTGACATCGGTATAACCCGACGCCATCGCACCACAAATCAGCACCCGGCCTTCGGGAGCCATATGCAACAGCAGGGTATCCAGCATGTCGCCGCCGACATTATCAAAATAGGCGTTAACACCTTGCGGACACAGTTCCTGCAGTCGCTCGCCAATATCCTCATTCTTGTAGTCAATCGCCGCGTCATAACCGGCGTTATCAACAATCCACTGGCATTTGTCAGCACCACCGGCAATACCAATCACTTTTTTGGCTCCCAATGCTCGTGCAATGGCACCCGCCAGAGAACCGGTTGCCCCGGTTGCTGCCGAGATAACAACGGTGTCACCCGGCTGAACACGCAGGCCATCCACAACACCAAAATATGCGGTTAGCCCACCAACCCCAAAAACCCCAAGATTCCACGACAGTGGAAAATTTGCTTTCGGTAGTTTCCTCAATGGCATGGGTCCATCGTTACGGGCAATCAGGTAATCCTGCCAGCTCATAAAGCCTTCAACCAGATCACCTGTCGCATAGTCAGGATCACGGGATTCGATTACCTGAGCAATACCCATCGTGCGCATTGGCTCACCAATCTGAATCGGTGGCATATAACCACCATCTTCGGTGAGCCAGATACGCTGACTGGCGTCATAGCCAAAATACAGACTGCGCACCAGTACATCACCGTTGCCTAGTACTGGTACCTCACCTTCGTTGAAGATGAAATCCGTCGGTTTTACTTCGCCTTCCGGACGTTTCGCCAGAATCCACTGACGATTAATCAATGCTTGTGTAGAGGCCATGGAATACTCCTTTAGATACGTCGTTCGGCAGTGCGCCAGTAGGCTTCACGAATCTCTTTCTTCAACACTTTACCAACCGCACTGCGTGGCAACAGATCGATAAAATCAACGGTTTTCGGTGCCTTGACCGATCCCAGCTCGGCCTTGCACAGGGCAATCAGCTCTTCAGCAGATACTGCGCCACCGGGTTTGAGTTCAATCACAGCTTTGACTGCTTCACCCCAATTATCGTCTGGCACTCCAATCACGGCACAATCCAGAACCGCAGGATGTGTCCATAGCACCTGCTCGACTTCGCTCGGATAGACGTTAAAGCCGCCGCTGATAATCACATCACGCTTGCGGTCAGTGATATGAAGAAACCCTTCCGCATCCAGATGCCCAACGTCTCCGGTATGCAACCAGCCGTTGATGATGGTTTCCGCTGTCACCTCCGGCTTGTTGTAATATCCTTTCATGACGATATCGCCGCGCACACAAATCTGGCCACTTTGACCCTGCTCCAGAGGACGACCTTCATCATCCAGGATGGCCAAGGCGTTAAGCACAGAGGGCCGGCCGCACGCGCGCAGACGCTCATCCGAGGCCACTTCACCATTAACAAAATGATCACCGGGACGCAAAGAGGCGATAGCACCGGGCGCCTCAGTCTGTCCGTAGCCTTGCAGCATCACCGGACCAAACACGGACAGCGCTTGCTTGAGCTTTTCCACAGACATCGGGGCTGCGCCATACATAAAATAACGTAATGACGAAAAGTCTCGTTCGCGGATGTTGGGTATTTCCAGCAGACGGTAAATCACGGTAGGTGGCAGGAAAAATTCCGTCACCTTGTGGCGCTCAATGGTCTCCAGCAAGACCGCTGGATCTGGCTTGGCCAGCACAATCACTGTACCGCCGCGGGCTGACGCTGGCAGAGACAAGAATCCTGCCGTATGTGTCATGGGTGCTGCCGCCAGGTTGACGATCGGTTCCTGCGCCTCGTACTGGTTATTCATAATAGAGAATGCAATTGAAACACCCAGGTTGCGATGACTCAGCATCACCCCCTTGGGAATACCGGTGGTGCCACCAGTCGGCATTACCGCTGCCAGATCTTCAGGATCAACCGTCACTGCTGGCGGTGTTCGTGGCTGATCGGCAATCCACGCTGGTAGCAATACCGCACCGTCCACCGCACCATCCAGGCAAATCAGATGCTGTAACTGCGGGCAATGCGCCTGTAGCTGCGCCACCAGTGGTGAAAAAACGTCCTGAAAAAACAGTACTTCAACATCAAAACCCTGCAGTAATTGCTGATGATCTTGCAAGCTACTGCGCGGATTCAGAGGCACCCAGGCTAAACCTGCACGCCATAAGCCCAACACACACATCCAAGACTCTGGATGGTTGGCAGACAACACGGCCGCTCTGGTTTCCTTGGGCAAGCCCAAGCCGGCCAGGGCCTGTGCTACCTGACAACTGATTCCATAAGCATCATCGAAACTCCAGTGTTGTTCATCCAGAACAAAGGCTGTCGCTTGCTTGTTTATGCTGTGCCCACGATCAAAAAAGTCAGTAATAGCCATATATTCACCTCATCAAGCCGTTAAATTTGGCTATTCAAGCCAGCCAGAGTCGCGGGCAAATTCAGTTCCTGTTCGCGTGTTAAAGGCATGTTCAATGCCGCTGCAACGCAGGCCTGCATTTCAGCGCTGTCCATACCTTTACGCATACCGTCGTTTTCTGCCCCCAACCCTGCAAATACCGGTTCAACCATCGGTGCGTAAACCGTCTGCAAAACGGCCTTGTGCATGGCAATAACACTTGTGGAACGCGCTAACAGCAGATTCACCAGGTCATCCAGATAGGCATCCAACTCGGCGGCAGGCAGTGCGCGATTGAGTAGCCCATAACGTTCAGCTTCTTCACCATTAAAATCACGGGAACTGAGCAGGAATTCCAGAGCCCGCGCTGGGCCTGCTGCCAATGCCGTCAACGTTGCACCACCACCAGCTGCCAGGAAACCACTGCTGGCTTCCGGAAAACAAAAACGAGAGTCAAGCGTTGCGAAGCGCATATCCAGCGCCAGAATAAACTCCAGGCCACCACCACGGCAGCAACCATTCACTTCGGCAATGGTGATCTGTGGCAGCGCTTTCCATGACAATCCCAATGACTGCAAGGCATTGATATCGGCATACTTGCTGGCCTTGGATGGATCGCTATTGGCCTTTACCATGTCTTCGATATCAAAATGGGCAATAAAAAAGTCTGGATCAGCACTATCAAACAGCACCACTTTGACACTCGGATCCGAATGCAAACGCCCGGCAAGCTGAAACAGCTCTTCGACCATATTCAGGCTCATCAAATTGATTGGCGGATTTTCGAGTGTAACTCGCAGGAGCGCGCCTTCCTGATTCAGGGAAAATGTTGAGAAATTCACAATGATTACCTCTGTAAACGGGATTAGAAGGATGTACCTGGATCAACAATCCGTTCGACCTTGATCGAGGCATATCCCCAGCTCTGTAATGCACCCATCAATTCACGATGCCCAAAGACTTCGCTGGGTGAGCGCAACCCGGTTACACGCGGCGTTTCATGGATCAATCGTCGTGCGCCATATGCCTGCATCAGTCCAGTTGTCAAATACCCACCTGTAGAAAAAATCGTACTTTTCACAGCAACGTTATTACCGCTTGCCAGACAGGTATCAATGGAACGATGAACGGTACGGGATTCACGCGGAGGTGAACTTGGCGTTACATCTTTGGCCAACTGATCCAGCACCGGAATAAGATGTTCTTCCGGCAACCATTGCAGCTGCACTTTATAGGCACGCTCTATTTCCAGTTCTTTCTTGTAAAGTTCCTGGTTCCAGATCGCCACATCCATCTTGCAGTTAATGACACGACCGTCTTTTCTGAACCATAGAGGATTGGAAGACCCCCCCCAGTTTGATGTCACCAAGACTTCGCCAGACGGCGTACAGACCAAGCCATTTTCAATGCCCTTGTACTGAACCAGCTGGTTGTCCTTGAGGAAATAGGACGGATGACGAATGGCATCCAGAATCGTTTGTGCTGACGCCACAGTTGGTACCGCGTTGCCAATACCATGCATACGCAGTGAATCGACCCCCGGTGTTTCCAGACAATAACGGGCACCAATCTCACTCAGACCATACATATAGGCAGTAGAAGGCACCATCACCAGACCGGCTTTTTCAAACTCTTTATCGAAGTGTTCATCCAATTGAAGAATAGCCGACTGCTCACCAGTTGTATCCAGATAATGAACTCCGGCACGCAAGCAGGCTTCTGCCACTTCCAGGTTATAACGCATGAAAGGACCAACCGTATTACAAATAACCTTGCAGCCGGTTAACAGCCGGGTAAGATCTTCAACGGTATGGTCAACTTCAACTATTTTATAAACAGCATTTTCAATACCGGGCACCAGACGCAGAGATTCTTCAATACGCTTGGCATTACGTCCGGCAGCGACAAAGGGAACAGCGAGGTCACGTAAATGTTCCATAATCAGGCGACCGGTATAACCACTGGCCCCATAGACGACAACGGGATATTCAGAATTCAAGGTATTTTCCTCTTTTTATTATCGTATTAAATGCAGAACCCGGAAAATCAGGCGTTACCCCAGCCTTCTTGCTGGTAAAGACAGCTTAACAAATGACCATAATGCATTTGTAGAATGCTATTTTCACCATCCTCAATCTGCATTGCACGGGCATCACGCATCAGCTTTTCAATCGGATATTCACGAGTAAGACCATTGCCGCCAAAAAGCTGCAGTGATTCATTTACAACGATGAACATTTCGCTGCAGGTAAATGCCTTGCCAGACGCCGTAAAATAAGGATGAGGGCGCGGTGAACATTTGGTGTAGTTGGCAACATGTCGAGCCATGGCTCGAATAGCCTCAACCTTGGTGCCGATACCACCGATGCGATATTGCGTCAGCTGATGCGATGCCAGAACAGCACCACCCTGCTTACGCTCGTGAATATAAGCCAGAGCCAGTTCAAAAGCAGCACGGGCCAAACCGGAAGCAATATGGCTCATTGCGGTACCAGCTTGCGCCCAGGCATAGGCATGTTTCAGATCATAGTCATCACGTGTTGCCACCGCAAAACGGGCTGGCACGCGGACATTATCAAAATATATTTCACCTTGAGGAAGCGAACGCTTGCCCAGCTTCTCCAGTGGCTTGCCACGAGAAACACCCTGAATATCCAGAGGAACAATCACGTTACAGCCGTAGGTGTTGCCATTTTCATCATAAAAACCACTGCCGTAGTCGGCAACGATATCCACCAGTGCAACCTGAGCGACCGGCCCATTGGAGACCCAGGCCGAGGTTTGGCCGTTGATAATGATCTCGTCACCACGGAAGGTAGCCTGCAAATTTCCCTTGTTACCCCGAGAGCCAGGATGACGCTCTTCAGGATAGAGAATAAGGCCATCAGAACCCCGGTCCGGCTGGGTTGCACACCAGCAACCGAGTTTGCCTTCACACAGGTCGATTAGCTCCTGATTACCACTGGCACGGGCCATTTCCATTGGCAGCCCACCTGCACCGGTTGACACTGCCAGACCAGCATCACCCCAGGCCAGTTCTTCAATGATAATGCCTTCCATGCGCGCAGCTTCTGCTGGCGACATTCCTGCCATCGCTTCCGGACCCAGGCCCAACTTCATCATTTCAGCGTGGAAGATCCAGAAAGGTGAACCTGGTAAATAGGCTGCTTCTGCAGGCATGCTGTCGATTTCACGACCAAGAGGACGCATCACATCACGGGCAAAGCGATGCAGGACTTCCTGAATGCCTTTCTCTTCTTCGGTAAGATTGATATCAAATCCGGACAACCCGACAACGGGCAGTGGAACCTGGACGTGAATACTCATGTGCGCTTCCTCTTATTTTTATCTGATTGCCACTCATGCAAGGCTGACAGGCAAACATACAGAGATAATGCCAACCAACCTTTTCCACCGTAGCCCCCGAAATATCGAGGGCATTCTTTTGGATAAATGACCAAATAGGGGCTGTCATCCCAGCCCAGCGTGGATAGATTAGACGGCACCCACCTCAAAACGCCCCCCCACGAAAGAGGGGGCACCCTTCGGAATATCAATATAATGATCATAGGATCAATCAAAGTCAGAGTTTATTTTTGAAGATATAAATCAAAAGACAGTAATAGAATTACTCTCTCGCAGAAATTTCTAATAAATATAAACACCCCAAAACCTTTAACTTAAACGTAGAACCCTCCAGCATTATGGATCGGTGAACCAGATAGAAGATCCCTTGAGCCGAACAATGGCCACCCGAAAATAAGGTAATGGTTTTGAAGCTATAGTGCACACCTAGAAATTTAGCGAGCGATGAAAAGGCAAGGCAAAAATTGATAAAAAGCTGCATCTTATGAATAACATATGAGCATTTCAGTCGATTTTTAGCACAGTAGTTTCGAGTACTCAAAGAACCATCCATTTAATACGATACCCGCTCGGGGCCTCTGAATGGCGGCCAAACTCGTACCACTCGCAAAGAGGGGGCCATAGACACACACCACAAATTAGACTCGGGCGCAGTTACGTATTGCGATTGAATTAACCACATCAGGATGAAGACGCAATCGACTGAAATGACTCACAGACCATAAGGACAATAAAATATGAGTTTGTATCAAGTAACAGACGGCGTAGCAGTTATTACACTGGATCGGCCGCCGCTGAACACGCTAGGGTTACCACTGCGTCGCCATCTGGACAATGCCCTGTTCGCAGCTCAGTCAGACAGCCAAGTCAATGCCATTGTGCTGAAAGGGGCTGGCCGGGGTTTCAGTGCCGGTGGTGATATTACCGAGTTTGACCAACCTGATAGTGATCAGGAACCGTCTCCCCGCGCACTCCACGACCACATTGAAGCCAGTCACAAACCGGTTGTTGCTGCCCTGCACGGCATGGCACTGGGTGGCGGACTGGAACTGGCACTGTCCTGTCACGCTCGGGTGGCCCACTGTGCAACCCAAGTTGGCCTGCCCGAAGTACACCTTGGCCTGGTTCCCGGTGCCGGTGGCACCCAGCGCTTGCCGCGCCTGACGGGCCCGGAAAAAGCCCTCAATATGATCCTCAGCGGTCGTACCTTCCGTGCCGACACCCTGGCAGGGAGTGGTTTGTTTGATGCTGTCACAACGGACGACGTCGAAGCACAAGCAATCACACTCGCTGCCACTCTGGCTACAGCCGGCACTATTTCCCGTACCGGCGAACAGCCGTGCAATATGGACAATGCTCAGGCTTTTTTTGCCTATGCACGCAGCACTCTGCGACTGCAACCCGGCGCATCAACTGCACCACTGGACTGTGTTGACTGTGTCGAGGCAGCCACCCTGAAATCCTTTCACAGGGGTCAGGAACAGGAATCCAATACCTTCCGCAACTTGCGCAATAGCCCTCAATTTGAAGGGTTGCGCCATGTTTTCCTGGCCGAACGCAAGGCGTTGACTCCACCCGGCAAAGCACAACAGGTCAAGCCCCTGCCGCTGAACACAACGGCCGTTATTGGTGGTGGCACCATGGGTACCGGCATTGCCATGGCCATGGCCAACGCCGGTATTCCAGTGGTATTGGTTGAACGCGATGACACCGCTCTGGCACGGGCACTGACCACCATTCGTGATCACTACGAAGGCTCTGCCAAACGTGGCAAGTTGAGTGCAGAAAAAGCCGCAGCCAACACCGCCCTGATTTCCGGCGCAACCGATTACAGCGCTGTCTCTGACTGTGACCTGATTATCGAGGCTGTTTTTGAAGACATAGCAGTCAAGTGCCAGGTGTTCGAACGCCTGGATGCCATCGCCAAACCCGAAGCGATTCTCGCCACCAACACCTCCATGCTAGACGTCAACCGGATTGCCCAATTCACCAGGCGTCCGCAAAGCGTTGTCGGCCTGCACTTCTTCAGCCCCGCACACATTATGAAATTGCTGGAAATTGTTCAGGGCGACCTCACCTCTGCGAAAGTCATGGCAACCGCGCTGGCACTGGGCAAGAAAATAGGCAAAACCTCGGTGGTTTCCGGCGTTTGTGAGGGGTTTATCGGCAACCGCATGCTGCAACCTTACCTGATGCAGGCCGGCATGCTGCTGGATGAAGGTGCCCTGCCTCAGCAAATTGACAGCGCTATTGAAAAATGGGGAATGGCCATGGGTCCTTTCCGCATGTGTGATATGGCAGGCAACGACCTGGGTGGCAAAATCCGCGAGCAACACCTCGTCAACCATCCGCAGCTAGTGTATTCACGCTGTTTTATTGAAGTCGAGGCCATGGGGCGTTTTGGCCAGAAAGTTGGCCGTGGCTGGTACGACTATATCCCTGGTCAACGCGCTCCGGTGCCCAGTGAAGAAGTCAACGCAGCCGTTATTGCTGAATCCGCACGACTGGGATTGCAGCGCCGTTTTATCAGCGACGAAGAAATTGTCGGACGCCTGTTACTGGCTTTGGTTAATGAGGGCGCCCGTATTCTGGAAGAAGGTATTGCTCAGCGGGCTTCTGATATTGATGTGGTTTATACCGCTGGTTACGGCTTCCCAAGCTGGCGTGGAGGCCCAATGTTCCAGGCACAACAGCGTGGTCTGGTTGATGTATTAACCAATATGAGCCGTTTTGCCAACGGCCCCACCTACCAGAAAGCTGATGTTTTCTGGAGCCCGGCCCCGCTATTAAGCCGTCTTGCGGCTAATGGAGAGTCCCTTTTTAACGTTCAAGCACCGGAGGCTGTATGACTGACGCCGTTATTGTATCCACTGCCCGTACCGGGCTGGCCAAATCATTTCGCGGCAGTTTCAACATGACTCATCCAGTGACTCTGGGTGCCCACGTTGTTGACCATGCGATCCAGCGCGCCGGGATTGAGCATAAAGACGTTGAAGATGTAATTTTCGGCAGCTCCTTTCTCGAAGGTCCGGCAGGCATGAATATGGCTCGCCCGATTGCCCTGCGAGCCGGCTGTCCGGTCACCACCGCCGGCTTGACCATCAACCGCTTCTGCTCTACCGGACTGCAATCCATTGCCATGGCAGCACAACGTATTGTCGCCGGAGAAGGCGATGTCTACGTTGCCGGAGGTGTTGAATCCATCACATTGGTGCAATCGCACACCAATACCTTCAACCAGGAAGAACCTTGGCTGTCCGAACATCAGCCTGCGGTTTACTGGGGTATGCTCGACACCGCAGAAGTGGTCGCCAAGCGTTACGGCATCAGCCGTGAACGTCAGGATGAATACGGTGCCCGCAGTCAGCAACTGGCCACCCAGGCACAGATCGATGGCCGTTTTGACAAAGAAATCGTACCAATCACAACCACCATGGCCGTCAGTTTGCCCGATGGTCAGGTCGCGACCCGTACCGTCACTGTCGATCGTGACGAAGGCATTCGTCCCGGTACAACTCTGGAAACCGTCGCCAGCATTCGCACGGTCAAACCCAGCGGCACGGTTACCGCCGGGAATGCCAGCCAACTTTCCGATGGTGCCTCAGCTTGTGTGGTGATGAACAGCGATCTGGCAAAAAGCAAGGGTCTGAAGCCGATGGGGATTTATCGTGGCTTCCAGGTCAGTGGCTGTGAGCCGGATGAAATGGGCATTGGCCCGGTGTTCGCCATTCCGAAACTGCTCGCCAAAGCAGGTTTGACGGTTGACGACATTGGTCTGTGGGAGCTCAACGAAGCTTTTGCCGTACAGGTACTGTACTGCCAGGAACGTCTGGGAATTCCGGCTGATCGTCTGAACGTCAACGGTGGTGCCATTGCCGTTGGCCACCCCTATGGGGTGACGGGTTCACGGCTGGTTGGCCATGCCCTGATCGAAGGACGTCGTCGTGGCGTCCGCTACGTCGTAGTCACCATGTGTATTGGTGGCGGTATGGGAGCTGCGGGTTTATTCGAGGTACTCCTTTAGCGAACACTCTGACCTCCGATCAGCAGAGCCTCGGCACCCTGTTGATTGGAGATCTGTATGGCTTCCCGGATATATAACATTTCAAGGAGTCTAAAATAAAACCGGAACCTTGTACTCAACAACACTCAATAACCAGGGAGCGTTCTCAATTATTTGACGCGGTCTGTCCCGGATCAACCAAAAAACGCCCGGCACAGGCCAGGCGTTCTATCGGTCAAACCACTCAGCAAAAACATTGCTTAAAACAAATGCTTAATGAGTTGCTTCCGGTGCGGTTTCAGCTGCAGCCTGTTCGGCTTCCTGCTGCATACGCTGGGCAAACAGGGCATCGAAGTTGATCGGTGCCAGCATCAACGCCGGGAAACCACCTTTCAGTACCAGTCCGTCAACCGACTCACGCAGGTATGGAAACAGGATGTTCGGGCACATGGCACCCATCATCGGCTTCAGTTGTTCTTCTGGAATATTGTCAGCCAGGAACAGGCCACACTGCATGACTTCGACCAGAAAAGCCGTTTCGTCATCCGCCAGCTTTGCGGTTGCGGTCACTTTTACAAACACTTCAAAATGGCTGTCGTCGACACGACGGGCACCGGTGTTCAGATCCAGCTTGATTTCTGGCTTCCACTCTTTGGTAAACACAATCGGCGCGTTGGGCACTTCGATCGAAGCGTCTTTGACGTATACGCGTTGCAGAGCAAACTGTGGTTGTTGATTCTCAGACATAAGTATTTCCTGGGTTATTTACGTACTACCGGAAGGTTCTGTGCACTCCACTCCATCATGCCGCCTGCAAGACGTACGGTGTTGAAGCCTTTTTCCTTGAGCATCTTGGCTGCCACCGACACGGTCGTACCGGTTTTGCACACCAATACAATCGGATGGTCTTTATGGGCATTCAGCTCGTTCATCCGCTTGGCCAGCTCGGCAAACGGAATGTTGCGGGCATTGGCCAGATGGCCACCGCTGAACTCTTTTTTATCCCGAATATCAACGACAATCGCGTCTTCACGGTTAATTAATTGGGTCGCCTGAGCCGGAGAAACCGAAGCGCCGCTACGATGTTTGTTGTCAAGCAACAGGGCCGCCATAAATGCGCCCCAGATAGCCACCAGCCACCAGTGGTTACCAATAAATTCGAACACCTGTTCCATAATTCTCGTCATTGCCAGAAAAATCAGGCCCGGAGTATAACCCCTGACTGCGCTACTGTCCCGCCTCTCAAGGGCTCGAAGCAGCGCTCTGTAGTATCAAAGCAGCAGCAAGATAACAGCCGATAACGGACTATTTGTGACAACAGCCGCAACAGCAATATCAATGGGCTGTGCAACCGTTCAGATTCACAGCACCATGGCATGCTGTAGTGCATCAATGTCACATCAATGGCACATCAATCGCGCATGAAGAGCCGATCATCCCACTGAACAACGCTGCGCACTGGGATCAGTAGCTGGCTTTCAGTACAATCAGGGCCATCTGAAAATTACCCACGGTGCAGAATCATGAACAAGCGTCCCACACCTGTTGCATTAATCATTCTTGATGGCTGGGGTTATCGGGCAGAAACCGACAACAACGCCATTGCCAATGCCAACACGCCAACCTGGGATCGCTTGCTGGATGTTTTCCCCAATACCCTGATCCAGACGTCCGGTGAAGCCGTTGGCTTGCCGGATGGCCAAATGGGCAACTCCGAAGTGGGTCATATGAACCTGGGGGCTGGCCGCATCGTGTATCAGAATTTTACTCGCATCAACAAAGCCATTGTTGATGGCGAGCTACAGCAAAACCCGGCGTTGGTGGCAGCCATGGACAAGGCTAAAGCTGCGGGCGGTGCAGTGCACTTTACCGGGTTACTGTCTCCCGGCGGTGTCCACAGCCATGAAGATCACCTGGTGGCGTTGCTGGATATGGCCAGCGCCCGAGGCATTAGCAAGGTCAGTGTCACCGGTATTCTCGACGGTCGTGATACGCCACCCCGCTCTGCCGCAGAGTCTATTGCCAAAATCGAAGCCAAATGCGCCGCCCTGGGCAACGCTCGCCTGACCGGCATTGTCGGTCGCTACTTTGCGATGGATAGAGACAACCGCTGGGATCGGGTACAGACCGCCTACGACCTGATGACCACCGGCACAGCCCAATACACCGCGAGCCATGGTAGCGATGCCCTGCAGGCAGCCTACGAGCGCGATGAAAACGACGAATTTGTCACCGCGACCCGGATTGGCGAACCGGCCCCCGTACAGGATGGCGATGCCATTATCTGTTTCAACTTCCGCCCGGATCGCTCCCGTGAACTGACCCGGGCCTTTGTCGAAGGCGACGAATTCAGCGGCTTTGAACGTGCAGTACGGCCAGCCCTGAGTGATTTTGTCATGCTGACCGAATACGCCGCCAGTATCGATGCCAGCTGCGCCTTCCCGCCCGAAGCCCTGAGCAACGGCCTGGGAGAATACATTGCCAACCTGGGTATGAAGCAGCTGCGAATTGCCGAAACGGAAAAATACGCCCACGTCACCTTTTTCTTTTCCGGGGGTCAAGAAGCCGAATACGACGGTGAGACCCGCATTCTGATCAACTCTCCCAGCGTTGCAACCTACGACCTGCAACCGGAAATGAGCGCGCCGGAAGTGACCGAAAAACTGGTCGATGCCATCAAAAATGGCGGCTACGATCTGATTGTCTGTAACTACGCCAACGGCGATATGGTCGGTCACACCGGGATATTCGATGCCGCCGTCAAGGCGGCCGAAGCCATTGATACTGCCCTCGAAGCCGTCACCAGTGCCATTCTCGAAGTCGGTGGCGAATGCCTGATCACCGCCGACCATGGCAATGCCGAACAAATGCTCGACGATCAGGGTCGTGCCATGACCCAACACACCACCGGCCCGGTCAATCTGGTCTACGTTAACGAACGGGAACAGGGTGCTATCCATCCTGGCAGGCTGTGTGATGTCGCACCGACCTTGTTGGCGATGATGGGCCTGGAGCAACCCGCCGAAATGACCGGTACTTCTCTGGTGGACTATAGCTGAACCATGAAAACCCCGACGCTGTCCAGCTTGCTGCTGGCCTGTTTGCTGAGCCTCGCCGCCGTCTTCCCTGTTGCTGCCGAAGAATCCGGTGATGCTGCCAAGTTACAGGCATTGAAACAGGATATTGCCAAACTTCAGCAATGGCTAAACCAGGCCAGCGCCGAACACAGCAAGCTGGCGGAGTCGTTACGCAGCACCGATCAGGACATCGGTGCCTTGTCGCGCAAGATCGAAGAAACCCGGCGCTTGCTCCAGGAGGAGCAAGACCGCCTAAAAAAGCTTCGGCAGGATCAGGTGCAGCTCGATGAGCTGCGCACAGGCCATACTGCCCGCTTAAAAGAACAATTACTGGCCGCCTATCGACTGGGGGGCGACAGCCCGATCAAGATGTTGCTTAACCAGGACGATCCGCAACAGGCCCAGCGTATGCTGACCTATTTCAGCTACTTCAATCGTGCCCGCATGGATGAAATCCACCATACCCTCAGCGAACTGGCACGGCTGGAACATATCGCCGACGCCATCGTCGCCCAGGAGCAGCAGCTGCAGGCCACACAACAATCGCTGGATCAGAAAAACAGCCGCCTGAACGAGCAAAAGCAAAAACAAAACAAGCTGCTAGCGCAACTGAACCAGCAAATGAGCAGCGAAAAAACCCGTCTGGCGCAAAAACAGGCCGACCGCAAACGTCTCGAAGCCCTGTTTGATGAAGTACAAACCCTGGTCGAAAAAAGCCCCCGCAAGCAGGATGTACGGCCCTTCAAGGCGCTCAAACACCAACTGCCGAGACCGCTGGCCGGACGTATCATCGCCGCCTATGGCAATCCCAACACCGAAGGGGTCGGACGCTGGGAAGGCTGGCTGATAGCTGCCCCCGAAGGCACCAGCATTCGTGCTGTACACCACGGCCGAGTCGTCTATTCCGATTGGCTGCGTGGCTTTGGTCTGCTGATGATCCTCGACCACGGCGATGGTTACATGACCCTCTATGCTCACAATCAGACGTTGATGTATGACGTTGGAGCCTGGGTCAATCAAGGTGATGTGATTAGTGCTGTCGGCCGCAGTGGCGGACTGCAGGAACCGCGTCTGTATTTTGAAATTCGCTACCGTGGCAAACCACAGGATCCTTCCGCCTGGCTGGTCAAAAAGTAACTTTCACCAGGAACCAGGGCACAAGGGGAATTGAAACTCCGCAGCCGATCGGGAGTCTGCGTTAACAGCTTCCCGCTTTTGTGCCATGCTTCGATCACTGACGACTACGAGAACCTTCATGCAAGCTATTGTTTCCGCTGCCACTGCACTGTCGCTGGCGCTGGCCTTGTCCGCCCCGGTATACGCCGAACAACCACTTTCTGCCGCCAGTGAACCGACCCCTGCGGTAGCACCGCAAGGCGTTCTTCCCCTGGATGAACTGAGAAACTTCGCCGAGGTATTTGAACGTATTCGCAGCGCCTATGTAGAAGAAGTCGATGACGAGACCCTGTTCGGCTATGCCATCAATGGCATGTTGACCGCACTCGACCCTCACTCGGTGTATTTACAGCCCGACGATTTTGCCGAATTGCAAGAAACCACCTCCGGCAAGTTTGGTGGTCTGGGCATGGAAGTCGGCCAACAGGATGGCATGATTATGGTCGTCACTCCGATCGACGATACTCCCGCTGCCAAAGCCGGTATCAAAGCCGGGGATCTGATTGTCAGCCTTGATGGCGAAGCCGTAATAGGCATGTCACTGGGAGATGCCATTGAAAAAATGCGGGGCGAACCCGGCTCCGAAATCACCCTGGAAATACGCCGTCAAGACGAACCCAACATACTGACCTTTACCCTGATACGCGATGAAATCAAGGTACGCAGTGTACGTTCGGAGCTGCTCAGTGATGATATCGGCTATATCCGCATCACCCAGTTTCAAGAGCAGACCGGTGCAGAGCTGGTGCGCACCTTATCGCAGTGGCAAGCCGACCACAGCGTCAAGGGACTGATTCTGGATCTGCGCAACAACCCTGGTGGCGTGCTTGATGCCGCCGTCGATGTCTGCGATGCCTTTATGGACAGCGGCCTGATCGTCTACACCAAGGGCCGGGTAGACAGTGCAGAAATGAGCTTCTCCGCCAAGAAGGAAACCGTCGCCGGTGCCCTGCCGCTGATCGTGCTGATCAATGGCGGTTCCGCCTCGGCTTCCGAAATTGTGGCTGGTGCGCTGCAGGATCAGCAGCGTGCTGTTGTCGTGGGCACCCAGTCGTTTGGCAAGGGATCGGTGCAAACCGTCTTGCCGTTGGCTGACAACAAGGCGGTCAAACTGACCACGGCGCGCTACTTCACCCCTAACGGTCGTTCCATTCAGGCCAAGGGCATCGTACCTGATATCTGGGTAGAGCAGAGTGATGTCACCCCGCGCGCGCGCAATCGCACCTTTAAGGAAGCCGACTTGCGCGGACACCTGGCCAACCCGCAAAAAGGCCAGCCCGCCGCGACCACCGATATGTCAAAGTCTGACGCCGCAGACGCGAGCGCCGACCAGTTATTAAAAGACTTCCAGCTCTACGAAGCCCATACCCTGTTGCGCGGCATGACCATTCTGGGGGCCAGCCAGTAACCGTGAGTGCCTCGCAGAGGATCTGATTAACCATGACGGCACGACGTTTATGCCTGACACTGTGGCTGTGCTGCTGGAGTTTCCCGGCCAGCGCCGCCGATCTGTTGCTGGTGATTGATGACATCGGCAACAACCGCGCGCTGGGTGAACAACTGCTGACACTGCCCGCGCCAGTGAATATGGCATTTTTGCCACACACCCCTTACGCCGCCCGACTCGCAACAAAAGCCGCAGCACAAGGACACACCGTGCTGTTACACGCGCCGATGGCGAATAAATCCGGTGCCAAACTGGGCCCTGGCGGACTGTACCCGGAGATGAGTAAAGACGAGTTTGACGCCACCTTAAACGCAGACCTTGACGCCATTCCCGCCGTCAGCGGCCTGAATAATCATATGGGCAGCTTGCTGACCCAGGACTGTGAGCGCATGGGTTGGGTGATGGCTATTGCCCGCCAACGCCAACTGTTTTTTATCGACAGCCGTACCACAACCGCCACCTGCGCCAGACAAGCAGCATTGCAAGCCGGCGTGCCGGTACTGGGGAGAGATGTCTTTCTCGATAACGATCGCTCTGCGGAAGCACTGGCGCGGCAGTTTGACAAGGCCGTCGCGATTGCCAGCAAATATGGCAAGGCAGTACTGATTGGCCACCCCTACCCGGAGACCATTACATTTCTCCAGCAGCGGTTGAGTCAGCCAGCCTCCTCCTCTTGGCAGCTGGCAGCATTGAACGACAGGCTTGCAGTCACAACGGCGGCTAAACACCGACTCGCCAGTCTGACGACGACACGGAATATGAGCCACAGGAAAGGCGATGGAGAGGGCGATGGAGAGGGCAATGGAGAGGGCAATGGAGAGGGCAATGGAGAGGGCAATGGAGCAAGTAACGAGGATCATAGTGATAACGACACCGCTGTGGTTCACACAGCCGATGCCGATCCGCAGTTTCTGAAGCATCAGACCGGGCGACCAGAGTCGCTCAGCACCGCCGATCAAAGCATTGGCATACTGCGTTTACCAACCTCCAATAGCAGTCGGCTGCTGCGTATTCATCTGCAACCCTGAACCTCAAAACCCCTGAACCTCAAAACCCCTGAACCTCAAAACCCCTGAACCTCAACCCCCGAACGTCAAAAACCCGGAAACCAGCCGCCCACCGGCGTCAGCCGGTGGGCGGGTTCGGTTGCTGGTATTCAGTTTCAGTGGATATCAGAACTGGTAACCCATACCCAGGTAGAAGCCATCGGTGTTACCCGCTGCTTCGTTCTGCAGCTGATAATCAAACTTGAAGACAACATCCGCGACCGGATAGTAATTCACACCGGCATTAAACTGGGTCTGGTTCACGTCTTCCACCTGCGACCAGGCAGTATGACGGGCAAACACACCAACTGCCGAAATCGGCCTCCAGGAAACTTCCAGCTGGCCACCATCCTGCACCTGTTTACCTGCGGCTTTGGCAGCGTCGCCAGCCAGATCCCAACGGGCATACATCCCTTTGATCGTGACATCGTTCAGCTGATACACCAGATGGCCACCCAGCAAGGTGGCAGATTCGGCATAGGAATCTTCCGCACTCTGATCCAGATCCGGTTGATACTGGGCATAGGCTGCCAGTTCCAGACCACGTACGCCGGTGTAGCGCAGCCGTAACGTGGAGGCGAGATCGTAGGCATCAGCATTGGAAGCTTTTTGTTTACCGGCTTTCAGGTCAAACGGATCGGCATCGGCATCGGTGGTGGGGTCGTCGGTTTTCATGCCTTCCGACAGCATCACGTCGTAACTCAGGCCACTGGCAAATTGCTGGCTGTACATGATAGCGCCGACATACCAGGTGGTCGGTATGATGGTGGTTTCCAGTACCGGACGCTCAACGCCATAATAAGTGGTTGGCTCGTGGGTTTCGTTCACGATGCCTACCGGCACCAGCTGGATACCGGTCTTCAGCTGTTGCGTATCGGACAGGTCAAATTGCAAAAACGCCTGTTCCAGCTCAACGGCGCCTTCGCCATCGGAACCGGGAACAACGGTATGCTCCACTTCGAATTCCGAGTGAAAATGCACCCGGTCAGAAAAATCGTAACCGACAAACAGAATCCAGCGACGGAAGTCGAGCTGCTTGTCATCAACACCATCAGCACTGAGGTTTTGATAATTCAGTTCACCGTAACCACCAAAGTGAACCTTGCTTAAAGCTGATGCCTGTTGTTGGGCATCGATTGCATCGGCCATCATTTCCATACGACTGTTCAGTGTGTCTTCCAGCTGCTGGATACGTTGCTCCAGCTGGCGAATGGTATCTTGCTGGTCATCGGCAGCCTGTGCCGGGGTAACAAATCCTGTCGCGGCAATCAGCGCCAGAGGGGCCAGGGTGTATTTCATTACGGTATCCTGCTCAAGGTATCTAGGTTAAATTCGGTCGCTATTTCAGTCGCCATCACTGAAATTGATGCCAAGGCTGACATCCAGCCCGTTGGGAATTTCACGCTTGAAGTTGCCATCCAGCGCCGCTGCCATGCTGTTAAACGTCGTGGCGTCCTGATCACTGATGGCATCACTGGCCTGGGCCAGGTTGCTGCGTACAGTGTTGGCTTCGGTGATATTGCCTGCCGATTCGATCAGCTCCAGCAAACTCACAGTAGTAGCCTCTGAGCCGTCCAGCATTTCGCTAATCACATCGATACTGGCTTGCATTTCAGGCCAGGCATTGCCCGACAAGGCCGCGACATTGCTGACCGTATCGCGTTGTTGCAAGTAATCCAGATAACTCTGTACGGCACTGATCAAGGCGGTTAATGGTGCAGAACCATCATCCAGCTCAGCAGCCAGAAATAAATCGCGGTAAGGCGTACCGGATTCAAGATGATCAGCCGTCCAGCCATTCACCACGTAGTCGGCGCGATTTTGCAAACTGCCTGCCAAGCCAGCCATCACTTCGCACTTGCGCGGCTGCTGCTGGAACTCGGTGATGATATCTGCTGCCAGCTGGCTTTGGCCGCTAGCGGTTTCGAATACCGCCACTTCCAGAGGCAACAGGCCAACATACTGGAACGTTCTGGTGTCGAAGTAGCTGCTGCTGACATCGGTGTCGGCAGTTATCAGGTTCTGGATCAGGGTTCGCACCGTAGCGGTGTAGTTGGTCCCCCGTACGCGGAAGGAATCGATGTACTGATAGGCAGGAAACACGGTGTCATCGTACAGCGGGCCAAAGTTGAAGGGCACCAGCTGGTACCAGGCATTCGCCATGGTTTTCCAGTCGGCCTGGAGCTGGCTCAGGCCAGACTCATCTGGAGCAGCACAAAAGCTGTCTATGCTGCTATTGAAGTGACTGACGTCGCTGGCAAATTGCTCACTGGCAACAATGACCGTGCCATCAATCACTTGCTCCAGTGCCAATGCCAATGAGCCTTCGGACAATACTGCCGCATCGTTTTCACGACTGCCACCGCAGCTGGCCAGACTCAGGCAAGCGCCCAGACAGAACCAGAGGGAGGCAGATTTGAAGATGGTTGTTCTCTTTATCAATGTCATACGGACTGGTCTGGTAAGGTGAAAGTGAACATATGGTTATCCCAATGGCGTCCGGCAAACGAGCGCCGCATGGCCCGGTCTTCTTTCAGGCTGCGCGCATCAATCATGCGCACGTCGCCATTCGAATTACTCAAAACAAAATATTTCTGGTCACGACTGACCGTCAGGCCACAGACATCAAAAAAGGCGTGATAGCCGACCAGCTGATGGCTGTCCAGGTGCCAGAACGCTACCAGGTCTCCTCGAGGGCTGGAAAACGCCGCAATGCGCTCGCCGTTATGCAATGCCGTGCTGCCCATGTAGTCGTCAAATTTATGAATCAGAGCATCCGGGCCTTCCAGAGCAATCAGCGGCTGACCTGGCTGATGTACCGCCGCCAGCGGCACCAACGTATTACTGCTCATCGCCGGGCGCTGCAACTGGGTCGCAATTGCCACGGTGCCATCGTCCGCCAGGGCCAAGTGGCGAATACTGGCTTTGCTTTCCGGCAAGCGGTGCTGGCTGATCACTTCACCGTTATAAAGTGACAGATACACCAGCGATGGATCCATGGTGTCAAGGTTGAGGATCTTGCGACCGCTATCCGGGTGAGTAAGCAAACCGCCGTTGGCGACCACCAGGGATTTGCCGTCCGGCATTACGTGAACATCATGCGGGCCAATACCATGGGTCAGATATTCGGCCTCGACCTGCCAATTGCGGGTGTTACGTACCATCAACTTGCCAGTGCCGCTGCGGTAATCCGATTCCGTCGTCAGTAGCTGTTGGCCATCAGGGCTGAAACAGCCATGACCGTGCATATGATGGCCTTCGGCACAGTCGATCAGGCTGTCCACCGTGCCGTCCAGCAGGTTGATCACCAGTGCCTGGGTGCCTGGACGACGGGCAAACATCACGGCAATATCCGCACGTTGCGGGTGTTGCGCCAGGCCATGCCCGCGAAAACCACTGATGGCAGAATGCACATCGGCCCGGTGTTCGCCATCGACAATCCAGCTGGCAAAATAGCCTTCGTCGCCATTACCTTCGGCACTGATCCAGACTTCCGAGCCGGCGCTGGTTGCCTGGTCGCCAGCAAGCGTTGACGACCAGGCCGATCCCGGCAGCAACGCAGAAGCAGCCAAGCTACCGGCCACCCCGCCCAGCAAACGCCGTCGGGACGGATCTTGAAGTAATCGTTGTGAAACAGAATTCACTGACATTCGGGTTCTCCCATCTAGCAGATAGCTAGGAATCTATCGGGCTTAGGACTGCTCTACTACGGGATAGCTGAATCTGGCTCTTTTTTGCGCAAAAAATCGCTCAAACCAGTCTTTCCCTCGCGACGAACGCCCAAGTCCTGCAGACTCCTAGAGTGACTCAACAAACTGGATCAGATAACGGCGCTCTGCGGCGCTTAAATGGGTAAATCTCTGCCGGGCCGCCAGTGCTTCACCGCCATGCCAGAGAATCGCTTCCTCTATGCTGCGGGCGCGGCCATCATGCAAATACTGCTTGCTGCCGTTGACCTGCCCCATCAAACCGATTCCCCACAGCGGCGCGGTACGCCATTCGCTACCGCTGGCAGCAAAGTCTGGACGCCCGTCAGCCAGTTCCGGCCCCATGTCGTGCAACAGCAAGTCGGTGTACGGCCAGATACGTTGGTTACCCAAATGTGGCTGTGCACTACTGGCCGTCGTGGTATAGCCCGGCTGATGGCAAGCGGCACAGCCGCTGGTGTAAAAAAAGGGTCGTCCTTTCCGGACATCGGCATTATCAACATTCCGGCGTGTGGGAACACCCAGATTGCGAGTGAAATTCGTGACCAGGCGCAAAAGATTATCAGGTAGTTCTAATCCCTGACTATTATTTCCATTTCTTTGCTTTTGGCACAGCGGCTGCTGCTCAGTACAGGGCTGGAACGGAAACAGTGGATTACTGATACCAATATCGTTGGCAAATGCGGAAGCAACGATCATATCCATATTGGAGCGATTGGCCTTGTGGCCAAAACGACCCGCTTGCCAGCGTTGGCTTCTGGCGTCCCAAACCCGGTTCTGACGGCCCGAGATACCATCACCGTCGGCATCATCCGGATCGGCCAGAGCCTCCAGATCAGCCTGCGGAATCAGCTCCAGCAACCCCATGCCATGAATCGGCGGCGCGTTTCTCAAGCTGAAACGGGTAGCGGCATCAAATTCCCCGTAGGCAACATAACGCAGATCCAGCTCGGGTTTGCGCAGTGTTATCTGACGGCCATCCGGATATACAAAGGCCTGTTCATGCCATTTCACATAAGCATACGCTTCCGGCGCTACCTGCTGTTGCTCCGCTATAGCGACCGGCGAGGCCTGGCGCAACTGATGCAACAGGGCAATGGACTGGGTTTGTAACTGGTCACCATAAACAGGATCCGGTATCACTCCAGCGTGACTATTGGCCGCCGCAGTCATGGCAGCGGCATCATCCAGCACCACACTCATACGTACCAGTGGCCCAAACAAGGGCGTTTCGGAATCGTCTGGCATCCGGCTTTTACCACCACGAATATGGCAGGCCAGACAGCCGCGAGCGTTATAAATCGGCCCCAGGCCATCACGGGCATCGGTAATCGTCGGTGCCTTGACCCAAGGCTGGTGCGCCAGCGCCCGGCCCGCATAAAACTGCGGCCGCTCGTCATCGGGCAAGTTCGGCGTCACCTTGTCCAATGCCGGAAACGGGATTATCGACGTCGTCGCATCGCCACCCGGCCTGGCTTCAGCAGGATCAGGTTGCGGCACCTCGGTATCGGAACAAGCACTGGTTGAAGCCATCAGCACGGCCAGAACACAAACGCCAAAAAGCCGGGACAAGCCCGGCTTATGGTGAAAACAGAGACTGCGCATTACTCAGCCCCTGCTAACAGGTGATCAACCATCGATATTAACACTCAGTGGTTGGATCAGAAGTATCACACTCAGAGGCATCCACATCCACAACCGTTTCGCCGTCAATATCCAGCGCGTCAGCCACATCCGCAATCACCGATGATTGAGCGTTCAATGCCTTGATGGCATCGTAGGCTGGTTCGCTGCTGGTCGCTTCAATGATCTGGACGTCAAAAGGCGTACCGGCACGGGCCAGAGTATCGATTGCCACATAAGCCGTTTGAGTCGTGGCCAAAGCCGCTTCCATGCTGCTGGCCAGTTCCGTCAAATCGGCATCAGCCAGATAATCATCAATGCCATAACCACTGACGGCACGAGCCGTCGCGTCGTCGGTACCATCCAGCGTGCTGTCGTAACCGGCGTATTCACCGTAGTAGCTGTTGGAAACACCCTCGGCATCCAGCCAGATATCACGGTGAGTGTTATCCGAGAAGCAGGAATGTTCGTCTTCCTGGGAATTGGAAGAAAAGGCAATCTGCATCCGCTCACCGGCCAATTCACCTTCAGACAAAGTGCCCATCCCGGTGAGGATTTCGGCCAGCTTCTGCTTGGCTTCGTCTTCGGTGCTGATGGTGGTAAAAGCAGTGCGGTATGAAGCGCCTTCGGCCCAGCCGTCACGGACTGTGGTTAAATCGTCGATCAGCTTCTGTACGGCCATTTCCATAAATTTGTGACGACGGTTGGACAAATTGCTGCTGTCGTAAGTGTCGGTCTCAGAGTAACCCTCAGCCAGATCGCTCAGAGGACGATCACCACCTTCCGCGTAGTTAGTAGCGGTATTGGCTTTCACCGCCTCATCACGATCCGTACCATCAGTGGTTTCACCATCATTGTTCAGATCCTGGCCCCACAGCAAGAACTCAATGGCGTGGTATCCGGCAATCACGTCGTGCTCGTCATCAGCGGTGGCGGTATTAGCCAGCAGGTCGGCGCTAATGTCGATGCTGGTATTGCCAATGATGTTATTCGACTGATCTTCCGCACCGGCTGCTGTCAAGGCACCACCACCATTAATACCAGCGGCGTTGGCGGTTACGCCCACCTGATCAGTACCAAAATCCGTATCGTTGGTCTGCACGTAATCGATCAGGGCCTCACCTAATGGCCAGGCATTGATGTCACCTTCCGGGCCGTCTTCCGAGCTGTAGTCGGTGGAGTCAATCGGGCTCAGGCGAAAGCGATAAACTTCGGTCTGCCCATAAGGCTCACGCGCTACCAGCCAGGCTGTTTTGGCGGCAACAAAATTTTCTTCGGTTGGATCTTCGCGGAAGGTTTGCAGCGCAGTCTGCAACTCAATAGCGGTGTCAACGGCATCGCTGTAGGTTGCCAGTGCGATATCCGCATTGGTTTCCAACACTTTACTGACGTTAGCCACGTTAATGACGGCGGTCGCCTGAGCGTCATCCGCATCCGTGGAACTGCTTGAGCTACCACCACCACAGGCCGTCAACATGGACGTTACGGCGATAGCCGCAGCAAGCGAGGTCAATTTCATCATTCAACACTCCTGTCTGAAAATAAGGCAAAGTCGACGGTTTATCCGTCTTACGGAAAACATCCGCACTTACAGTAAAACGGAATAGTTCCGATTGAAGTTGACCGGGATCATATTACTAATGCAAATGATTTACAAATAGACTCGAACTTGCATTACCTTTAGCAACATGATGACTGCGTGGTAGACTCCTAGACAGATTGCAGCAAGACAATCGCAAAGCCATCAACCTGAACATTCCCCAATGGAGCGGGGTGAAATTGGAGCCGTCGTGAGAAAGTATCTAACTGTATTATTGGCGCTATTACTGAGCAGCTGTGGTGGGTCATCCGATTCTTCCAGCCCCGCTTTTGACAGCAAGGAAGCTCTGGGTGAAAGCCTGTTTAACGATGTCAGTCTGTCGTTTAACCGTACCCAGTCTTGTGCCAGCTGCCACGATGTCGCTCAGGCATTTACCGACAGTCGCAAAAACGACAGTGACCAGACCGCCGCTGTTTCCATCGGTGATGACGGTGTTTCACTGGGTGACCGTAACGCCCCCACAGTGACCTACGCCTCACAGACACCCGATTTTCACAACGGCAGCCGTACCCGCTTCAATAGCCAGCAATCCGATTACAGTGGTTGGCTTGGCGGCCAGTTCCATGATGGCCGGGCCACCACCCTGGCCGACCAGGCTGGTGGCCCGCCATTAAATCCGATTGAAATGGGTATGCCGGATCGTGCCAGCGTAGTAGAACGACTGTTAGAAAATACAGACTATATTGCCGCCCTTGAAACCCTTTACGGCACAGACGTATTCGACGCTACCGACACCGCCTATGACGCCATGACCGATGCCATCGCCCGCTTTGAAGCCACCGACGCCTTTGCACCGTTCGATTCCAAGTACGATCGTTCATTACTGGATTCAGATGACCCGGATTATTACGACTATGGCGTCATCTCTAAAGTCGCCTCAGGCAAGGTGCTGTTTTTTTCCCAGCAATTCACCAACTGCGCCACTTGCCACCAGTTGAAACGCCAGAGCAGCAGCGGCGAAACCTTTACTGGCTACGAATACCACAACATCGGCGTTCCCATTAACACTGCCGTCCGCAGTGCCAATGGTTCGGCCGATGACTTTATTGATACCGGTTTGCAATTTAACAACAGCGCCGTCACTGCTGACACGGAAGCCGGTAAATTCAAGGTGCCAACCCTGCGCAACGTCGCCGTCACCGCACCCTATATGCACAACGGTGTATTTAATGAATTAGCCACGGTCGTCAAGTTTTACGACCACTGGCTGACCGGCAGCAGTAACAGCCTCAATCCGGAAACCGGTGTCGCCTGGGCTGACCCGGAAATCAGCGACACGGTTAACCTCACCGAGCTTCAGGACGGCAGCTTGCTCGACGACGACGATGTGGAAGTGCTGGTGTGCTTTATGATGACGCTGACCGATGCCCGCTACGAAAGTCTGATTCCGGATGTCGAGTGGGAAAACTGTGAAGCTGAATAATATCCTCTGGAGCCTGACTCTGCGGAGCCTGATCCTGTGGCTGCTGGCCAACGCCGCCAGCGCCGATAACTACCTCAGTCAGGAAGCCTTTCTGTCACAGACGTTTGGCGAGCAACAAGCGGCTGCCAAAACCCTGTGGCTCAAGCCCGAACACAAGAATGCCGCATCAAAACTGCTGGGGCATCCCTATTCCGGGCTACGGGTCAGATACTGGCAAGCCGGGGCAACCAGTGCCTGGATTATGGAAGAAATTGGCAAGGAGCGGCCAATTACGATCGGGGTTGTGGTGGTTGACGATACGATACAGTCAGTCTCGGTGCTGGCCTTTCTTGAATCCCGGGGATGGGAAGTCCGCTATCCGTTTTTTACCGACCAGTTTAGCGGTGCCCGGCTGGATGAAACACAGCAGTTAAGCAGCCACATTGACGGCATTACCGGTGCCACATTGTCGGTACGTGCCGTCACCAATGTCGCCCGTCTGGCGCTGTACCTTGCAGAGCAAACCGGGGTCAGCCACAATCAGGCCGCCAGCAAGCCCTGACCCACCCCGACGACACCCGATTACAGGCCCTGTTTTGAAACTCGTTCCCTTTCTGATTCACTGGCATCGCCGCAGCGGTTTGATTATTCTGCCGGTGATCCTGATGCTGGCGATCACCGGCATCCTGATTAATCACAGCCAGTCTTTGGGCTGGGCCAAGACACCGGTTTATTCGTCCTGGGTGGCCTGGCTGTATGGCATCCATGACACGGATATTGATCAAGGCTTCGCAACTGGCAAGCACTGGGTCAGTCAGGTTGGTAATAGCCTCTATCTGGATCAAAGCCCGATTGGCCATTGTGAACAGCCGTTATTGGGCGCGCTGCGTTGGCAAGAAACCATCGCCCTGCTGTGTAACAATCGTATTGCACTGTATCTGCCGGATGGTCAACTGGTTGAAGAGTTGACTAATCTGCCGGTTCAGGCCAGCGCGATTGGCACCATGGCGACAGCCACACACCATTCTCCAAACAACACCTCGAACAACACCTCGAACAACACGCCAGAGAATGGCTCCCTGCTGCTGCAGGCAAACTCACCCTATTACCTCGACAACAACAGTTGGAGTTGGCAGCCTGCCCGCTCTGATCTGGCCGCCGACTGGGCCACACCCGAATCGCTACCCCAAGAACTGACAGCGCAACTCAACAGCGACAAGCCGGTGCCAGGTATCACCCGCGAGCGATTGCTCCTGGACTTGCACAGCGGTCGCCTGTTTGGGCGCATTGGCGTATGGGTGGTTGATGCGGTCAGTATTGTGCTGATTTTTCTGGCGCTGAGCGGTACTTTCACCTGGCTAAAGCGTATTTGGTTAAAACAGACCGGGTTAAAACGTACCGGGCAGCAGCACAACCCACATAAACGCCCGCATCCGCCCGCATCGTCTTCTCATCAACACCAGCAAAAACCGACGCGGCGCTGACGCTGATTGGCCCACAAGGATACCGGACTCATGATGCTTGAACTGCTGACACCTGCCGATCTGTCGCTGACATCGGCGCTCGTCCTGATTGCGTTTGCCGGTTTCACATCGTTTATGACGGCCGCTGTCGGCATCGGCGGTGGCCTGTTGTTACTGGCGGTGATGGCTTCTCTGGTCCCCGTCAACGCACTGATTCCGGTGCATGGTCTGGTGCAGCTGGGCTCAAACGGCAATCGCATGTTGATGACCTTTCGACATATCGACTGGGCCATGCTGCGTTACTTCAGTATCGGGGCAGTACTCGGTGCTGGATTAGCCAGTGTGGTTGTGGTGCAGCTGCCGCTCTACCTGATTCAATTTGCGGTGGCGGGTTTTATTCTGTTTCTGGTGTGGGGGAACAAGCCGGGCAAACGCCAGCTCAGCCCGATCGGGCGAATATTTGCCGGGGCACTCACCACGTTTCTGACCATGTTTGTCGGTGCGACCGGGCCACTGGTTGCCGGTTTTGTGCACCGTAACAACTACAGCAAACTGCAACTCACCAGTACCTTTGCCACCTGCATGACCCTGCAACATACCTTCAAGGCGATCGTATTTACCGCCGTGGGTTTTGCTTTCTGGCAGTGGCTGCCACTGGTGCTTCTGATGATTGCCAGCGGTGCGTTTGGCACCTGGATGGGTCTTAAATTGTTGAACCGTATTCCCGGTGAGTGGTTTAAACAGGCGTTCAGGGTCGTTGTTACTCTGCTCGCCCTGCGTCTGCTTTGGCAGGGCTTGCAGAGTATGGGGATCACGGCCTGATCTCAGCCAGTTGCTGGTGCATCTCACGCAGCAGTGCTTCGGTCTGATCCCAACCCAGACATGGGTCAGTGATGGACTGACCGTACACCAGATTGGCCGACATTTTCTGATTGCCTTCGTTAATGAAGCTTTCCAGCATCACCCCCAGAATCCGGTCATTACCGGCCAAGCGCTGACCAACAACGTCCAGCGCTATAGCGGTTTGGCGACGGTGCTGCTTGCACGCGTTGGCGTGGCTGCAATCCACCAGCACACCCACATTGCAGTCCGCTTCCTGCAACTGTTGTTGGGCGGCGGCGACACTGGCCGCATCGTAATTGGTCATACCATTACCACCGCGTAACACGATATGAGTATCCGGGTTACCTGGGGTGGTCAGCATCGCCATTTGACCGTGGCAATCAACGCCCAGGGTATGATGGCTGTGACGAGCCGCCACCATGGCATTGATGGCTGTCATCATGGAACCATCGGTGCCGTTTTTTAATCCGGTGGGCATCCCCAGGTGACTGACCATTTCACGATGGATCTGTGATTCAGTGGTGCGAGCACCAATGGCAGTCCAGCTGATCAGATCATCCAGGTACATCATCACCAGTGGATTTAACGCTTCTGTCGCCAGTGGCAAACCCATTTCGGCCAGTGCCAACATCACCTTGCGAGAACGCTCCAGCCCGGCTTGCATATCACCACTGCCATCACGTTCAGGGTCGTAGGCCAGACCTTTCCAGCCAATATGGGTACGTGGTTTTTCGACGTAGGCACGCATCACAATCAGCAAGCGGTCGCCAAGCTGCTCATTCAGCGCCATCAAACGCTGGCCATAATCCAGCGCTGCGGCTTCATCATGAATGGAACAGGGGCCGGTAATCACCAGCAAACGTGAGTCTTCGCCATTCAGGATGTTACGAATCTGCTGGCGCTGCTGCTCAATCCGGATACGGACGTCGTCACTCAATGCCAGCCGTGCCTTGAGCATGGCCGGTGTTGCAATCGGGCGTACCGCCGGGTCGTTGCTGCTGGCAGAACGGGAAGTCAAAGTGGGGGTTGTCATATCGATATTCCTCAATTTTTTACTGGATGTGGTGTATTCGCTTTGCTCGGTGATGGGCTAGCGCCAATATCGCGCCCGCACGTCACCGCAGCTAAATCGCCACCGCCAGAAGCTGCACACACCGGTGCAAGCTTGAGAAATTTTGAGTTTTGCCAATGCTTGCATAGCAATCTCGACCTGAATCCTGTGAAAAACAATCATAAAAAAACCCCGATCAGCCAGCTGCCAATCGGGGTTTCCGGTGGCAGCTGGCTTGAAGCCAAACTGCCGAGTGTTCTGTTCACACTACTGGCAGCCTGGCTCCTGGCTAAAATAGCCATAACCAAAATACCAATACGCCACGACTGCACCGCTCAAGCACGCTCTTGCCACTGCGACCTGGGCCGTAGAGCTGTTCAAGCGTTGACGTAACCGTGCTGAGTTCATTGCAATACCGAAGCGTTCGTTTTAGTGAAGTGTCCATCCTAATCCGGAATAGATGAATTGCAACCATAAATATCAGCATTCAGCGCTGTACATGGTATTCATAGGATGAATTATGGCGCAACCGTCTACTGAACATCCAGCAGCCTGTTAAGATGAGAAGTCCATAATACAATCAGTAGCGATAACCAAGTAGCGATAACCAAGTAGCGATAACCAAGTAGCGATAACCAAGTAGCGATAACGACACGAAATGGCAGTAACAAATCGATCGCCAACGGCATAAACCAAACGATGAGTGTCATCAATACAACGAGGCCAAAAACCAGCCAGGTTTTCTTTACTGAAACAGCCGCCCCGAAACTCGGGTGATTCAGTTTGCAACGGTGATATTAATCCAGGAAATCAAAAAAGACCGTCCCTGCTCATTATCGATCACCATCCCAGGAGAGGTGTGATCTGGAGCAGACACGGCCAGGGCCATCATCACAGCCGGGCAAACACCCGGCTGATCCGAATCAGGTATTGACCAGCAGTTGTACTCCAACGGCGGTATTGGAGATGGGTGCCACGTAGTTACGCAGAACTTCTTTTAATTCACCGGTCATGGTGCCGCGCATCGCCAGCCACATGGCCAGTTCGACCATTTGGGCACCACCTTTTTCGATCAGGTCAGAGTTGCTGTATTGACACAGTTCTTCCGGCTCGTTGACCAGCTTGTCCATACAATAGTTGTCAAAATCACCATTAAGAATACCAGCACGTTGACCATCAAGCTGGTGTGACAAACCCCCGGTACCCAGGACGACCACTTTCTGGTCACTGTCCCAGGAACGGATCGCGTCACCAATTGCCTGACCAAATGCAAAGCTGCGGGATGGTTTTGGCATCGGATGACGTTCACAGTTGATGCTGACCGGAATGACCTTGATGCCCTGATAGGTAAAGTTCGGCCACAGCAGCGTCAGTGGCACCGTCGCACCGTGGTCAACCTTGATGTCCTGACATACCGTCGGGTCAAAGTCGTTCTCGATCAAGTGGTTGACGATGTGCCAGCTCAGTTCGGTTTCACCGGTGACCGGTGGAATCGGATTAATGCCCCAGCCTTCGTCAGCATTATGGTACTCAGGTGCACAGCCAATAGCGAAGGTCGGCTTTTTATCGAGGAACATTTCCAGACCGTGGTCGTTATAGAACAATACGGCGATGTCCGGTTTTTGCTCTTGCAGCCACTCACGAATCGGTGGGTAGATGGCAAACAGATCACGATAGTACGGTGTGTCTTCCAGATGTTTGTCCATCGCCACGCCAATGGCAGGAATGTGTGAGGTGGTAATACCACCGATCAGCTTAGCCATTGTTTTTACCTCGCCCCTGACTGTCCAGGTATGCTTTGAATTCTTCCGTGCTGCGGCCAGACTGCATACCGCCTACGATCTGCATGTTCCAGCCAAAAATAATGGCGAATTTGGCCATGTAGTAGATGCTGCCACCCAGCTCCAGCATGCGGATGATGTCTTTGTCACGCACCGCCTGACGTTGTTCTTCAGAGATCTGGAACGTTTCCATATAACCTTCCGGATCATCACGGAACGCCTGGCGGTTCTCTTCGCTGTTAAACGAGTAACACATCTTGTTGAACTTGAAACCCTTGGTGGCCATGGGTCCATCAAAATGGATGGTGCCTTCAACTTCACGTAATTCGTATTCTGACATTGCCGTACCCTCACTGATTGGTCGGACGCTGAACGTTGGAAGCCTGCTGCCGTTGGCGTCAGACTTCCGACCTTGCTATTACCAATACAAACGCATCGGGTTATCCACCAGCAATTTTTGCTGCTGTTCTGCCGTCGGAGCAATCATGGGGATAACGTCCACCAGCTTGCCATCATCCGGGGTATGGGATTTCATATTCGGATGTGGCCAGTCAGTCCCCCACAACACACGATCCGGGAACAGCTCCACCAGTTTTTTGCCAAACGGCACCACATCGCTGTAATCCGGCGGCGTGAGCGTCAGGCGTTCCGGGCAAGTCACCTTGACCCAGACTTTTTCATTATTGGTCATCAGATCGACAAAACGCTGAAAGTCCGGATGATCAACGCCCTTGGCAACATCTGGACGACCCATGTGGTCGACCACAATGGTGGTATCCAGTTCGTTGAGGAAAGGAATCAGCTCTTCCAGTTCTGGCGCTTCAAAGTACACCACGATGTGCCAGCCCAGTGGCTTGATCTTTGCTGCCACAGACAGGAACACTTCTTTCGGCGTGGTATCGACCAGACGTTTGACGAAGTTGAAACGCACCGCCCGTACGCCCGCCTTGTCCATTGCTTCCAGCTCTTCCGTAGTGATCGCCGGATCAACTACCGCCACACCACGGGCCAGCTCACCAGCGCTTTCAAGGGCGTCAATCAGGGCAGCGTTATCGGTGCCGTGGCAGGACGCCTGGACGATGACATTACGTTCAAAGCCCAGATAATCGCGCAGTGCGAACAGCTGTTCTTTTGAGGCATCGCACGGGGTGTACTTGCGCTTCGGGTGGTATGGGAACTGCTCAGCCGGGCCAAAAACATGGCAGTGCGCGTCGACCGCACCAGCCGGTGTCTTGAACTCTGGCTTGCTCGGGTTGGCATGAAACGGCAGGTAATCTGGATCCATCATAATTAGGTCGCCCTTGTTTTTATCGGGTCATTATTGGCACTTTTATTCATTAACAGAAACGGCCAGCGGCTTATCATCAACCGCTGCCCTTCCCCATAAAAGTGGCCGGTTTAATCGTTTTTAATCGTTGGGATGCGCGAACACATCACCGTCAAACAGCTTGCGTGCAGTACGCAGTAACGCCGCAGAACCGACGTTACCGCTGTCATCCATATTCAGAATCACGGTCATTTCGCCGATCGGATGTTCAACCGCCAGAATTTTCTGCTGTCCATCCGGTACATTGGCAACCGCAGCAGCCGGTGAGCCTGGCAACACCGCGGCCGTAGCCACACTGACTGCGCCCAGCACACCAATCGAAGCGTGACAGCGATGGGGTATAAAAGTACGCGTCGACAAGGCACCGCCATTGCTGGCAGCACTGACCATGGTCATCTTGGGAACGGATTTGTCTTTCACGTCACCCAGATTCATTAATGGCCCGGCCTGCAGACGAATGGACTCCAGCTTCGCCCGCAAGGCGTCGTTGGCTTCCAGTTCCTCTCGGCTTTCTGCGCCGGTAATACCCATAGCCGCCGCACTCATCACCACGACCGGCATGCCGTTATCAATCAGGGTAACGTCGATGCCGTCGATCACATCAACGGTATTACCGGTTGGCAACAAAGCGCCGCAACTGGAACCTGCCGTATCGGCAAAGGTAACCGGGATGGCCGAAGCAAAACCGGGCACACCATCGATACGCGCCGTGCCGACATAACTGACCTTGCCGTTTGGCGTGGGTACATTGGCGGTGGCGATTTGGCCGGTATTTTCCATAAAGATACGAACGTCAGTGCTCTCGCCGGTCACGTCAATCAGACCACGTTCAAGCGCAAACGGGCCAACACCGGCGAGGATGTTGCCGCAGTTCTGCGCATCCGTCACGATAGCCTGATCAACAAAGACCTGCAGAAACAGGTAGTCCACATCGGCATCGTCACGCTCGGAACGTTTGACGACGGCGACCTTGGCCGTCAGCGGGTCGGCAGCGCCCAAACCATCGATCTGGCGCGGGTCAGGGGAACCCATGACCCGCAACAGAAACGCATCTCTCACGGCCGTGTCAGCCGGAAGATCCTGCGCTAGGAAGTAGCCCCCTTTTGAGGTGCCACCTCGCATCCACATGCAGCGCACACCTTCAATCGGGTCGAAGGTGCGAGCATCAGACATATTTGAGGCCTTTTTCTTTCAGACGGGGACGCATGTCATAAATATCCAGGCCCAGTTCACCGTTGGCCATACGCACACGTTTGGATTCTTCCAGCGCCATACGGGCACGGGCTTTTTCCAGTACTTCAGCGGCTTTTTCACGACGCACCACCACCACGCCATCATCATCTGCCACCATCACATCACCGGGATAAACCAGTTCGTCAGCGCACACCAGCGGGATGTTGACGGAGCCAACGGTTTCCTTGATGGTGCCTTCAGAGAAGACCGCTTTTGACCAGACCGGAAAATTCATCTGTCGCAGGTCACGGGTATCCCGCACTCCGCCATCAATGATCAACCCAACCACACCACGGGACTGGGCAGAGGTTGCCAGCAGATCACCAAAAAAACCGTGATTGGACGGTGAGGTCGGGGCAAACACCATGATGTCACCGGCTTGGCACTGCTCAATCGCCACGTGCATCATCCAGTTATCACCGGCAGCACCAGAGATCGTGATGGCGGAACCGGCAACGCTCTTGTCTTGCTGGATCGGGCGCATGTAATACGCCAGCAAGCCAACGCGACCCTGGGCCTCGTGGATAGTGGCGACGCCACATTCTGCCAAACCATCAATTACGGTCTGGTCGGCTCGTTCGATATGTTGTACTACGACGGTTTCTTTCATAATTCTGATTCCTCAGTTTAATCACACAGGCCGGTTTATTGGGGCAGAGCCAGGCGACTAAAGACGCGACGGGTATTACCTTCAAAGATTTCCGCTTTCTGTTCAGCAGACAACGCGGTGTTACCGTCGATGTAGCGTTTGGTATCGTCGAAGTAGTGGCCAGTGTCAGGGTCAATACCGCGCACCGCGCCAATCATTTCAGAGGCAAACAGAATATTTTTGGTCGGTACAATATCAAGCAACAGATCGATACCACGCTGGTGATATACGCAGGTGTCGAAATACACATTGTTCAGTACCCGTTCTTCCAACTCAAAACCGTTGTCGAGCGCCAGGCCACGGAAACGTCCCCAGTGGTAAGGCACTGCGCCGCCGCCGTGTGGAATGATAACTTTCAGTTCCGGGAAGTCCTTGAACACGTCCGACATCATCAACTGCTGGAAGCCGGTCGTGTCAGCACCCAGGTAATGGGAGCCGGTGGTGTGGAAACAATCGTTACAGGATGCCGATACGTGCACCATGGCCGGAATATCGTACTCAACCATTTTTTCGTAAATCGGGTAAAACGAGCGATCTGCCAGCGATGAACCATTCCAGTGACCGCCACTGGGATCCGGGTTCAGGTTGATACCGATAAAGCCCATTTCTTCAACGGTACGAATGATCTCGGGCACGGATTTGGCCGGATCAACACCCGGAGACTGTGGCAGCTGGGCGACCGGGACAAAGTTTTCAGGGAACAGATCGCAGACGCGACGAATAATGTCGTTCTGATGTTCCGTCCAGAACTGGCTGGTGTACTCGTTACCAATGTGATGTCCCATCCAGCTGGCGCGAGGAGAGAAGATGGTCAGATCCGTGCCGCGTTGCTGCTGAAGCTTCAGCTGGTTATTGACGATGGACTCGCGAATCTCGTCATCCGTGATATTAATCGTGCCTTTTTCACCCTTGAACAGCGGATCGGCGGCGACGGCAGCTTTTTGCTGGTCGCGATATTCGCCTACGCCTGGAGGTGTCGTGGTGTAGTGCCCATGGCAATCGATGATCATTATTCTTCTCTCGCTCGTTGATGGTGTTGTTTGCAGGGCCTGTTCCCGCAGAGCAGGCAAACAGCGAACCGCAGCGTCTGTCGGATGCCGAAACCTGCCGTCCGGAAGAGAAGTGGCAGACAGGTGCTCGACAAGCGGTACTTCCAAACGGCTGACGGCAAAGCTTACAGCTGCCTGGATGTTGCCTCCCATGGTAGGAACTGACATGCCGGGCTGGCTATTTCAATTTCACTGCTACAATATTGGATTTTGATATAGACCTGTTTATTCGAAGCTCTGGAGCAAGTGATGGATTTTGTCATACCCAACCTGCGACACCTGCGCGTCTTTCTTGAGGTTGCCGAACAAAAAAGCATAAGCAAGGCCGCTCCGAGGGTTTTTTTGTCACAGCCTGCGATCACCCAGGCACTGGCGCGACTGGAAGACATGTTACAAACCGAGCTATTCGAACGCCGTGCCGAAGGCATGTACCCCACGGCCTCGGGAGACGTCTGGTATAACCGTGTCGAACGCTGTATTTCCTGCCTGTTACAAGGCACCAGGGAAGCCTTGCGCTCCGGCAGCAGTCGCACCCAGTCGGCACAACAGATGGTCTCACTGCTGACCACGACCCAACTCAAGGCACTGGTGGCCGTTACCGAAGCAGAAAATTTCAGCATCGCCAGCCGTGCGGTCGGTGTCTCCCAGTCCTCCCTGCATCGGGCCGCCCGCGAGCTGGAGCACCTGTTACAAGTGCCGCTGTTCGAGAAGACCAGCACCGGCATCAGTGCCACCAAAGCCGCTCAGGCACTGGCTCGTGCGACCAAGCTGGCCTTTTCGGAGTTGTATCAGGGCTACTCTGAAGTCAGCGCCTTGCAATTTCGTGAAGTGGGCAAAATCGTACTGGGCAGCATGCCGCTGGCGCGCACCTCAATCCTGCCGGAGGCCATTATTCGGTTTAGTGAAAGGCACCCGGATATCGATATCCAGGTCGTCGATGCGCCCTACGACGATCTGCTGCACCACCTGCGCCACGGCGATCTCGATTTTCTCATTGGTGCCCTGCGCTTCCCGCCACCAGTCGACGACGTGCTGCAGGAAGAGCTGCTGTCCCCGCCGCTGGCGATTATTTGCCGCCCAGCACACCCACTACTCATCACCGCCAGCGGTGATGTCGCGCTGCCGACCCTGAACGATCTGCCCCGCTACCCCTGGGTTGTGCCGCGCGAAGGCACTCCAACCCGCAAGGCATTTGAGGCACTGTTTGAACAACATGACATCAAGCCGCCACAACGACTGGTCGAAACCAGTTCTCAAATCCTGATTAGGGAACTGTTACGCGGCAGCGACCGCCTGACCCTGATTTCAACTCATCAGATAGAACATGAACTGAATACCGGGCTGTTATCCGTATTACCCGTCACCCTTGAACATACCCGTCGCGCTATCGGCATCACCTTACGCCAGAACTGGCAGGCAACCCCCAGCCAGATGCAGTTTCTGGATATATTGCGCGAGCAGGCCGCCGCCTGCCGTGATCTGTGAGTGATCTGTGAGTGATCAAACAGGATCGTTGTAGAAAACCAATACCTGATAGCTAATCAGGCCAGAACCAGCTTGAAAATAGGGTAACGGCAACCGACCGTGCCTGCATCAATTCAGGCCAGCAGTAAAAAACAAGGCGGCTACAGGCCCACAAGCTGGTACTTTTTAACGGTTTTTATTGCCCCGGCAAACAATGACACGAGTCTGTCGAGACACTCTTTTTTTTGCCGCACCAGAACAATGCATTATCAAAATTGAATAGCTAATCCGGTTTATCAATTACCCTGATTCCGGGGCCAATGTTAGATTGGAGTTCTCGAACTTGGTCGTTTTGAGTTTTGTGTTGTTGCCCGTTGTCCCGTGTTGCTCAGGTATGGTCCTTCAGGATCACACCGGGCAATATTGGCAGCGGGCGTTTTTTCAGACCGTTCGATGTCAATCTTCAGTACGCTTGCGAACTTTCAGCGCTGAACTCCCATCATTCAGCGTTCACGCTGAACATTCCGCCAGCCTGTTGCTGCAATATTCCTTGCAAACCCAGTAAATAACCGGCATCCCCGGTGCTACAGACACACAGATCAGGAGAACAAGAATGAGATTATGTGTTGCAGGTGCCGCCGGCGCCTTTGGCCAGAAACACCTGGACGCGGTCGCCAACATTGAAGGCGCTGAAGTGGTATCCGTTGTCGGTACCCGTCCCGACGTCATCAAACAGGTAGCAGAAGAACGTGGCATTCCACACTACTGTACCGACCTGGCTGAAGCCCTGGCCCGTGACGACGTTGACGGCGTACTGCTGGCAACACCGACCAGCATGCATGCCTCCCAGGCGATCCAGTGTCTGGAAGCCGGCAAGCATGTGATGGTTGAAATTCCGATGGCCGATAACATCGAAGACTCTCGCAAGCTGGTTGAAGTGCAGCAGCGTACCGGCCTGGTCGCCATGTCTGGCCAGACCCGTCGTTTTAACCCGTCTCACCAGTGGATTCACAACAAGATCCAGGCCGGTGAGCTGAACGTTCAACAGATGGATGTACAAACCTACTTCTTCCGTCGTACCAACACCAATGCCAAGGGTCAGGCACGTTCCTGGACCGACCACTTGCTGTGGCACCACGCCTGTCACACCGTTGACCTGTTCCAGTATCAGACCGGTGAAACTTGCAGCAAGGTTCAGGCGCTACAAGGTCCGATTCATCCAGATCTGGGCATTGCCATGGACATGAGCATTGGCCTGAAAGTACCCAGCGGTGCAATCTGTACCCTGTCGCTGTCGTTTAACAACGAAGGCCCATTCGGTACTTTCTTCCGCTACATCTGTGACCAGGGCACCTACATCGCCCGTTACGATGACCTGGTAGATGGCTACGAAAACCCGATCGACCTGTCAGGCGTTACCGTATCCAACAACGGTATTGAACTGCAGGATCGTGAATTCATCGCCGCCGTCAAAGAAGGCCGTGAGCCTAACTCTTCTGTTGCCCAGGTTCTGCCCGCAATGGAAACTCTGGATAAGCTGGAACAGTTGCTGGAAGCCGAATAATCCGTTGTAACGGAATCCTGCGGTGATCTGCTGCTCTACTGCTGGCTCCCACGCTCCGGCATGGTAGCCATGGGTGGCATCCGTTCCCACGCCGAAGCGTGGGAACGAGTCAAGCATCCGACGCTGCAACTCCGAATCACGCGCCAACTCGCTTCCCAAAACCGGCTCCGCCGGTTTTTCCGTTTCTGACATGAGGTGTTTTTATGACCACGCTGAAGACTGAATTTAACAACCCCGGTATCGGTCTGGGTTGTATGAACCTGTCCCATGCCTATGGTGTTCCGCTCCCGGAAGACGAAGCCATCAAGGCATTACACGCCGCGTTTGATATGGGCTATCGCCATTTTGATACCGCCACCTTGTATGGTGGTGGCAAGAACGAACTGCTGCTGGGCAAGGCCCTGAAAACGCTGCGCAACGATATTTTTCTGGCATCCAAAGGCGGCATGCAGATCGGCGAGCAAAGCGGCGTCAAGGAAATCAATGGCGCTCCAGCCACCTTGCGCAAACAGGTCGAAAACAGTCTGCGGCGCTTGCAGGTTGAACACATCGACCTCTATTACCTGCACCGTCTTGATCCGAACACAGCGATCGAAGCATCGGTTGGGGCACTGGCCGAGATGGTAAAAGAAGGCAAAATTGGTGCGATCGGCCTGTCTGAAGTCTCCGCCGACACCCTGCGCAAGGCCCATGCGGTACACCCGATTGCAGCGTTACAAACCGAATACTCGCTGTGGAGCCGTAACGCCGAAATCGCCGTATTGCAAGCCACTAAAGAGTTGGGTACCGCCTTTGTTGCCTTCTCTCCAGTAGCGCGTGGCTTCCTCGCCAATGGCCTGCAGGACGTGGACTCACTGGAGCCGAAGGATATTCGCCGTAATATGCCGCGCTTTTATCCAGAGAACTTTGCTGCCAACCTCAAGCTGCTGGAACAGTACCACCAGATTGCCACCACGGTTGGTTGTACGCCTGCGCAATTGGCACTGGCCTGGGTTTGCGCTCAAGGCGACCATATCGTCCCCATTCCCGGGACACGCTCAGTGGCCCACATGCAAGAAAACCTGCAAACCCAAGACATTACCCTGTCTGCCGACATCATCCGCCAGCTGAACCTGCTGATCAATCAGACCACCGTCACCGGCAGCCGCTACAGCCCGGCCCAGCAGGTTGAAATTGATACCGAAGAATTCAGCAGCTGATTGTTGTCGTAGCCGACGACGCCTGCCAATAACATCCATGGCTTTCGGCAAATACTGTCGCAAAGCCATGGCTTACAAAAACAACAATAAAAACATCTTATGAATTCAGCGCAATCCAGTAGAGCAACCGATGGCAACGCCAAATCACCATCCGGTACGTATCAGCGAATTTCCCGCTACACCCTGTACAGCGAGGCGCCGTCCGCCAGTGACCCGGAGTTTGTCCACATTGAGGATATTCCCAGCCGGGCCAGACTGTTCGACTGGGCCATCAATATTCATACCCATCCGAATATGTTCCAACTGGTCTTTGTCCACACCGGTTCAGTGCGGATATTTATTGATGGCCAGGAAGAAAACCACAGTGCGCCGGTGATTATCTCGGTACCTGCCGGGGTGGTGCATGGTTTCGAATTTGAACGCGAAGCCACCGAAGGCTGCGTGATTACCGTCTCCCGCCTGCTGATTCAGGACGACCAGTTTGCCCGCCAGTTTCCGTTCGAACAGGAATTACTGCAAACCGCCCGTATTATCAACCTGACCCACCACCCGAAGGATCTGGCCTTTATCGACCAGACGGCCCTGCAATTGACGGATGAGTATCAGGGTAATGCCATTGGCAAAAAAGCCATGTTTGCCTGGCTACTATTCGGTTTACTGATCAAGCTGGGGCGTCTGGTCGAAGAGCGTCCGGAAACCGGCCCGGAAGATATTCACAGCGAACGCTTCCGCCGCCTGAACACCCTGATCGAAGGGCACTATCGCCAACACCAGGCGGTCGAGTTTTATGCGCAGGAACTGTGCACCACCCCGGCCAGCCTGAGCCGTACTTGCAAGCAGGTGGCCGACAAGAACATCACCGACCTGCTCTACGACCGCCTGATACTGGAAGCCCAGCGTATGCTGATTTATTCCTCAGTGCCGGTTTCACTGATCGCCTATGATCTGGGGTTTAATGACCCGGCCTATTTTTCGCGCTTTTTTCGCCGCCGGGTTGGCCTGTCGCCAACCGCATTCCGGGAACAAAGGGATGGTATTCATGGTACAAACTCGTAACGGGATTACCATCTCGACAGTACGACCTGAATAACATCATCCGCTGCCTAACCACACTTGGCTGGGATAATCATTACATCACCCGCTCAATTCAGACAGGGACTTGCATCATGAAACTCACTGCCCCATGTTCTCCCATTGATTTTTCTTCTAAAGATATTTACGGCAATCCCATTCGTCTGAGCCATTACGCCGGGAAAAAGATTCTGCTGGCCTTTTTTCGTGATGCCGCCTGCCCTTTCTGCAACCTGCGCCTTTATGAACTCACCAACCAATACAAAACCTTGCAAGCCGCCAACGTTGAAGTTATCGCCGTATTCAGCTCAACCGCAGAAGAAGTCAGACATTTTGTTGCTCGTCATCCGCGTCCCTTTATTTTGTTGAGCGACCCCGATCTGCAACTGTACGAACGTTATGGTATCGAGCAATCTGCCATGGCCATCGTCAAAGCCATACTGTTACGCTTGCCCCGTATCGTCAGTGGCTTGCTGAAAGGTGGCACTGGCGATACGAAGAATCCTCATATCAAACTGGTGCCTGCCGATTTCCTGATTTCGGAGCAAGGAGAAATCCAGCTCGCCTGGTACGGCCGCCACACCAGCGACCATATCCCGATGAAAACGCTGGAGCAATTTGCCGCTGGGACGCTCGGCTCCCGCCGTTAGGGATGATGTGCTATTAGGGGGGAGCCAGAGCGAGTTTGGTGTTATGGAACGGGCACTCAGGTAACAGGTCAAGTGCCTTGGGGATCGCTTTCCTGGTTTACAGCCGAGATGCCAGCTGCGCTTATAACCAGCGCAGCTTGCGGAACCAGGCCAGCAACCCAACGGCTAATGTAGCCATGGCCCCCAGCAAGATAAAGTAGCCGTTGTGGAGTTTCAGTTCGGGAATGTATTCGAAGTTCATACCGTACAGCCCGGCCAGAAAACCCAACGGGATAAAAATCGCGGTAATCACGGTCAGTACTCGCATGGTGTTGTTGAGCTGGTGCGAGGTAACGGCCAGATAACCGTCAATCAGATCGCCGCAAATGTCATAGAACATCGACACCAGGCTGGCCAAACGTTCAAAGCGGTCGTGCAGGTCATTCAGGGTATGGTCTAGCCCGAGATCCGGCTGTTCAAACAGCGCCAGATCACTGGATTTCAGCTCATCGGTAATACTCTGGTGATAATTAAAAATGCGCCGCAGCTTTACCAGTCGTGACCGATAGCCCATTAACTGGCGCATCAGGGCATCGGTTCCCTGGTCGTGCAAGGCATCTTCAAGGTCACTCAGCTGGTCTTCAAACGCCAGTACATGTTCCAGATACATACCGGCCGAGGTATGCATAATGCGTAACGCCAACTGGGCCGGGCAGCGCTGTAAATGAATACCGCCATGTCCTGCCATCAAACGATTGATACTTTCCGCCGGTAACGGGTGATAGCTGATCAGCAAACGCTCACTGATAAAAAATGAAATCGACTGGGATTTATGGTGTAACTGGCTATCAAACCGGGCGATACCGCGATACAGGATAAACACGTGGTCGTCGAATACTTCTAGCTTGGGCGGGTGGCGATCACGCTGGGCATCTTCGATGGCCAGCGCATGGCAACCCAGTCCCAACAATATCTGCCGTTCTGCCTGATGCTGTTCGAGTCCTTCCGACGTCAAATCGAGCCAGAGCCGACTGCTGGCGTCGTTACGCCAGTCATGCACCAACTCCTCTCCACCAATGGACGCCTGGCCATTGCCGTTAATCATCAGGGTACGAATCATCAACTGTCCTTCAGGTAAAAATACAGCGGCTCAGGTCAGGCGTGTTACATCGACCGCAACCCGTAGCACTGGATTACTGCCGCCACCGTAGATCACCCCGCACACCGGCGTCACGTCATAGAAGTCCCGTCCCCAGGCCGTCACAATATGCTGTTCATGTGCCATACAGTTATTGGTAGGGTCGTATTCAAACCACCCCTCACCGGGTGCATAAACCGCTAACCAGGCGTGTGTGGCATCAGCCCCAACCATTTTTTCTTGCCCTGGCGGCGGCAGGGTTTCCAGATAACCGGAGACATAGCGGGCCGCAAACCCCAGTGAGCGCAAAATGGCAATTTGCAGGTGGGCAAAATCCTGGCAGACACCCCTGCGGGAATCCAGGACTTCCTGCAACGGCGTCGCAATGGTGGTGGATGCCGGTGAATATTCAAATTCCTGGTAAATTTTACTGGTCAGCGCCATGACAGCAGTCAGTAGCGGCTTGTCATCTTCAAACAGATTAGCGGCAAATTCTTGCAAGATTTGCGATGACTTGAGCATCGGTGAATCCAGCAGAAACTCCCGCGCCAATAACACTTCTGGAGCACGGGAGCTGCTCATCGCCTCAAGAGCATCACGACAACTGATTCCAAACTCCAGGTCGGGTGCCGCTTTTTGTACTCCCGTCCGTACTTCGCTGGTGGATGTAATCACCAGTTTCTTGTGCGGCTTCTGAATTTCAAAGTGGTAGGCGTTATTGCCAAAATAATCACTGCGATTGGAGGTAAATGCAGCACCTGGCAGCACATCAACACGTGTCGATAAACATTGCTGTCGCAAGGTATCCCGAGGTGTGACATGGGCCATGTTGTAACAGTGGGATACCCGACTGTGATAAACATATTCTGTGGTATGACGGATTCGATATAACACTAGATACTTTCCCAGGTACTGTTAACCAGTTGCTGTGAGGCTTCCCGGTGATCAAAGTATTTGTCAGTAATCATTTCACTCAAGCCACTCAGCTGGCTGGCGATCTTTTTCATTTGCTCATCCAGGTGACTGCGCTGGAATCCGTCGGCTTTACTCAGTTCAGCCAGCGACGATAATTTGAGCAGCGTTTCACACTCAAGAATCCGGCGCTCATCGGCGGCCAACTCGTGCATCTGGGTTGGTGTTTTCGGCAGCGCCCGAATATGCTGCCGCAATTGTTCCACCTGATACATCAAGGAACGCGGATTGGTCGGATCCATCATCACCAGATCCAGACTCGTCTGGATCCCGACACGGGCACGGTAACGGCGGCGATAACTGATCAGGGCTTCCAGCGACAGCAATAATGCTTCACACAGTTTGCTCTGATCCGACTCGGACAATACCGGTACAATCAGGCTGTCGATTGCAATCGCGATCTGGTAACCCCGTTCGAGACGTCTTCCCATATCCATAAAACGCCAGCCGAAACCACGAATCATGCTTTCCTGGGTCAGACCGGAAAGAGCCATCAGCGCGGTCACTAGCGGGTCGAGTGCTTCTTCCGGCGCCGATGCGAGGCTGCCAGAAAAGCTGATACCCAGCATGTTCAAGGCATCACGAATATCGTTGATCACGCGGTAAGTATCCGACGACAACAGTTCCTTGGTTTCATCGGCGCAATAAAGCATCGCATTAAGGTTGCCGGAAATGCTGCGCAGTACCGAACCATTTTCGATAATGCCCCGCAGAGCTTCTTCTGCGGTCTGGTCATCGGTGGAACGTGACGGCGTCGCGGTGATCATGGAGACGGCATGCAGTAGCTGATGCTGGGTTATATCGCTGATACGCTCTTCGCCATTCAGCATCATAAAGGCCGTACGCAGTATCCGCAGGGCCGCTTCTGCACGCTCGGCATAACGCCCCATCCAGAACAGGTTTTCCACCACGCGGCTGGGCAGGCTGATCAGGTCGGCTTCACGACTGACCGGCTCATCAAGATGCTCATCGTGGGCCAGGCGTTCCGGTTCAGAAGCAATAACCCAAGTGTCTTTGCTCTTGGAACCGGTTTGGCTGGAGATCATAAACGAACGTTCGCCATGACCAATGCGCGTCAACCCGCCCGGCATAACGGTGTAAGACGTGTCCGTTGCTACCGCAAAACTGCGCAGGATAACCGGACGGGGTTTGAGTACGCCGTCCACAAAAGAAGGGACGTGGGAGGCTTCCATCACTGGCTGGGCAACGTATTGGGTTGGATCAGCTTCAATCCGGGCTTTCAGTATTCGGGTTTCTTCCTGCCCCAGTTCTGGTCCATAAAGACTGCGGTTATCCAGATTGCGGTACACCGGCTTGATCACCAGTTCGTGCAAGTGATCCAGTACATAGGCACGATCCTCATCAAGACCACACCAGCGTGTTTCTACCGATGGCAAACGTAGCTCACGGCCCAACAAGTGTTTGGCGATACCGGGTAAAAAGCGTAAAAAAACCGGGTTTTCCAATACCCCGGAACCAAGCGGGTTAGCCACGACGACATTACCAGCCCGAACCACTTCAAGCAGGTTGGCGACTCCGAGGCGGGAGTCACCACGCAATTCAACCGGATCACAGAACCAGTCATCCACCCGGCGTAACAAGACGTCTACCCGGCTCAGGCCATCCAGCGACTTCATCCATAAAAAGCCGTTACGAACGACCAGATCGTCACTTTGAACCAGATGAAAACCCAGGTAATTAGCCAGGTAGGCGTGTTCAAAATAGGTTTCGTTATGCGCACCGGGTGTCATGACCGCAACACGTGGCGTACTGGTATTGGGTGACAGGGAATTCAGTTTGGAACGCAGGCGCTGAAAAAAGGCCGCCAGCCGGTGTACATGGCTGTCGCGGAACAGACTCGGAAACACCCGCGACATCACGTTGCGGTTTTCCAGTGAATAGCCAGCACCACTCGGGCTTTGGGCTCGATCGCCAATCGCCATCATCTGGCCATCTGCACCACGCACCAGATCAACCGAGTGCAAAATCAGATCGTGGTCACCCGGCAAGTGGATGCCATTACAAGCGCGTAAAAAACCACGATGGCAAAACAGTGCGTCAGGGGGAATCACCCCTGAGCGAATCAGATCCCGATTACCATAAAGATCCCGTAACAGCAGATTAAACAGCTCTGCCCGTTCCAGCAGACCGGCTTCAATCCGTCCCCACTCATCACTGCCAATAACGTAGGGAACCAGATCCATATTCCAGGTATGAGATGGCGTACTGGAATCACTGTAGATGTTATAGGTCGCGCCATCGTCCCGCAAAATACGCAGCGCCTTGGTCTGGCGCTCATCAAATGAAGCAGACCCCAGCTCTTTCAGACTGTCGAGAAGATAGGACCAGTGCGGACGCAGCTCTCCATTGGCATCGACGGCTTCATCCTGAAGTGCCGGATTATGGCGGTAGATCAGTTCATCGCTGTCTGGCCCTGGAGCCGGTGACACGGTCGGCGACATGCTTGTTCTCGCTGCGGATTCGAAGGAACGCTGTTAAAAAATTCCGGCCAAAAAAATGGCCGCTTGCGGCGGCCATTATGTCAGATTGGGGAAATTGTCTCAGCTTTGTTTGCTCCCTCCCCCAACAGAGGGAGCAAACGCGCCTTATTTACGCCGTAAATCCAGCGTACAAGGATAATCGTTCGGAGACTCTTCTGCTGGAGGTGCCATCGGACGCGGTTCGGTATGCGGGAAAAACTCCCGGATAGCATCGATGTCCGGACGGGCAGAATACGCCCCATGGCTGTGATCCAGCGTTGAGAAACGATTGACCCGACGCGATTCCGCTTCAAAGGAATTTACCGGGAAAGTGTCGTAACTGCGGCCACCTGGATGCGATACATGGTAACTGCAGCCGCCCACAGAACGGCCATTCCAGGTATCAATCAGGTCAAACATCAACGGTGACTGTACCCCGATGGTTGGATGCAGCGCCGACGGGGGTGCCCAGGCCTTGTAGCGCACACCGGCAACGTATTCGCCATGGCGACCCGTGCTGGTGAGAGGTACACGACGATCATTACACGCCAGTACATAGCGGTTGTTGGTCATGCCGTACACCTTGACCTGCAAACGCTCGACCGAGGAATCCACATAACGGGACGTACCGAAACTGGAGACTTCCTCGCCCAGAACGTGCCATGGCTCAATCGCCCAGCGCAGCTCGATCTTGATATCACCCAGTTCTACCCGGCCATAATGCGGGAAACGGAACTCTTCAAACGGCAACAGCCATTCTGCGCGGAAATCGAGACCATGCTCCTGCAGATCCTGAGCGACTTCCTGAATATCTTCCCAGACATAATGTGGCAGCATGAACTTATCATGCAGCTGGGTATTCCAGCGCACCAGATCGTGTTTGTACGGATCTTTCCAGAAACGGATCAACAAGGCCCGGATCAACAGCGCCTGAACCAGCCCCATGCGACTGTGCGGTGGCATTTCAAAACCACGAAACTCCAGAATACCCAAGCGGCCTGACGCGCTGCCTGGTGCAAACAGCTTGTCGATACAGAACTCGGCACGGTGCGTATTGCCGGTCACATCGATCAGCAGGTTACGCATAATGCGGTCGATCAGCCATGGCAGGGCAGATTCCCCTTCCGGCATTTGCTGGAAGGCAATCTCCAGTTCATACAGACCTTCGTCCCGGCCTTCATCCACCCGTGGTGCCTGGCTGGTCGGGCCAATAAAGGCACCCGAAAACAGATAGGACAAACTTGGATGATGCTGCCAGTAAGTGACAAAGCTGCGCAGTAAGTCAGGGCGACGCAGCATTGGGCTATCCGCTGGAGTCTTGCCACCCAGCGTGATGTGGTTACCACCACCGGTACCGGTGTGGCGGCCATCCAGCATGAACTTTTCAGTGCCCAGACGTGATTCACGTGCTGCCTGATACAACTCATTCATGGTGTGCATCATGTCGCGCCAGTTGCTGGCCGGGTGAATATTCACCTCAATAACACCGGGGTCTGGCGTCACCAGCAGCTTTTGCATACGCCAGTCACGTGGAGGCTCGTAACCTTCAATAATGATCGGCATATCCAGCGCTGCGGCTGTTTCCTCGATCATGGTCAGCAAGGCAACGTAGCTTTCCAAATACGGCAGTGGTGGCAAGAAAATATGAATTTTGCCACCACGAGCTTCAATACACATGGCCGTACGAACCAGATTGCGCCAGTAGGTCTCGGACTGGTCATCCTGCTCGGCACGCTGCTTCTGTGATTTTTCATCGGATACGGATTGCTCGGCAATCGGTTCTGGGGCAACTGTCGCCACACTACTGATGATTTCTTCACGAGTCTGCAATGCTTCTGTGGTGCGGAACGGGTCAGCTTCCTGCGGCAGTGGCACTTCTTCTGACCATGGCAAGCCTTGCAGTGGCAAACGCAGACCCATAGGCGAATCGCCCGGTATCAGCGTAATGCGACCACGGCGCAATTCCCACACGCTGGAGCGCCAGTTCTGGCCATAAAAGTCCCATTCCACTGGCACAACAAAACCGGTAGGCGTACTCAGCCCCTGATCCAGCACCCGTGCCAGACGACGACGTGCCAGTTCATCCTTGGCAGCCGCGATTTCGGAGTCCAGGTTAACGGGCAGATTTTGTTCTTCCAGCAGGTAATGCAGGCCATCTTCATAGGCCGCCTGAACATACTGGTCAGACAAGCCCAGTTTCTCAGACAATAGCGTGGCAAACTGGTGAGCATCTTTTTCTGTGTGGCCGTAATCTTTGTCAACCCGAGCCAACAGCTCGGGGCGTGTCCACATCGGCTGATTGTCGGTACGCCAGAACACACCCAGCGCCCAACGAGGTACTTCTTCGCCCGGATACCATTTGCCCTGACCATAGTGCAGCATGCCTTCTGGTGCGAACCGGTCACGCAGTTTTAACAACAGGGTTTTGGCCAGACTCAGCTTGTGGGCACCCAGCGCTTCGGTATTCCACTGTGCCGCTTCCATATCATCAATCGATACGAAGGTTGGCTCACCCCCCATGGTCAGGCGAACATCGTTCTCAACCAGCAACAAATCGACCTTGTCGCCCAGGGTCAATACATCCGCCCATTCCGCATCGGTGTACGGCTTGGTAACACGAGGATCTTCATGGAAACGGGTAACGTCGTTCTTGAAGTCAAACTCGACTTCACACTTGTCGGTGTAACCGTTGATTGGTGCGGCCGATACCGGATGTGGTGTACAGGCCAATGGAATATGACCTTCACCGGCAAACAGCCCGGAAGTTGGATCCAGGCCGACCCAGCCAGCACCAGGCAGATACACTTCACACCAGGCGTGCAAATCGGTGAAGTCGGCTTCCGGTCCAGAAGGGCCGTCAAGCGACTTTTCATCCGACGTCAGCTGTACCAGGTAACCGGACGCAAAACGCGCTGCCATTCCCAGATGACGCACCGCCTGCACCATTAGCCAGGCACTGTCACGACAGGAACCGAGTGCCTGTTCCAGAGTTTCTTCTGGCGTTTGAACGCCTGGTTCCATTCGAATGGTGTATTCAATCAGCTGCTCAAGCTGCGAATTGACGTCCACCAGAAAATCAATGGTACGACGTTTTTTGGTCGAAATACCCGCCAGAAACTTTTCAAACTCTGGCCCCTGGGGTTCCAGCTCCAGATAGGGCTGCAGCTCTTTTTTGGTCTGCTTGTCGTATTCGAACGGAAATTCTTCCGCATCTTCTTCAAGGAAAAAGTCGAATGGGTTAATCACCGTCATGTCGGCGATGACTTCAACTTCTACCGAAAACTTGCGGGTTTTTTCCGGGAATACCAAACGTGCCAGGTAGTTGCCGTAAGCATCCTGCTGCCAGTTAACAAAGTGGTTTTCCGGCTGCACTTTGAGGCTATAAGACTCAATTGGTGTACGACAATGAGGGGCCGGACGCAGTCGAACCACATGGGGTGACAGCGAAACAGGCCGGTCAAAATCGTAGTATGTGTTGTGCTGAATCGCAACACGGATAGTCATAACTGCTCCCGAAATAGGAAAACTCTGAATATCGTTACAGGTGCTGGTCGGCCTTGCCAAACCAGCACCTCATTTTCGTCCCTGTTGCCTGCTCGGTAATTGGCTATTGATCCGACAGGAACCAGGTTTTTTGTATCAGGTCATGAACATCTGCCAGTGATAATTGCAATTCATTCAGATCCTCACGGAAGGCGACGCCAAAATCTTCGGCATCCAGGTCTGCTGTAATTTCATCACAAATCAATCGGGTGCGATTAATCACGTCTTCACCCGCTGGCAAACAAGCCGAGCTTGCCATGATTTTATTCAGGCAAAATGAAACTGAGCGGGGAAATTGCTCATCGCCCAATAAAAAGGTCACCACAGGGGTTCCCTTGATGGACGAACGCATGGCGCGACGGAAGGGCTGATCGGCGTTGAGAGAACGCAACACATTACCCCAGATAATCTGACGACTGTTCACCGCGTATTCATCATCAGCCACCTGATGAATCGCCGCAATCGCGGCATCGAGGTTACGGGAAGTCATGTCGGCCCGTTCCAGGTTTTGTCCCATCAGCAACATGTCCCAGCCTTCGTCGCGGGTCATATTGACATAGAGCAAACCGACAATTTGCTGACAGGATTTGATGATGCTTTCGAGGAACTCGTGGCGCATGCTGCGGTTAATACCGAGTGACAGGTTTTCCTGCACAAACATACTCAGTTCATTCACCAGTTCCCAGGCATCGGCAGGGATCACATCCCGCGTGGTACGGATGTTTTCACGAATCGCGCGCAGGGAATTCACAACTGAGCACGGATTGGTGTCATCACCCAGCAGAAACTTCACTACATTACGCTCATCTCGAACGGAATAGCGACTGTTGTAATCGTCTTCAAGACTGTTGATGACAATCAGGTTGTACCAGCCCAGATTGACACGCCGCGGCATGTCAAACAACAGCTTGTCATAAATGCTCAGCAGTCGCGCTGTGCTTTCAACCCGCTCCAGATAGCGAGCGGACCAGTAAATACGTTCTGCAACTTTCGAGAGCATTATTCGATTCCTGTTCCTGTATCGACAATCCAGGTGTCCTTGCTGCCACCACCCTGGGAAGAGTTAACTACCAGAGAACCTTTTTTCATTGCAACCCGCGTCAAACCACCGGTCGTGACATAGCTGTCCCGCGACTGCAGTACAAACGGCCGTAAATCCAGATGACGTGGTTCCACCTTGTTTTTACCCACCAGAGTCGGCGAGGTCGACAAGGCCAGCGTTGGCTGGGCAATGTAGTTACGCGGGTTAGCCTTGATCAGGTCAGCAAAGGTTTCACGCTCTTTTTTGGTTGAATGCGGGCCAATCAGCATGCCATAACCACCGGATTCGTTGGCAGGTTTAACCACCAGCTTGTCGAGGTTGGCCAGTACATATTCGCGCTGTTTGTCGTCGTAACACAAAAAGGTTTCCACATTCGGAATCAGTGGTTCTTCACCGAGATAATACTTGATGATGGCAGGGACAAAGGCATATACCACCTTGTCATCAGCCACACCGGCACCCGGCGCGTTGGCCAAAGCCACGTTACCGGCACGCCATGCACGCATCAGCCCGGGCACACCCAGCGTGGAATCGGGGTGGAATACTTCCGGGTCGAGAAACAGATCGTCAATACGGCGATAAACCACATCAACCCGTTCCAGACCAGCAATGGTTTTCATGTAGACACAATCGTCTTCTGTCACCACCAGATCACTGCCTTCAACCAGCTCGGCACCCATACGCTGTGCCAGAAAAGCATGCTCAAAATACGCCGAGTTATAAATTCCCGGAGTCAGCACCACCACCACCGGCTTGTCGACTTCGCGTGGAGATAACGCCGACAGGGTATCAAACAGGTGTTCAGGATAATCACCGACCGGGGCGATACTTACTTTTTCAAACACTTCAGGAATAACCCGCTTCATGATCGAGCGGTTTTCCAGCATATACGATACGCCAGATGGAACACGCAGGTTATCTTCCAGTACATAAAACTGGCCATCACCGTCACGCACCAGATCGGTACCACATATATGAGCCCACACACCAAAACGAGGGCTGATACCTTCACATTCCTTGCGGTAATTAACCGATTGTTTAAGTATAAATTCTGGCACCACACCATCCTTGAGGATTTTTTGATCGTGGTACAAGTCATCAATAAAAAGGTTAAGCGCACGCAAGCGCTGTTTCAGACCAGCAGCCGTGATATCCCATTGGCTTTTGGAAATCACTCTGGGAAGAATGTCAAAGGGCCAAGCCCGATCGATATTCCCGCCTTCTGTATATACAGTAAACGAAACACCCATTTCCTTAATAGTCGATTCAGCCGCTATTTTGCGTGAATTGACATCTTCATCCGAGAAAGATTCCAGATAGGAAATAAGTGCTTCAGCAGGTTCACGCGCGCAGCCGGGTGCACTGAAAAGTTCGTCGTAGAACTCACCCGGTGCGTAATCCTTCCACTCGATAGACATACAGCTCCTGAAATTTGCCATCAGGTTAATGAGGAATTGACGCCAGACTGGCAAGCACTGGGTCACTCTGAAAGACTACAAAGTGCCCGAAGTAAACCACTCCCCATGGATGACTGCAAGCCGCCACAGCGGCCATTCTGGCGCAGAATGATAGGTATTGATCATGAATCAGGCAGCCGCGATCAACCCTTGCTACAAAGGCACCAATGACGAACAGATCACACACCCCAAAAGCACCAATCCAGTGCATTGCGGCACCCAGCGGTCAAAAACCGGAATGTGAAGCGAAACCCGTGCAACAAGGCACGACTCGAACGACGCTTTATGGTGAGTTTTGAAGACTACAGGCATCCTTAGGCACCCTATTAAACGAAGCCAGCACGCCAATCAGCAGATATCAATATAATAACGCCGCAAACCAGTAACAAACCGGCAGCATAATAATACAAGAAGAAAGACAGTCAGGCAGATATTCTGTTTTAATTAACACAGCCCAAGTTTTTGTAACTGCTATACCAGTCTACCAGATCATCAATACACATAGGATAGCCAATATAATACCCCTGGGCGATATCACAGCCTTTCATTCGCAACAGATCCATTTGTGACAAATGCTCAATTCCCTCGGCCACGACTTCCAACTCCAGTGCATGCGCAAGATCAATAATAACCGAAACAATACTGGCATCTGTTTTATCCGTTGCCGCACTTTGCAGGAAATGGCGATCTATTTTTAATATATCCACCGGCAAATGCCGCAAATACGCCAGAGAGGAATACCCGGTACCAAAATCATCAATTGCGATTTTCACGCCCAGGTTTCTCAGTGTGCGTAACTTGTTCAGGCTTTCTCCAGCATCATCGATAAAATGCCCTTCCGTCACTTCCAGAACCAGCCGTTCAGCAGGGAAACCAACAGACTGAATCAGATTCCTGACGTTATAGATCAGGTTACCTTCCTGAAACTGCTTTGGTGAGATATTGATCGACATCGACAGTGAACTGTCTTCTCGTTTGTGCCAGCGTGACGCTGTTTCAAAGGCCTGCACCATCACCCACTGACCGATCTGTCCAATCAGTCCGCACTCCTCGGCAACACCAATAAACTCATTGGGGTAAATAATCCCCCGCTCAGGGTGATGCCAACGCAGTAAGGCTTCCACGCCAAACAAGCGCCCATGAGCGACATCTATTTGTGGTTGATAATAGAGTTCAAACTGATTGTGTTGTAGTGCCAGGCGTAATTCGCTTTCGGTTTTCAATCGGGCCAGCGTACGATCGTTCATCGCGGGGGTAAAAAAGCGGAATTTACCCTTACCATCCGCCTTGGCCTGATACATCGCCTGGTCGGCACAAAAAATCAGCCGTTCCATTTCCACACCGTCATCAGGAAACTGGGCTATACCAATACTGCAATGTATATACACTTGATTCGAGTTCACCTCGAACGGACGGGCGATCGCTTCGAGAATTTTTTCTGCTACCGTAATTGATGAGCGCCCCTGATTCTGCTGCGGCAATAACATCACGAACTCGTCACCCGCCCAGCGCGACACGGTATCTGAATCACGGCAGCATTCCACCAGCCGTTCACCAACCTGCCGCAGCAGTTCGTCACCTGCGTCGTGCCCGAGGCTGTCATTCACGTTTTTAAAACGATCCAGATCGATAAAAAATACCGATAACGTATGCTGTTCACGCGCATGCCTTTTAACCGAATTCGCCAGCACTTCACTGAATGAGAACCGGTTACACAGCCCGGTCAACGGATCCATCCGGGCCATGCGGTAGAGCTGTTCTTCTGCTCGTTTACGCGCGGTAATATCGCGGACAAACATAAAAAATCGCGTTGGCTGGCCAAAATGAGGAATTGCATTGGCGGACACAGAAACAGGGAAACGTGTGCCATCTGCTCGTTGCGCCATCATCTCGTGTTCTTTTCCCGCCATTGGCAACAGTGAGCGCATAAATTCTTCACTGATACCATCGACAAGCTGTTGCGGCTCGATGTCTGCAAATAAATCAAAGAGATGCTGATGGGGCAACTGCACTTCGGCCCCCTCGGGCGGCTGAAACATCGTTGAGGCCGCCGGGTTAACGCTCAGAATAGTGCCCTGATGATCAAAAATAAGGATGCCATTCTGGGTATTCTCGAACAGGGTTCGGAGTTCATGCTCCTTCTCCTGTAGATCCTTGACCAGTGTCGACAACACCCCCGACTGGGTGCGCAGCACTTTCTCACGCATATCCGCCGAGCTGATATCAAAAATTGAAATAACGCAGTAGTGACTGCCGTCATCATGCACAAAGGGTTTTATCTGGATGGACTGCACCAGCCGCTCTGACGGCCGGGAACGGCCAGAGATGGATTTTTTGAACAGCGGAAATGACGTTTTCAGCAATTTGGCGGACAACACAGAAGGCGAGTTGAATTTAAGTGCCTTGAACACCGCACGGGCAATACGGCTGTTATCCAGTTCTGGCATGGCTTCGATCATGTCCTTACCCAGAATGTCCTGTTCGCTAATGCCCGACCGTTCTGCCATCCAGCCATTCCAGGACACCACGGCTCCTTCCGTGTTGAGCACAACAATCCCGCTATCCACCAGGTCAATAATATGCCGATACATTTCAGGCATACTCAGAACGCCGCCAAACGCTTCTTGATATGATCAAACAAGGTCACCAGCGCATCGGTCGGCTGGAAAAACATCAGCTGGGCTCGGGAATTTTTTTCGACCACGGTGAAGCTGATGGTCAAAAACAAGATCAGGTCATCCGCTTCATCGAGCAACCGGCCACTGTCGTTAAGGTCGCTGAAATTGCCGTATTCACAGCGCGGTAATTCAGTATGGATTTGAATGCCCAGTAACTGGGACAGCGCATAGATAACACCAGAAACGGCCACATTGGTCAGATCCAGCAGCATTTCTTCTTCGGTTACGGCAAACTCGATCAGTGTCTGCTCTTGCTCTCCCAGCAGCCCATTCAGCAGATTCAGACTTTCCCGTTCACTAAAAAACAGTAAGGCCTCCCCGCAAATTTCTCCGGAAAAGCGCTGTTGCACAAAAATCGCCTTACCTTCTTGGCGCAATTGCTCGGTAAAAGCCAGTGCCTCTTTTTTGGGCAACATATTGACTTCAGGAACGTGTAATTCGATACGACTGTTTGAAATTTCTGACAGCTCATCAATCACATGGCCCAGTCCCAGGTTCAGTGATTCTGCCAAGACATCCAGACTGATGGCCCGCGACTGCTCATCCATGATCATGATCAGCTCCGACCAAAAAAAGTACGCAAGCGTTCGACAAACAGTCCGATATCCTCTGGACTGATCGCCTTGTTGATGTACTGCACGCCCAGCGTATTGGCTTCCTCTATCAAGTTGGATGATCGATTGCCGGTCACCAGAGCAATTTTGCTGGCATCCACTCCAGCCGCCATGAGTTGCTTGCTGGTTGCGACACCATCTGGCGGTGCCATATTGACGTCGAGCAGATACCAGTCAAAATCGTAACCGGCACTTTCAGCGGTTGTAATGGCAACCTCACCGGAACCGGCTTCGTGAAATTCTGCATCTGGGAATATTCGGAGAATGACGTCTTTTATGATCATGCGAGCATATAGACTGTCGTCCGCGACAAGGCACTTGGGAGCCATAATCAATACCTGTTCTGGTTACTTCATCGCTTAAATCTAGTCCAGAACAGGGGTTAAGCAAGCAACGATACTATTTTCAGGGTTGATTCAACATCACCCTGATCGCTTCCAGTAAACGGTTGTATTCACCGGAGCCATCCACCGCGTAATTGAGGTTTTTAAATAGGCCTGTCAGTCGGGTGTAGAAGGTTCGGACAGCGGCTTTCCTTTGCGAGTCAGAGTCGGCAACAAACACCGGTTTATGCCGAACAACCGCTTCCATCCGTTCAAACAGCCGCTGCTGACGATCCATCGGAACCGATACATCCACTTCATCAAAAGCATCCTGCTGTAGATACACCATATCCAGCAACAGCGCTTTTTGCTGGAGAATAAAATCGTCCAGTGTGATGCCTTCTTCACCGGTCACCTGCATCATGCGGCTGACTTCATCACCCCGCACCAGCAGCTGCGACAAGGACTCAACCCGATGGGTCCAGCCAGGGGATAAGTGGCTATCAAACCAGGGCTGTAATTGCTTCAGATAACGGGACCAGGAAATCAGCGGGTCGACCGCCGGATAAAAACGCCGGTAAGCCCGATCGGCGGATAGCCCCAGAAACGTTTTTACGGTGCCCAGAGTCGCCTGGGTCACCGGTTCTTCAAAATTACCTCCGGCAGGAGAGACGGTGCCAACCATGGTAAAGGTACCTTCAACGCCGTTGGAGCGACGGATCACCCCTGCCCGTTCGTACACATTACGGATCGAGGAGTCCAGATAGGCCGGAAACGCTTCTTCGCCTGGAATTTCCTCCAATCGTCCCGAGGTTTCTCGCATCGCCTGAGCCCAGCGAGACGTCGAATCAGCAATCAGTAAGACGTCATACCCCATACTCTGGTAATACTCCGCCAGCGTAATGCCCATATAGATAGATGCTTCTCGTGCAGCGACCGGCATAGATGAAGTATTACAGAGGATAATGGTTCGATCCATCAGGCTGCCACCGGTCTTGGGATCCGTCATACCGGGAAATTCCTGAATCGTCTCCACCACCTCGCCAGCGCGTTCACCACAGGCGACAACGATCACGATATCGACATCCGAATAACGCGAAATCAGCCCCTGCAGTACGGTTTTACCGGCACCAAATGGCCCAGGAATACAGCCAGTACCGCCCTTGGCCAAAGGAAAAAAGGTATCCACCAGCCGGATTGTGGTGGACAGCGGCTGACTGGGATAAACACGTTCAGCTTCACCCAGCGCCATCAGCCGACGTGAGATCGGCATCCGAATTGGCCAGCGCTGACTGAGTGTCAGGTTACGACTACGGTGAATGTCGGCAACGCCGCTGTCCGACAGCGGCGTCAACCTGGCGACTGGATCGGCAACGGTAAAACTGCCTTCAAGAATCCAGTCAAGTTGCCACTCACCCTGCCAGTCAAATGGCACCATGATCTTGTGTTCAAAACGACCTTCTGCGACTGCGCCGGTCACGTCTCCTGCCCGCAGCTTCTGACCTTCCTTGATGGCGGGTTTGAATGACCAGCGGCGTTGCTGATCGAGGCCACGTACATCCACCCCTCGCGGCAGAAACGTACCGTAACTGGCTGCCAGCTGTTCCAGCGGATTCTGTAAACCATCGTAAACCATGCCAAGCAGACCCGGCCCCAACTCTGCCGATAACAGCTCGCCGGTTTGTAATACTGGATCGCCCACCCCGACACCACGGGTGCTTTCATAGACCTGAGCATCAGCCCGACGGCCGTGTATTCTCAATATCTCGGCTTTCAGGTACTCCTGCCGTCCATCAGACGCCGGGCGGCCTGGCAAGATAAAAACCACTTCGTTTTTGGACAGCGGATGATATTCACCAGGCGCAAGTTCGATACTTTCGATGGTGACCAGGTCATCTTGTACTGCGACAATACGCGCCGTTGGCAGCTGACGGGAATCGGTCATCCCTGCTGTTGCTGTTGCTGTTGCTGTCGTCTCTGTTGTCGCCGAAGTCATCATAATTCTCTCTTGGCTGCAGCCGAGGTTTTGGCAAATGTATTTCCAGCGTCCCGAGCCGGGTTGCTGTCATCATCCTGAACCACAGCCGTTATATCCACCGTAACCCAGTTTTTAAAGCGTACCACCGCATTGTCGGCGTCATACCCAATCCGACGGTTCAGCATGTCCCATTTGAGCACGTATACCACCACGGCAATCAGGCTGTTATCTCCGAGCAGGTGACTACGCCCCATCCAGGCCCAGTTGTACTGCAGCAGCATCTGTTCCAGCTCCCAGGGTTGGTGTAAGCGGATAAACTGGAGCGCCTGTGACAGCCAGGGCTGAGCCACTTCCAGACGAAACGTTGGTTCATGCCAGTTACGTTCAATGATCTGGCGATAACGGCTGACCGTCCAGTCCCCTCCAGGAGACGGGCTGTCAGCCTGTTGATATTCTCGTCGCCACAACGCCGCCACCAGAGTTCTGACATCCAGCCGCCGCTGAATCAGAGTCAGCAGTGCTGAGGTTTCGGCGGCGGGTCGAATAGCCTCATCGCGTAAGGCATCAAGCAGTTGTTGCTGACGCCCAACCAGCCGGCGGTTATCGGTGTTGATGGGTAGCTCTCGCCACTGCAGTGAGGACTCAATTCGCGCCAGCAAGTCGGCATCTTGCGGACTTAACAGCCGTAACCGGCGCTCCAACTTTAACCGGGAAAGCGGCGTTTGATGACGACTGCCCCAGCGCCCATGGGCAGGCAAACTCGACATCAACAGGGTGTAACGATCACGCCAGTCCATTCAAACCCCTAACCGGTTGTTAAAAATTTATCGGAGTTACGATTACAACGTTTAAACCGTCGTTCAATGGCCGGTAAATTCAATGGCCCGTAAATTCAATGGCCTGTAAATTCAATGGCCTGTAAATTCAATGGCCGTAAAAGCAGCCGGCTACCGAATAATGCCATCCAGAATGGCGCGAAACCTGGGCTGCAAATACCCCAGCAGTAATCCGGCAATGGCCCGATCACTGAGATCTACTTCAACCTGCTGACCACGCAGCACCAGCTTGATACCATTGTGGTCATCGGATCGATTTGCCAGGGTCACGCCGTCACGCAACATATCGACTTGTAACGCAAAAGCCAGGTCGGCCAGCGGCCCCTGCATCGCCGATTCCGGCGCTCGCCGAATATCATCCAGAGCCAGAATATGCGGTGGCAACAACAACTCCAGGTCGCCTTCCGGCGGTAGCTCAGCCTGTTCCAACAGTCGTCCGGCCGCAGCCTGAACCAGTTTTGCCAATAACTGTGGCTGATCAATTTGCTGCCGCACCAGCCGCGATACATCCGCAGAGAAGCGTTGTTCCAGCATGGATTTCATATCCAGCACCAGATCCCGAAACGCAATCTGCATGGCTTCCGCTGCCGCCTGCTGCTGCCGTTGGGCTTGCTGTTGCGCATCGGCAACCAACTGCTCCGCCTGCCGGGTAGCATCAGCCAACAAGGCGGCCGCCTGTTGACGAGCATCGGCCAATATCGCCGCCCCTGCTGTCTCGCCCGCTTCAACACCGTCCTGGCGCAAGCGGTTAACCAGTTCGTCAATACCGGCGGAAACAACGTCGCTGCCTGATTGTTTCATCGACCTTTATCCTCCTGCGCTGACCCGATCAATCGTCGGGCAAACGTCGATAACTCTGTTACTGAACCGCCGGAGCAGGAATACCGCCCGACAGCACCAGTGCAAAAATAAACACAAACACGCCAAAACCTTCAACGATTGCAGCCGGAGCAATCGACATACCAAAGATTTCCGGCTTTTCCTTCGAGGCACTGATGGCTGACGCACAGGCCCGGCCTTGCCAGACCCCTGTTGTCATTAACGCCAGACCGGATAACAAGCCGATGCCAAACAAACCGGCGGCGTTGGTGACACTCACTTCCCGTTGCAAGGTAAACATCAGCACGATGCCATAAATCACAAACGACGATGGCAATACCGACAATCCGATAAAACGCCCGTAACCACTATCCGTATCCAGCATGGCACCAATGGCTGCCTGACCTGCCAGTGCACAACCAATCACACTGCCAATGGCTCCCAGGGCAACGGGAGCAAAAATTCCAATCCAGCCCAGGGTCATGACCAGCTCATTCATCTTCCAACTCCTTTAATTGAAACGGCTGGAAAGCGTAGCCTTCACCCGGCTCGCCCCAGTTATAAAATTCAATAAAATTCAGTCGCAGGCCGTGTACCACGCCACTCATCACACCCAGGCCAATATTGACCAGGTGGCCCAGTAACAGAATCAGCCCGCCGCCCAGCAAGGCAAGGCCTCCTTCAGCCGCAGCTACCTGTCCTGCCAACTGGTTAAAAGTCAGCGCCAGCGACGCTGATGCCAACCCCAACGCAAACAGCCGCATATAACTGAGCACATCGCCAAACAGCTGGCTCAGGCTTAACAACGCCAGTACTCCCCGTAATAACCGTTGCAGCAACCTCTTCCCCTGGCTGGCTGGCATCGTGACCGGACCGGACCAGCCGGAGCCAATCACAATGGCCAGTAGCGCGACAACCGACAATGCTACAACGGCCACAGACATACCGACAAAACCGGCCCAGCAACCCGACAGCACCACAGCACACCAGCCCATCCGGCTCACCACAAACCAGCGTTCTCGCCGTCGATGCCAGGCCAGGCTGACATTGGCGATCAGCAAGTGCAGCACACCGGTCAGTACCGAGAGTTTCATCATCGCGTTGTAGTGGTTGATATCCACCACAACCAGCGCCGCCAGCCAACTCCCTGGTGCCGGAGTCAGACCAAAATAGCTACCCGCCAGCATGCCCCAGACCAGCGATGCTCCAACCAGAGACAGCGCCAGCTGCCGCAGTCCACGACCGGATTCACTTTTGCCCATCGACGTCCAGCGCAATGCCAGCAAGCCTCCCAGTGCCAGTGCATAACCGCCATCCGACAGGATCATGGCAAAAAACACCACAAACGACAGGTATAAATGCACGGACGGATCCCAGGATCGATAGGCCGGTAACTGATAAAACCGGGTCAACAATCGTCCAGCGGCAAAGCCCGCCAATGGCCGCAGCAAGGTCGGTGGTGTTTCGTCTGGCTGTGGATCGGTCGCGACAAAGGCAAACCCGGTCTCTCTCGCCACCTCCGTCAGTTGCTGCAAAGCCGACACCGGCACCCAGGCGACCAGGGAAAATACCTGTCCATCCGACGACAGCTGATCCACCACCTGACGCCAAAGTGCATGATTGTGGGTTCGGGCCTGATGACGTTTGAGCAACAACAAGTAACGAGTCAGTTCTTCACGCCGGGATTGTAGTGAATCGAGGGATTGCTCAAGATTTTCCAACGCCTCGGTCAGCTGCGCCAATGAACGGGAGCCAAGATGCTCACGCGGCACCGGCATGCACGCCGCTGGCGGTTCAGTCGCAGAGACCAGCACCACATAAAGAAAACGACTGTCGCGCCCTGCCAATTGCCAGGGAATCTGCCAGCTGGATGCCTCTTGGCCCAAAGCCGATGGTCGGGATTCAGCGTTATCCTGATAGAGCCGATCCAGCCAGGAGCGCTTGCTGACCGGCAGCCGGTAAAACCACAGCCGAATATGATTCACCAGCGTGTCACCCGGAAATTGAAAGCCACCCCAAGGCGACATACGCCGCATGCGGGCCTGAACATCATCGCGCTGATCTTCCAGATTACGCAGCTGTTGCTGCACCTCCAGGGCTTCATCCACCACCGGCTGCAAATGAAAACCGGTAAATTTTTTTAAGGGTCGGCGGCGGGTTTCACCTTGTTGCAGAAATCGTATCGCCTGGTTCAGATGACGAATCCCTTCCGGTATTTCCTCACCGCTCTCATGGGCACTGATCAGATGTAACTGACCAAATGCCTGCAACTTGGCAACGACGGCATCCTTGTCTTTTTCGCGGCCAGCGATAGCCACTTTTTTTAATGCCACAATCGTCATAAGCCACCCGCAGCCTGGCGTTTGTTTTTGGCAATTTTTGACGTCACTACCGACTCTCGTTCCTTGTCGTCCAGATAAATGCCAATCCGACGAATATTGGAACGGGTGTCTGGTATCAATACCTTGTCGAACAGGTTCACCCGCTGGGTCACCTTGCGTAAGGCCGCTGCCATCACGATCTGCTGCTGCTGTAATAACTGTTGCCGAACATCCAGTGTCATTCCCTCTTTCAGCCATTGCTGCAACGGTGCGACCCAGTGCGGTTTGGCCATCAGCGGAATATCTGCCAGATCAAATTCGATATCATCCAGCTCATTGACCCAAACGCCGACAATATTGCGCCGTTGCAACCGTAATCGATTCACCGAGCACAAACCCTGCAAATCAATGGAGGTTTCTGCCAGCATCGGCATTTGTTCGGCAATGCGCTGTTCCAGCTGCCGCTGTTGTTGTTGCTGTTGCTGCAGCTGGACTTCCACTTGTTTGATGGCACCCTGCAACTGCTGTCGCTTCATATCCAGTGCCGGTAAAAACCGCTGGTAGGCCGCCAGCTTCTGTCGCTGGGCCGACAAGGTCGCCTTCGATAACAGCAAGCGGGCCATGTCAGGCACTCTCCGGGTTATCCGACGTGGCGGTCGGAAAATACTTGTCGATCAGTTCTGGTTTCATCAGCAATTGCTCAGCCCGGAAGCATTGCGCCATCAGCTGCCAGCCCATATCTAACGCCTGCTCCAGCGACATTGACACATCCAATGCCATAAAGTGCTGGCGAAATAACTGACCGTACTGCAACAACTGCTGATCGTAATCGCTCAGATCAAAGGCCATGGCCTGCTTTTGCTCGGCTTCGACCGCACCGGAATAAAGCCGGATCATGGTGTTCATCACCTGACTGTGGTCTTCACGGGTCTGCTTGCCAATCACCAATTGTTTCAGCCGCGACAAGGATCCGAACGGATCCAGCTGGCCGTCGTGCAAGTAGAACTGGCCTTCGGTGATATAGCCGGTATTGTCCGGCACCGGATGACTGACATCGTTACCCGGCATAGTGGTGACCGCCAGAATGGTAACGGATCCGCCCTTGGCGTAGTCGCAGGCTTTTTCATAACGCCGCGCCAGCTGCGAATACAAATCTCCCATATAGCCACGGTTGGACGGCACCCGTTCGTTGGCAATACCGATTTCTTTTAATGCGTCGGCATAAGCCGTCATATCGGTCAACAGTACCAGCACCCGCTTGCCTTCTTCCACCGCAAAACGTTCCGCCACTGCCAGCGCCATATCCGGCACCAGCAAGCGCTCGACGATCGAATCCGATGCCTGATTAACAAACATCACCGTACGGGCAAAAGAACCCTGATCTTCAAAGGTTTTGCGGAACGAATAAAAGTCGTCAAATCCCAGCCCCATGCCACCAAACACAATAATATCCGCATCCGCCTGAGTACCAATACGGCCAAGAAAGGCGTTATAGGGTTCACCGGAAACGGAAAAAATCGGAATTTTCTGACTCTCGACCAGGCAATTAAACAGGTCGATCATCGGCACGCCGGTACGGATCATGCGAGATGCCAGCACCCGTCGCATGGGGTTGACGGTTGGCCCACCGATCTCGACCTGGCTATCAAAATCAAGCGCAGGACCGTGATCCATCGGTTTGCCGCGACCGTCAAAAATACGTCCGAGAATATTGGCAGAGTAGGTTACCTGCATCGGATGGCCAAGAAACTGCACACTGGCATCGGTCGCCAACCCCTTGGTGCCATCAAACACTTGCATCGATACCAGCTCATCGCGAATATCAATTACCTGAGCCAGACGACTGGTCGTACCATCACCACTCACCAGCACCGCAAGATCGTCCAACCGTACCCGAGTTGGCTTGCCAGATTCAGGAGCTGCAACACGCAACCGCACCAGATCACCCACAATCGCAACGATCGAACGATAGGACGTACTGTCTGAACCCATTCACAACCTCCTGATTCCTGCTCCCGTTACCGGGTCAGGGCGTTTTACCACTGACAAGCTACAGCATCATAACGGGCCATCTACGACACCATCATGACGCCCATAAAATGAAGCACCTTGACCCCGCTCAGGGTCAGGACAGGTTTCACCCGTGCGCCAAGACACCTTATCCGACGACTCTGAAACCCATCAAGTATGCAGATACAGTTATAGCCCCTTTTGCCATACAGGCGTAAGGCAAGATTTCTAAGACCACTCAGTAATAACGAAACCCTGTGAATCTCTTTGGGCCAGTTTTTGGCCATTGTTGATCGTTGTCACAATCCAAAGGTGACAGGGTTCACAAAAACAGTATATTGTCGAAAAACCTTTGCCGGAATCCAGGCAGGTACCTCTTTTGGACATCACGCACTCTGGTAACCGTGCGTACCCAGTTGTAGTGAGGAAAATATGGCAGTAGCGCGTCCCGTAACCGACAGCGGCATTTTTCGTTTGATAAAAGAGACTCTGGCAAATCGTGAAGATATCCAGATTCTGTTTTATTCCGATGCCTATCTCTGCTCAACCAATCAGTTTCTCACCCTGCTCGGCTCATCAAAACACTATCTGGTCAATAACGTCAGCATCACCCGGATACTGAGCGGTGTCGAAGGGGAATATAAGGTTGTCGCGCTAAAAGCAGATTCGCCGATACGGGAGCGCGCTCGCAGTACTGGCCGTCCAGTCGATGAACTGCTCTGGCAAGCAGGCTGCCGCTTGTCCCGTGGCCGCCTGTTAACTGGCTGCTCCAGCCATGATATTGCCTTTCTGGTGCAGTGGCCCAACTTTACCCGTGTTCATCGTAGCCCCAATGCCCTGCGTATCGCCGCGCTCTGGTCTGGACGCCCGGTCGCATTGGATGTCACGGCACGGCTGTTGAATATCCCCCTCACCGAGGTCTACCAGTTTTACAGCGCCGCTCGTCTGGCCGGCTACGTCGAAACACTGTCACGCCCCGGCACCAACAGCATTACCAGCACAGCAGCCGGGCAACTGGCCAACGACGGCGTACTCAAGCGGCTGGTCGGCCGCCTGATGAGTCTGTAGTCGCTCAGTCTTCCGGCATCAGGTCATTACCAGGATGAAAGGAAGACGCCCGATAAATATCCGTCATCCGTCGGGCGTCACCGTTCGGTTGCACAATACGGGCGTGCTGGCGGCTTAAGCCACGCGGTTCATCAACTCCGCAGGAATGAGCAATAACACCCACTTCCTGTACCAGCCCCTCAACAAAATGTTTTACACGCTGGGCCTTGTCGGCCGGAACCAGACCACTCTGCAAATGCGGATCGTGGGTGGTAATCCCGGTGGGGCAAGTATTCTTGTTGCATTGCAACGCCTGAATACAACCCAGAGCAAACATAAAGCCACGCGCCGATACCACAAAGTCGGCACCGACACACAACGCCCAGGCAACCCGGTCTGGCGTAATCAGCTTGCCTGACGCAATAACGCGGATACGTGGTCGCAGGTGAAACTCGTCCAGCGTATCCACCAGCATCGGCAACGACTGGTTTAACGGCAAGCCCATATAATCCATCAACGATTGGGGTGCCGCACCAGTGCCGCCTTCGGCACCATCGAGAGTGATAAAGTCCGGTGCCACTTGCTTGCCGCGTAATTGAATGGCCCTGCACAAATCCCGAATCCAGTCGATATCACCCAGCACCGCCTTGAAACCAACCGGTTTACCGGTCACCGCACGAACATGCTCGACCATATCGAGCAAATCATCCACGGAACGGATTTCCGGGTGACCATTCGGACTGATCGAATCCTCATAGATCGGAATATGGCGAATACGGGCGATTTCTTCATTCACCTTGGTCGCCGGTAAAATACCGCCTTTACCCGGCTTGGCCCCCTGACTGAGCTTGATCTCAAACATGCGTACCTGCCCGTGTTCGGCAATGGCTTTCAGTTTGGCATCATCCAACAGGCCCCGTTCATCCCGCACGCCATATTTGGCGGTACCAATCTGGAACACCAAATCACAACCGCCGTCCAGATGATAGGGAGATAGCCCGCCCTCACCGGTGTTCATCCAGCAGCCAGCCATCGCCGCACCGCGAGACAAGGCCGTCACCGCGACACTCGACAAAGCCCCGAAACTCATCCCGGAAATATTCACCAGCGAAGTCGTCGTGTAAGGCGTACGACAATGCTCACCAATCGTTAGTGGCCCAGAACTGGCAAAATCATGTTTCAAAGACGGGAACGGACTGTTCACAAAAATAACGGTACCCGGTATATCCAGACGATGGGTAGAACCAAAGGCAATCGTCGTACTTTCGCGTTTGGCAGCCCGATAAACCCAAGTACGGTCGGCACGATTAAAGGGCATTTCTTCACGATCCATGGCAAAAAAATACTGCCTGAAAAATTCACCGAGATGTTCAAAAAAGTAGCGAAACCGGCCAATAACCGGAAAGTTGCGTCTGACCGTGTGCTGCGTCTGACGCACGTCCACCATCCAGGCGTAAAGAATCCAACCGCCCAGCGCCAGGGTAAACACCGCCAACAACCCGATCAGGGTCAATACGCCGTACGCAGCAAGTTCAAACAGAGTATCGGTCACATCCAGCCTCAGTACATGGTTCAGAAGGCGGCTAGACTAACCCGATGGCTCGACTGAAAAAAGTCACCATCGTGCTATCAGTCTGTTCTGCAATCAAAGCGGCAAGCGCTCTGCAAACAGGAAGATGCGATAAGGGACGAGCGGACTCTGCCGCTCTTTGGGTGCAGGAATAAAAAGACTCAGGCGGTCGGCGTGATGTTCTTGACGGTACGGGCGGTAAAATAGACAAAGTTACCTTCGATATCTCCCACTTCCACCCGATTGGGTGACAGCGGGGAGCTTTTGATGGTTGCAATATAAAGACTGCGGCAGGCCACCAGATTCTTGTCGATGTCGTTAAACAACGGCTGGGTAAACGCAAACGAGCGACGCTCGCAGCCACGCTCCAGCGTCAGCACCAGCTGAGCATCGGTCAGATCACTGGCACGAAAAAAGTTGACGTAACTCACCCGATATCCCTGATCAAACTCGTACAGGTAATGTTCCAGGGTTTGGCGGCTTATGCTCATGGGTACTTCCTGCGTTGATTCTGATACGTATACCCTAGGTTTAGTCGCCAACTTCCATGCTTTCAATGTCTAATAACACAAAACTACAGTTCTCTTACTGGCGTCAGTTTTCAGTACTTTTACCCACACAAATCGCTAACAATGACAGGTTAGACCCGTCATCAGGCGTCAATCATTCAAGATCATACGGTTTCATCGACTGCCAGGGACATGCTGACAAACATCAATTCTAACGAGAGTTAGCCCAGACTTGTCTAATACTCTCAAGTGCTTCCGGCAATGTGGCGTAATGATATGCAAACGTTCGTTCCAATAATCGGGCCGGCAGTACCCGCTGGCCTTTGAGCAGTAAATCGGCCATTTCACCAAACAGTAAACGCACAACTGCGGCTGGCATCGGCAGCAACGCCGGACGCCCCAGACAATGTGCCAATTCATGGGTAAAGCGAGTATTGGTCACGGGCTCAGGTGCAACCATATTGAACACACCCACCGCATCTGATACCAACAAAGCATTCAGTGCCGCGATATAATCGTCGATGTGGATCCAGGACAAATACTGCTCGCCATTCCCGATCCGCCCTCCCAAGCCCAGCGAAAACGGTAGCCACAAGCGTCCCAGCATCCCGCCACGTTCGCCCAGTACCACTCCGGTACGCAGCATCAAAGACCGTTCCGACAAACCGTACAACGGCTGCGCCGCCGCTTCCCAATCGGTACACAGTTGCGCAGCAAAATCCTGGCCCACCCGGCTTGCTTCATCAACGGTTTGCTGCTCTGCGGTGCCTGCCAACGCTCCATAAACACCTATCGCAGAACCACTGGCCACCACGTCGAAACGCTGGCCGGTATGCATTGCCCATTCGGCAAGTTTGCCAGTAACACCGATACGGCTGTCACGCAGCTCCCGCTTGCGGGCAGCTGTCCAGCGCTGATCGGCAATTCCTTCTCCGGCCAGATTGATTAACCAGTCAAATGGCCCGGTCAACTGGTACAGATCGCTGACGCCTGTCACACGCCCACCCCAGCGTTCGATGACTCGTTGCGGCCGACGGGTCAGTACTGAGATCTCATGACCATCGGCGAGCCACCCGCTCACCAGACGAGAACCAATAAACCCTGTACCTCCAGTTATCAGTATACGCTTGCTCATGCTGCCTCCCACGAGACTGTTTAGCCATCAAAGTAAATAATTTAATATACAATACTTATACATAAGAACGCATAATGCTAGAATAAAAATCTTATACAAATAAAAGACAGGTGGCTGATTTGGCTCACTACGCAATCATTGGCGCTGGAATCGCCGGACTCAGCGCACTTCAGGTTCTATCTGCAGCCGGGCATCAGGCAACCGTATTCGACAAAAGCCGTGGCAGCGGTGGCCGTATGGCAACCAAAAAACTGGCTGCCGACAGCTGGGACATGGGTGCCCAATTCTTTCATGCCCATTCAAACGAGTTTGCCACCCAGCTCTCACAATGGCAGCAACAGGGTGTGATTGCAGAATGGCCGGTTACGCCCTGGGTGATCAATGGCACTCGCCAACATCCATCGGCAGACGACCAAAAACGCTACGTCGCCATTCCCCGCATGACCGCGCTCAGCCGTTTGCTGCTGCAAAACGCAACACACTTTGAAGCCAACACCCACATCACCGGTTGTGAAGAAACAGCCCAAGGCTGGCAAGTCACAGCTTCTGAGGGGGAAATATTCGGCCCATATGACGGTCTGGTGGTGGCTATACCGCCGGCCCAGGCGGCGGCACTGGCAAGTAACGATCCGGCACTGGCAGTCACCAGCGAGACGAGCATGTTGCCCTGCTGGACATTGTTGCTGTCCTTCGACACACCACTGCCAGCACCTTACGATGCTGCTTTTGTGAAGTCCGGCCCATTAGCCTGGGTTAGTCGCAACAATAGCAAGCCGGGCAGAGAAGCGACGGAAGCCTGGGTCATACAAGCCAGCCACTTATGGAGCTTGCAACATCAGGATACGCCTCGCCACGAGATTCAGAAACAACTGCTGGCCGCGTTTGCGGAGGCCCTGCGGCTCCCTGCTGTACCCCAGTGGCGCCACCTTTGGCTTCACCGCTGGTTATATGCCCTTCCTGAAAAGAAAATGAACCAGGGTTTTCAGCTCAACGCTCAACAAACGCTGGCAATCTGCGGAGACTGGTTACATTCTCCAAATATAGAGGGCGCCTGGCTAAGTGGCAGGGCTGCTGCCAATGCCCTACTCTGACTGGGACGCTACATGTTGAATTCCCCAGTCAAACAGGAGACATGTTATGCAATCCAGATCCAATAGCCACGCTACTATTTTGCTGGCGCACGGCAGCAGCGATCCCAACTGGGTCAAACCGTTTGAACAACTGGCAGGACAAATTCGTGAAAACCTCGATCAGTCTGGCCGGGTAGAATTGGCCTACATGGAACTCGCCGAGCCCTCTCTCGAGCATCAGGTAGCCGCACTGTCAGACGACGGCATGACCCATATCGATGTCCTGCCGTTGTTTTTTGCTGCCGGTCGCCACTTGCGCAAGGATGTGCCGCTGCAATTGGAAGCCTTGCAACGCCAGCACCTGGTCAAGTTAACCCTTCACCCTCCGGTCGGCCTTGAACCGGAAGTAGCCACAGCAATCAGCAATGTGGTGGTGCGCAAACTGGTTGGTGACCGCTAGCCGCTTGCCACACCGGCTGCCTCTCTTCTGACAGGCAGCCGAAGATAAAAAATTCCTACACCTCCATCGCCAGCGGATCATCATCCACTCTGTTGTATCCCATTGGCGAAGTTCTCTCCGGTACGGACTCTCCCGCCCGCTTCCTCTCAGCAAAGCACCCATCCTCCAGAAAAGCCTTTTCAAAAAACCTATACAAAAATTCCAAAAATTGTATAAGTTTTATTGACAAAAGCGTGGTCATGACGCCAGAATAAAATTATACAAAAAAACCTTTTCAAAGGTTATACAAGATGACAAATGAACTGGGTAAGTCCACCATCAAGGTAGGGATCAGTGCCTGCTTGCTGGGTCAGCCTGTACGTTTCAATGGCGGTCACAAACGCTCGCGTTTCTGCACCGATGTGTTAAGCCGCTATGTTGAATTTCTATCGGTGTGTCCAGAAATAGCCATCGGTCTGGGAATACCCAGGCAGCCGATCCGGCTGGTTAGCGATCGTGCCAGCGATACCCGGGTGCGAGCACTCGGTACCGTCAATCCCGAGATGGATGTTACTGAGCCACTGGCACGTTATGCACAACAGCAGGCCGCTGAAATGGCCGATTTGTGTGGTTTTATTCTGATGCAAAAAAGTCCCAGCTGCGGTTTGTTCGGGGTCAAACGTTATCTGGCTAATGGCCACCCGGAAGGTACTGCCAGCGGGGTATTCGCCCGTGAGTTCCAGCGGCTCCATCCGCTACTGCCCATGGAAGAAGCCGGACGCCTGAACGACGATGCACTGCGCGAAAATTTTATGGTGCGCGTATTCGCCTATCACGAATGGCGCGAATATCGTTCCACTGATCTCACCGCTGCCGGTCTGATCGACTTCCACAGTCGTTACAAGTACCTGGTGATGGCTCACAGCCTGGTGCACTACAAATCCATGGGACGGTTGTTAGCCAACCTGCACAGCGACACCCTGGAAAGTGTTGCCAGCGACTATTTCACCCAATTAATGACAGCACTGGCCAAACCGGCCAGCCGCAAGATGCACACCAATACCTTGATGCATTTGCAGGGGTATCTGAAGCAACTGATATCCGCAGCCGACAAGGCGGAACTGACCGACGTCATCCAGCAATATCATCAAGGTATCGTGCCATTGATCGTGCCACTGACCCTGCTGAAGCATCATCTCAATCATTACGAAGAGGCGAATGCCTACGCCCGCAAACAGGTGTATCTCAACCCGCATCCCTATGAACTGGGTTTGAGGAACAGCCTGTGACCTCGCCAATTCCTGATGGCAGCTACCCGATCCGGGAGTTTGCCCGCCTGACCGGCGTCAACCCAGCCACCCTGAGGGCTTGGGAGCGACGCTATGGCATCATCCACCCGCTACGAACGCCCAAAGGCCACCGCTTTTTCAGTGATGATCATATCCGTCAGGTAAAGCGCATTTTGTATTGGCTGGAGCAGGGATACCCGGTACGTCACGTCGGCTTGCTGCTGAATAATGAGGATCACTCAGACGCAAACAGTTCAGCGGATACTGGCGGTATCCCCCATGGCCATTGGCTGGAACAGCAACAGGCCGTTATGGATACCTTACTGGCGATTACCCCAAAACGTCTCGACGAGCTCTGGTGCAACGCCTTCTCGACCTATCCCGTTGCAGTGTATTACCAGTTTTGCCTGGCACCGGTACTCGACCGCCTGCGCAGTGGCAGCGAACACCCGATGCTGCTGCGAATGATGGAACAGCTGTTGCAACGCAAGTTGTACAGCATGTTTTATCAGCAGCAACGCATGGCCAGCCCACCGACTCTGTTAATGGCAACCAATCAGCCCGAGGGTGAGCTGGATATTCTGATACGCGCCTGCGCAATTGGTGCAGCGGGGTTGCGAGTTGAATACCTCGGCCCGAATCTTAATCCCACTGATCTCAGCCTTGCCGCCGATGCATTGCAGGCGACGCATATCTGGGTTCATTTTATGCCACAGGAAAAAAGCTGTGATTTACGCTGGCAACGGTATCTGAACCAGTCCGAACGGATGCATATACTCACCGGCACACCACCGGATCACAACGGTGGTCTCCCCAACATGCACCGCCTGCAAACACCGTTATCCATGCAGATACAGCACTACATTCTCAATGCTGGCAGGGTAACGGATGAGTAACCAGCAGAGTACTGGCAGACATCTGGTCTGGTTCCGCACCGACTTGCGGGTGCACGATAATCCCGCGTTGCACCATGCCATGACGACTGCCAAAAGCCAGGCGCAGCAAGTACTGGCGGTGTATTTTGTCACACCGGAACAATGGCGCCAGCATGGCCTCGGGGAACGTAAAATCCGGCTGATACACAACGCCGTTCACAACCTGAAGCAGGCACTGGCAGAGCGGGGCGTCGAGTTACTGGTATTGCATGCAGGCACCTTCAGCCACAGCCTGCAGCTGTTACAACAGCTGGTGCTTGAGTTGGATATTCGTCACGTCAGTTTCAACAACGAATACGAAGTCAACGAGTGCAAGCGCGACATTCTGTGCTATCGCTGGGCCAATATACATCAGGTAAACGTTCATCGTTTCCACGATCAGTGCCTGATTCCCCCTGGCGCGGTACTGACCAAAACCAACCTGCCCTTCAAGGTCTACAGCCCGTTCCGCAAGGCCTGGCTGGCCCAGGCAGAACGACAATTAAGCGCGCCGTTGCCATCCCCCGCAGCCCTGCAACAGCCGTCGTCAACCACCTCAACTACATGGCAGCAGATACTGACCGAACCTCTCCGGCGTGCGTTAACCCTCACTTATCGATGCCCGGATGCACTTTGGTTTGACGACGAATCCAGCGCCCACCATGCACTGCACAACTTTCTGCAGCAGCAGGGTCGACATTATCACCAACGGCGTGATTTTCCGGCACTGGACGCGACCAGCCAGCTTTCCACCGCGCTGTCGCTCGGCTTGCTGTCTCCCCGTCAATGTCTGTTTGCTGCCAGTCAGGCAAACCAGGGCCTGTTGACCGGTGGCAATGCGGGCCTCGACAGCTGGATCAACGAGTTAACCTGGCGTGAGTTCTACCGCCATTTACTGGTTGCCTTCCCGGACCTGTGCAAGCACGCAGCCTTTAAGCCCGAGACCGAGCGAGTGAAATGGCGAGACGCCGAGGCCGATTTCCAGGCTTGGTGCAACGGCCGCACCGGTTACCCGATAGTCGATGCCGCCCAGCAGCAATTACTCGCCACCGGCTGGATGCACAATCGCCTACGCATGATCAGCGCCATGTTCCTGACCAAACATCTGTTGATCGACTGGCGGCGCGGTGAGGCATTTTTTAACCAATACCTGGTTGATGCCGATCTAGCCTCCAACAACGGCGGCTGGCAGTGGAGCGCGTCTACTGGAGCAGACGGCGTGCCCTACTTCCGTATTTTTAACCCCACCACCCAGTCGCAGCGCTTTGATGCCGATGGCCAGTTTCTGATTCGCTATCTACCCCAACTGGCGTCACTGCCAGCCACCAGCCGTCATCAACCCAATACCTTCGAGCGCCAGCAAACCGGCTACCCCGATGCCATCGTCGACCACGCATTTGCCCGCCAGCGGGCCTTGAATGCTTTCAAGGCGCTCAAGCAGGAGAATCCTACCGATGAATGATAGCCAACGGCTGCACGCCTTTACCTCAGTCTATGACCAGCTCGACAGAGAAGCAGATCATGATGCCTTGCTGGCGAGCCTGTATCACCCCAAGGCGGTTTTTCAGGATCCGTTTCATCGCCTGGAAGGTCTAACGGCCATTCAGTCCTATTTCTCGGGGATGTATCAATCGGTTGACCAGATCACCTTTCATTACGGCCAGTATTGGCCCTCCAGTGAAGCCGATTTTTTGCGCTGGAGCATGGTCTTCTGCCACCCGGCCATTGCTGCGGGCAAGGCCATCCATGTTGAGGGTGGCACCGAATTTCGCTGGCAGGATGATCGGGTCATCTACCACCAGGATCTGTTTGACGGCGCAACCATGCTCTACAACCACCTGCCCGTATTGGGCTGGGTGCTGGGTAAAATCCGCGAGCGTATGGCATGAAAAAACCACTACCGCCACCGTTATCCGAGCAGATTATCTGGCTTACCGGTGCCAGCTCCGGCATTGGTGCAGCGCTGGTGCATGGGCTGTCAAAGCGCTGCCAATGGCTGATCATTTCAGCCCGTAATAGCGACCGCCTGCAACAATTGGCCGAACCGCATCCCAACGTCGTCGCACTGTCGGCAGATGTGACATCGCGGGATGCAATGCAAGCCGTTGCCGCTGACATCGCCGCACGGTTTGGCCGTATAGATACCCTGATCGCCAATGCCGGTAGCTGTGAATACCTTGACGTGCGTCAGTTCGACAGTGCTCTTGTGAAACGAGTGATAGATACCAACGTTTACGGACTGGTCAACAGCCTCGAAGCCGCACTGCCACTGATCCGCAACAGCCAGCGTGGCTACTTGGTCGCAGTCAGCAGCAGCGTCACTTACCTGGCCTTGCCCCAAGCCCAAGCCTACGGTGCCAGCAAGGCAGCCGTGCGCTACTTTATGGAAGCCATGCGCGCCGACCTCGCCAGCGAGCACATTGATGTCTCGGTCGTGTCGCCCGGATTCGTCAAAACCCCGCTGACGGATCGCAACCGTTTTCGGATGCCGATGCGCATCAGCGCCAACGTCGCCGCCGAAGCCATCATCAAGGGTCTGCAACGACGCCCCTGGGACATTCACTTTCCCCGTCGCTTTACCTGGTTATTGCAATTACTCGGCTGCCTGCCCGCCGACCTGCGCCTGGCTCTGACACGTCGTGCCGCCACCCGTTTGCCCACCAGCCCACAAAAACAACCGGACTAACCGCAAGGACTACTGCCCATGACAACCACTAAACCTGTCATCGCCATTGTTGGCGCCGGCATCTCCGGTCTGACCTGCGCCTGGTTACTGCGCCAACAGTTCGACGTGCATCTGTTTGAGGCCAACGACTATGTTGGCGGTCACACCCAGACCACCGACATCGAGATGAATGGCAAAAGTTGGCCGATCAACACGGGATTTATTGTTTACAACGACTGGACCTATCCCAACTTCATCAAACTGATGACCCAGCTGGACGTCCAAACCGAAGCCTCGGATATGAGTTTCAGCGTCAAGTGCGAACACAGCGGCATGGAATACAACGGCCAAAATCTCAACAGCCTGTTTGCCAAACGCAGCAACCTGCTGAATCCGAAATTCTGGCGCATGGTGCAGGAAATCCTCCGGTTTAACCGCGACAGCCGTGCACAACTGGACGCTAACAGCCTGAACAGCCGCCAGACGCTGGGGCAATACCTGACCTGCCATGGCTACAGCGACTACTTCCGCCGCTATTACATTATTCCCATGGGCGCCGCGATCTGGTCTGCCAGCGAAGCCATGATGATGGATTTCCCGGTGCGCTTTTTCCTGACATTTTTTAATAACCACGGCCTGCTGAGTGTTAACGAACGCCCTCAATGGCGGGTGGTTTCAGGCGGCTCACGCAGCTATGTCGGGAAAATCCTGGCGGCATTGCCTGCGCAAAACATTCACATTAACAGTGCGATCACGACGATTGAACGGGATGCCGAGGGTGTCTCGCTGACGCTGGCGAACCAAACGTTCCGCGCTGACCAGGTAATTCTGGCCTGCCACAGTGATCAGGCGCTGGCGCTACTGGCCCAACCCAGCGCTACCGAACAGCACATCCTGCAAGCCATCCCCTATCAAAACAACGACGTGGTATTACACACGGACATCGGCCTGCTACCGCAACGCCGCCATGCCTGGGCCAGCTGGAACTACCATCTCGACAGCGAGCAACGTAACACCGTCGCCGTCACTTATTATATGAACCGGTTGCAGAACTTTACCGATGCCCCTGAGCATTTTTGCGTCACCCTTAACAAGACCGACGCTATTGATCCGGCCAAAATCCTCCGCCGCTTCCAGTACGCCCACCCGGTATTCACGCTCGATGGCATGGCCGCCCAGCAGCGCCATCATGAAATCAGTGGTGCCAACCATACCCATTTTTGTGGTGCCTACTGGTTTAACGGTTTTCATGAAGATGGCGTCAACAGTGCGCTGCGGGTGTGCAAGGCGTTGGGAGTCAGCTTCTGATGGCTACCGCAACAGTATTTAACGGCCACAGCGCCCTCTATACCGGCTGGGTGCGCCATCGCCGCTTTCGCGAGGGACGCAATGAGCTGAACCACAAGGTCTATATGATGCTGTTGGATCTCGACGAAGTCGACGAGGTCATGGCACAGCATCCGTTCTGGTCAGCTCAACGCTGGGCCATGGCCCGCTTTGACAGCACCGACTATTTTGGCCAGCACTCGTCAGTGGCGGCGCTGAAACGCTCTATCTTACGCACGTTCGAGGAAGAGACCGGACAATCAGTGCAGCGGGTGGAAGTACTCACCAACATGCGCTACTTCGGTTTTATCATCAATCCGCTCAGCCTCTATTTTTGCTATGACGCGCAGAATCGTTGTATCGGGACGGTGGCTGAAATCACCAATACACCCTGGCAAGAACGTTTTCACTACAGTCTGGTGATGCCGTCTGAAGGTGCTGACCTGCCGTCATGCCCACTGGCAATTTATCCAGAACGGGTGTTCAAACGCCCGTCTGTCTGCCGCTACCAGTTCCGCTTTAACAAGGCGTTCCATGTATCGCCGTTTAATCCGCTGGCGATGCAATATCGCTGGGTATTGAACCCTCCCTCTGCCATCAGCGGCAGTGAAATACTCAGCCATATGGACGTGATCAAAGATGGTTACCGGGTGCTCGACGCCACCATGAAACTGCAACGCCAGCGGATATCCCGCGCCGCTCTGGGGCGAGTGTTATGGCACTACCCGCTGATGACGCTCCAAGTTGTGGCGGGGATTTATTACAACGCCGCCAAACTCTGGCTGCGTGGCAGTCGCTATCACCCACATCCTCACAACAACCCGGAACACGATCATGCCCGCCATCAAAAGCAGGCCGCAGCCCAGCCGACCTCAAAGGGAGATTATTAATGCCAACACCGACGACCACTCCCGCCACCGCTCCCGGTACCCTTCACTGGCTTGACCGTCTGTGCCGTCGAGCGCTGTGTCAACGTCTGACACAGATTCAGGATGCCTGCCTGACGATTTGCGAACAAGACCAGACCCATGTCTTCGGGGACACCCATCATGCCCTGCGTGCCACGGTCAAAATTCACGACCCGGAAGCCTGGCGCACCATCGCTCTGTACGGCAGCGTCGGCGCTGGTGAAGCCTACATGACTGGAGACTGGTGCGCCGATGACTTGCCTGCCCTGGTGCGTATTCTCTGTCGCAACAAGGAGGTACTGGATCGTATCGACAGTGGCTGGGCCAGCGCTGGCAAGTGGGCGCTGACATTGTGGAATCGGGCGCAGCGAAATACCGAAAAGGGGTCGCGTCGCAATATTGCCGCTCACTACGATCTCGGCAACGAGATGTTCGAGTTGTTTCTCGATCCGACACTGATGTATTCCAGTGCCATTTTCCCAACCCCTGACAGCTCGCTGGAGCAGGCCTCGCGCTTCAAACTAGAACGGATTTGCCAAAAACTGCAGTTGAGCGCCGAAGATCATCTGGTCGAAATCGGCACCGGCTGGGGCAGCATGGCGATTTACGCCGCCCAGCACTATGGCTGCCGGGTCACCACAACCACCATCTCCGATGCCCAATACCGCAAAGCAGAACAGCGTATTCGGGAGGCCGGATTGCAAGACCGGATCACACTGCTACAACAAGACTACCGTCAGCTTAACGGCCAGTTCGACAAACTGGTTTCGGTGGAGATGATCGAGGCGGTTGGTCATCAGTATCTGGACACCTATTTCAACACCCTCAATCGGCTACTGAAACCCGATGGCATTGCGCTGATTCAGGCCATTACCATCGATGACTGGCGTTATCAACAGGCCAAAAGTAATGTCGATTTTATCAAGCGCTATATATTCCCCGGCGGCTTTCTCCCCAGTGTCACCGCCATGCAACAGGCCATGAGCCGTACCAGCAACCTGAAAACCATTCACCTGGAAGATATCGGCAGCCACTACGCCGAAACCTTGCGGCGCTGGCGGCGAACCTTTCTCGACAAGCGCGAGCACTTGCACCAACTGGGTTATGACGACACCTTCTGTCGACTGTGGGATTTTTACTTTGCCTACTGTGAAGGCGGTTTTGATGAGCGGGTGATCAGTACCGTACACATGGTATTTGCCAAGCCAGGTAATCAACGGCCACTGTTATTGGGCGACTTGGTAACCGGATTGAGAACGTGATTGATAAAGAACCCACCTCTGTCACAGATATTTAATCGGATATCAGTAGGCTGGCATGTGATCACTGTAAACTTAACCACACTGTCTTAACCACAGCCAGCCGCCAAATTGCTCCTTCCATCGACACAGGACGCCGTCATGAAAGTGCTTTCACCCTTCCGGCTACTACTCCCGTTGGTAATGATGACGAGCGCACAAGCCGATGTCTCCGAACCATCGTTGGCAGACGACCCCAACATCGAGGTGATTGAGGTACTGGGGGTAACAGAATCACTGACGACCGTCAGTCCGCGTAAACTGCTGCGTGTTCCCGGTGCTGGCAACGACCCGCTGCAAGCCATCGAAAGCTTGCCGGGCGTGGTGTTCAGTAACAGTCAGGATTCCGCCCCGGCGGTGCGTGGTTCTTCTCCCGATGACAACGCCTATTACATCGATTTTTTCCCGGTGGGTTACATTTTTCATAGTGACTCGTCGAGTATTCTTAACGACAACGTGATTGAGGGTTTCACCCTGGAAGCCGCCGCGTTTGGGCCGCAATACAATGGGGCAACCGGTGCCGTGATCGATGCCACCTCACGTTCACCGGACTTTGCCACTCCCCAGACCGTGATCGATGTCAGCTTCCTCAAGGCTGGTCTTTTTATCGAACAGCCGATTAACAGCGAACAGAGCGTTTATTTATCCGGGCGCCAGAGTCTGTTTCAGTACTACATCGACGCGCTACTGGACGATGAAGATTTCCAGTTCACCACCTTGCCGGAATACTACGACTATCAGGGGAAATACGAATATCAGCCCAGTATCACTGAAAGTCTGGTGGTGCAGGCCATTGGTTCCCGCGACAAGGCCGGGATAAAATTTGACGAAGACTCCGATGAACTCGCCCAGGATCCAGGGCTGGATGGCGGCCTCAATGTTGAGCGTTATTTTAATAGTCAGGCCATTGTCTGGGACAAAATTTACGGCAATGGGTTACAGCAAAAAACCGGATTCTCCCAGCTTGAAGAAAAATTCCAGTTTGCCATTGGCCGAAGTAATTATGTCAACGTCAAAACCAATAACTACGAGATTCGTAGCCAGTTTTCCAAACCGTTGAATCTGTATCACGATCTGCAATGGGGTGCTGAGCTATCAGAATCCCACGCGTCATTAAAAGGCAGTTACTCCGGCCCTCCGTGCGATGAGTACAATCCGGATTGCCGTATCATTGATGGTGACGAGGTGGTATCCCTCAACGAAAAAGTTGTCATCACCAGTATCAACCTGCACCTTGCTGACAGCTGGCAAGCCACCGAATACTGGACTCTGAACCCAGGCGTACTGGTCGCCAGAGAAGATTATACCGATGAACTTTTTATCGAACCCAGGCTGAGCAGCGAGTGGCAAGTGGCACCCTACTGGACGCTGACCGCCGCCTATGGCCGTTACCATAGTTTCCCGGACAACTTCGGCCAATACGCCAAAAACTTTGGCAACCCCGACCTCAAACTGGAAACTGCAATTCACTACGAAGCCGGTATCGAGCATGAACTGCGTGACGACCTGCTCATCCGGGTTGAGGGTTACTATAAAACGATGGATCGCCTGGTGGTGGCCCGAGCCGACCAGCAGACGGTCTATCCTGAGCTGTCCGATGAGGAATATCTCGCCTTGCCCCGCTACACCAACGATGCCAGCGGCACAGCCTGGGGGATGGAGCTATTTATCAACAAGGATCTGAGTGAACGCTGGTACGGCTGGGCATCCGTTGCCTGGTCTCGCACCCGACGCACCAACGAGCTGACCAACGAAGACTTTCGCTACAGCTATGACCAGCCGTTGATCATCAACCTTGTCGCCAGTTATGACTACAGCGATGTGTTGGCACTGGGCTTCAAATGGCGCTATCAAACCGGCCAGCTGATAACCCCTATAGAAGGTGCCGTACAAGACAGTGACAACCCCGAGCTTTATAACCCGGTGTACGGCGAACTCAATTCCGAACGTTTACCGGCCTATCACGCACTCGATGTCCGGGCCGACCGTAATTTCTTCTACACTTCCTGGGAAATGACGTTGTATACCGAAATCCTCAACCTCTACGGTCGCGCCAATGTGATCGACTACCAGTACAAAAATGCTGATTACAGTGAACGGGAAGATGTGACGGATTTACCAACCATTGTCTCGGTCGGCGTCAAAATACGCTTATAAATGATACAAATGTCTCGAATTAACCAATATCACACCCAGCAATACGCCAATAAAGACAACAATCGACACCAAAAATCTACCATTGTTCCAAAAATTATGGCACGGTAGACCCCGGAATGCTCCTTCAAACCTTTCTATGCGTTCGAAGGCCAACCGCCGATATCAGGAGAGCCCCATGCAGATTGGCAAGCGCGAAGAATTTGACCTCAATGAAATGGCTATTTTTGTCCATGTCGTGGACGCTGGCAGCTTTACCGGAGCTGCAAAAAATCTCGGACTGCCCAAGTCCACCGTCAGCCGCAAGATTACCCAACTCGAAGAACGCCTCGGTGTGCGACTGATCCAGCGAACTACCCGCAGCCTGCGTCTGACAGATACCGGCAATGCCTACTATGGCCACTGCTCACGTATTCTCAGCGAAATTGAAGAAGCCAATATCGCAGTCACCCAGATGCAAACCACACCCACCGGTACGCTGCGTATTACCGCTCCGGTGCTGTTTGGCTCAACGGTACTGTCCAGCCTGGTAGCAGAATTTATGGATCAGCATCCCCAGCTGACGATTGATCTGGTACTTTCCGATCAACTGCTGGATCTGGTACAGGAAGGCATCGACGTTGCCTTCCGTATTGGGCAACTGGAAGATTCGTCGCTGATTGGCCGCTATCTCGGTGATGTTGGTGTACTGCTGTGTGCCAGCCCGGATTATTTGCAACGCTTTGGTACGCCGTCGCATCCGGACGACCTGGCCAACCACCGGTTGATCACCGCATCACGCTGGCTGCAGTGGAATATGACCAGCCCTGAGGGTGAAGAACTGACGGTTCAGGTCAAACCCAAGTTGCAGGCAAACGATTTTGCCTCACTTTATGCACTGACCTTGTCCGGTACCGGTATTACACCACTGCCAGCCTTGATTGCCGCCCCCGCGATTCAGTCCGGCGACCTCGTACCACTCTGTTGCGACTACCCGTTTGAAGCCAACCCGATTCATACCTTGTACCCCAGCAACCGCCATCTATCGGCCAAGGTACGCAGTTTTGTTGACTTCGTGATCGACAATATTCGTCCCAATCCACCTTGGGAAGTGGAACTGCCACAGCACCAGACAACGGCCTGCGAACCGGCTACCGTGACTGAGCACTAGGGGCCAAACAACGACCCTTGCGTCCCCAATAAATCATCCACATCATCGCCGGTAAACTGAAAAATCGCAGCGGCAATCGGTCGGAGTTGTTTGTCAATATAGTGCTGGTAATCCGGTGCTGCGGTGGGATAGACCAAGCCATCGTGCTGGTCGTTATCTTGTTGATCGTCCAGTGGCTCCGGGCCGTTCGCGGTGATGCGGTAGCTGATCCAGCCGCGTCCTTGCTGATACCTGGGCATCAGGCCATTCTGTTGTCGCCACTGGTCAAGTTTCATCGCTGCGCGGGCATGGGGAGGCACCTGGCGCTGGTACATGGCTAACGGTTGTCGCAAGCGTTTGCGATAGCTCAGCAGGCTGTCTGAGTGGCCATCAAGCAAGTCGCGGAGCTGTTGCTGCACCCAATGCTGATATGGCTGTTGCAGAAAGATTTTGCGATATAACTGCTGCTGAAACTGCCGCGCCAGGGGTGTCCAATCAGAACGCACCGCTTCCAGCCCTTTGAACACCATTTTTGGTAAGCCATCAGCGTCGCTGATCAGTCCGGCGTAACGCTTTTTGCTGCCGGTTTCTGCGCCCCGAATCGAGGGCATAAAGAAGCGTTGATAATGGGTTTCGTATTCCATTTCCAGATAACTCTGGATGCCAAAACGTTGTTGCAGGTTCTCTGCCCACCAGCGATTCAGGTCGGTGGCCAGCTGCTGGCCAATCCGGTCGGCGGCAGAGTCTGTGACGGCGGCTCGCAAACACACAAATACCGAGTCGGTATCGCCATAAATCACTTCGTAGCCTTGAGCGCCAATCCAGTCTGAACTGGTCTGGATAATCTCATGGCTGCGCTTGGTAATAGAAGCCGATAGCCGGGTATCGTGAAAACGGCAGCCTTCCGACCCCAATACGCCGTAGCAGGAGGCCATAATAATTTTAATGGCCTGCGACAGCGGTTTGTTACCTTGCTGCTTGGCGTGTTCGCGATGTTCTCCCAGCCCGCGAATCAGCTCCGGCAAAATATGCTGCTGCTGATGAAAGCGCCCGCCAAAAAATCCGGGCACCCAGTCGGCATTCGGCAACGCCAGCGTGGCATCGGTAGCCAGTCCCTCAATCAATCCCATCGGGTCTATTTTAAAGGTACGAATAATCGACGGGTACAGACTTTTGAAATCCAGTACCAGTACATGCTCAAACAAACCCGGCGTCGACTCCATCACGTAGCCACCGGGGCTTTTTTCAGCGCGGTACCCTTCGCCAATATTGGGGGCGATATAACCGGCGCGGTGCAGACGCGGCAGGTAGAGATTCTCGAAGGCAGCTACCGAGCCCCCCATCCGATCCAGTGCCAGGCCGGTCATCAAGCTGCGTTCGATGGCAAATTCCAGCAGTTTGAGCTTCTCGAAGATACGCCAGACCAAGTCGCAATCTTGCAGATTGTAGGCCGTAAAAGCACACAGGTCGGTTTGATAAAGGCGCTGGATATCCTGCCCCCGATGACTGCCAGTGAGCAGTTTGGAATCCCCTAACAATTGTTCAGACACCGCATTCAGCGAGAAACTTTCAAACTGGTAACTGGCTGCCCGCAACAGTTCAATGCCATCCAGCGCCAGTCGCCCAGCCATATTGACGATGATCCGGTCGGGCATATTCCGTTGCCGCCGCACCTGTAAGCGGCTGCCATCGCGACCCCAACGCATGGGAATGTCATGCTCGTGATATTTCTGCTGCAACACATTGAGATCAAACTGGATCAGGTTCCAGCCCAGAATCACATCCGGGTCACTTGCCGCCATGCGGTCGTTCAGCGCATGCAAAACCGCCACTTCATCCGCCAGCCGTACCAGTTCAACCGGATCCGTCGCAGTCGCCGCGCCCGCGCCATGCTGTTCAACCAGCAACACACAACGCTGCTGTGACGTTACCAGCCCAACAGAGTAGAGTTTCAGTGCTTCGCCCTGGCGCGGAATATTGGTTTCAATATCCAGCGACAACCACCGCAAGGTCGGCCGATAACTGCCAGCCGTCAGCCGCCCCCCTCGCAGCGTCTGATAAGCGGCTGCGGTGTTTGGTACAGCCACTGGGGTTTCAGACATTTCGGCGGCATCGTAGTGAATCACTGCAGCGCCATAGACAAACCGTTCCATCAGATAACGATCGGTAATACGCACATCGACTTCACGACAGGGAATCTGCTGATTCAGCAATAAATCCCGCCAGCGATAGCTATAACTGGCGGGCATATAACAAGCGGAGACCGCTTGCTGGTCAAAGGTTGCTAACGCGACCGGGCGACAGCTTACCGGCCAACCCAGAGCACGGGCCATGCGTTCCGCCTCCTGCTGATGACGGCGTTCGATAAAACACACGGCAGGCTGCCGCAACTGCTGGCGTAGCGGGCCAACCGGGGTTTGCCACCAAAACACCAGTTCCGAGTCCTGATCCGGGGTGGCATCCGACCAGCTGGAGGTCAGTAAAAAAGCGTCAAGCGAGCGAGTCATTGAAGGTCATCTATACTGAAGGCCACCCAGTCTAATCAACGAGGTTTTCCATGACTACAGCGGCCATCAGCCAGGATCCCCTGTATCAACTGCTCCGCAACGATGACGTCGCCGGATTTAATCAGGCTATCCAGCAAGGCCAGGTCTGTAACCTGGCCGGTATGGATTTGCGCGGCCTTGATTTACGCGGCCTTCTGGTCAGCGAAATGGACCTTACCGATGCCTATTTTCGTGGCACCGACCTGCGCGGCATTGATTTTCGTGACTGCTGCCTGGATGGCGTCAGCCTGGTGAACTCACGAGTCAGCGGCTGTTATTTTCCGCCCGCAATCAGCGCCGAAGAACTCAAGCTGTCACTGGAGTTTGGTACCCGCTTGCGGCACGTACAAACATCCGCCGAAAATAAATGAGAATTATTATTGACAACTCAGATGAGAATGACTATTGTTTGCTTATCGGAGCTAGCGATAGCAACGGTGTTCACAACACGGCCTTGGCTGTGAGGTGATCTCTCTCATCAAGCTAATCACGGTTGCTTTGCCCCTCTTTTAGAGGGGCGTTTTTTTGTCTGCTATTTGTCGTGGCACGTGTTGTCGTGGTCAAGTATTCCCGCATGCCACGCCCTCTCACATAACCTCATTTTCTCAATGATTAAACCGAGCCTGCTGAGAGCCGTTGGTTTCAGAACAAGGCATGAGGAGCGTGGTTTAGCGAGCTAAACAAGTGACGAATAACGCCGTACTGGAAGTTACTGGCCTCTGCCCCAAGGGTCAGGGCCAACATCCCGCCATCCGATGTTATTGGACTTGATAAGGACGGCCATTCTCGGTATCCAACGCCTTGCCTGACGGGATTTTTCCTCCTGACAGGCCGTGGCAAATAATTG
>OJIO01000029.1_pt1 | contig 116952 bp, 101 predicted proteins | sample 1595621 | NCBI WGS metagenome assembly OJIO01 (sample SAMN05416776, study PRJEB24817) | seawater metagenome | isolation source: Sea water | place: Canada:Atlantic | collected 2013-07 | reverse complement strand
TGCCTGTCTCGTGGGCTCGGAGATGTGTATAAGAGACAGGCGCAGAGGTGGGCGGCGCGAACCTGTCTGGGCTTTCCTTGGAAGACCCGCTGTCCAGTGAGCAAGCACCAGCCCAGAGCGCCCAAGGTGTACAGGTCCGTCCAGGGGCCTTGGTCCACCCACCGGCGAGCGTGCTGCTCCGGAGCCATCCACGCGGCTGTGCCGCCGCCGAGCGGGGCACTCTCGGTGCCATCCAGGTGGCGCTCCTGCAGATAGGCCAAGCCAAAGTCGCCCAGCTTGACCCGGCCGCCCTCGTCAAAGAGCACGTTGGCGGGTTTTAGGTCGCGGTGGATCACGCCGCGGGCGTGGGCGTGGGCCAGCGCTTCGAGCAGCTCCAGCATCCACTGGCGTGCTTGAGGCCAAGAGGGGTGCATGCTCTCGGCCAGGGTGCCGCCGGGCACATACTCCATCGCCAGCCAGGGCGTTCCGGTGGCCAGGCGGTTGCCGTCCGCCTCGTCGCGGCGCACCAGACCGTGGTCGTAGAGGCTCACGATGTGGGGGTGATCCAGGGCTGCGACCGCGCGAATCTCCGTGGTCAAGCCTCTGCGCATCATGCGTCCACGCAGTCCGTGGCGCAGGACCTTGACCGCTGCCACCCGCCCGTCCATGTTCCGGCGGGCCAGCCAGACTTCGCCCATGCCGCCTTGGCGAATGGGCCGGATCAGGTCGTATGGGCCAAGCGTCGTGCTCATCAGAGTGGGATCATACGCTGTTCTCGTTACACTTCGGCACCAAGATGAGACCGAGGACAGCATGGACGAGGCTTGGATCAAGGAAGTTGCGGCCCGGCACCAGCTCGATCCAGAGCTCGTAGATGCCCTCCGCTCCGTCGTTCAGCAGGCTCAGCAGGGGGCCCACTCGGTGAGCATGGGAGCGCCCTCAACCATCGATCTGACGGGTGAGGACTTCTCCTTACGTAGCAAGCCTCCGATCACTCTTGGCCGATACGAGCAACTGGGTCTGATCGGGGAAGGGGGCATGGGCGAGGTCTTTAGGGTTCGGGACACGGAACTCTCTCGCTCTATGGCTCTGAAGGCTCTGCGCGCCCCCCTTTGCGCCAAGTCGGCCCAGCTCACCCGCTTCTTGGAAGAGGCCCAAGTCACCGCCCAGCTCCGCCATCCAGGTGTGGTCGCGGTTCACGAGTTTGGGCGCTTGGAAGACGGCCGCGTCTACTTCACGATGGAAGAGGTCCAGGGAAAGACTCTCAGCGCGATCATTCGTGAGTTGCATGGGGCGAGCGAACTTGGCCGCTGGGGGGTCACCGATAGCGGCTGGACCTTGCGCAAGATGATCGAGGCCTTTCGCCGTGCATGCGAGACCATGGCGTACTCGCACGCACGGGGCGTTGTGCATCGGGATCTCAAACCCAGCAACCTGATGCTCGGAGACTTTGGTGAGGTGCTGGTCCTGGACTGGGGCTTGGCCAAGGTGACCGGCCAGGTGGACCAAAGCCTCAACGCCAGCGAAGGGGTGGTCACCGAGCGCAGCCTCTCCCAGAGCAGCCCCAAGTTGACGCGGGTTGGGCGTGTCTTTGGCACACCGTCCTACATGCCGCCGGAGCAAGCGCGAGGGGCTTGGGACGAGGTTGGACCGGCCTCTGATGTCTTCAGTTTGGGAGCGGTGCTCTACAAGCTGCTCTCTGGGCGCACGCCTTACCGGGGCGAGGACGCGCAGACGGTGCTGGACCAGGTCTTGGCCGGTCCGCCCAAACCCTTGGAGGAGGCCCGCCGTGGGCCGCCGATTCCGGAAGGGCTCAGCGAGATCTGTGAGCGCGCAATGGCCCGAGAGGTGAAGGACCGCTACGCCGACGGCGGCGCGCTCGCTGCAGCCGTAGAGGCCTGGTTGGACGGATCCATGCGCCGGCAACGCGCCCTGCTTCGGGTGGGCGAGGCCAAAGGGCTCTTGCCGCGGGCCGAGGAGCTACGCCGCCAGGCGCAGGACCTAAAGGCCGGCGCCCTAGGCGCCCTGGAGTCGGTCAAAGGCCACGACCCTGTCACGGACAAACACAGTGGCTGGGCCTTGGAAGACCAAGCGGCGCAGGCTCGGGCTCGGGCGGCGCTCCTGGAGTTGGATGCACGCCGGGCCCTGCACGACGCCCTGAATCTGGACCCCGAGCTGCCCGAGGCCCATGAAGGCTTGGCTCGGATCTACAGAGAGCTGATGGTACAGGCCGAGGCGGACCGCGATTGGCAGCGCGCTGGGCAGTGGGAGCGCTTCTTGCGCGACCATGACCGCGGCGAGCACCGAGCCTTCTTGGAAGGCCGTGGCGTGTTGAGTTTGAAGACGGAGCCGGCGGGTGCTGAGGCGGTGGTCTACCGCTACGTCGAGCAAGGAAGACGTCTCCGGGCCGAGCGTGTGCGCAGCCTGGGCAGCACCCCGCTGACTGTGCGGCTGCCCATGGGCGACTTCTTGGTTGTGCTCCACAAGGAGGGCCACGAGAGCGTGCGCTATCCAGTGAGCATCGAGCGAGAGGGGCGTTGGGACAGCGTGGATCAGGACAACCTGGCCTCGTTGGTGCTTCCCCCTCAAGGCAGCTCAGGTGGGGAGGACTGCTTTGTGCCTGGGGGATGGTTCACGGCGGGCGGGGATCCACTGGCTCCCTCCGCCCTGGCCCGAGAGCGTCTGTGGGTAGCGCCCTTCGTGATGCGCCGAGATCCGGTGACAAACGCCGAGTACTGCGCCTTCCTTAATGCCCTGATCGACGCAGGCGAGGGGGAGAGAGCCCAGCGCTGCGCGCCTCGGTTCGAGAACTTTCCGCTGCTCAAGATGGAGGGCCATCACTACAGCTGCCGCACCGACCTGAGCATGTTCGATGCCTCGCCCGACAAGCCGGTGGTGTTGGTGGATTGGCACTCGGCCAAGGCCTACGCGGCTTGGGTCGCGCAGGAGAGTGGGCTGCCTTGGCGGCTGCCCTTCGAGCTGGAGTGGGAGAAAGCGGCCCGAGGAGTGGATGCGCGCTCTTTTCCTTGGGGCAATTTCCTGGATCCCACCTGGTGCAACATGCGTGAAAGCCTTCCGGAGAGGCCTGCTGTCGCCAGCCCAGGGGACTTCCCAGCGGACCAGAGCCCGTACGGGATCCTGGGCCTGGGCGGCAACGTGATGGACTGGTGTGAAGATCTGTATCGGGAGCTTGGACCTAAGGTATCGTCCGGGCGTGTTTTGGTGGAGCCACAAGCGGGAGAGGGCGCGCGTTCCTTGCGTGGCGGGCACTTTCATGGAGTGGGCGAGATCAGCCGTGCCGCCCATCGCTACCGCTTGGACGCGGGGTACCGTGGCACCATGATTGGGATCCGCTTGGTTCGTCCCTGTCCCTGAGGCCCCTTGTCTGAGACATCCAGCCTGAAGTGCTCCAACTGCGCCGCCCACCTGGATGCCCAGAGGGTGCTCTCCGACCCCTGGAGGGAGCAAGTTCCTGGTGCACGGATCTTCGGCAGGCGCCCCAAGGCCGGCCAGCCTTTGCGCTACGTGCTCAGCTGCGGCAACTGCTTGGCGGCCCACGAGGTGGAGCTGGGGCCGGACACCCACATCCAGACCTTGGCCACCTCCGAGCGCATGTTGGGCTTGGCCCGGGCCATCGAAGAGCTGAGAGACCCCTGGGATCTGGTCGGCGACATGTTGGCCGAGCCCTTCCAAGCCGAGCTCTTGGGCACACCGGAGATCTTCGCGCGCCTGCGTCCGGCGCTGGGGGGCTTTGTGCGCCTGCTGCGCAAGGTCCGGGTGGACCTTCGCCCCGACCCGCCAGATCTACCGGTTCCCGTGGGCCCTCGGAACATCTTCTCCCCCGAACAGCTCACCCAAGGGCCGGTGCTGCCTTTGGCCTTCAAGCTCTTTCCGCTCGGGCTGCGCAATGGCCTGCTCATGGTGCGGCCGGACCGAATCCGCTCCACCGATGGTCGGCAGCTCCCTCTCTTGGCGGTGCCTCTGGAGTGGGTCAGGCGCCAGCCCAGCGCCGCCTTGGACCCCGAAGAGGCCCTGCCTCCTCTGCCTTCTGGCAAGAAGGTGGTGCAGGCGGTGATGGTGGAGCCGGAGTTCATCGAAGAGCCGCCGCCGCCCAGCGACCCCTTCGACTTGCCCGAGCCGGCTGGTCTGATCGCTCAGGTGGAGGAGCACTCGGCTGCAGACACCCAGCTCCCCACGCCCCTGGACACGTCCCGCTCTCTGCTGATCGATGATCACCTCGACGCCGAGGTCATGGCGGGCTGGGACGAGGACGCCTCCGACCCAGACTCAAGCTGGGCTGCCCGCCCGCGCCAGAGCACGGAGCTGGCCGAAGGCTTCGCATCTCTGCTCAGCGAGAGCTTGGGCCCGCCCATCGAGCGCTTTACGGACCCCGACACCCGCTTGGCCCTGACCGTTCACGTGTACCAAGCCCCAGGTCACCCGGACTGCGTCACCCTGATCAGCGACGGAATGCGCCGCCACAAGATGCCCGTCGTGGCCGTGGACACTCCGCGTCGGGTGGAGCTCTGCTGGACCCTGAGCAAGGAGCTTGTGCAGGGCATTGGCAGTTGGCCGGTGCAGCTCTTCATCCGCTTGGCCCGCATGCCCTTCTCCTCTCGCTCGGCCACTTGGCCAGGAGACATCCTGGGCCCCCTTCGCCCTGGTTTTGGCGAGACGGGCATGAGGGACGCGCTGTTGCTCCCTTCCACGCTCTTGCCAGTTGGCCTGCGCGCTCCCTTGACCTCCCAAGGACGCACCGATGTCTTGGCCATCTGGCCTGTCAGCAGGACGCAGGCGGTCTCGGCCGAGCTCGATGGCGCCGAGGGCGTGCTCGCTGAGCTCAGGGCCAGTGGGCGCACCGAAGCCTTTGTTCAAGGCGGCGTGGTCGACGCGTATTAGCGGCCGGCCGGTTCAGGCCGCTTCGCTCAGTCGGTGGAGAGCCGCAGATCCGCGATGACCGGCAGGTGGTCGCTGGCGTCTTCGCACTGGCCGCGTCCCACGCTCTCGCCAGCCAGGGGCAGGCTGCCTTCCAGGTGCTCATCCATGCAGTCGAAGATCTGTGTGCCGGTGCTCGGAAGTCCAGTGAGCACGTAGTCGATGCGTCGTCCGCTGCGTGGGCGGGTGCCCAGGTCACCGTCGAGCTGACTGGCCTCGAGCAGGATCAAGCCCTGGTCCAAGAAGGGCTGGAAGGGGTCGGAGAGGATGCCTTCCCCGTCCATGCGGTCCTGCAGGTCATCTCCAAGCTCATAGGTGCTTGGCAGCCCGCCAGGTGCCCGGGTCCAGGTGCCCGGGTCGTCGGGCATGTCGGTGATCTCGGCGTTGAAGTCGCCCAGTACGACCACCTTGGAGCCGGCCTGAGCGGAGCCTTGAGCCACGCGCACGCCGTCGATGGTGCGCCGGAAGATGTCCGTGTCGTCGTAGCCAGACTTGAGGTGCACGCTGAAGATGGAGACCTCCTCGCCGCTCTCGGGCCCGATGACGCGCAGCTCCGGTGCCCAGCGGGTGAGCTCCTTGGCGCCTGGGTACAGGCTCTCGCTGCTGTGGATGCTCGAGGAGGCCACCTCCCAGCGCGTCATGACCGCGTTTCGGATGCCACCAAAGTCGTTGTCGTCGGGCAACAGCAGGGTGTAGCCCATGGAGTCGGCCAGCTCTTGGAGCGTGCTGTCCTCGCCTGTGTCGATCTCGTTGAGGCCGTAGACATCGGCGTCTAGGCGCTCGAGCACGGCGCGGGTGTCGTCCAGCTCTTCACTCCCGCTCCCCCCCAAAGACTCCACATTCCAAGTGACCACGCGCAGCGCGTCGATGGGTTGGGCGGCGGTGTCATCGGGGACGCCGGAGGGGTCGGTACAGGCAAGCAAGATCAGAAGCATGGCGGCCCAATACCCCGCTGCGGGGCTGCCCCGCATGTTTCATGGCATCCGATTCCCCGCGCGGCCTCATCTTGTTAGTTGACGGCTATGCAGAAGCCCCTGTCCATCCAGCCGATCTCTCCACCACCAGCCGAGCAGCGGGTCAGCCGTCAGGCGGCCTTCGCCGAGGAGGGGGAGAAGCGCAATCGCTACCACTTGCCCACCTCGCTGGACTCCGGCAGTCCTGTGGGCTTCCGCATGCGTGTGCCTCTGTCCACGACCGAGGTCAACGCGGTGCTGCCGCTGCTCTGTCTAGAGCGCCCAGAGGCCTTCGTTCCGGGCCCCAAGGCCACGGAGCAGCAGCTCTTCGAAGAAGCCAGCCTGGGGGTGCTCTCGGCCCGGCAGTCCACCAACTTCCGCGGCCACCGGCAGGTCACCGTCGGGCCGGCGGAGTCCAAGCGCGTCGCAGAGCTGCTGGGCTCCCTGGACCACCTGGAAGGCCCGGTTCTGGAAGGGGCGGCCTACACCCACATCTGTTTGGCTAGGCCCTACCGCACGCCCTTTACCTTTCTGCTGACCTTCATTGGCCACAAGAAGGGCTTGTCTCTGGGCACCGTGCCGCTGAGGGGAATCCGCAAGACCCTCTGGCACGAGGACGACATCCCCACCATTGGCTACCTGCAGCACCTGCACTTGGGCATCTGGATGGACGCCATGGAGCGGGCTGCGCTGGTGGCCAGTGAAGGTACCCGGCGGGCCAACGTCTTCTCGGCGCCCTTCTGCACAGAGGCCCGCCGAAGGGAGCACGCCTCGGTCAACGCGGAGCTGGAGGCTCTGGCGGGCATGACCACCCAGGAGCGCCGCTTGGGCTGGCGCGTTCACGTGGTCACCCAGGTGGGCACGACTCCTCAGGCGGTCTCCTTGAGCAAGAATACTTGGAGAAAGCTTGGGGCAAACCTGCTCTCTTTCCGCTCCGAGCGCATTCAGCCCGGGGTGAATCAAGAGGAGAAGGCGCCGCCGCCCTACCATGGCCGCCAGGACATGGACGTGAGCGACGACACGGCCTTTCAGGCCGGACGTGCCGGCTACAACGCCTTCGCCCACTGGGCCGGTGTGGACCGCGAGAAGGCCAAGGAGCTGCTGTTGATGGAGCGCGTCGATGTGCTCACCGACGGTGGCAAAGAGCGCCTGCGAGGGATTCGTACCGAGCTGGGCGAGATCACCGACCGCGTGGTGGACAACATCCCTCTCTGGGCCGACCTGCCCACTGGAAAGCTGCTGAGCTCCTCTGCGGCACGGGGCCGAAAGGCCTTCGCCCTGGCTGGGCAGCGCATCTACATCGGCGGCCTAGACCGTGGCGATGTGGAGGCCTCTGGGCTGGAGTGGAACCAGGCTGTGCGTGCCTTTGGTGCAGCGGCCGCGCGCTCGGCCTTGTACTGCGAGCTGGCCGGTGTGACCGAGCTTCCCGCGGACTGTGACCTCTTGGCCGGCATCTGTCTGATGGCTGGCCCAGTGAACCAGAACGATGTCGGCAAGCAGTTCTTTGGCTACGCCGACCTGCTGGCCAAGGCCTACCCGGACAAGGAGCCCACCAGCCTGCTGGTTTGGACGCTCAAGGCCAAGACCGTTGCAGATCCCATCGGCAATGAAGAGCAGCTGATGAATCCAGCCCGAAAGGGTGCCTTGGTGGACCTGCGTTGTGCGCCCCACGAGGTGGTCTCCCTACGCAGCGGGCCGAAGTTGGTGCCCATGCGCAAGCGCGATGGGCGGGTCAACTCCGAGCGGGCCTTTGGTGACGTGGGCAACTTCGTGGTCGATGCGCAGGGCAAGGAGATTCCGGGCAACCGCGGCTCAGCCTGGCCTCGTGCGTGGGCAGAGGAGCAGGCGTGGCCGGTGGAGTCATGAGCGAGCGTCAGCTGGACTTTGATGAGCCGCCGAAGATCTCCCTCTCCAAGCTGCTCCTGTCCCGCAAGCCGGGATTGGAGCCGGGCGAGAGCATTCCCAGGTTGGAGGCCCACCTTCGATCCTGGACGGTGCCCACCGTGCCCGAGTACCGGGCCGTTTGTGGGCTGACCGAGGGCCCCCTGCCCATTCTGTATCCGCAGATTCTGGCCGAGCCTCTGCACCTGGCGTTGGCCAGCCACCCCGACATGCCGCTGCCCGCCATGGGTTTGGTGCATGTGCGTCAGTCTGTGGCGCAGGTTCGTCCCATCCTGGAAGGGGAGCAGGTGGGCATCTCCTGCTGGCTGGAGGGACAGCGCACTGCCCGTCGCGGGGTCGAGGCCGACATCCACACGGCGCTGCGGGACGAGGACGGCCAGGTCATCTGGCGCGGCATCTCCACGGTGCTCTCCAAGCACGGTCCTGGGGACGGACTGAAGCGTCAGCAGCCTGAGCAGGCGCCCCTTCACGTTCGCCGCAGCGCAGCCTGGTCCATTCCAGGGAACCAGGGCCGCAAGTACGCCAAGGTCAGCGGAGACTGGAACCCCATCCACACCACCGCTCTGACCGCCAAGCTCTTCGGCTTTAAGCGCGCCATCGCACACGGAATGTGGACCTTGGCCCGGGCTCTGGGTGAGCTGGACGAAGACTTGCCCACCCACAGCGTTGGCGTGACCGCGTCCTTCCGCCGCCCAGTCCTGCTGCCATCGCGGGTGCTCTTTGAGAGCGGAGAGCGTGGGGACTCCCTTGGCTTTGAAGTGCGCGAGGCCAAGAGCGGGCGGGTGTGCCTGAGCGGGGACATCAACCCACTGGTGCGCTAGAACCCAGTCTTCATGAGCTGGGTCCAGCGCATCCCAGGGGCTGCTCTACTCTTTGGTCAGCTCATAGGAGCTGCCTGCCGGGCCATCTTCGACGAGGTGGTAGTCGATCGCCAAGGCGTCGCCTGTCAGCGACATGGTGTACCAGCCCCCGGTGCAGGTTCCTTCTATGATTTCGTTCTCGACCACGAAGGTCCCTTCGGTGGCCGAGGGCTTGCACCGCATGTCGAAGGAGCAGAACTCTTCTCCCGCGCCATCGGAGAAGTTGGTGCTCCCGATCGATGCATCAAACTCCGCTTCTGCCTCAAGGGTCATGGATTGGGTTTCACCCGATGGAATGATTCCTGACCATGTGCCTGCGATGGCAGAGAAGTCACAGCTGGTGGCCTCGACGACTTCGCCGGTCTCAGTGGTGTCATCCTTGTCGCAGGCGACCAAGAAGGAGAGGGGAAGGAGCAGGAGGGGCAGTCGTCTCATTTTGTTCTGTACTCAGTAAGTACGGAACTCTACTAGGTCCGACCGAAGCATGTCGGTTTCGAGTGGTTTCACCCGGAGCGCAGGGCAACGCAGCCAGCGGGTTCAGGGGCGAGTGCGAGTAGGCTCAACAGGAGTGATCACGACCCAAGCGCAAGTCTGTACAAGCATCCTCATCCACGTCTCCCAAACCTCGGTCCGGATCCCCAGCGTTGGGGCACCCTCACCCACTCACCGCCTGCTGCTCAGTAGCACGAACACTCGGCCGTCGTCCTGGCCCGAATCGTTGGCAGCACTGTAGTACATGTCTCCCAAGTAGAGATCGGGGCATCGATCGCCGTCAAAGTCCGCGAAGCCCTGGTCGGCGTCCCTGTTGTCGGTGCGCCCCCCGAATCTGAAGCTGCTGAGCAGCAGCGACTCCAAGGGTAGACCGGGGGTAGCCAGCAGGCTACCGTCCAGGACGCCCGCTGTCTGGTACGGGTCCGCGCTGTTGCCGTTCATGTACATCTCGGCGCCAAGGTCCTCGACGCCGTCCCCGTTGTAGTCGCCTACGGGGTAAACCGCGCCAATGATGGAGTCCACAATGGGGGTCTCGCCGGTCTTTCCCAAGTCCGTCGCCAGAACGTAGCCTTCCTCAAGGGTCTCTGAGACCAAGAGGAATGCGTACGCTAAGGTCTCATCCCAGGCCGCCGTGACGAAGATGGGGCCGTCCTGGGTCGTGATGACGCGCGTACTGCCCATAATGTCGGTGCTCTTCCCCAACTCCAGATCAAGCCAGGAGTGCTCTTCGGCGTAGCTCTCGGAGGCCAGCCCCAATGGTTGACGCAGGACCATCGAGGCGGGGTCTGAGAGGGCGCCGTAGTCCAGCATCAGAGCCCTTCCAGGCTCACCCAAGTCCACGGCGTTCAGCACAACATCCTTGCCAGGTAGACCCCAGATCGTAGACGCTGCAGAGGTCAAGAGCCCGGAGCTGTGCCTTGCTCCTTCAAGGAGGAAGATCCGATCTCGTCCGCTCTCCCGATCAGCGGAGTCGTTGGCAGCCAAGGCGAGTTCCTCGCGTCCATCAGCGTCAAGATCCGCGACGAGTACGTTCATGTAATGAATGGTGTACGACGGCTCCAATCCGTAGTCGTAGTACAACGCGGCGTCCGCTTCCAGCTCAGTGGTGCTTGGCGCCAAGCGCTGCTCGCTGCCGTACCAAATGTGAACCCCAAAGTCGTTGTCGATCCCTTCGCCGTCGAAGGCCTCGCCGGTGCCGGCCACGATGTCGCCGAAACCGTCCCCATCCAGATCTCCACAGTCCAGGGTGGTGCCCAGAAGCGCGGTTCCCACGCCGCCCTGGATCAGGCTGTCGGCCTCGCTACTGACGTGATCCGAACTGTTGATCCTGCTGGCGCGAAGAACCTGGGCCCGCCGGCAAGGCGCGAGACCGAAGGCGTGCGCCAGCCCGTCGAGCGTTGAGCAACGCGGCCAGCGGGTTCAGGAGCGAGTGCGAGTAGGCTCAACAGGAGTGATCACGTCAGTAAGGTCTAGCTCCCTCGGCCACTCTGTGGCAGGACCGTAGAACACTCCAATGGCGCCGCGGTACTGGGCTCCGATGTTGCCCGATACGAGCAGGTCTTGGTGTCCGTCGCCGTCCAGATCGCAGCTGCTCGTACCTGAGCCAAGGTACAGCCCAGGCTGCAGACTGTTGGAGATGATCACAGATGCAGCCTCCTCCATACAGCGAAAACCACCTTGGTTGATGTCGTCTCGCTTGCCCCACGCCGTCCTGCCGGCGTTGCTTCAACGCTCGGTGTGCCAGGGCACACCTTCGGTCTCGCGCCTTGGTAGAACGGAGCGTGTCGGCGCGCTACTCCGATCAACCTTCGGGGTTTTCGCTGTAGGAATCTCACCACTCTGTATCTTACAGTCTGGAAGGCTCTCTCCAGTGTCCAAGTGGGTGTCGGTGTTTGGCTTGCACGCCAGCAGTAGAAATAGCATCAGTTCTCCTTCTCGTTGCTTCGATCACGGCTCAGGACTCCGCTGTCGCGGAAGTGGTCTGGTGTGTGAATCGTCAGTGCTGCGTCGACAGCATCACAATCACGCGACCTCGGTCGTGCGCGTATGGGGCGGCGGGTCCGAAGTAGGGTTCACCCCAGAACAAGTCTGAACAGCCGTCACCATCCAGGTCGCTGAACCCTTGGTCCGCGCCGTTGTTTACGTTGGATTCTGTGAGTAGAACTCTGTTTAGGAGAAGAGACTCTAGGGCCACATCAGGTGTGTCGAGTTGGCTCCCGTCCAAGACGCCTAAGGCCCAGAATCGGTCGTCGCTGGTGGGGTCATGGTACAGATTGACTCCAAGGTCCTCGACGCCGTCGCCGTTGTAGTCGCCTACTGCATAGACGTGCGTGATGTGCACCTGCTGGAGCTCGGAGATCGCTGTTCTGTGGGAGTCTGTGGCGAGCTTGTATCCCTCCTCCAGATCTTTCAACACCAACAAGAACGCCTGTGTGAACTGCGCGTCTGCGGCAGGTGCGACCAAGATGGGACCGGAGTCACCTTGGATTGAGCTTGGGGAGAGCAGTCTGTCTGTGCTCTTTCCGATCTCAAGACTCAGCCAAGCCTCCTCTTCGGCGTAGCTCTCAGTACCAAGGCTTAGGGGACTGTCCAAGATGGTCGCCAGTGGGTCCCTAGCTCCTCGGTAGCTGAGCAACAGTCCGGCTCCGGACCCGTCGAGGTCGATCTGTGATGGGCTGATGTCGCTCCCCTCAATGCCCCAAATGGTAGAGGTTGACTCGGTTAGCTCTCCCGATGTGTGGCGTCCGCCTTCCAGTACGAATACCCGGTCTCGTACGCCAGCCTGAGCCCCCGACTCGTTGGTCGCCAGGGAGACTTCGGCTTGGCCGTCTCCGTCCAAGTCCAAGACCAAGACCTTCATCCCGTACAGTCTGTTTGCTGACGGCTTTCCGTAGTCGTAGTGCAGGCTCACATCCGCTTGCAGCTCGGAGAGGGTGGCCGACAGTGGGTCTTGGCTTCCGTACCAGATGTGGACGCCAGAGTCTGTGTCTGCTGGGATCTCTGTGTCGAGGAGCTCCGCGTTCGTCGCGACGATGTCAGCGAAGCCGTCGCCGTCCAGGTCACCACAGTCCAGGCTTATGCCCAAGTAGGTGTAGTCCACGCTGCCTTGGATGAGGCTGTCCGCCTCGCTTAGGTCCATCTCGCTTGGCCAGTCCGTGGCGGGTCCGTAGAACACGCCGATGGCCCCGCGGCGCTGGGGACCGTGGCTACCGGAGACCAGGAGGTCTCCGTGACCGTCGCCGTTCAAGTCGCAGACGCTCACCCCCCGGCCCAGGTCTAGGGTCTCCAACTCTGTGTTGGAGATGATGATGGATGCCGCCTGGTCTGTGGTGAGATCCCCAGCTTCAGTTGCGCAACTCGGGAGCGCCTCTCCCGTCTCCCCCTGGGTGTCGGTGTCCGTCGGGGTCAGGTTCGGCGTGCACGCCAGGAGGAGAATGAGCATCAGTTGGCCTGCAGCTTGTAGGTGAACAGGGGCTCGGAGAACTGTGTGTCGTGGTAGGCGATCTGCAGCTCGTCGCCGGCGGGCTCAAAGGTGTACCAGCCGGGTAGACACTGGTCGGATGAGCCGGGTGCTACGGTGTTGTACACCTGATACAGAGTTCCCTCCGCGGGCGTGCGGCAATCCATCTCAAAGATGCAAACGGGGTCTTCGCCGCCCATGTAGAGATTGTTCATGCCGACAATCTCCTCGTAGTTTACCTCGCTCTCGAGGTTCAGAGTCTGGCCCAAACCTTGGTTGGTCGTGCCAGCCCAGTCGCCAGCGATGGCGGAGTAGTCACAGTCAAAGCTCTCCGCGGTGTCCGCAGTGTCCGCAGTGTCCGCGACGCCGGTGTCGTCGCTGCTGCTGGTGTCGTCTGTGTTGACCTCGCCGCTGCAGGCCATGGTCAATGAGAAGAGAGAAAGAAGAAGAGTCATTTGGTTCGCCTCAGGTTGAGACGTGAAGTTAGCTATGGCAGGGTTAAACTCCTATTGCAGCCGCTTGCGGTCACTTTCAACTCGTCCCTCCTCTAGCAGGGATGTCTCGTTGCGGGCCCCGCGTTGCATGTCCCCAGCCGAAGTCGAGCGAGATCCATTAGGGGAACTCAAACGGAGAACCCATGAAACGCCTCAGCCTGATCGCCCTGTTGACCCTGACCACTGCGTGCTTCAAAGGAGACGTGGAGGACACTGGCGAGACCGCTGTTGACGACACGGCAGTAGATGACACGGGAGTGGCCGGGGCGACACAGGTCGAGATCGTCACGGGCATGGGAAGCGTTGTCGTCGAGATGGCCGAGGCCGATGCCCCCATCACCACGGCCAACTTCCTTCAGTACGTGGACGATGGCTTCTTCGATGGGGACGACGGAGGCGGAGCGACGCTCTTCCACCGGGTCATTCCAGACTTTATGGCCCAAGGCGGTGGTGTCCTGGAGAGCGGCGCGCAGAAGACCACCCGCGAGGCCATCGTGAACGAGTCGGACAATGGCCTGAGCAATGCGCGGGGCACCATCGCCATGGCCCGAACCCAGGCGCTGGACACCGCGACCTCCCAGTTCTTCATCAACGTGGTGGACAACGACTTCCTGGATGGCGGGAGCGATGGGAGCGGCTACGCCGTCTTTGGTGAAGTGGTCTCGGGCATGGATGTTGTGGACGCGATGGTGGCCGTCAGCACCGATGGGAACGACAAGCCCACTGCGGACATCGTGATCCAGGACATGGAACGGGTTGAATAGACCTCCCGGAGGGTCTCGTCTTAGAGCGGGTTTTCTACCCGCGCTACGAAGAGCAGGGCGCCACTGTCCACGTCCAGGATGCCGAAGAGGTAGGGGCGATCCACGATCATTGAGACTTGGGGAGGCGGAGGCACGGAGGCGGGCTTCATCGTGACACCGGTGACCGCTGCCGCCTCCGTGCCCAGCTCGTCCATCTTCAAGAAGCTCTGGTGGATGACCTCGGAGAGCATCAGGTCCTCGTCGCTGAGGGTCGAGAAATCGGCTTGGCTCGAGAATGCGGGACCCATGTCAAGGGCGACGAGGTGCTCCACGAGGGACTGTTTCCAGTCTAGGGCAAGGGTGGGAAGCGCGAGCTCTGTGAACTGAGGGGAGACTGAGTCTGCGGCGGCGGTGAGTGCCTCTGGGCCAAACTCGTCGATGGATCGGCCCTCGTCGGGCAGGAGCAGCACCAGCTCCTGGGCGCCGCCGGCGTAGGGCAGGACCAGGGTCTTGGCGCCTGGAAGGGTGCCGACCAGTTGGTCCGCTGTGGCATTCATGAACGGCACGCTGACCACCGCGGTGGGGGTATTGAAGGGGCCTTCGGCGGTCTCGTAGGGGTCGAAGGGGCGCTCCCAGTCAGCCAAGAAGTACACCGCGTTGCTGAGAACCAAGCGGGTCTGTGGCGTCAGAGCGCCGCTGGGGACCAGCTCAGGGATCAACGAGTCGGTCTCCTCGGCCACCCAGTGGTTGATGACCTGTCGGGCTGTCTCTGGCTCCTCGAAGCTTAGGGACTCTGGGTAGACGTTGAAGAGCATGGCGCTCAGCTCTTGGAACTGCGGCTCTACGGCCAGATCATCCGCGTGCCAGAGGCGGCTGCTGAGGCGCAGGGTGTGGGTCTCAGAGGGGGCGTTTAGAGCCCGGAGCCACTGGCCCATCTCTTGGTCAGAGTCAGCGAAGTCCAGGTGCAAACCAGCCTCTATGCTCTCGCGGGTCTCGCCTGCAGCGGCGGTCATGGTCATGGCCATGGCCATCTGGATGCTTGCCGGGGAGAAGATCAAGTTGCCGGTCTGAGGGAGCTGGGCGTACAGGTCGGCGGCGAATGCGTTGCAGGCTGCGCCCGCTGGGCTGGCTCCCTGGGTGACGTCGGCCGCTAGGTCGGGGCTGCTGAAGGCTCCCGGTGCCGCCAGCCCACCGCCCCTTGGGCGCTGGTCCAAGAGCTCAGGGGGCTGGTTCTCATATGGAAGGTCGGCGTCAGTGCCGCTTGGCTCACTGCAAGCAGTCAGCAGGGAGAGTAGAGAGAGAAGGGGAGTCATCGGCTTGCCTCGGAATGAGGCTTGAAGGTAGGAATGCGCGGTCAAATCTCCAATTGCGGTCCATTGCGCTCGCTTTCAGGGGCGCTTGGTCGAGGTGTAAGCCTGGCCCCCGTCTGAACGCTCTGGAATAGCAAGCCCTCCCGCGTGTCATCATGGCCGCTGAGTTTTGCCAGGACCATGCTGGTCCATCCAAGAGATCAAGAGAGGAGTCCGAATGCGCGTTTCAAAGTGGGTTGTTGTAGCAGTGCTTTCCTTAGGTGTGGCTGGAGTGGCCGTGGCTGAGGAAGAAGAAGGCCCACGCCAAGCCTGCGTGGAGATCCCTTGCTTTGACACCAGCGGCCGCGTGAAGGAGTTCGCCCCTACCTGGAAGGAGGGCGTGGACATTCAGGAGAAGCTCATTCAGATGGAGCTGGACGTCAACAGCATCGAGCCCGATCTGAAGACCGCCATGGGCGTGGCGGAAGATGCGCCACTGGAGAAGGCCATCGCGGACCTGAAGGAGAGCGCTGGCGACAAGCTCATCGTGAGCCTGGAGTCTGGCGGCATGCCCAGCTTTGCTGTTGCCGATGATGCCCCTGAGAACGTGAAGACCTTCGCGGACGCCGGCAACGCCGCCGCTGCGAAGCTCCAGAAGATCAGCGCGGATGCGCAATCGTTGGAGGGCGACATCACCAAGCTGGGTACCGAAGCCTCGGACGCCAGCGGCAAGATGAACGCGGGCACCATGAAGGCCAACGGCCTGAAGGTCAGCGATCTGAAGGGCGAGCTGGACATCGTCAAGCACAACAAGGAAGCTGCCAAGGGCTTGAAGGACCGCTCCGCCAAGGTGGTCGCCGAGAGCACCCGCTTGAGCGGCATGCTCGCGAGCATGGCCAACTGAGGGCTTGACCCTCGTCAATGAACGTCCCTCTCGGTGAACCGAGAGGGGCGCTCTGTCGTCTGGGTGCGCTGTCCTCTGGGCTCAGCGCCAGGTCACTTGCAGCGGCGGCATGGCTTGCTCCGGCCAAGGGCCAAAGACCTCGTTGAAGTTGCTTAACGACCAAGTGATGCGCTGGGTGGGGACCCAAAACTGAGGCGCGCCGCTCTGGCAGTCCACCGCTTGAAACCAGGTCTCATCGCCGGTGGCTACCGGGCCACTCACTCCGCCAAAGCAGGTGTTCTTGCCCTTGGTCTGGCCGGTGGCTTGGAGCTCCAGCGCCTCTCCGAACAAGTCCGGCTCAGCGTAGGTGGGCCCGCCGCTGACTTGGCCGGCGGGTAGCCGGGTGCTGGATCCGCGCACCTCCAGGGCGCCGCCCTTCCAGGTCCAGCTCTGCTCGCTCAGGTGCAGCTTGCTCCAGCTCTGGCCTTCGACTGCCGTGCGCTCTGCGTAGATCTGGCGCAGCTCCTGACGAGGCAGGTCCAGCTCGGCCCAGCCCCAGCGATCGCTCGTGTCCAGCCCGCTCCAGTGTGGGTCGTGCAGCGGGATGACCAGGAGCGGCTCGACGCCCTGGGTCAAATCGAAGATGTGCAGGCTGTGACCAACGCTTCCGGCCTCCATCACGGTCTCTTCGATGATCATGATGGCCTCGTTCTCACCATCGGCTGTGAGATCTCGCAAGATCACACTCTGGATGGAGTGGGTGGTGCCCCATCCGTTCGAGTCGATCAACGCCACCTTCTCGGTCCCCCCTGGCCCTTCGTGCACCCACCAGCCCTGAATCATGTGCCGGTCCCAGGCCTCAAACTTCTCGCTCCATTGTCGGCTCTCTTGAGCGGCGGGCCACCAGGAGTGCTCACCGATCTGCTGTTTGTAGGGCAGCTCGCCCTGCCAATTGTTGCTGTCCCAGTCTTGTTCGATGGCCAGGTTCGCACCGGAGATCCAGCCTGTGCCCGCTTCGCCGCGGACCAGGTAGAGTGGATATCGTTCATCCCAGTCGTCGGGGTCTGGTGGGATGGGGATCCAGCTGCTCTGGGCGTGGATGCGTAGCACCTCACCTTCTTTGACCTGCATGCTGATGGTCGACTCTGGCCCAAGGGAGGACACCGCAGCGGCGTCGGAGAGCACCAGGGCGCGCAGAGTGGTGGCGCTTGGGTCGACCTGGGGGCCGGGGCCGACTCCAGGGGAGGGACGAAGGCAGGCGAGCAGGAGCAGCAGCATGGGTCTCTCACGGTGGGACTGGCGAACGCTCCGCTAGCAGCCTTTCTTACGGGATGCAGGGTCTTGGGGGAGTGAATGCCGGAGAATCCGCATCAGGCGGGCGCACCCGGAGTGCTTCCGACCGCGCCCAGGCCAAAGCTGACTCCTGTGTTGTGGCGGGGGACTCGGAGCTCACCGTCGTGATGAGGGTGTTGGGAGCTTGGTTCCTGGAACGTCGCCGTCTGCTAAAACAGTTCGACAGCCCCCAGGAGTCCCATGTCTGATCCCACCGGTTTTTGCCTCTGCGGCAAGGTACACATCACCTTGCCCGCCACGAAGACCACCGCTGGTGCCTGTCACTGCAGCATGTGTCGCAAGTGGTCTGGGGGCGGTCCTTTCTTGGCCGTGCACGCTGGCCCGGACCTTGCCATGAGCGGCACCGAGCACATTGGCCGCTTTCAGTCTTCGGCTTGGGCTGAGCGGGCCTTCTGTACAAACTGTGGGACCAGCCTGTTCTACCGGATGCTTGGCAGCGGGGACCACATGGTGGCAGCTGGCTTGTTCGGGGAGACGGAGTTCTCGATGAAGCAGGAGATCTTCGTGGACCAAAAGCCAGAGTGGTACGGCTTTCTGGTGGAGGGCTCGGAGAAGAAGACCAAGGCGCAGGTCATGGGCACGCCCTAGTCAGGCTGGGAGTACCACCCGCTCAAGCCGATGTCCGTAGGGCTTCTCGCTCAGTTCGGAGGAATCCAACCAGAGGGCAGGGCCTTGTTGACTCGGCAGGTGGAAGCTCTCGGCACGCCGAAGCTCCTGAATGCCCCCTGCTGCGTCGTGGAGGATGAGCGCGTGGGTCCAGCTGCCGCCGACTTGTGTGTGGCTCAGGAACCCCTCGGGGAAGCACTGGGCGTGCTCGGTGCGTGGCGCCGACCGCTCTCTGGTCGGTACGGGTGCGGTGCCATCCCAGAGGACGGGGTCCAGCCCTGGCTGCCAGGCGACGACGCCCTTGGCGTGGGGCTGAAGTCGTGGGACGTCGGCTTGTCCGCCGTCCTGAAGACCTAAGGTGCCCAGGTGGGCGCCGCTGCGCCAGTTGAAACAGAGCACCGCCGTTCCGCCGTGGGTGTTGGCCGCGCCGAAGAATACGCGCTCGTCCGCCACGCGGGGCCAGCGTCTCTGGGCGTACCATCTGCGGTCCGTGAGCGGACTGCGTTCCAGAGAACCATTGGACCAACGCCATCTGTGCATGGCCGAGTCGGTCAGCCAAATCAAGCTCTCTCCGTCGGGGGCCCAGCAGAAGCCGAAGGACACATCCGAGGTCTCTGCCCGCTGGCTGGCCAAGACCTCGCCCGTGCTGACCTCGACGACGAAGAGGGTCTGTGAGCAGGTGACCGCGAGCAGAGCGCCGTCCGGAGAGTGGGCCAAGTAGTGGGACTTGCCAGCGTAGCCCTTCACCAAGAGGAGCTTGTAAACGGGCTGACCCTTGTCATCGAAGAGACGCACGTTTCCGTCAGAGCAGGCCACGGCCAAGCTGCCCTCGCTCTCGGACACGCCGTGCACCCCGGCCGAGGACAAAGAGGCGGTGAAGGAGAAGGGCACGCCCTGGCGCAGGCGGAATCCAGTCTTCTTCCCCATGGCTACAATAGGCCCTTGAAGAAGTCATTCCCCTTGTCATCCACCAGGATGAAGGCCGGGAAGTCCTTGACCGTGATCTTCCACACCGCCTCCATGCCCAGCTCCGGGTAGTCGAGCACCTCCACGCTGGTGATGCTCTCCTTGGCCAAGGCTGCGGCCGGACCGCCGATGCTGCCCAGGTAAAAGCCGCCGTACTTCTGGCAGGCGTCAGTGACCTGCTGGCTGCGGTTGCCCTTGGCGAGCATGACCAGAGAGCCGCCTGCGGCCTGGAAGGGGGCCACATAGGGGTCCATACGCTGGGCGGTGGTGGGCCCAAAGCTTCCGCTGGGCATGCCCGCAGGCTTCTTGGCTGGGCCGGCGTAGTAGACGGGGTGCTTCTTGATGTAGTCGGGCAGAGGCTTGCCGGCGTCCAGCAGCTCTTTGAGCTTGGCGTGGGCGATGTCCCGGCCCACGATGATGGTGCCGCTCAGGGCCACGCGGGTCTTGACCGGGTGCTTGGAGAGCTCAGCCCGGATGTCATCCATGGGCTGGTCCAGGTTGATGGCGACGACGGTCTCGTTGGAGGTGTCGGCTTCGAGCAAGAAGCGCTCGGGGTTGCGCTCCAGCTCCTCGATCCAGATGCCCTTGGCGTCGATGCGGCCCTTGATGTTGCGGTCTGCCGAGCAGCTCACGCCCATGCCCACTGGGCAGCTCGCGCCGTGACGGGGCAAGCGAATCACGCGCACGTCGTGGGCGAAGTACTTGCCACCGAACTGGGCCCCGATGCCGGTCTTCCAGGCCGCCTCCAAGAGCTCCTGCTCCAGCTCTACGTCTCGGAAGGCGCGGCCGCCCATGGAGCCGGAGGTGGGCAAGGTGTCCAGGTACTTGGCGCTGGCCAGCTTGACGGTCTTCAGGTTGCTCTCGGCGCTGGTTCCGCCGATGACAAAGGCCACGTGGTAGGGCGGGCAGGCTGCGGTGCCCAGGGTCTTCATCTTCTCCACCAAGAAGGCCTTGAGGCTCTCGGGGTTCAGCAGAGCCTTGGTCTTCTGGAAGAGGTAGGTCTTGTTGGCTGAGCCGCCGCCCTTGGCCAGAAAGAGGAACTCGTAGCTCTCGCCGTTCTTGGCGTAGATGTCGATCTGAGCCGGCAGGTTGTTTCCGCTGTTCTTCTCATCGAACATGGTGAGGGGGACAACCTGGGAGTAGCGCAGGTTGTTGTTCTGGTAGCTCTGCCAGATCCCGCGGGAGAGGGCCTCCTCATCGTTGCCTTCTGTGAGCACATTCTGGCCTCGCTTGGCGACCACAATGGCTGTTCCGGTGTCCTGGCAGATGGGCAAGGTCCCAGCAGCGGCAATCACGCTGTTCCGCAGAAGGGTCCGGGCCACAAAGCGGTCGTTCTCGGTCGCCTCGGGGTCCTTGAGGATGCGTGCGACGCTCTCCTGATGGGCGGTGCGCAAGTAGAAGGCCACGTCGTGCATGGCGGTCTGTGCCAGGTGGCTCAGCGCTCGGGGTTCGACGATGAGAAAATCACGGCCGAACTGGCTTTCGGCGCGAATGCCTTCGGACCCCAGGAAGCGGTACTGGGTGTCGTCCTTGGAGAGGGGGAAGGGCTTCTCGTAGCTGAACTCAGACATGGGGCCTCCGGTGGACCGGTCTTAATCGCTCCGGTTAGGAAGACGCATGCTCTTGTTTCTCTTCGCGCTGACCGCACTGGACCGAGCCCAAACACCGGAGCCCATGTCGTGGAGCTCTGGTGAGCTTGCCAGCGGCGCCTACGCGCCATCGGCGCTGCGACTGCGCCTTGAGACGCCAGTCGGACAGGGGTGGACCCTCTCGCTGCGGGATGTGCCACGCGGGGTAGAGGCCGTGCTCTGGAGCGAGGCGAGCTTGCCGGACCTGTCTGCGCGGTGGAGCAGCGCTCAGGCCAACGGTGCTGATCTCACCCTCCAGAAGACGCTCAGCGGTCCGGGCAGGTACGGGGAAGTGATGGCGTCGACCCAAGCCTGGCCCGCTTCAGAGGGGCGCAGCACCCTCAACAATGGACGGCTGAGTCTCAGTGTCGCGCCAGAAGGGGCCGGAGACGGGGAAGCCTTCATCGGTGGGGTTGTTGGTGCGGCTCCGAGTGTCTCTGTGGAGGTCGACGTGGCGCTGGATCTGAGCGGTGCCTTCCCTATGGAGAAAGCGCGCTTGGGCTACGCAGTCCGCGATGAGACCTTGCTCCTCTCTCAAGATGCTCAGCAGCTCATGGGCCTGCCCCTCTCGGGTCTGTCCATTCGCTCCGCCCACGCGAGTCCTTGGGCCGGCGCGCAGGAGCTCAGCTTCGTCCTGGAAGGGGACCCAGAGAGCTGCCGGGCTGCGCGGGCGGTCTGGAGCGCTGGCTGCGAGAGCGCCAAGGCCAAGAAGAAGAGCGGCTGTGACACCATCGAGATGGGCCTGTCCTGGAGCCGCCGCTACACCTCGAGGGACGGCCACCGGGTGGTGGTCAGCACGCCCAACGTGGTCAAAGATGGCGAGCTGGACACGCGGGCGTGCGGGATCGTTGGCTTTTTCCCTGCCACGGAGACCCCGCTTCCCCTCGGCTTCTCCCTGGACTAGCGGGGGCTCTGCACCCGACCCACGAAGAGCAGCGCACCGCTCTCAATGTCGCGAATGGCGAAGAGGTAGGGCCGGTCCACAATCATGGTGACCTGTGGGGGAGGGGGCATGGAGGTGGCCCGCATCATCACCGCGGTGGCGGCGGCGGCCTCGGTCCCTTCCTCGTCCATCTTCAGGAAGGCCTGGTGAATGACCTCGGAGATCAGCAGCTGCTCATCGCTGATCTTGGAGAAGTCTGCGCCGTCAGAGAAGGCGGGGCCCATGCCCAGAGCGACCAAGGGACGGGCCAGGGACTGGTTCCAGTTCATCTCGAGCTTGGGCAAGGAGAGCTGCGTCATCTGCGGCTTGACCGAATCGGCGGCCTCTACCAGGGACGCCGGGCCAAAGTCGGCGAGGGACTTGTCGGGGTTGGGCAGCAACAGCACCATCTCCTGCTTGCCGCCGGCGTAGGCCATGACCAGGGTCTGGGCGCCGTCGATCGTGCCGACGTGCTGCAGGCCAGTGGCGTTCATGAAGGGCACCATCACGCCCTCGTTGGGGTCGGTGTTGAAGATGCGCTTGGCGGTGTCGTTGGCGTCGAACTTGCGCTCCCAGTCCGCCAAGAAGTACACCGCGTTGGTCAGCACCAAGCGGGTCTCCGGCGTGATGGCGCCGCTGGGGATGAGCTCGGGGATGCGCTCTTGGGTCTGCTCGGAGACCCAGCCGTTGATGGTGGAGCGTGCGGCCTCGGGCTCCTTGTAGTTGAGCTGCTCAGGCTGAACGCCGTAGAGCTCGGCGCTCAAGGCCAGGTACTCGGACTTGAGGCCCAGGTCCTCGGCGGGCCAGATGCGGTTGCTCACCTGCAGAGTGTGGGTCTCGGCGGGCGCGTTGAGGGCCGTGAGCCAAGCGCCCATGGCTTGGTCGGAGCCCTCAAAGTTCAGGTGCAAGCTCTTCTCCAGAGCGGTGCGTGTCTCACCAGAGGCGCCGCTCATGGTCATGGCCATGGCAGTCTGGATGCTGGCCGGGGAGAAGATCAGGTTTCCGTGCTCAGGAAGCTGAGCGTAGAGATCGGCGGCGAAGGCGTTGCTGGCCGCGCCCAGGTCGGAGTCGCCCTTGGAATCGTTGCTCACGGGAATCTCCGGCTGAACCTGGGGCATCGGGGCAGGGGTCACGGCTGGATCAACGCCCACCGTGACAGGGTTGTCAGCGCGACCGGCACAAGCGAGAAGGAAGAGGGAAAGCATGCAGTCTCCTTGGCCAGTGGTGGCCCGTGCTGTTCAGGTAATGCTTCAGCCTGCGCTCTGCTTACGGCGGTCTGCCCCCGAGGTCAGTCTGCTGTGAGTCTCTGAGCGTGAGCGTGTGGTCTCGGAGGCCATGCGCGCTCTTCCCCCAATACAAAAGGGCGGGCCAGTTTCCCGGCCCGCCCTCAGTCTATCAAAGCAACCCAGCCTTTCAGCTGTAGAAGCTCTCGATGTGCTCAGCGTACTTGCTGTTCACGATGCGGCGCTTGACCTTCATGGTCGGGGTCAGCTCGCCACCTTCGACGGTCAGGTCCTGGGGCAGGATGAAGATCTTCTTCACGGTCTGCACGCGGGCCAGGCCACCGTTGACCTCGTTGACTTGCTCCATCAACCAGCTGTGAAGCTTGGAGTCGGCCGCAGCCTCCTCCATGGTGCTGGCGGAGGAGCCGCTGGCTGCGACCACTTCCTTGAGCTTGGTCTCATCCAAGGTCACCAGGGCGGCCAGGTGCTTGCGACGGTCACCGACCACGACGAACTGACTGACAGCCGGGATCGCCTTCATCTTGCCTTCGATGTAGTTGGGCGCGATGTTCTCACCACCTGCGGTGATGATCAGGTCCTTCTTGCGACCGGTGATGCGCAGGAAGCCCTCGTCGTCCAAATCGCCCAGGTCTCCGGAGTGCAACCAGCCGTCGTCGTCCATGGTGTCGGTGGTCGCCTCGGGGTTCTTCAAGTAGCCCTTGAAGACGTGGCGGCCGCGCATGCAGATCTCGCCGTCCGTGTCGATCTTGACCTCGCCGCCGGGCAGCACGAAGCCGACCGAGCCGGTGCGGTAGCGGTTGGGCAAGGACAGGGTGGCGGGCCCGGTGCACTCGGACATGCCGTAGACCTCCATGATGGGGAGGCCCAAGCTCAGGAAGAACTCCAGGGTGTCCTTGGAGATCGGCGCAGCCGAGGTGATCTGAACCACGCACTGGTCCAAGCCCAGCTGGGCCTTGACCTTGGAGAAGACCAGCTTGTCGGCCAGTCCCCAGAACATGGGCATGGACTTGCCGTTTTGAGCGGCGTAGCCACCTTCCATTCCCTTGGCGCGGGCCCAGGCACTGATCTTCTTCTTGATTCCAGTGTTCTTGGAGCCAGCGGCCACGATCTTGGCTTGGATCTTCTCCCAGACGCGGGGCACGGCCAGGAAGATGGTGGGGTGAACCTCTCGCAGGTTGTCGCCCAGCTTCTCGATGCTCTCTGCGAACCAGGTCTCACCACCGTTGATCACCGGGCAGTGCAGGGACACGATCTGCTCAGCGATGTGGGAGAAGGGCAGGTAGCTCAGGAAGCGGTGCCGCATCTTTCCAGCGTAGGAGTCGAAGGTGTCCATCGCCGCTTGCGCGGTGAAGGTCATGTTGTCGTGGCTGATCATCACCGCCTTGGGGTCACCGGTGGTGCCCGAGGTGTAGATCAGGGTGCAGATGTCGTCGGGGGTCTGGCTGGCGATGCGCGCCTCCAGCTCCTCCGGCGTGGTCTGCTCACCCAAGGCCATGAACTCGGCCCAGCTCAGCACGCCCTCGTCGGAGGACTCGCCTTCGATGAGCACGATCTTGCGAAGCTCAGGGAGTTGGTCCCGGATGGCCAGGAACTTGTCGAGCTGCATCTGGTTCTCGACGACGGCCACGCGCGAGTCGCTGTGTTCGGCGACGTACCTGCACTGCTCGGGGCTGTTGGTCGTGTAGATCCCTGCTGGGAAGCCGCCCGCGTAAATGGCGCCGATGTCGGCGATGGCCCACTCGGGGGAGTTGTAGCCGAGAATCGAGACCCCGCGGTCCTTCTCTACGCCCAGCTGCATGAAGGCCCGTGCGGCGGTTCGCACCTGGTCTCTGTACTCAGACCAGCTCCAGGTCTTCCAGCTTCCTGCACGCTTAACCTTGAGGGCTGCGCTGGAAGAGTTGGCGGCGGCGGTCTTCTCAAAGACCTCCATAACGGTCCGCGTGGGAATCATTGACGCTCCTAAAGAGATGATCGGTTGGCCATTCTACAGCGTGCGCAGGAACGCGTATAGCGGTCTCTTGGGCCCAAACTCAGGACAGCTGGTCCAGAGTCTTCTGAGCCACACGTAAATCGTATGCACCTTTGGCCAGTCCGAGCACCCCCGCGCCCATCAAAGCCTTCCAGCTCAGGAAGCTCAGCTCGTAGCCAAAGAGTCCGGCGATGCCCCCCAGGAACATCACACCGGCCGTGGCCATGAGCACGTATCCGACCTTCTTCTTGGTCTGCATCTGCTGTTGAAGCAGCTTCTCTTTCAAGTCCATGGGGAATGCTACACCGGGCCGCCAAATCCAGAGTCAAGGCCCCGTCACGTTAGAATCGCGCCCATGTTCATCCAGTCTGCCCCTCAAGTCCCCGACCTCTACCAGGTCGACCAGCCCCTGCACGCCGAGCTGAAGCGTCGATTGCCTGTGGCGCTGATCTCGGCCCTTGAACCCGAGCTTCGCGCTCTGGGGCAAGACACCGCAGGCACCCTGCTCGAGCTCTCTTCCGCAGCCGAGGCCAGCCCACCCGTACACGTGCCCTACGACGCCTGGGGCCGAAGGGTGGACGAGATTCAGACCAGCGCAGCCTGGAAGCAGCTCAAGGCCTACGCCGCCGAAAAGCGTCTGGTCGCCTGCGCCTACGACGCCGATCTGGGGGCGCACAGGCGGGTGGCCCAGGCGGCCAAGCTCTACTTGTTCTCTGCCAGCTCAGCGATCTACTCCTGCCCCTTGGCCATGACCGACGCCGCGGCGCGGGTGCTGCTGGATTCGGAGCAGGCTGAGCTCAGAGAGCGTCTTCTGCCCCGCTTGCTCAGCGCAGACCCAGAGTGCTTCATCACCTCGGGCCAGTGGATGACCGAGCGTCCTGGCGGCAGCGACGTGGGGCGCACGGAGACTCTGGCCCGGCCGGTGCTGGGGCAGTCGGGCCGCTTCACTCTGCACGGGGTCAAGTGGTTCACCTCGGCCACCACCTCGGAGATGGCCCTGACCTTGGCCCGCATCGACGATGGCGTGAACCCCACAGTCAACGGCTCCCGAGGCCTGACCTTGTTCTGCGTGGACGTGCGCCGGGATGACACGGGTCAGCTCGAAGGCATCCAGGTCAACCGCCTCAAGGACAAGCTGGGGACCCGGGCTCTGCCCACCGCTGAGCTCACTCTGGACGGCGCCCCCGCCACGCAGATCGGGGACCCCGGTCGCGGCGTGGCCACCATCGCCACCATGCTCAACGTCACCCGCTACTACAACGCCGTCTCCAGCGCCTCGAACATGGCCAAGGCGGTGTGGATGGCCCACGACTATGCCCAGCGCCGCGAGGCCTTCGGCAAAGTCATCGCCGAACATCCCTTGCACGATCAGACCCTGGCCGAGCTCCAGGCCCATCTCCACGGGGCGCTCTCCATGTCCTTGGAGGTGGCCGCCCTGCTCGGTGCGGTGGAGAACGGCAGCGCCACGGCCCAGGAGGCGCAGGTGCTTCGAGCCCTGGTTCCTCTGGCCAAGCTCACCCTGGGCAAGCAGGTGGTGGCCGTCTCCAGCGAGGCGCTGGAGTGCTTTGGAGGGGCCGGCTACGTCGAGGACACCGGACTTCCGCGCCTGCTGCGCGACGCCCAAGTCCTGCCGATCTGGGAGGGCACCACCAATGTGCTCTCCCTGGACCTGCTCCGCGCCGAGGCCCGCGATGGTGCATTCAGCGCCTTGCTCCTGGACCTCTCGGCGCGCTGCGAGGCTCTGCCGGAGCAGCTCGAGTTGGCCTGCCGCTCCGCGCTGGCCAAGAGCTTGGCGCGCGTCGGCGCGGTGGCACAGCGACACGCCAACAGTGGAGACCGAAGCGCCCTGGAGCGGGACGCCCGGCGCTTGGCCCTGACGCTGGGGCGCTGTGCGCAGGCTGTCTTTGTGGGGGAGACCGCCGCCCAAGACGCTGACAGCGTGGCGCGCTTCAACTTGCTCGTGCGCACCACTCTGATGGCGCCGCTTGCGTAAGGCCGCCTTCTGGCTGGGTGCTGTCGCTGCGCCCATTGGCCTGGGCGCCGCCATCTACGTGCTCTGGCGGCCCACGCGGCTGAGGGTCTTCTCTTGGCTCGCGCAGCTGGGGCTGGGCGATGCCGTGCTGCAGGCACGCGCCTCCGCCGCTGGACTGGGGGAGCGGCTGCCAGGCTGGGTGCTCTACACCCTGCCCGATGCCCTATGGGCCATGGCTCTGAGCGCCGCGATGGCGCGCATCTGGCGTGAGACCTTGCGCGCACGTGGGGCCTGGATCTGGCTGGCCATGGGTGCGCTCATCGGCGCCGGAGGGGAAGGTCTGCAGTGGCTGGGGTGGCTGCCCGGGACGGCAGATTGGGCGGACGCACTGGCCTCGTTGGCGGGAGCGGGCTTGGGATTGTGGCTGGGGTCCCGGTCATCGAGCGAGGAGCCTGACTCAAAGGCGCCAACCTCTGCTCTTCCCCTTTGATAGGCTTGCGCGACTTGGAGAGAACATGAAGCGCCACATCCTGTCTGCCACCACCCTGGCTCTGTTCTGCGGCTTGGCCATGGGCTCGGACACCAGCGAGCCTGGTGGCACCCTGCTGCCCAACCAACTGTCTGTCACCACCACCTCGTATATGAACGACAACGGGTTGATCGAGAGCGGTGAGAGCATGCGGGCCTACTATGACTACACCCTTGAGCTGGACAACTCCGAATCCGCTTGGGTGACCGACCAGCGTGTGGCCTACCACCTGGCCCCCAACACCACCTACATGATGCTGACCGAGATCGACTCCATCGACACCCGCGAGGAGGGACTGATGGGTCACATGATCGACGTTCGCAGCAAGAGCGGCGAGCTGATGCACATCGAGATTGCGGCGATGAACGGTGGCGAGACCTTCATTAGTGAGCTTGAGTACGCGTGGAGCAACGCGCAGTAGCTGCTGCGGTACAATCTTCGGGTTGACCTTGAGAGGGGGCCCGAATGTTCTTGTTGCTTGGCTGTTTGACCACACCGTCTGATTACGATGGGCTGCTTGCCCGGGCCCAGGACGCAGACGGAGATGGGTTCGCGGCCCTTGAGTATGGGGGCGAGGACTGCAACGATACCGATGCCACCGTGTCTCCCGATGCAGAAGACATCTGCGATGGGCAAGACAACAACTGCGATGGATTCGTAGACGAGGGCATCACGCTAGCGATCTGGTACCCCGACCAGGATGGGGACGGCTTTGGTGTCAGCGAGGCCGGAATCGCCGCCTGTGACGCACCGTCTGGGACGGTAGCCACTCCCGGTGACTGCGATGATCAGGACACCAAGAAAAATCCTGACGCGGACGAGGTCTGTGATGGCCAGGACAACGACTGCGATGGCTTGGTCGACGACGCCGATGAGCTGGCCGAGGTGCCTGGACAGACCTGGTACGTCGATGCCGACGGCGATGGCTACGCGTCAGACTCGGCCGAAGCCTTTGGGTTTTGCTCTGCCCCGGCCGGCTACGTGGAGACGCTCGGGGACTGTGATGACAGCTCCAAATCTGTGAACCCGGGCGCGGTCGAGGTCTGCGAGGACGGAATCGACAATGATTGCTCGGGCGACGCCCCAGAATGCGGCTTTGAGGGGGCCTACACCCTGAATCGGGCGGACTTGGTGCTCAAACCAGGTGGGGCGGACTTTGGTAGCAGCTTTGCCCTCGTGGACGTTGGTGAAGCTGAGCCGTGGCTGCTGGTCGGCACCTCGAACAAGATCTTTGGCTTTGAGCCACCCTTTGATGGGAGTGAGGTGATTGAGACTTGGGATGTTCGGTTGAAGGAGGATGGCACCGGGAAGCAGGTAGTGTCTTTGGGGGACAGCAATGGGGATGGGGTGGATGAGTTGGTGACCTCGTACGCCGAGAGTGGGACCTACCAAGGCACGGTGTCACTCTTCTACAGCGATGAGGGACCTGAATGGGAGGAGGCCGGGAGCTTCGATAAGGGGGGAATCCCCGGTTCGCAGTTCGGGTTTGGGTTTGAGCTGCTTCGCTATGGGGAGCACGGGCTTTTGGTCGGGGATATCGGCCACGTCTATCTTTGGGACAGCATCCCTAGTTCCACCAGCCCTCTACAGTCGCCTGATGGCGTCGTTGAAGGCGGCGATGACCATTATCCGGGCTTCTTGAACACGACTCTTTCAGCCGACTTGGACGGCGACGGTGTCGACGACTTGGTAGTTGGAGGCTTGTTCGGGCGCGTGGATGTCTTTGACGGGGGCGTCAGCGGCACCGTCTCTTATCTGGACTCCGATCGTTGGCTGCTCAGCGAGCCAGGCTACGAGTCCGAGGCCTTTGGGGGCTCACCTCGGGCCGTGGATGTTGACGGAGACGGCTACCCGGAACTCGCAGTCACCGATCTGTCCTACAGCGTTGAGTACGAGTACGCCGGAGCGGTGTGGCTCATGGAAGGCCAATGGATTGGGAGCGTCGACACCACGAGCGCATTGGCCTCTGTCAGGGGCAGTGAAGCGGACGCCAAGCTTGGGCGAAGTGTCGAGTTCATGGACAGCAACGCGGATGGCGCGTTCGAGCTTGTGGTATCCGAGGCAGGAACCGGTGACATCTATTTGTTTGACTTGGGGCTAGGCCTTTCGGACTGGACCACCAACGACTCACAGGCCAACATGGTCGGCGTGACCAACGGAGAGTGTTCCGCTGAGTTTCTGGTCCTCGACGCGGACCAGGATGGCTTTGACGACCTGATGACGGGCTGTCCGGACTCTGGGTCCGGCAGCGTTCATGTTCTCCTCTCGCCAGGACTCTAGTAGCTTGAGCTATTGACCAGCTTGGAAGGAGAGGGTCGTCGTGAAGGTTCCGACGAACTGCTCTTCTTCAGGGCAGGAGCCCAGCTCCGCTGGTGTTGGAATCCAGATCTCTTCGGAGTCTACGATGGTGAACCCGGAGCCTGAATCGGTCATGATCGCAGCCTCTTTCCATTGGCCGTCGTCGCCCTTGGCGAAGAGCGCCCACTCTGTCTTGCTGTTGAAGCGGAAGCCGAGGTTGGCCTCATTCTGCAAGGGGTTGTTGAAGAGGTCTGGGTAAGTGGAACGGCACTCGTTCTTCTGCCAATTCAACGACGCACTCATCATCAGGTCGCAACCCGGGCAGTCCGCTCCGGAGGGGGTGAGTGTGGAGTTGTAGAACTCGGTGCAGTCGACAAGCTGGTCCTTGCCTACCTCGAAGCCGTAGCACTCAAACACACCTGCGTCTAGGCTGAAATCACCCTGATGCTCAATGGTCTCCGGCCACCAGCAAGGTGCAACATCCGCACAGTCTGAGTCATCGCAATCCGCCTGGCCGTCCAGATCATTGTCGACGCCGTCATCGCAGACCTCCGGCTCAGCCTCCTCTCCCCCTTCACACACCGCATCGTCGTCACAATCGTCATCCGCGCAGTCGGTCAACCCATCTTGGTCGTTGTCTACACCATCTGCGCAGGAACGCTCCGGGCGGTCGGGGTCGATTTCGCCCTCCCCTTGGCCGGTGCAAGCAGTCAGGGCGAGAATCAACAAAGGGGCGAGTGTCAGTGCGCGCATGCGTAGCTCCATCAGATGCTGCAGACGGTAGCAGAAAAGAGACTGGGCTGGCAGTCGCCGCTCTGTGGATAACGACGGTGGTTGAAGACTACTCAGGGGTAGGTCGTCGGCAGAATCGCCTCAATGTCCGCCGCCACCACGCTGTTGGAGTCGCCAACGCTCACGATGCTCATGCCGGGCTCGATGAGCACCAAGGTCGGACGGGTGGAGGACTTGGGGTCGTAGAGCAAGTCTTCGGTGCCGCTGGTGTCTGCGATGACGGGGTAGCCCAAGCTGTAGTTGGTGTCCCAGCTCAGGAGCTCAGCTTGTGTCGGAGTGGTGCGACTGCTGTTCTCGGAGTGGGCTTGCACAACGATGAAGCCGTAGTCCTTGTAGGTGCTGTACCAGGAGCCTAGGGTGCTGGCCTTGGCTTGGCAGACGCCGCACCACATGGTGGAGAAGTCCAGGAGCACGGCCTTGCCGCAGAAGTCGTGCAGCTTGACGGTGTCGCCGTTCTGGTCGGTCAGGGAGAAGTTGGTGGCGATGTCGCCCACGGAGTTTCCGGTGCCCGTGGTGCTGCTGCGGCAGGAATCGATCTCCCAGCCGCCGGTGTAGGGGTGGTCGCTGGAGTCGTTGGCGTCTGTGTAGGAGTCCACTTCCTCATCGTCGTCCCAGCCGTCGCCGTCGGTGTCAGCGAGTGCGGGATCCGTCCCGTGGGTGTTGACCTCGTCGCCGTCGTCCAGTCCATCCCCGTCGGTGTCGGTCTTGGTGGGATCCGAGCCGTGGATGTTGACCTCGTCGTCGTCATCCAGTCCATCCGCGTCCGTGTCGACCCCGCCGTCGTAGCCATCGCAGTCCTGGTCTACGCCATCCAGATCGACCTCCGTCGCGCCTGGGTTGGTCGCTGGATCGGAGTCCAAGCAGTCCTGGTCGTTGTCGGCGTAGCCGCTGGGCTGCTCGCAGGCCTGGAACCAGGTGCTGGTGCCGTAGCCGTCGCCGTCCATGTCCTCGTACCAGGTCAGGGTATCCAGGGCGTAGTCGTCGTCCAGAGTGCCGTTGCAGTCGTTGTCAACGCCATCGCAGTACTCCTCTGCGCCAGGGTTGATGGAGGCGTTGGAGTCATCGCACTCCTCGCAGGCCGCGAAGCCATCCTCGTCTGCGTCTGTGCGTCCAACGCTGCCATCGCAGTTGTAGTCGTAGTCGTCGGTGCAGGTCTCCTCGGCGCCTGGGTAGAACAGGGGCTGCTTGTCGTCGCAGTCTCCGCCCTTGGCCACGAATCCTTCGGGCATCTCGCAGGACAGGGTGGCGCTGGCGTCGTCTCCAAAGCCGTCCTTGTCCAGGTCCTGGAACCAGGTCTGCGCGTCGGTGGCGTTGTCGTCGATCATGCCGCTGCAGTCGTTGTCTACGCCGTCGCAAATCTCCGCAGCGTCCGGGTTGATCGCCCCGTTGCTGTCATCGCAGTCCTCGCTGCTCACAAAGCCGTCTTGGTCTGCGTCCGCCGGCGCGGTGCCGGTCTCTTCGACAGGTGTGCTGTCGTTGACGGTCTCTTTGGTACAGGCCAACACCGAGAGCAGTGCGAGAAGGGGCATGGACAACCTCAAAGCTGGGCGAGCTGGTTCAAGATAGGGGATGCAAACAGGCCTCCCAGGTTTCGAGGGAGGTGGAGGTTTCTATGTGGTGGATTCTCGCGTCAGCGATGGCCCAAGAGCCGGCAGTTTTGCTGCCCGGCACCTACACGGAGCTCTTGCAGCTTGAGGACACGGAGTGGCTGGCCTTGCGCTGCGATGCTGCAGGTTCTTGCAGCCTGCAGCCCGCCAAAGTCCAAGTCGTTCAGGCCCAAGGCCACACGGCGGTTCGTGTGGAAGGTGGTGCACTCGCCTTGGTCCAAGGGGTCCCTGCTGGTCCAGTGAGCTCGGAGTTCACCACGCCGCAGCCCCTGCCTCGCTACACCAGCGTCAAGCTCGGTGCGGGCACCCGTTTGGTCGCAGACGGCGGCGAGAACTACCGGATGATGCTCTCCTACATGGGCGCCGCGCAGCCGGTCTTGAACCTGCCGACGACCAAAGGACGCACCCCTGGGCTGCGCTTTGCAGGAGACCTGGACGGGGACGGCAAGCTGGACTTGATCCTGGACAGCTCGGGAGACCGAGGCCAAGTGGGCTGCGTGCTGCTGCTGTCCTCGACTGCGCCAGAGGGGGATTTCATGGCCCAAGCGGCCAGCTTCCAGGCCAGCGTCAAGCCTCGCGCGGCGGATCCCGCGGCTCAGACCGTGCGCACCGAAGTGGACTTGGGTACCCTGGGTGTGAGCCCGGAGAATCCATGAGCCGAGACGTCCTACGGCCTGCCCTGCTGGGCTTTGCGGTCCTTGCTCTGGCTTGCTCCTCCGGTGGTGAGGGCCAAGAGGGCAACGGCTTCTTCCCGGACTGGGGACCTGGCCAAGGGAACGGCGCTGAGGACACGGGCACCCGGGATACGAGCATCGGGAACGATGACACCGGCACGGGCGGGGGAGATGACACCGGGAGCGGAGGGGACGATACGGGTCCGATCGACACCGGTCCCATCGATACGGGTGACCCCGGGCCGACACTGGGCTCCAAGGACAACCCCAAGGTGCCTTCTGTCGGCGAGGTCGCAATTGCCGAGCTGATGGTCACGCCTTCAGAGGCCTCCCAGGCCGATGGAGAGTGGGTGGAGATCACCAACACCTCGGATCTGTGGCTCAAGACCGGCACCTGCACCCTCAGAGATGAGGGCAGCGACAAGGCCACCCTGAGCGAGACCAAGAGCAAGAGCTTGATCATGGAGCCGGGGGAGACCCTGGTGCTCTGTGCCAACGACTCCACCTGGGACAACGGCGGCGTGGACTGCCAGGGCACCTACAGCCACGGCAAGTTCGAGCTCAACGGCAGCGATGCGGCCATCCTCTACTGCGATGGCCAGGTGGACAAGGTGCGCTGGAGCAGCGGTTGGGCAGAGAGCGGCGCGTCCATGGGCGTGGACGGCGGCAAGGTAGACACCAGCAAGAACGACAACTTGGACAACTGGTGTGTGCAAGGCGGGTTCTTGAGCAACGGGGACTACGGCAACCCGGGCTACGGCAACGACTGGTGCTTCTGAGCCTTTAGGTCGCGCTGCGGATCAGCATGAAGCGGGTGCCCATCGGGTCGGTGCACACCGCGATGCGGCCGAAAGGGGAGTCGAAGGGGCCAGCCAAGACCTGACCGCCCAGGGCTTTGACCTGCTCGGCTTTGGCGTCGACTTCTGGGCTCTGGAAGTACACGATCCAGGCGCTCTGCTCGGCCACCCGCGCCTCCTGCACCTGCATCACGCCGTAGCGAGGTCTTCCCTCCGCGTGCAGGGTGAAGTAGGTCATGGGCCCTGGCATGGGCTGGGCTTCCAGCCCCATGCTCTTGGAGAAGAAGTCGCGGACCAGCTCGCCCTTGTGGCTGTTGAGCTCAAACCAGACCGGCGTGCCGGGGTTGCCGGTGATGGTGAATCCCTTGTGTGTGCCCGGCTGCCAGAGGGCGACGGGGGTCCCCCCTGGATCGTCGAAGATGGCGGCCTTGCCGAGCTTGCCGACGTCCCCAGGGGGCACCGCCAGATCGCCACCGGCGGCGACCATGGCCTCGGTCGCGGACTCGATGTCGCTGACATGCAGGAAGACCAGCCAGTCCCTGGGCTCACCAGGACCGATGGCGGCGACGGGCTGATCCCTATCCATTCCCATGACCCAGCCAGCGGCGCCGACCACTGGCTTGAAGGTCCAGCCCATCACGGCGCCATAGAAGTCTTTGGCGCGGGAGACATCGGTCTGGATGTCGATCCAGCAAGGGGTGCCGTGGGGCTGCATGGGGGGCTCCTGGAGCGTCCGTGTAGGACTTGTGAAGGGTTGCATTATTCAGGTCGATGACTAATGTGTCCAGGCTTCCCCGTTGGTCTAGCCTGAGGTGCTGAAATGTCCGGTCCGCCCTTGACCCTTGATAATTCTCTGAGCACTTCGGACCAGGAAGTAAAGGGTATAGACCCGGCTCAGAGTGCGATGGCCAACGGCTTCGGACTCGGAGGGGCCATGGACCACTTGGCCACGCCGCTGTGGACGCCGCCAGGAGGAGAACCGGTGCTCCTGGAGATCGAGGAGGAGGGCTGCCTCTCGGACGACGATGTGGAGCTGGGCCTGACAGGAGGCTCTGATCCGACGGTCGGGGCGGAGTTGCCCAACCCAGATCCCAAGCAAGGCCCCAGCACTGCGGCCCAGGGCTACGCCTTGGTCAGCGATTCCAACGCGATTGTGAGGGATGAGAAGGGCAAGTCGCTGAAGACACGCGTTCCCCAGGGCACCCTGTGCGAGCTGCTGTCCATCCGTGGTGGCAAGACGGAGCTGGCTGAGCTGCGCTACTGGCGCGCAGGAGAGGAGGTGCACCTCTTCACGTCGGCCAGCAACCTGCAGGGTGGCAAGGCCTTGCCGGAGGACCAGGCGCAGCAGCTGCTTGCTGAGCGCAAGCTTGAGCAGAAGGAGAACGTGCGTGGACGCACGCTGGAGGACTTGAACGCGGAGATCAGCAACGGGGACAACCCGGATGCTGCGGTGCAGAAGTACCGGGACGAGCGGGGCAATGCCCTGGACCAAGGAGGCAGCTCCTCGGCCTTGATGAGCAGCAGCTTTGGCGCAACCAAGTTGGCGGCGACCTACCAGTCCTATGCCAATGAGGGGGTTGAGGAAGAGATCGCTGGGCAGGTGCGCTCCGAGGTCAATCAAGCGGTGTTCGCGGAGCCAGGAGAGCAGATTGCGGCCGGCGGGGACCTGAGCACCAAGCACATCGGAGATGTCCAGCAGCGCATGCTGGAGCGCTTTGCGGCCGGCCAGTACCTGCTTGAACATGTTGATGCGGTCCAGAACTACTGGTCCCCTTGGCTGGACAAGTTCGAGGATGGACAGGACTACAAGGGACTGCAGGCCCTCTTTCACAAGAAGAACAAGGACTGGAAGACGCTGCGAAAGAACCAGCGCCGCCAGCAAGCGCTTCCGGCTGTGAAGTGGCTCAGAGGCCTGCTCTCCAAGACCAAGGACAGCGGGCCGGCTCTGAACGAGATCACGTGGCTGGTGGAGAGCCATGAGCAGGTCAAGCTCGCCGTACAGGCTGGCGTTGAGCAGGCCTTGGCCGTGGACTTGGGCCACTCTGGGGGCGTGCAAGGGGGAGACGTGGAGGCGCTTCCTGGTCCCCCACAGATCCAAACCGCGGACGACTGGGTCTCTCAACTCGGTCGCCATCTACAGGTTCTGGGGGCTCCGGGACTGAACCTGAAGGTGAGTACGGAGAAGCGGAAGCTGGCACCCAAGCATGAGAAGACGGTGAGCAAGGTGGTCTCTGCAGCGGTCGAGGAGGGCGGACCGGAGGAGCCCACCCTGGAGAACGAGGCCAAGACTGCGCTGGGTACCGACGTGAGCTGGAGCGAGAAGCACACGGACCACGAGGGGCAAGGCATTGAAGGTTGGCTCACAGTGGAGGGCGTGCCCGGTCTGTTGGAGCTGGACATGCCGGTCTTCAAGAGCCTGGATGGCCAGGAGCGGCTGGGCGAGGTCCACCTTGGGGACCGCTTGCCGTGGACCGGGGCGCTTGAAACGCGGGCCGGAGAACCCTGGGTTCAAGTTCGCTTTGGGGATGCCCTTGGGTGGGTTCAAGGGCGCTACACAAACGGAGGCGCGGTCAGCGCGCAGATCGAGAGCCAGAGGAGCGTGGCGCCCGATGCTGGAGTGGCCGACTCCAGCACCATCCTGGACACCGAACCGGAGGCCCACGACCCGGAGCGCCTGTTTCAGCCACCACCTGGTCTGTCCGTTCAGCGCTTCTTGGTGCTCCGGGACCCGAAGGCGGCGCCAGCCATCTTTGGAGATGTGTACAGCAAGAGCGCGCTGGGACAAGTTCAAGGGCCGGCGTGGATGTTGTTGGGGGAGACCGGGCCAGGGTCCTCAGGTCGCAGCGAGGTTCTGCTTCAAGGAGCCCCGCGCTACGTGCCCAGAGCCACCCTGCGCGAGGCGCTGCACGTGGACTTGCTGATGAATACAGCCGCGCTCAGTGAAGCCCAGCTCTTGGAGGCCAGAGATGCGCTGGCTCACGAGCCGGCGCTTCAGGCTGAGCCCGAGCGTCGCTCGGCCTACCACTTGGCGCTCCTTCAGCTGGGCCCCCGGAACGAGGGCAAGTCGACGAGCCGCAGCCGGAACCGCGACGCCGTGGGTGGCTTGGCCGACGCGCTTCACCATCTGGGCTTGCCGAACCCCTATCCGGGACACAGCTACGCGGACGCGCTTGAGATGCTGCGAATGGAGCACAACCTTGCCCCCCGCGCCTTGACCCCCCTCGCGCAGCTCCTCGGGGCAGACGCTGCCGGGATCGGCGCGACGGAAGTGCCAGAGGCCATGGGGCAGGGCCGCAGCGTGCTGGTGCAAGTTCAGGGCGAGGTCTCGCGGGTTGTGGGAATCACGGATCAGGGAGAGCTGCTCATTGTGCGCGGGGGCAGTGAGGTGGCCGTGGCTGCCGCTGGCGTGGAGCGGGCGTTGTCATTGGGTGTGCCTCTGGAGGCGGAGGGGCAGGCCTCGGCTCTGGCAGCCTTGGAGCAGGACGCCCAGGTCAGCGAAGCGGAGCGCTCCTCTCGCTGGAAGGAGCTCTACGCGGAGACCGGCGCCAGCCAGAGCGCTTGGTACATCGGTCAGCTTCGGGGGGATGTGGCCCTGGCTGAGCAAGGCAAGGAGCTCGGCGCTTGGCTGCCCGGTCCAGACGATGCGGGCGCCTTTGTGGGCAGTCCCGACGACAAGGTTCTGGAGGTGCTCAACCGTCACTTGGCCCAAGGAGGTCAGGGGGCCTCGGTTGGGGAGGGCGTGGCTTGGGTGGAGGCCTGGGGGACGCTCCAGAGTGGCCGGGAACCCTTGCTGACGCAGATGATCGAGACCATCAAAGGACAGCTCGGTCGGGAGATGGCGGCGCTTTGCCGACAGGACTTTGCGCTCGGCGCAGCCTTTGTCGCCAAAGCCGATGCTCTGTCCTGCATGGGCCAGCCCCTGGGGGGAGAGTACCTGCGCGATGTTCTCAAGCAGATGATGCTGGCGGTGCAACCCAAGCAGGCGCCCAAGAAGGTTGTGCCCACCAGCAACGAGAAGCCCTCGGACAAGAACGAGGACAAACAGGGTCAGCCCAAGCTCAAGCCCAAGCCAGTGGGTGGGCCTGGGGTGCAGGTCTCGGATCTGGAGAAGGGGAAGGAGAGCTCCAACAGACCCTATGACGCGGACGTGCCCCGCTACGATGACCACATCGAGGTGTCGGTCGGCAGCTTCTCCATTGACCTGAAGGGCAACACCGCCTCCGACCGCTACGGCTGGGATGCGCTGGGGAATGCTGCGACGATCGACGGCAAGAGCTTCTCCAACCTGCCCTCGGACGCCTCGCTCGCCTCCGCGGGCTTGAACGAGACGGAGATCCGTCTGGTAGGGGTGCGTTCCGCCATGGAGGACGGCGAAGGGAGTGATGTCAATGCCTACGACAAGGTCTACGCCTCCTTCGGACTGAACCAGAACACTGCAGTCGACGAGGTCGGGGACGGTCGCTCAAACATCGCCAACATGCTTGGCGGCACCCTCTACGACACAAAGGGCGTCCTGCGTGTGGGGATGGAGGACATCGAAGGTGCTCTGCGACTGGTAGACCTTCAGCTGGTCGCGGTGGGCAGTGGATCATGGGGGCTTCAGGTCTTGGCCGATCCGGAGCTTGGGCCCTGCGGACCCAAGGATGGATTCGATTGGACGGACCTACAGAAACTCAACGAGGCACACCGCCTTGTGATGAGCCGAGGGAGCAAGCCGAACGAGGCGACCTTCAAGTTAATGTGCAAGCAGCTGATGCTGCCCGGACAGAACAAGGTCGCCCTGGCCTTGCGGAGCAGCCCGGCTCGAATTGGAATGCTGGCAGCGATCTATGCAGACCCCCGCATCCAAGCCGCCTGTGCCATTACCTGGGCCAAAGACAAACTCAGTGAGATTGAGGCGGTCGAGGTCTTTGGACATACCTTGGCCGACTACCCGATCTCGGATCGGGTTGCCGGGGTCGTTGGCAAGCTCAGCAACTCGCTCGGCGGAGGCGGCTGCGTCACGGTCGTCAAACGGGCCTTCAAGGCGCTCGTGGCAGCCAACCCCAAGGCCAAGTCACTGGAGTGGGGTGAGCACGCGGCGAGCTGGAACACCGAGCTGGAAGGGCACATCGTCTCTCAAGAGCCTGTCTACCGGAAGGAGAAGGGCCACAAGACCGACAAGAACGGGGAGTACAAGCACCGCGCGAAGGACTGGCTGGACACGGCCGACAAACTCGAGGCCGAAGGTGTGCACTTCGGAGAGCGCTTCCAAGGGACCTCGGGCACGTCCCTTGGGGACATCGCAGGAAAGGTCCAGGGTGGAACGCACCTCGCTGAGGCGGTTGGGCAAGGTGGGGGGAACCTCTCTGAGTCTGGACAGAGCGGCTCTCAGGGAGGGGCCGTGGGCCCAGTCCTGGGGATCACGAATCTCTGGGCCAAGCCTGCCCTCGCGACGGGGAAGGGTCTCTCGGGGCTGGGCGCGCTTCCAGCTCAGGGCGTGCGCGGCGCTGTCTCCGATGGGCAGGATCAGCCCGCTCCCCCTGTGCAGCACTGTGTGGATGATCCACAGGCGCTGCTCAGTCAAGCCCGCGCTGTCCCTCTTGGTGCGCTCTTTGGAACGTCCCTCAGAATGAAGATGGAGGGCAGTCGGGATGCTTCCTTGGAGAAGGGAATCAAGGGACGAATCGGAGCTGGCTGGATCCGTCAGGCGCCGGACCTAAGCGCACTTGGGGGCAAGCTGAGTGGCGGTCTGGAGGGGCTCTGGGAGCGGAAGCGCCTCTCGGACTTGGTAGGCCTCCAGGAGCTGGGAGACCAGGTTGACAAGTACTTGGTTCACTTGGAGCAGAAGGCAGGGCACAAGCGTGAAAAGGTCGAGGGTCCGGGGGCGGCCCATGCGGAGCGTGCCTATGACGAGGCCTTGGCCAAGCAATGGATGGAGGAGCTCTTCGAGGCCTATTCGGCGGTTCCAGTGAGCGTCACGCTTGCGGACGGCAGCCAAGTCAGCGTGTCGGTCAAGGCCGAGTACCGCAACTTCGGCAAGGACCACAATGAGAAGCACAACAACGACTACTTGGGCCTGATCGAGCGGACCAAATCGATGGAGAAGGGCTACACCTGCGGCAACTACACGCGGGCCTTGGAGAGCGGCAACACCGATGATGGCGTCTCGCACAGCCATGCCTTCTTGCGCGGGTTCCAGGGGAAGGCGACTCCAGATGAGCTGCAGGAGTCCATCCAAGAGGCCATCGCGACCGACTTGAACCTGGCCGACGAGTTGGCTCAGTTTGCGGACGCCGATGCGGCCCAGGCTCACCTGCAGAAGTGGCTACACCTCAAGTTGGGTCTGGACTGTGTGGGCTTTGCTTGGAATGTGCTCAATGGCTCGGGCATGACGGAGGACTTCACACCGGTGATCTATGACAAGAATGGGAAGGGCCATGTCCTGGACAGCCACGAGTCCAAGTATCTGAACTTGGCGTGCGCTGGATTCCGCAAGGTGGCTCAGGAGATGCCCGACCCCAACACCTGGCGCACGATGGACTGCATTGTCAGCGACAGCCACATCATCGTGATCTACGACGTCCGGATGCTGGATGGCGAGGCGGCGCTCCTGGAGACCATGGAGTCCTGTGGCAGCGAGGGGCTCAAGAAGCGCCACCTGTACTGGAACGGCAAGGAGTTCCGCTACAGCAACGCCAAGGGCAAGACCAACGGGAGCGTCATCAGCGGCGGCCACTACGACGTGTTCCGGGGACAGAACAACGCCGAGGTGAACAGCTACCTGGAAGGCCAACCGACCAAGTGACTCACTTGGTTGGAGTGAACATCTGGTTGAAGTAGGAGGTCAGCAAGGCGCCGTTGAGCTCTGTGGGCAAGGCGTTGAGGATCTCGTTGACGCCTTGAAGGCGCTCGGGCAGCCCCTCGGTGGTGTCTCCGCCAATGCCGGCCATGGCCAACAGGTTGCCGAGCATCTCATCGGTCAAGGTGCTGGGGTCAATGGTGCTGGCCATCGCCGCGATGTTCTTGCCTGCGCCGGTGGCGGGGATCTTGCGGGCGGACTCTACGGCTTCGGCCAGGGAAACCAGCATCTCGTCGACCAGGGTGACGTTGGAGTGCTGCATGGAGACGTGGAAGTTCTCCTTGTACTCACCCAGGGCCAGCTGGGGTTGGATGTACCAACCGCGCACGGTCATCTCGTCGATGACGTGGAAGATGTCGACTTCGTCCGAGGTCACGGCGACCAGGCACATGTCGGGCTTGCCCATCACGCGCAGACCAGGGATGGCCTCCACCCCTGCGATGAACTTGCGGGTGGCGTCCAAGACGCCCTTGGCCATCTTCATGTAGCCAGCGTCGCCGATGTGGTGAAGCACGGCCCAAGCAGCGGCCAAGGGACCACCTGACTTGGAGCTCTGGATGGTCGGGTTCACGATGGTGTAGCCGGTCCAACCCGGGCAGCTAAAGATCTGATAGCGCCGGACTTCCTTGGACTTGTACAAGATCAGGCTGGCACCCTTGGGGGTGTAGGCGTACTTGTGCAGGTCCACCGAGATGCTGGAGACACCGGGCACCGAGAAGTCGAAGTCGGGGGTCTCTGCGCCCAAGCGGCGGAAGTAGGGCAGCATCCAGCCACCGATGCAGCCGTCGACGTGGAAGAGCACGTCCTTCTCAATGGCGATCTGGCCCATCTCGCGGATGGGGTCGGCCACGCCGTGTGCGTAGGCGGGTGCGGAGCCCACGATGAGCACGGTGTTCTCGTTGACGGCATCGCGCACAGCGTCGGGGTCTAGCGCGAAGGTCTCGGGGTTGACCGGGACCAGGCGCATCTTCACGCCGAAGTAGTGGGCAGCCTTCTGGAAGGCCGCGTGTGCGGTCACACCCAAGACCATCTCGGGCTCGGTGATGCCCTTCTTGTCGCGGGCAAAGTCGCGGGCGCTCTTGACCGAGAGCATGCAGGACTCGGTGCCGCCGCTGGTGAAGTTGCCGACGGTGTTCTCATCCCCGCCCAAGTGACTGGCACCCATGGCGACGATGTCGTTCTCGAACTGCAGCAGGCTGCCGAAGCTTGTGGGGTCCAAGGCGTTCTCGGTCAGAAAGGCCATGAAGGCCTGCTTGGCCAGCGCCTGGATCTCGGGGTCAGGCACGTAGACAAAGCCCATGGCCCGGCCAGATTGCCAATCCAAGTCCTTGGACTTGGCGGAGAGCAGACGCTCCATGACGGTGTCTGCGGGCAGGCCAACTTCGGGTACGCGCTTCATGATCAACTCTCCAGAGGGATAAGCAAAGACTGGGCGTGTTGGGCCAGTGCCCGCAACGCGATTGTGGTTCCGCTGGCCAACCATTCGCGGAGGGTCGCGCGGGTCAGGCCAGAGAGGGCGCCGGCCATGAGCCGGGCTTGGGTGGGGTCCATGTCCTGAGCCAGGGTGCGGGCCATGGCCGCCTCCCATTGGGAGTCCAGCTCGAGCTCCGCGGCCAACAGGGCTGGGTTGCCCGAGACGATCTGCGCCTGCTGGAGGAGCTGCTCGGAGCCGGCTTCACAGTCGTCGACCAGGGTCAGCAGGGCGCGCTGTACCCGGGTGATGGCTGGGGCTTGGGGGTCGCGGGCCAGCTCCACTTGGAAGTCCGAGAGCCGTCGGTCGTGCTCGGGAAAGACCAGGTCGACCTTGGAGGGGAAGTAGCGAAACAAGGTGCGGCGAGAGACGCCGGCCGACTCGGCCACCTGGTCCATGGTGGACGCGTCAAAGCCCTGGCCCAAGAAGAGCTGGGTGGCCGCCTGAATCATGGCGGCGCGGCTGTGCTGGCGTTTGAGGTCTCGGGTCACAACTGGCACTTAGTGCCAATTGGCACCGAGTGCCAGAACTATTCTTCTCCGAATCTCGGCCCAGCTGGATCGGGCTGCTCCTTCCCTCCGCTCAACAGCCTGGCGCTGTTTAGCACCACCCCAATGGCGCCCAAGTTGTGAAGCAAGGCCCCCATCAGCGGGGAGATGACGCCACCGGCAGCCAGCGCCAGCATCACAACGGAGAACAGGACGCCAAGCACGGCGTTCTGCGTCATCACTGCCCGGCTCTGCGCCGAGAGGGTCAGCAGTCGGGGAAGCCGGTTGAGCTCCTCCGTCAACAAGGCCACGTCGGCCCCACCCAGAGCGACCTCGTTCACGCGCGCTCCGATGGCCACCCCCACGTCTGCCCCAGAGAGCGCCAAGGCATCGTTCACGCCATCACCCACCATCATGACCACACGGCCCTTGGCTTGCTCCGCGCGCACAACGTCCAGCTTCTGCTCGGGCAGCACTTGTGCGTGCAGCTCCTCGATGCCCAGCTCATCGGCGATGGCTTGGGCGATGTTTTGCCGGTCCCCGGTGACCAGCACCACGCGCTCGATGCCGGCCTCCCGGACCTGGGCCAAGACGGCGCGGGCTTCTCGCTTCACGGTGTCGGCGATCTCAAAAGAGCCCAGGTAGTGCGTGCCATCCGCCAGGTGAACGCCGCCGCTGGAATCCGGCTCATGAGCCGCCCCCAAGCTCTGCAGCCAGTCGGAGCGCCCCAGGGAGAGGGTGCCCACTTGTACGCCCTTGCCCGGAATCTCCTGGCTCTCAAGAGGCGTCTGCACCACCAGGCCTTGCTCCTGGGCGTGGCGTACCAGCGCCTGACTCACTGGGTGGCGTGAGGCGGCGGCGACCTGGGCGGCTTGAACCAGCATTCGCTCGGCATCTACGCCCCTTGCTGGGCGAATGCCGACGACGCGCAGGCGGTTTTCGGTCAAGGTGCCGGTCTTGTCCAGGAGCAAGGTGTCCACGTCGGCGACGCGCTCGAGAAAGCCAGCGTCCTTGATGAGGATCTGCTCGCGGGTTGCCGCGGCCAGGGTGGCGACCATGGCAGCTGGACCGGCCAGGACCAGGGCAGTGGGTGTGGCCACGACCAGAACGGCGATGGCTCGGGCCACATCTTCGGTGAAGAAGAGCACGGAGGCTGCGAGCACCAGCACGACGGGCAGCCATGCGCCGGAGTAGCGCTCCAACAGGCGCAGGGCGGGGACCTTGGCGTTCTCCAGGTCTTGGAGCAGGGCGACGACCTTGCCCAAGACGGTGTCTTGGCCGGCGCCGGTGACCTGGACCTGCAGGAGCCCTTGCAGGTTGATGGTGCCAGCAAAGACGGCGTCCCCAGGGCCCACGTCTTCGGTGCGGGACTCGCCGGTGATGGGCGCCTGGTCTACAGCGCTGCTGCCGCTGTGTACGTCGCCGTCGGCCGGGATGACCTCGCCTGGGCGGACGATGACCACATCGCCGGCTTGCAGATCGGCCGGGTCGACCAGCGAGCCGTCCAAGCGGGTGGCCTGGGATGCACGCAGCTTGCGCACACCTGCGATGGCCGCCCGCGCCCCAAGAGCGCTGCGCTCTTCAAAGAGACGGCCAATCTCCAAGACCAAGGGGACCAGGGTGGCGGTGACGAAGTCGCCCGAGACTGCGGCCGCGAGCACCGCCAAGCTGACGAGTTGGTCCGTGAAGGACTTTGGGTCCCGCGAGGCCAAGCCTTTCACGCCACGCCAGAGCACAGGCACTGCGACGATGGCGGCGGCGAGGGCTTTGATGGCCTCTGTGAACTGGGGGTTGTCTCCGCGCAGCGCGTCCAGGACGAAGGCCAGGCCCAGCAGGCCTGCGCCGGCCAAGTTCAGCAAAAGGCGGGACTGGATCTGTCGCCGCTCGTTGGCGTCCAGGGTCGGCTGGATCATCGCGGCCCCGAGAGGGTGACGCGGAAGTCGGTGTACTCCCGGCCGACCGGTGGCGGGATGAAGCGAACCTTGGCGGCATCGTCCAGGGTGGACTCGATGCGCTCGCGGTACAGGCGCTCCATGACCACGCTGCGGTTGCCTTTGGCTTCGGTCACAAGGCCTTCAAAGGAAGCGGCGTCGCCGCGGGCCTGTGCCAAGAGCGCGTTGGCCTCGCCCTCGGCCCGACGTGTCATGGCGTCCCGCTCAGCGCGTGCGGCTGGCAGGGTGCGCTCGCGGTACTCCTTGGCTGCCTTGAGCTGCGTCTCCGATTGGATGAAGGCGGACTGCACGGCGCTGAACTCTTCCCGAACCTGGGTGGGCGGGGACAGATCGGTGAGTTCCACGGCGACTAGCTGAATGCCGGCGCCCACGGCGTCCAGGCGCTCTTGGGCCCGCGCCTGTGTGGTGTCCAGCAGCTTCTTTCTGCCCTCGGCGAGCACAGCGTCCACGGGCATCTCACCCGCGCTGCGCACCAGGGCCGCGATGACGGCGTTCCGCAGCAAGCGCTCGTGGTCCGGCTGGTACAGGGCCCAGGCCACGGGATCGGAGATCTGGTAGCGAGCGACCACAGTGGCGTGCAGCAGGTTGTTGTCACCAGTGAGCAGGTAGCCCTCGGACTCGGGGTCGATGCTGGGCCGGCTGGGGGAGCGGTAGCCGCCCTCGCCGCGGTCCCAGTGCAGCTCGCGCATCTCCAGCTCAAAGATGCGCGCGACCGGGACCCGCACCACCTCGTCCATGGGCTTGGGCAAGGCGATGAGCAGCCCAGGGCCGTGAACTTGCTCCGCAGGGGTGTTGCCAGCCAGGGCGCCAAAACGAAGGACCAAGGCGACCTCGTCTGGGCCAACGATGCGCACACCGCTGGCCAAGTAGGCCGCCAGGAGCAGCCCCAACCACCAGTGCAGCCGGCCATGGATCCAGTCCAGGCCTGCGACAACAGGGGCGGCGAGGCGGCCGGCTTCGGAGGGACCTCTCCTCACTCCTTCGACTCCAAGAGGCTGAAGGGTTCGGCGTCTGTTCTCAAGACGACGGTGGTCTGCTCACCGACCACGACGTCCAAGGTCTCCAGACCGCGCAGGAAGCGGTAGAGCTCGGGGTCTTGCTTGTGGGCTGCGGCATAGATCGACGCAGCCTCGGCCTCGCCCTGGCCCTTGATCATCGCGGCCTTCTCTTGACCCTCCGCGCGGATGCGTGCGGCCTCCAGGTCGGTCTCCGAGCGCACCTTGTCGGCCTGCTCCTGCCCCTCGGCCTTGTAGCGCGCGGCGTACTGGTCACGCTCTGCGCGCATCTGCTTGAAGACGTAGCGCACGTTCTCTTCGGGCAGGGAGAGGCGCTGGAAGGCCACCTGGGTAATCTCGATTCCGTAGCGGTCCAAGGCTGTGGGCGCGGTGGCTGCCAGGAGCTCCGCTTCGATGGCCTGGACCTGGAGTGTGGCGGGGTCGGTGGAGACCAGGGCTGCCAAGTCGTAGCGGCCCATTACGCCGATCTTGGCGTTGGTGATCAGACCGTCCAGCTTGAGCTCGGCGCCCTCTGTGCTGCCCACAGCCTGCACGAAGCGCAGGGGGTCCTTGATGCGCCAGGTCGCGAAGGTGAGCAGGATGACGTTCCGCTTGTCGCCGGTGAGCATCTCGGTGTGGGAGGTCTCGAAGACCCGGGTGCGCTGGTCGACGACGGTGGCTTGGTCGATGGGCCAAGGCAGCTTCCAGGCCAGACCTGCATCTTCAACGACGCGCACGGGCTTCCCGAAGCGGGAGATGAGCACAGCGTTGCCCTCGCGAACGGACACACCGGTGGCCCAGATCAGCAGACCCAAGACGGCGGCCAAGCCCAAGCCCCGACGCATCCAGTTCAGAGCGTTGCTCTGTCCGGTCTCGGGACCGATCTGTGGGGGTGTTGTCTCGCTTGTTTCCACGCTCACTCCATCAACCAGACGTTTCCGCCGTCGCCTTCGAATCGGGCGTCCAACACGTAGAGCCGTCGGTCTTTCAACTTGGCCTCGAGCACTTCCATGCGCCGCCGGTAGCGAAACAGGGAAGGGGAGGCGCGGTAGCTCTGCTCGACTGCAGAGAATGCGGCTGCCTCGCCGCGTGCCTGAGCCAGCCGAGTCGATGCATCTGCGCTGGCTTGGCTGGTCTTCTCCAGGGCTTCGCTGCGGGCCAGAGGCAGACGTCCCAGGCGGTAGCCTTGGGCTTCGGTCAACATGCGCTGCTGGTCGATCTGTGCGCTGACCACGGACTGATAGTCTGTGGCGACGAGCACAGGGGGATGCAGGGCGGAGAGGGTAAAGTCGACGATCTCGACGCCCAAGCCTTGGTCAGCGATGCTGCTCTGGATGGTCTGCCGAATCTCTCCCGCGAGGCTCTGCAGGTTCTCGCTCAGAGCTTGCTCCAGGCCCTTGTCCGCGGTGTGCAGCATGAGGGCTCGGTAGGCGGCGGACTCCAGCGCTTGCTCGGGGTTCTGGGTGTTGTAGAGCCAAGCGTGGGGGTCGGCGATTCGGTAGTGCAGCAGTCCGTCGACGCTGACCAGGTCCCGCCCGTCCCCCAAGAGCAGTGTGTACTCCTCGGCAGCGTGCTGCTTGGCCCAGAGGCGTGATTCCTCCTCCTCTTCCACTTCTTCTTCTTGGGAGTAGCCAAGGGAGAAGAGCCAGGCGAAGGACTGTCCGGCGCCCGCCTCCGGTGCCTCGCCATGTCCCAGCTTCATGGTCTGAACCCGGGCTGTGGGCAAGCGGTGCACCGTGTCCACGGGCCAGGGCCAGCTGACGTGTAGGCCGGGCTCCAGCACCTCGGCGTCGGGCACGCCCAAGTGCTCGCGAACGCCCTGCTCGTGTACGTCCACCATGGTCAGGCCAGTGCTCAACCAGCCGATGAGCACCAAGACCAGGGCCAGTGGCTCCAAGCTGCGCCGCAGCACTTGGATGGCCCACGTTCCCTTGATGTCGATGCCGCTCAGGTTCTCGAGGGTGTCGAAGAGGCTGGAGATGGGGTTCAAGCCGCTGAAGAAGAGACGGAGCAGCAGCGGAGAGGAGAAGGGGGCCCATCCCAGCTGGGCGTGGGTCTCCCGCTTCAAGGGCCGAGCCCCGCGCAGGCTGGTCCACAGCCCTTCCGCAGTCCAGGCCACGCTGGCGATGCAGACCGCGTTGACCCAAGCGGTCTCCCACCAGAGCTCCGCAGCGAAGTCGGGCACAGCCCAGGTTCGGGCGGCCAAGACCAGAGCGCTTCCGCCGAGACTCCACAAGCCCCAGCGGGCCCAGGTCGCCAGGCCCAGCGCTTCGGGGAGGCCCGGGGTGTCCTGGTGGTAGCGGGCCAAGACTGCGCTTCCAAGGGCCAAGATGGCCAAGAGAGCAGCAACCCAGCTCGGCGGCGCTTGCACAGGCGCGATGGGAGCCAGGAGGGCGACGACGAGCGCTGCTGCGATGCAGAGCGGGCCCCAGATCCAGAGCATCCCGCGCTGGGGATCGACGCCTTCACCTGCCAAGGGCCTCGTTCTTCGGCGCTCCGCCAAGGCGCTCGTTGTGCTGGCGAGCGCCCATGGGAGCAGCACGACGGCGGCTCCGAGCAGTACTTGCAGGCCTTGCAGCCAGCCCAAAACGCCCAGGCCCACGGACAAGAGCCAGAGGACCGAGGCCTCGCCCACCAAGATGCGCAGGTGTGGGCGAGGGGGTGTGTTCACTCGGTGCGCTCCGCTTCCATCTTCTCTATCGCCCTTTGGCGACGTACCAAACCGTAGCTGGCAGTGCCCAGGCCGACGACGGCAAAGGCCGGTGCGGCAATGTAGCCCCATGTCACCTGTTGCTGCCGCAAACCGGCCAAGCGATCGGGGTCTGCGGCGTCTGCGGCCGCCACCATGTCGTCGTTCAGACCGTAGGCGATGCCGTAGCTCACGCCGGCGCCAGCCAGACCTGCGCCGCCAGCCACCAGCCATGGCCAGCGAGGTGGAGCGTCCAGAGTGGGCTCAGCCAATCCGGTCTCGACCCGGCTGGTCTGCGAGGCGCTCAAGGTCACCTCTTCGGCGTAGAGCACCTCGGCACCTTCGGCGACTTGCACCAGGTGCGTGCCGGCGAAGAGCTCCAGCTTGGCCTGTCGTTGGGGGCGGCCGTCCACGTAGAGGGTGGATCCATCTGGCAAGGGCCACACGGTCAGGCTGGCGGGGTTGGCCAGCGCTTCGACCTGAGCGGTCCACACCTCTTGAACCGGGGCACCCAAGCGCTCGTTGAACCAGTAGGGGTTCACCGCGGCCGCTTGGGCCATCCACTCCTCACCCTGGGTGGTCTGACCGGTGTACACGGCCACTGCACCCTTGACCTGCCAGAGGGTGGCCAAGTCCTCGCCGTCGACGACGCGCTTGGCGCAAGAGAGCGCCGAGAGCCCGTCGTCTGCCAAGCGTCCAGCCAGCTTGAAGTCCGCATCCGTGAGCGCAACAACCGCGCGCTCCGCCTGCTGATCGATGTCCATCTCTGGGCACTCTTGAGCCTGCCCAACCCCCACCGCCAACAACCAAATCATTTGCACTTCTCCGAGTTGCTATCGAACTTTACTTGCTTGCCTTCTGCTGCTCGCACCGAGCAGCTCAAGGTCTTTCCATCCTCCCACCGCCAGGTCAGCGTGTGGGTGCCCTCCTCCAAGGGGAGGGTCTCAAAAATTCCTGCGCTCTGTCCTTTGTAGCTCACGCTTCCGTTCATGGGGTCCGCTGAAAACTTAACGTTGAAGCGCTCTTTGGCGACAGGCGCCTTGGGCTGTTCCTTCTCAACGACCAGGGTCTGCTTTTCGGGTTCGGGCTCCTGGACCACCGGATCTCTGGGAGAATCGACAGGCGGGGGGTCCGCAGTCTTGCCGCCGTTGCCCTTGGGCCCCCGTTCGCGCTTCGGCTCGGCCACCTCGGCCACCTCGGGCTCCAACTCCAGCTCCGGTGTTGGCTCAACCAGCTGCTCCTCGGGCTCCGCTTCGGGCACCGGCTCAGTGATCTGGGCCACGTCCACGGTGGGCTCCGGCTGCGGCTCCGTCTTGTCTCCTGCCAACCAAAACAACCCACCCGCCACCAAGGCCAGGCCCAAGCCAATCCCGCCAATCGCTGGCAGCAGCAGGCTCTTCTCAGGCTCCTCCACGGTCTCGGAGTCCTGGAAGAACTCCGGCCCGGAGATCTTCTCAGGCGCAGGCGCCACAATCGGGTTGCTCGGCTCGGCCCGGGTCTCAGCCGTCGGGCCTGAATTGGCTGCAGAGACGGGGTTTGGGACCCCGGGAGTCGGCGTGATCGGAGAGCCGCCTGGCCAGACCACCGAGTCGGCCAGCAGCTCTTGCTGGCGCGCCTTGAGCAGCGGAGGGACCACGGCGCGGGCATAGCGGCGCAGGCTTGGCCCGCTGAGTCCTTCGGCCAGCTCGTCCAGCGCATCCATGGCTTGGGCCGCGCTTGGCCGAGCCTCCTCTTCAAAAGCCAGCATCCCTCGCAGCACTTGAGCGACGCGCCCTTGGGGGTCCTGCTGTGGCGGGATGGCCGCCAGCATCTCTTCGAGCTTGCGGTCAAAGTTGGCCGGCGCCAGCGGCATGCGCTCGAAGCGCAGACCAGAGAGCATCTCGTAGAGGGTCACACCCAGGGCGTACACGTCGCTGGCGTGCTCGGCGCGGATGTGCAGCCAGCGCTCGGGCGCCATGTAGCGGCCCGTTCCGTACTGGGTCGATTGGGTCTGGGCCTCTCGGTCAAAGTCCGCCCGGGCCACGCCAAAGTCCATGACCTTCAGGCTGCCCTCGACGCTCAGCATCAGGTTGGCGGGCTTGAGGTCGCGGTGCACGACACGGAGCGGCCGGCCAGTGTCGGGGGAGGGCTGATTCCACGCTGCATCCAGCGCTGCACAGGCCCGCTCGATCATGGCGACGGCCACCTTTGGGGGCAGCCCTCCTTCGCACGAGGCCAGCAGAGCGCCCGCGTCGATGCCCTGGACGTACTCCATGAACACCGCCCAGCGGTCCTCTAGCTTGGTCAGGGCGTGTACTGCGACCACATGGTCGTGGTGTAGCTGAGACATCAGGCGCGCCTCGTCTCGGGCGCGCGCCGCCAAGTCTTCGTCCAGCTCCAGGTCGGCGTGCATCAGCTTGATGGCCTGTTTGTGCATCAGCCCATCGGGCGTACGCACCTCTGCCAAATAGACCGCACCAAAGCCACCACGCCCAAGAGGCGCCAGTAGGCGGACCTGTCGGCCCGAAGGGTCGGTCAGGATGTGTTGAACGGTGCCTGCCCCAATCCAGAAGGAGTCGTGGCGCTCATTCTATCAGGAGTACAGGCGCCGATTCTGGACTCGAGGATCCTCCCGCCGCAGGGTGGCGGTCCAGGCGCGCAGGGCCTCTGGGTTCGGGGGGCGGCCCAGGATTGGCACCCCTTCCGAGGCCAGCATTGCGGAGTGTGGCGCCATGAACGCGAAGCGCGTCGCCAGCTCCGGGTACTCCAGGCTGAGCTCCATCAAGACCTCGGGTCCAGTGAGACCGCCCAAGTCCACGCCCGCCAATACGCCATCCACGCGCTGTCCGCTGCGCAGGTAGGTCAGGCCCAGGAGACCGCCGGTGGCCTGTAGCACCCGATGTGGACGCAGGATCCTGCCCACGCTCTGAAGGAGCAGGGGGTCGCGATCCAGTACCAGCACGGTGAGTTGCACGCGGAAATCTTCCCGCTCAAGTAAGAGGAATGCAAGTGAAGAGTTCCACACATCTCTCTTTTGATTTCAGGGCTCTTTTTCTGACCAAGCCCAAAGCGCTGCTCGGGTGTCCAGGGCGCGCGCAGATTGGGGAAAGCGGTGGGTCTCCTCCAAGGGATCCAAGGCTCTGGGGAAGTAGAGGCCGGGGAGGGTCGTGGGCTGGGTCGCAAAGGCCAGCGACTGTTCCCCTCCAACCTCCTCTCCGTCTAGGAAGGAGCTGTCTGGGAGGGTGAGCACTCTGACCTCGACCGGGCCAGCTTTGGTGGGGTGTTGCAGGCGAAGCCCACCCTGGGCGGGTGCTTCGGTTGCCCGTGTGGCCAGGTCCATCAGCACCTCGGGCAGCAAGGTCATGGTGACGCTCTGGGGGAGGGCGTCGCGGCAAACCACGTCGATGTCGACCTGCAAGCAGTCGTTGCTGCTCGCGGCGCCATTGTCTGCGGGCCGGTAGGTGGCGCGGGTCTGCACCAGGGTCGCGCCCCGCAGTGTCTGCTCGGAGCGCGTGGCGACCAGGCCGTCTTGGGTCCAGCGGCCCTCGACGTGCCAGGAGCCTGGGACCAGCAGCTGCAGGCCTTCTGGAACTTCGCCGTCCCCACTCTGGCCCGGGGCGATGCCTTGGATCTCCAGACGCTGCTCGTCCAGGATCTTGTTCTCGCTGGAACTGGTGCGCTCGAGCAGCAGCAGGCCGTCGCTCAGGTAGAGGGGGCCCTCGGCCCGCGCCCAGCCCTCGGTGCGCAACCAGCCGCCCTGAGGACGTCCGTCCTCGCGCAGGGTGGTGTAGCGGAAGGTGCCGCCCGGTGCGTCGATGCGGCCGTCAATGGACGCCAAGTTGCGCTCGGTGGCTGGAACGCGCTCCACTGGAATCAGCAGGTCTTGGGCCAAGGCTGGATGACTCAGCCGCACCCCATCTGCGTCGTTGGCGCGCAGGCGTAGCCAGACCCGTTCCTCCTCCAAGGCCACAACTTCCAGCTCGAGCAGGATGTTGGCATCGAGCACCTGGAGCTCCTTCCAGCCCTTGCGGAAGTCTTCGCGGTGACGGGTGTAGGTCCAAACCATGCGGTCGCCGACCCGGGCATCTTCAAAGGACGCCAAGGGGGCTTGGTTGGGTGTGCAGGCCATGGACGCCAGCCAGAACAGTCCCATCATGGCTTGCTCGTGCGCAGGACCCAGAACTCGCCGGCCCCGTCCTCATCGACTTGAAGGGTGCCTGGAGAGCCAACCAAGACCTCTCCCAGTCCGTCGCCGTCCAGGTCGCCCAGACAGGCGACGTAGAGCAGCCAGCCGGCCCGCTGGGAGTGCTGCCAGATCAAGAAGGAGGCGCTGCTGTCCTCGGAAGAGAGACCCAGAATTCGACCGTCTCGGGTGCCAACCAAGGTCGCGCGGTTGGGACGGGCGGCGAAGACCAGATCGGTCAATCCGTCTCCATCCAAGTCCTCACAGGTGTCCAGGCTGTGGCCGAAGAGGCCGATGTTTCCCTGGAGATCGGTCTGTTTCAATGGGTTGAAGCTGGAATCGGAGCTTCCCGTGATCTCCGTTCGGCTGCCGTCCATCTCCAAGGTCTCCCCGCTGACGTGCCACATCATCTCCGGCGCGTCTCCCTCCTCGCCGAAAGGCGCGCCGGAGATCAGAAGATCCTGCTCGCCTTGGTGGTCCAGATCGCCCGAGGCGACGCGCACCCCAAACCAGGCCTCTTCGGGGCCGATGATGGTGTGCAGCGGGTCGGGTCGACGCTCCGTTCCAGTCCACTGGTAGACCCTGACCCGGCCGCCTCCCGTGGCCTCGGGCTGACCGAGCACCAGCTCGTCCAATCCGTCTCCATCCAAGTCCGCGAAGGTGACATCGGCGTGGGGGCCGTCGATTGTGGAGCGCTCGAATGGTGCCCACTCACTGAGGTCTTCCCCGCGCACGACCCAGGCGCTCTTGCGGGTGGTAATGGCCAGGACCGGCAGGTCGTCCGGGCTGAACTGGCCCACGTCGATGGCCAAGTTCACCGGCTCCTCGAGCGCTTGCGTCCAGAGGGCTTGGGGACTTCCTGCTCCAACGCTGGCCCCGTCGTAGACACGAACCCAGGCCTGTGTTCCGCAGAGCTCCGGACTCCGGCAGCCGATGGCGTCCACCAGCTCGTCTACACCGTCTCCGTTCACGTCGCCGATGCTGTGGATCTCACCGATCTGTTGGGTGGTGTTCTCGAAGGACAGGCCCTCTGGCATGGGCAAGCGCGCCAGGGCGTCGTCGACGGTGGGCGCTTCTTGGAGCAAGAAGGAGGCGCCGGAGAAGACCAGAGTGCCCTGCCGGTCGCGCACCGCCAGATCGCCGATTCCATCGCCGTCCAGATCGCCAGCCGAGGCGGGCTGCTTGCCCAGGGACTGACTGGCCACGGTGCCCTCGACGACGACACGGTCGTAGAAGGAGCTGTTGCAGGCGATCAGGAGCAGGAGCATGTTTCAAGGCTAATGCATAGCGGGGACTCTGGCCTACACTGGGCCCATGCAAGCTCACCCCCCAATCCCCGAACTCCTGGGTCAGATGCGTGCCCACGGGGCCAGCGACCTCTTTCTCTGCGCAGGGGCACCGCCCGCCCTTCGGGTACACGGTCAGATGTGTCCCTTGTCGATGGAGCCCACGCCGCCAGCGCTCTTGGCCGAGTTTGCGGAGGGCCTCCTGAAGACACCGGCGCGGCGCGCAGTCTTTGCCCAGAGTGGGGATGCGGACCTGGGGCTGAGCCTGCACGGCGAGCGTTTCCGTATCAACCTCTCTCGCTCCCGGGGGGCCTTGAGCCTTGTGGCGCGTCATGTGCCGAGCGGGAACCTGGACCTCGAGGATCTGCGGCTCCCTCCTGCCGTTGCATCCTTCGCCGATGCCCAACGTGGTTTGGTCCTGGTGTGTGGGGCAACGGGATCCGGCAAGAGCACCACGGTGGCCGCCATGGTCAACCGCATCAACCAAGGGCGCGCCTGCCACATCGTCACCATCGAAGATCCCATCGAGTTTGTGCACCTGGACGCCCAAGCGCGCGTCACCCAACGAGAAGTAGGCAGCGACACCGAGAGCTTCCACACCGCGCTGCGCCATGTCGTTCGCCAGTCCCCCGACGTCATCGTACTGGGAGAGCTGCGGGACGCCGAGACCGTTCAAGTCGCCCTTCAGGCCAGCCTCACAGGCCACTTGGTCTTGGCCACTCTGCACACCCACGACGCCGCCCAGTCCATCCGCCGTCTGATGGCCTACGTGCCCGTTCATCAGAGGGAGCAGCTGGCTTTGGATCTCTCCCTGGCCCTGGTCGGCGTGCTCGCGCAGCGCTTGGTTCCAAAGGCCGACGGCTCGGGACGTGTGCTCTCCAGCGAGGTCATCACGCTCACCCCTCCGGCCCGAAAGCTCCTGGCCAAACAGGACATCGAGGCCCTCCAGGACCTGATCACGGGCAGCCGTTCTCCGGAGCTGCGCAGCTTCAACCGGGACCTCTTGGACCTGATGAAGGAGGAGAAGATCTCCTTCGAGGCTGGGCTGGCCGCCTCGACCAACAAGGACGCCTTCGCGCTGCACGCCCAAGGCATGGCCACCGGCTCTGCGACCTTCTCCACCACCGAGGGCACCGGCACCGAGATGGACATGAAGGCGCTGCTCAACCTGGTGGTTGCCCGGGGCGCCAGCGACCTGCATCTCTGTGTGGGTCGACCTCCCATCTTGCGGCGTGCGGGCAAGCTGCAGCCCATCGGAGAGCGCACCTTGAGCGTCGCGGAGATGCGCATGCTGCTCTTCTCGGTGATGAGCGGGGCCCAGCGCAGCCGCTATGAGCTGGAGCGCGATCTGGACTTTGCCCTGGCCATCGACGGCGGCAAGCGCTTCAGGGTGAACGCCTATTTTCAGCGTGGTCAGATGGCCGCCTCCCTGCGCATCATCAACGATGCGGTGCCCTCGGCTGAGGAGCTGGGCCTACCCCCTGCGCTCTTGGAGTTGGGCAGCAGACCCCACGGACTCCTGCTGGTGGTGGGACCGACCGGCTCGGGCAAGAGCACCACCTTGGCGTGCCTGGTGGACCGCATCAACCGCAGCCGGCCCTGTCGCATCGTGACGGTGGAGGACCCCATCGAGTACGTGCACGGGGAGCACTTGGCCACGGTGGACCAGCGCGAGATCGGCCAGGACACCGGCAGCTTTGCCCAGGCTCTGCGCTACGTGCTGCGCCAAGACCCGGACGTGATTCTGGTGGGTGAGATGCGGGATTTGGAGACCATCGGCGCCGCCTTGACCGCCGCGGAGACGGGACACTTGGTGCTGGCCACCCTGCACAGCAACGACGCCATCCAGGCCATCGACCGCATCATCGACGTCTTCCCGCCCAACGCCCAAGCCCAGGTGCGCACCCAGCTCGCTGCAGGCTTGCTGGGCGTTGTCAGCCAGCGTCTCTTGCCCGCCGCGACGGACCCGCAGGCCCGCGTCGCGGTCTTTGAGATGATGGTGGGGACCTCGGCCATTCGGAACCTGATCCGTGAGAACAAGCTGCATCAAGCGGCTTCGCTGATGGAAGGGGGGCGTGGGGTCGGCATGCTCACCTTGGACAAGGCGCTGCAGCAGGCGGTGGCGGTCGGTCGCATCACGGCAGAGGCGGCCATTCCCTACATGCGCAGCCCCCGCGCCGTGCTGCCGGAGCCACCCAAGCCCGAGCCTGAGCCCCCCAAGTCCACCTTTGGCTGGGGGCGCAAGCGATGAAGAAGTGGCTCAGCACCCTCAAGCTCCCCCACGTCTTCACCTTGCTCTTCGCAGTCACGACCCTGGTCTCGGTCGCTAGCTGGTTTGTGCCCAGTGGCAGCTTTGAGCGGGTGGAGACCCAGGTCGGCACGATGACCAAGCAGCTGGTCGTCGCCGACTCCTTCCAGGTCCTGGAGAAGTCCCGCTCCTTTGAGGGGCTCTGGCTGACCCAGGAGGCGCCGGAGGGGGCCGCCTCGCCGGTCTCTCTGCAGGGTCTGCTCTCGGCCATTCCCCGGGGACTGGAGGACTCCGCCGACATCATCTTCTTCATCTTCATGATGGGCGGTGTCTTTGGGATTCTGCGGGCCACGGGGACCATCACAGCCACCTTGGGCTGGCTGACCCAACGCTTTGAGAAGCGCGTCTGGCTGCTCGTGGCCGTGCTCACGGTCTTGATGGGCATCGGCGGCAGCACCTTGGGCATGGGCGAGGAGTTCATCCCCTTGGTGCCGGTCTTCCTGCTGCTCTCCAAGCGCCTGGGCTACGACCGGCTCTTTGGGCTCTCGGTCGTCGTCCTGGCCAGCGGCATTGGCTTTGCGGCGGCCACCACCAACCCCTTCACGGTGAACATCGCCCAGAGCATCGCTGGGGTGCCGCTGAACTCGGGCATTGGTCTGCGCGCCATCTTCTTCTGCATCGCCATCACTCTGACCATCGTGCACATTCTGCGCTACGGCGCCAAGATCAAGGCCGATCCTGCTGCATCCCTGGTCGCCGATACGCCGGATCCTGAGCTGGAGCAGGCCGAGTTGATCGAGCCGAGTTGGCGACACGGCGCCATCGTGGCCACCTGTGCGGTGCTCTTTCTGGGCATCATGGTCGGCGTGCAGCAGGGCGGCTGGTGGCTCAACGACATGGCCGGCGGTTTCCTGCTCATGGGTCTGCTGGCCGCGGCCATTGGCAAGCTCTCTCCAGCCCGCGCCACCGCGGCCTTCGTTCACGGCCTGGGGGACATGGTCGTGGCTGCCCTGGTCGTGGGCTTTGCCCGCGGAATCGTCGTGGTCATGAACGACGCCCAGATTCTGGACTCCCTCATCTTCGCCGCCAGCTCTCTGCTGGACGGAGTGGGCCCGCACTTGGCGGCCCAAGGAATGCTGCTCTTCCAGACCTTCTTGAACTTCTTCATCCCTTCCGGCTCCGGCCAAGCTGCTGTGACCATGCCCCTGATGGCGCCCCTGGCGGACCTACAAGGGCTGACCCGGCAGACCGCGGTCTTTGCCTTCCAGTGCGGGGACGGCTTCTCCAACATGGTCATCCCGACCTCGGGCAGCCTGATGGCCATGTTGTTGATGGCCCAGGTGCCCTACGAGAAGTGGCTCAAGTTCGTTGGGCCACTGATCCTTCAGCTCTTGCTGGTCTCGGCGGTGTTCCTGGGTATTGCCGTAGAGATCAACTACTGAAGTGCTCGGTCCGCTAGCTCCGGCATGGCATCATCCTTGGCCAAACCGGAGTCTGGATGCCGCTCTTTTCTCGCAAGCGTTCCCTGCTCGCCGATGTGCAAGCCAGCAAGTGGCGAGATGATGACGAGCGCGCCGCCATGGTGGCCGAGCTGCGGGAGACCAAGCTCAAGCCCGAGGATGTGATCAACCTGCTCTGGCACCGCCAAGCCAGCGTGCGCGCTGTGGGGGCAGACAAGTTCCTGGAAGGGGCTGAGCCCAAGAGCGTGATGGCGCTCGTAAAGGCCTCGGACGGGAAACCGCGTCACATCAAGGCCTACGTGCAAAGGCTCTTCGCGCGCCTGCCACCGGTGTTGATGGCCGAGGTCATCGAGACCCTACTCCAAGCCAAAGACCCAAAAGAGCGGCGTAGTGCCTGGGATTTGGCGCTGTCCATGGGGGGAGAGAAGAAGGTCCACTACCTCCAGCGGGCCACCCGAGAAGCCCCGGCCTCCTACCGCATGACAGCCCTGCAGCGTCTGCTCCAGGAGGACGACCCCAATGAGATTCAAGACCTGTTGGTGGAGTTGGCAGCCAGTGAGGATGCCCGCCTGGCCCAGATGGCGCTTCAGGCCCTCAGTGAGCAAGAGGGGGACGCGGTCGTCGGGGTGATGCTCGAGGCCTTTGGGGGCGGCGATGCCACCCAGCGGGAGATCGCCGTGAGCTACATGCGGAAGCAAGCTCGGCGCGACCCGGTGGCCATGCGCCGCAAGATGCTTACGCTTCTCTCCGGGGGCGAGGACACCACGCGCCGTGTAAGCGTGGAGATCCTGCTCGAGACCGGGGAACCCAAGGAGATTCTGGAGGAGGTGCTCGTCGCCTCCAGGGAGCTGGTGGGGTGGCTGCGCACGCGCATCTTGGAGACGCTCCAGACCTTTGGCGACCAGGTGCTTCATCCCGCGCTGGAGCTTCTGCAGCACGACGATGAGCAGGTGCGCACCGGCGCCTTGGTCTTGGCTGAGCAGTTCGATGACCCACGGCTGGTCGAGCCCGTCTGCCAGCTGCTCAAGGACCCCGACTGGTGGTTGCGGATCATCGCCTGCGAGACCCTCGGCCGCCTTGGGGATGAGCGCGCGGTTGGGCCGCTGGTTCAGGCCCTCTCGGACGAGGACACCCGCTGGGGTGCCATCGACGCCCTGGCCAAGATCGGCTCCCCCAAGTCTCTGAAGCCCCTCACCCAGCTCTTGCGCAGTGACCGAGTGGAGGTTCGCCGCGCAGTGGTCAGGGCGCTGGGCTCCTTCTCCGACCAGCGCCTCTTTCCCATCCTGCGTGCCGTTCAGCAGAAGGACCCTTCCACCGAGATCCGCACCCTCGCCGCCGAGACCGAGCGGGCAATGTCGACGCGCTTGAACCTGAAGAGCAGCACCGGCGATGTCGCCAGCGCCGTCAAAGCGGGGGCCTTGAGCAGCCCGGTGGACCGCCTCTTGGCCACCATTCGGGAGATGGGGGCCAGCGATCTGCATCTGAGCTCCGGCGAGCCCCCCCTGGTGCGCATCGGCGGCAAGCTGGAGCGCCTCAAGCTCAAGGCCCTGAGCGCCGAGCAGGTGCGCAAGAGCGTGCTCACCACCCTGGATGAGCGGCAGCGCGGCATCTTGAAGGACACCGGCGAGGTGGACTACTGCTACGCGATTCCGGAGGTTGGGCGCTATCGGGCCAACGCCTTTGAGCAGCGCCTGGGGCTGTGCGCGACCTTCCGGGTCATCCCCAACACGCCGCCGACCTTCGCCGACCTGCGCATCCCGGGTCGCCTGACGGAGCTGCTGGACTACCACCAGGGCATCATCGTGGTCTCCGGGCCTGCTGGATCGGGCAAGTCGACCACCCTGGCCGCCATCATCAACCTGATCAACGAGACCAAACCCGAGCACATCCTCACCATCGAGGATCCCGTCGAGTTCGTGCATCCGGTCAAGAACTCTCTGGTCAACCAGCGGGAGATTGGCGGACACACCGACTCCTTTGCCCGGGCGCTTCGAGGGGCTCTGCGTCAGGACCCGGACGTCATCGTGGTCGGGGAGCTGCGGGATGCGGACGTCACACGTATGGCCCTGAGCGCCGCGGAGACGGGCCACCTGGTCATCGCCACCATGCACACGACCTCGGCCGTTCAGACCATCGACCGCTTGGTCACCAGCTTCCCTCCCGATGAGCAGCAGCAGGTGAGAATGGCCCTCTCCGAGTCGCTCAAGTACGTCATCAGCCAGCAGCTCATCCCGCGCAAAGATGGAAAGGGCCGCATGGCCATCTTCGAGGTCCTCAAGGGCACGCCCAGCATCGGAAACCTGATCCGCGACAACAAGACCTTCCAGATCGCCTCGATGATGCAGATCGGCGCCCACGTGGGCATGCAGACCGTGGACATGGCCCTGGTCGAGCTCTACGAGGCCAACATGATCACCGCCGAGATGGCGTGGACCAAAGCGAAGAAACAAGAGACCTTTGAGCCTTGGTGTGACCCCGACTTCTTGGCCCAAGCCAAGAGCGTGGCCCTTGAGAAGGAGCCAACGCCATGAGCCGCCGAATCGACCGCTTCCTCAAGCTGATGAAGGACCGCGGAGCCAGCGACCTGCACCTGTCCGTGGGTCGCCCGCCCATCTTCCGCCTCTCCGGCCGCATGGAGCCCATCCGCTTCCGAGTCCTGGACGACAACGACTTTGAAGGCCTGATGCGTCCGGCCACGCCGCCGCACCTCTGGCAGAGCTACATGGAGCACGGGGACGCGGATTTTGCCTACGAAGTGCCTGGAATTGCGCGCTTTCGAGTGAACCTCTTCCGGCAACAGCGCGGCATGGCGGCGGTCATGCGCATCATCCCCACCAAGATCATGACCTTGGAGCAGCTCGGCATGCCGGCCGCCGTTCACAGCCTGACCAAGCTCACGGGTGGCTTGGTGCTGGTCACCGGTCCGACCGGCTCCGGCAAGAGCACCACCTTGGCCGGCATCATCCACGAGATGAACCACAACCGGCCCATGCACTTTGTCACCATCGAAGACCCCATTGAGTTTGTGCACAAGTCGGCCACCGCCCTGGTCTCTCAGCGAGAGGTTGGGCCGCACTCCAAGAGCTTCCGCTCCGCTCTAAAGGCCGCCGTTCGCGAAGACCCGGACTGCATTCTGGTCGGTGAGATGCGGGACCAGGAGACCATCGAGATGGCCCTAAACGCCGCGGAGACGGGGGTTCTGGTCTTCGGAACTCTGCACACCAACTCGGCCGCCAAGACCGTGGACCGCATCGTGAACGTCTTCCCCGTGGAGCGGCAGGAGAGCGTGCGAAACATCGTCGGCGCGGTCACCAAGGGCATCCTCTCTCAGCAGCTGCTGCGTCGAAAGAAGGGGGGACGGGTCGCCGCGATCGAGGTGCTCTTCGGCTCACCGGCCTTCACGAGCTTGGTCCGTGAGGGCAAGACCCATCAGATCTCCGGGTTGATCTCCCAAGGTCGCTCCAGAGGGATGATTGGAATGGACGACTCCCTACGCAAGCTGGTGGACCAGGAGGTGATCGAGCCCTTGGCCGCCCTGGAGAAGGCCTTGGACAAGGACCTGATGCGCACTTGGCTGGAGGAGCGCGGCGTGGAGACGCCCGAGGATGTCGGCGGGCACTGAAGCCTGAGGGAACCAAAACAGCAGGCGAGGGTCCAGAGAGGCCATGCGCCGCTTTGCAACCCTCTCCCTGCTCGCCTTCATGGCCACCGCTGGGGTGCTCGCTCAAGAAGCCCCCCCAGTCGAGGCCACGGTGCCCCTGGAAACCCAGCCGCCTTGGGCTGAGCTCGCTGTGGCCGACGGCTTTGATTTCCCTGTTGGACAGCCGGACGCCCAGGCCTACTACGATGCCCAGCCCTTCGGCCGCAACGACCACTTGGGCAGCGACTGGAACGGCCGTGGGGGAGGGGACTCAGACTTGGGGGACCCCGTCACTGCCGCCGCAGACGGCTACGTTCGCTACGCCGAAGATGCAGGGATCGGCTGGTGCAAGGTGATGATTGTGGTGCACCGCGTGGGAGAGCAGGGACCCTGGGTGGAGTCGCTCTACGGACACCTGGACAGCTTCTCAGTCCCCGTGGGGAGCGAGGTCGAGCGCGGCCAGGAGTTGGGCACCATCGGCAACTGTCAGGGGCGCTACGCCGCCCACCTCCACTTCGAGATTCGCAGTGTGGTGGGAGGCCAGGTTGGCCCTGGCTACGCCAAGGACAAGCTGGGGTGGGTGGACCCGACGGTGTTCATCGAGGCCCACCGGCCTTGAGTGTCGCTTCGGGTCGCCTCACTTCTTCCATTCCTGCACCTCTGCGCCTGTGCCTTGGCCGCGGCACCCCAGTCCAGTTGGGTGGTGTTCCTTTTCGGGAAGCGTCGAGTCTCCGCTCCATGAGGTGATAGCCTCCCCCAATGAAAGAGCTCTGGTTTTGGCGTGTGGCGACGGCGATTGCGTGCATCGGATGGGGGGTCACCTGGTGGACCGCCGACTCGGCGCCGGGCCCAAAGAGCCATGCTCTGAGTGCGGAGGGCCCACAGAGCGGGCAGGGCCAAGAAGAGGGGGCCCGAATGGGTCGTGGAAAGGGGCTTCAAAAGGGGCTGGGAATGGGTCCCAGAGGTGGGCGAGGAGGGGCTGGTTCAGCTGGTTTTGGGCCGCAGGAGGGCTCGGCGGACCGGGCCGAGGATGCCCCTCCAGTTCAGGTCAGCGAGGAGTCGCTGGAGCTGGCCCGACAAGAGCTGGCCCAAGAGCGCGAGGAGCGCTTCCTCGCACGAATGGAGGAGCGCCACGCCGGCTCGCTGGAGAGCTTGGATGCCTTCGCCGAGGAGAACGAGCTCTCCGAGGAGGAGGTGACGGGCGTTGAGGAGGCCATCGATCTGCGCTTTGAGGCCATGGGCGAGGCCTTTGCCGGTGAAGGAATGGAGCCTGATGCCCGTAGGGAGCACATGAGGGCGGTGGCAGATGCCTTTGAGATGCAAGTGGTCGGTGTGCTCGGTGAAGAGCTGGGTGCCGCATACCTGGAACAGGTCCAGCGCCCAAGCTGGGGGCGAATCGGCCAAGACCCAGAGCGCTGAGCGACTCACCCTCCAGGGTAAGTTCAAGTCCTTCTTTTACTTGACACTTGCCACGTCAAGAGTTCAAGGTGTTCGCTGATGCTGCTCTTCTCGCTGTTGCTGGCCTGTGCGCCAGTGTTTCGCTACCCCGGACCGACTCGTTCGCTGGGCAAGGCCGTGGACACGCCCAACCAGACCTCGGGGCCGTGGCGGGGTGGCGCTGAGCAGCCCGAGCGAGAAGCTGTGGTGCATGTGGAGCCCCCAGACGCGCAGGCAGCGCCCTCTTCCAAAGAGAAGAGCTGGAAGCCACGCCGGGCCTTGAAAGGCAGCGGGCAGGGCGTGGCGGACGCCGCTGGGCACTACGTGGGCAAGACGGTGATGAGCTGCAGCGGGGAGAAGTTTCGCTACGACTGTTCGGGCCTGGTCAACGTGGTGCACTACAAGGCGGGCATCGACCTGCGCGGCCAGAACTCGGAAGGGCTGCTGGATATGGCCCGAGAGCTTGGGGTTGAGCACGGCGGCCCCCCAAAGATGGGCGACGTGGTGTTCTTCGACAACACCTATGACCGCAACAAGAACGGGCGCTTGGACGACAAGCTCACCCATGTGGCCGTGGTGGAGTCCGTGGACAGCGACGGCACCGTTCACATGGTGCACAAGGGCTCCAAGGGTGTGGTTCGCATCGTGATGAACCCCGAGCACCCCGAGGACCGCCTTGGCCCCGAGGGTCAGGAGTGGAACGACTGGCTGCGCGCCCGCAAGAAGGGCGACTCCAAGAACACGCCCTACTTGGCCGGACAGATGTTCGTGGGCAGCGCCAGCTTTTGGGCTGCCCCCGAGCTGCGCACCGACGCCCTGGCCGAGAATTGACGCTCGCGCTCAGCCTCCTGGGCAGCTTGAGCGGCTGCATCATGTTGGCCGACGTCTCACCGGGGGTCTCGGTACCGATGGCCAAAGACCCGCAGCCCGCCGTGGCTGTGGACGTGCGCTTTGTGCCCCTGGCTCCCCAAGGCTTTGAGCCGCCGGAGTACGAGGAGTGGGAGTTCCCCATCGTCGCCGGCGCTGGCTTGCACACCAAGTTTCACTCCGATCTGCAGTCCTTCGCCTTGGGGCCTCAGGTGTGCGCCGGTGCCGTGCGCGCCAAGGCCAACTACCTGCCGGTGCTCTGCGCCGGCGCAGCCCTGGCTCAGCTTGAGTGGGTGGGTCAGGACTTCAGGGTGGGCATTGGCAGCCCCTATCTGGAGCCTGCTGTGGGCATCCGGGTCGGCGATCGCCAAGGCTCCGTCGTGGTCTCCATGCCTATCGAGTACATGGTGCGTTTCGGTCAGCCCAACGTGACCTACATCGGCGTTCGCTTGGGCTGGGGGCCCTGGGGCTGGATGCACAGCTCGGAGCCCGAGGCCATCGTCAACGACTGCTTGGGCCGCTGCTCGGGCTTCTGATTTCGGGCTGATTCTCCAGCTTGGCTGCGTCTGCCAACCCACGGAAGAAGCGCTCTCCGACCTCATCGGTGGGGAACATCAGCTCCACCCGCAGGTCCTGTGCGGCGACGGTGACCGCGTGGTCGAAGCGCACGGCGGCCACGATGGTGGGAACGCGCAGGCCGCCGATCAAGAAGATGGGGCAGGCCACTGGCAGACCGGAGGTGGGGGCCATGGGGAGTTTGGTCTTTGAAGCCAGTCGCTCCGCCAGGGACAAGGCCGCCTCCAGCTCGGGCTCTGGCCGCTGGGCCACCTCTTTGCGAAGCACCGCCAACGAGGCCAGCACGACCTCTTGCCAGTTCTCCACCGTCTCGCGGAACGGACCCGGGGCAAACCAACTCTCCACCATCTGTGTGGGGGTGAGATCGGCCATGCCTGGCATCAGCCGCTCCCCGGCCGCGTTGCCCCGCAGCACCTTCATGCCGCCTTGCATGACCCAAGCTGGGTAGTCGCCGTGGCGGGCGATGATCTCGTCGATGACCGCGCGCAGTGGGGCCATCTGCTCGTCGTTCAGGCTGCTCTTTGGGAAGGCCGTCTTCAGTCCGGCGGCGGCCAGGAGGGCGTTCTGGTCGTGCAGAGACAGGCGCAGCGCGGCGGCGATGCGCAGCACCAAGTCTTGGCCTGGGCGGGCCCGCCCTGTCTCGATGAAGGAGACATAGCGGGGGGTCGTCCCGGCACGGTGGGAGAGCTCCAGCTGGCTCAAGCCGCGCTGCTTGCGCCAAGTGCGTAGCTGCCGACCGAAGGGGCTCAGGCTCATGTTCGGATCCTCACTGCGGCATTGTGGCAGGAAGCGGTACGCCTTCCTCCAGGCGGTAGCGCAGCTGCTCCATAAAGCCCTTGCTGTCGCGCTTGATCTGGAACTTGAGCAAGGGAGTGACAGGCCAGGCCCACCAGGCCAGCTCCAGCTTGGCGCGGCTGGTCACCCGACAGCTCTCAGGGCCGGCCTCCTCCACCTGCCAGTGGTTCTCTGCGTGGGTCATCAGGGGCGGGAGCCCAGTGCGGGCCTCGTAGCGGAAGCTCTGACTGGCGCGGTCGAAGTGCACCAGCTCTTCGGTGAAGGTGGAGGCCTGGAAGGGGCCAAAGCCGGAGATCTCACAGCTGCGGGTCGTGCCCACCTGTACCGGGCCATTCAAGGAAGATGCCGTGATGGGAATGGCCCATTGGGCGATCTGGCCGAACTCTTCTCCGAGCAGCTGCCAGGCTTGGCTTGCGGGGACCTTCACGTGGACTTCGTTCTCCAGAATCATGCCTTCCTCCTTTGGATGCCTCTGATCTATGGGGGGCGGGGAAGGATTACCCTTCCCATCTTGGGAAGGATGCGCGGAAGGGCTTGTGGAGGAAAGCCTGATCTCGCGCAGGATCCGACCCAGGCGCACACAGTCTTGGACCTTGGCCGCGAATAGATGTTCCGCGCAAGGAGCGCCCTCCAGCGCGCCCGGGAGTCACCATGAAACGCATCGTCATTTTGGGCGGCGGAACAGCGGGCAGCATGATGTCCAACAAGCTGGTCAAACGCCTGGATGCCAGCTGGACTGTCACGGTCATTGACCGCGACGACGTGCACCTGTATCAGCCAGGTTTTCTGTTCATTCCCTTCGGGGACTACCGGCCCGAGGAAGTGCAGCGCTCTCGCAAGAGCTTGCTGGACCCCAGGGTGGAGCTGCGGCTCTGCGGCGCCACCCGAGTGGAGCCCGAGAACAAGCGGGTCTTTCTGGGGGACGGCACGGCCTTGGACTACCAAGTGCTCATCGTGGCCACCGGTGCCCAGCTCATGCCGGAGCGCACCGAAGGGCTGACCGGCCCAGGCTGGCAAGAGAGCGCCTTTGACTTCTACAGCTTGGAGGGGGCCACCAAGCTGGGGGCCGCCTTGGAGCGCTTCGAGGGTGGCCGCTTGGTGGTCAACATCGTGGAGAACCCCATCAAGTGCCCAGTGGCGCCCTTGGAGTTCGCCTTCTTGGCGGAGTCCTGGCTGCGCAAGAAGGGGCTGCGGGAGAAGACGGAGTTGGTGTACGCCACGCCGCTCTCTGGGGTCTTCACCAAGCCCAAGGCCTCGGCCATGTTGGGCGGCATGATGGACCAGCGGGGAATCGAGGTTCAGGCTGACTTTGCCTGCTCCAACGTGGACGGAGAGCGCAAGGTGCTCCAGAGCTTCGATGGACGTGAGCTGGACTACGACATGCTCGTCACGGTGCCCTCCCATGCTGGAGACGAGGTCGTTCGTGCCTCGGGCATGGGGGACTACGCTGGCTTTTTGCCCACGCGGAAGCACAGCCTGCAGAGCCGGGACTTTGAGAGCATCTTTGCCCTGGGGGACTGCACGGACTTGCCGGCCTCGAAGGCGGGAGCGGTGGCGCACTTCCAAGGCGAGGTCTTGGTCGAGAACGTGGTGCGCTTCGTCGAGGGGCTGCCCATGCTCCAGGATTACGATGGGCACACCAACTGCTTCATCGAGTCGGGGGACGGAAAGGCCCTGCTCATCGACTTCAACTACGAGACCGAGCCGCTGCCCGGACGCTTCCCACTGCCAGGCATTGGCCCCTTCACGCTGCTGGAAGAGAGCGCTGTGAACCACTGGGGGAAGCTCGGATTTAAGTGGGTCTACTGGAACATGTTGGTCCGAGGCGAAGAGTTGCCCCTGGACCACCGCATGCTCATGGCCGGAAAGTGGGGGGAATGATGGACAAGCACTCTGATCCGAAGAACGCGGATATTCAGCGCCTGGAAGCCAAGGTTGATCAACTCACGGAGTTGGTCGGACAGCTTGTGGAGCGCAACCAGCGCCAGTCTGAGCTCATTGACGAGGCCATGCCCATCGCCAAAGAGATGATGGACTGGGCCACGGTGAAGCTGGACAAGGCCGACAAGGCCGGTGTCTTTGCCCTGGGCCGCGAAGGACTGGGTGTTCTGGAGGCTGTGGTCGAGGCCTATGAGCCCGAGGACCTGCGTGCCCTGAGCCAGAGCGTGGTGACCATCCTGGAAGGCGTGCGCAGCATCACCCAGCCCGAGGTCATGGCGCTGCTGGCGGAAGCTGGCGAGGCCATCCAGCATGGCGATGAGCTGGCCCCTGTGACCCCCCTGGAGGTGCTCAAGGCTGGCCGGGACCCCGAGGTCCAGCGTGGCATGGCGGTCATGGTGGAGGTGCTACGCCAGGTTGGGCGGGCGACCAAGACCATGCACCCGCTGCACGCACAGGACGACGCGAAGGAGCGGCGTCAGCGTCTGCTGGCCAAGCGCTTGGCGCCCACCGGCACCCGCACGGCGCCAGCCGCTCCCCGCACCGCACCCCGCGTCAGGCCGGCGCCGAGCGCAGCGAGGATGGACAACGACACCGGCTCGGAGAGCACCGAGAACCCCGGTATGGTGGCCTCGGTGGCGCAGAGGATGCCCTCCCCGGCCACCCCGGAGCACTGGGAGATCACCGGCTACGTCTTGGACGCACAGGGCTACTTGTCTGACCCCAACACCTGGACCGAAGAGTTCGCCAACTGCATGGCGGAGGCCCTTGGGGCCCCAGAGCTCGAGCACTCTCACTGGGAGGTGCTGCACTTCGCGCGAGCGTGCTTCCTCAAGACCGGTCGCAGCCCAAACATCCGGGCCATCACCGTGGGCATGGGGATCTCCACCAAGGAGCTCTATGACCTATGGCCGGTCGCGCCCGGCACCACCACAGCCCGTATTTCAGGACTGCCCAAGCCTACGGGCTGCATCTAAAGGAGCCCAAAAATGAGCACAAGAAAGTCGCCATCATCGTCTCGCGCGGTGGACTGGACGAGATCTACCCGGCCTTCATCCTTGCCAACGGCGCCCGTCAGTCCGGCATTGAGGCTGTCCTCTTCTTCACCTTCTACGGCCTGAACGCCATCACCGAGAACAAGGTCGACCACCTGCACGTGAACATGGCGGGCAACGCCGCCAGTCCAGTGCCTACGGCTCTGATGGGCCTGCCTGGCATGGAGGCTGTGGCGGCCAAGATGATGAGCAAGCGCATGGAGGGCCTGGACATTCCTGGGCCCCGTGAGTTCATCGAGATCCTCAAGGACTCCGGGGTCAAGCTCTATGCCTGCCTGCTGGCCATGGAGATGTTCGGCATCGAGAAGGAAGAGCTGATGGAGCAGGTCGAGGACGTCATCACCGTTGGTGACTTCTACGCGATCGCCGACGACGCTCAGGTGCTCTTCACCTGAGATCCAGCTCAGGTGGGCCGCTCCACCAGGTAGGGGCCCATCCACAGCGCATCGAGCTCGGCTTGCTTGAAGGCGCGAACGGCGTCTCCAGGCGTGCAGACGATGGGCTCTTCGTGCAGGTTGAAGCTGGTGTTCACCAGGGCGGGGATGCCGGTCCTCGCCTTCCATTGACGCAGCAAATCGTGCAGGACTGGGTTGTCTTGCTGCCGCAGCAGCTGCGGCCGAGCGGTGCCGTCTACGTGAACGACCCCGGGGCAGAGCTGGGCAAAGCGCTCGGTGGCCTGGAAACACACCGTCATGAAGCGCGCCGCGTCCCGGGCCACGTTCACGTCTACAAAGCACGCCTCAGCGTCCTCGTCTGCGAGCAGAGGGGCGAAGGGCATGAACTCGGAGCGCTTGAGGCGCGCATTGAGCCATTGGTTCGCGGAAGGGTCGTCCGGCCGAAGGAGCAGTGAGCGGTTGCCCAGTGCCCGGGGACCGAACTCCATGGCGCCATCGAATCGGGCAACGACCTTGCCTTCCTCCAGGAGCTCCAGGACGCGTTCCATGACGTCGACCTTCTGGGGACGCAGATCGCCGGTGGCCAAGGAGCGGGCCAGGTTCTCGTCGTCGAAGCTGGGGCCCAGGTAGGCGGTCTCCAGCGACTGAGGGGGCATGCCCGCGCTGGCCATCGCCGCGCCCACCGCCAAGCCGCCGTCGCTCATGTTCGGGAAGACCGAGAGGCTCTTGAGCTCGTCGAGCTCCGCCAGACGCTGGTTCAGCTTGACGTTGGCGAAGACGCCGCCGCAGACGGCGACATCCGCGATGCCGGTGCGGCGGATGTGGTGGCGCACCAAGTCGCACACCGCCTCCTCCAAGGCGCCTTGGGCGGCCGCAGCGACCTCTTCTCGGGAGTAGTCCTTGAGGGCCACGTAGAAGGGGTCTGAGGGGCTCTGGGTCTTGAGGTAGTTCGTCCGGGAGAACCTGCCTTTCACAAAGCGCAACTGGGTGCGCATGTGCTGGAGCAGGCCGGGCGGTGGCGTGGCCAGGGCAGCCAGTCCGGTGACCTTGCCTTCGTGGCGGTTGGCCGTGAAGCCCAGGTACTCGGTGATGCGCGAATAGAAGGTGTTGACCGCGGCAAAGCCCGACTGGCTCCAGTGCATGGAGATCAGGCCGTTTCGGCCCACGCTTGCGGTGGCCGAGCGCCCATCGCCCATGGCGTCGACCGTGATGACCAGCGCGCTTGCGTGGGGTTGGCTGCGGTAGGCGGCCTGGGCGTGGCTCATGTGGTGGTCCAGCACATCCACGCTGGCGTTCACAAAGCCACGGTCCTTCATCTTCTTGTGCAGCAGGCGCCGGCAGGCCTCGGCCTCCTGCATGTGCAAGCCGGTGCTGCGCAGGCCCACTTGGTAGGCGATGTAGGCGTTCAGGGCCGGGTCGAACTGACCCTGGTGCTTGCGCTTGTGGTGCGCATCAGGGAAGCGGCGCAGTAGCCAGCTTGGGGTGAAGGCGGTTCCAAAGACCACCCGGTCCACGTCCCGGGCCCGAATGCCGCCGGCGTCCAAGGTCGCGTCGATGGCGCCCCAAGGGAAGGCGCCGGAGTTCTTGATCCGGTCGATGCGCTCTTGACCGCAGGCCGCCACGAGACGGCCGTCACTGACCAGCGCTGCGCTGGCGTCGTGGTTGTCGGCGATGCCCAGGATGTGCACGGACTACTCCGTCGCTGGGGGCTCGAACACCAAGATGCGGGCGGACAGGTTGCCGTTGAAGACCGGCATGTTGCGCGCTGGACGCATGCCCCAGCCCTTGGCTGGAGAGACGCCGCCGGAGAGCACGGAGATCTTCCAGCCGCCGTAGTAGTTGCGGAAGAGCTCGCCCAGATCGCCGCGCATGCCTTCCTCTTCGTCCAGTCGCTCACCGTGGGGTGGGTTCAGGAGCAAGAGACCCGGTCCCTTGGGCGGCATGGCCGTGAAGGCGTCGCTCTCTTGCAGCTGCAGGAAGTTGTCGACGCGGGCCGCGCGCAGGTTCTGCTGGGTCGCATCCAGGGCTTGGGGACGGATGTCTCCGGCGTAGAGACGAACCTTTCTCTCTACCTTTTGGGGCAGGAGCTCCTGGTAGGCCTCTGGCACGAAGGAGGGCAGACGTTCAAAGGCGTAGTGCCGGTCTTTGGCCGATGGGCGCAGGCCCAGAGCGATGCGTCCAGCCTCCGCCAGCAGGGTGCCGGAGCCGCACATCAGGTCCACGACAGGACCCTGTCCGTTCCAGTCGGCTGCCAATACGCAGGCGGCCGCCAAGGTCTCGCGCATGGGTGCGATGGTGGTCGCCTTTCGGTAGCCGCGGCGATCCAAGGACTCCCCGGTGGTGTCCAAAAGCAGGGTGGCTTGGTTCCGGTAGATGCGCACCCGCAAGAGCAGATCGGCATCGTCACGATCCACGTTTGCGCGCTCGCCCCACATGGAACGCTGGTGGTCGACCAGGGCATCCTTGCAGGTCAGGGCGATCTGCTGGGTGTTGGTCATCTCACTGGCAGCGGAGCTGGCCTGGATGGAGAAGGTGCGCCTGGGGTGGAAGAGCTCGTCCGGCCAGTGCTTGAGCAGGTTGCGAAAGCCACCGTACAAGCGCTCTTTGCGGCTGCCCTTCCACTTGCCCAACTCCACGAGCACGCGGTTGGCGGTGCGCAACCAGATGTTGCACTTCCACACCAGCAGCCAGGTACCATCAAAGGTCACCGCGCCGACGTCGTCGCTGTTGTCTGGATGGGCACCCAAGGCCTTGAGCTCTTGGGCGAGGAGGGGCTCAAGGCCCTTGGCACAGGTGGCTACACACTTCATGCTGTGCTCCTAGCCTGATGAGCCCCTCGATGCCCTGGCACCCACAACTTTGGTCCAAAGAGCTCTGGCGTTTCTTGCGCGGGCATTGGTGGCACTTGCTCCTGGCGGTGCCCATGGCCGTCGTCGTCACGACGGTGCATGAGCTGGCCCATGCGGCGATGGCCAAGGGTTTTGGGGCGGAGATTGGACACATCTGGGTGCTGCCAGGGCAGGGGACCTGGGGGCACATGAGCTACACCTTGGCGGCTCCGAATCCATCGGCCCATTTCTGGGTGTCCTTGGCCCCCGGTCTGCTCGGGCTCTTTCTCGGGCTTCTCGGCCTGGTCTTGTCCCTGAGGAGCTGGGGACCTCGTGCGGGGAGCGTGCTCTTTGTTTGGGGCATCGTGGTGCCACTGCTCGAGCCCATGTACGCCCTTGTCCACTGGCTCATGGGGGCTGAAAACGACGGCTTTGGCGCTTTCGGAGAGCCAAGCTGGATCGGCGCGGCCTGCACTCTGGCCTACGGGGGAGTCGTGGTGTTCCTGGGCTGGGAGGCCCACGGCAGCATCTTTGGGGAGCGGGCTCTAAGTCCGGTGCCCTTTGGTGTGTTGGTGCTCGCTGTCGGGGGCGTGATGTCTCTGGTGTGAGATGGGTGCTCTCATCTACCGCAGGGGTGGTAGTTTGTAGACATGCTCCTGCTCATTGCCCTGCTTCAAGCGTCTTTTGAACCCGACCCCGTGCAGGATACGGAGACTGTCCTCGCCCGGGCCACAGAGCGCGGTGGAGGAATCGTGCGCTGCCCGGTTCAGGGCGTGGAACACGGCGCCAGGGGCTACGCGGTGCTCCCAGAGTCCTCGGACTTCCCTGCTCGGGTGCCCTTCTTCATCGACCAAGACCATCTGGTCGTTGGGGTACCCCTTGGAGACGGCGAGCTGCGGCTGGTGACCGGGGCCCAGGAGCTCGGGAGCGTGCGCTATGAGGGCGTGGAGCTGGGGCAGGAGGGCAAGTGTACGGCGTTGAGCGTCGTGCCTGAGCTGGGGAGCTGGATCTCCCGTCCGGAGCTCTTCGATTGCGGCGGTGGGCTCCAGTGTGGCCTGCTGGACGGGGTGGGAGAGATTCCCCCGGAGAAGCAGGTCTATGTGGACGATGTACGCGAGTACTGCGGCTGTCAGACCTCTCCGTAGACCTCGCCCACGGAGCTGGCTGCAATCACGCTCAGGTGCGCCAAGGGCATGCCCGTCTCCTCTCGCCATTCCAAGAAGGTGGCTTGAGCGGCCCGCTGGTCCCTCTGGCTGGTGCCCTTGGTGATCTCCACGCCCGCGCCGATCAGGGCCTGCTTCACATCCGAGGTCAGCACGAAGGTGTCTACCCCCGAGCGCCGAAGGAAGCGTGGGCCGGTGTCCCCACCCAAGCGTGCGCCCTGCTTCTTGAGCGCGCTCCAGAGCCCGATGATGTCGTCCTGGGGCCAGTCGGCCAGGAAGCTGCCAAAGCCGCCGTACTCCTCGGAGATGTGGTTGACCCACAGGGCGTTCTTGAGGGTGGCGTCGATCTTCTGGCCGTTGCGCACAATGCGGGTGTCCTGGCGCAGGGCCGCGAGCTCATCGGCCTCCATGCCCAGCAGGGCTTGGGGGTCAAAGCCCCGGAATGCTTCCTCAAAGCCGGGCCACTTTGCCTGGATCACGCGCCACACAAAGCCGGCCTGGAACACGCCTTGGGTCATCTGGGCCAGGTAGCGGTCGTCCGGTGTGGCCCGAAGCTCGTCCGGGGTGCGCACCTCGGGCAGGCGCAGGGCCAGGTCTTGGCCGTGGCGGCTGACTGCGCGCGCGTAGATGGGCTCGAAGGAGGGCATGGGGCTCCGGGGGCATCAGGTGCTCGAGAACATAGCCTGTGAACAAAACTGACCCGTTCTGGACGACTACGCGCGCTTTGAGCGCATCGCGACGCCGACCTTCATGGTCTCCCTGGCCTGGATCCCCGTGTGTGGTGGGTGTCGGGGTGGGCCTGTTGCGGAAGTGGGCGCTCAAGCCCTACCTGCTGCTTGGCGTGGGCTGTGTGGCGCCAGGGCTCGTGTTCTTCGCGGCTACTTCGCTGCTGTACTGAGCACGTTCTGAATCGCTTGGACCAGGGCTTTGGCACCCACAGGTTTGGAGACCACGCCGTCTACGAGGGGCATGACGCTGGGCTCGATTCCCTTGCCAGAGAAGACCAGGACGCGTGTCATCTTGGAGGCTCGCAGGTCCGGGAGCAACTGCAGGCCCTCCTCGGGCCCGAGGGTCTGGTCCAGGAGAACGACATCGTAGGGCCGCCTGAGCACTGCTCGAGCCGAAGCCAAGTCCCCAGCGCTGGTGACCTTTGCGCCCGCGAACTCCAGGATGCGCGTGATCAGGCGCTGGATGATGGGCTCGTCATCCACGATCAGGATTCGTCGACCATAGAGGTCGCCGCTCAGAATCCCTTGCTTGGACAGGGGCTCCGGCTTGGGTGAGCTTGCGGCTAGCGGCAAGACGATGACGAATTCGGCTCCCCCTCCCTGGCGTGGGCGGTAGGCGAGCTGCCCGCCCATAGCGCTCACCAGCTCTGATGCTGTGGCCAGGCCAAGCCCCGTGCCCTCATTTCCTTTGGAGGTGACGAAGGGTTGAAAGAGGTGTGGCTCAATCTCCGGCGGGACTCCGGAGCCGTTGTCGCTGACCGTCAGCTCAAGGGTTGCCACGCCGAATGACTCGCTCCGCTGGGCGCTCAGCCAGAGAGTGGGGGACGCCACCGATCTCAGCGCGTAGTTGGCGTTGGCCAGCAGGTTGCCCACCACCTGTTCAAGTACCCCTGGGGGTTGCCACACCCATAGATCCGCGGGGATGGACTGAAGGATGTTGAGGCCCTCGACGGCCACATGTCGAAGCCCCTCTAGAGCGCCGCTGCAGAGTGGCTGAATGTGGCGGTGCTCCCTGGGAACCTCCTCGTCTGAGCGGGTCAGTAGCGTCATGTTGTTGACGACTGCGGACGCTCGGCGTGCGGCCTCTTGTGCATCGTGGATGTCGCGAACAAGCTCCGGGTCGGTGCTCTGCCTTCCAACCAGTTGGCCCTCTGCGTCGTCCAAGCAGGCGATGATGATGGTGAGCATGTTGTTGAAGTTGTGGGAGACCCCTGCGCTGAGTCGACCGATGGCCTCCAAGCGTTCTGCCTCGACGACTCTTTGGCGCAGCATCCTCTCTTGCGTGACGTCCTGAATTGAACCCTGCCAGAGCCGGCCGCTTCTGCGACCGGCGAGTTGCAGGTAGCGGGGGCCCTCGGCGGTGCGGTAGCTCAGGTGGGCAGAGACCCACCCCTCATCATGCGCCCAGTCGGGGAGGCTCTGCTCGCCCAGGCCCGCTTCGAGCCGGCCGACGAAGGCTGCGGCGGACTGAGGCCCCTCGCGGTCGAGCAGTTCAGCGCCGACGGCATCCCAGGAGGCAAGGTTGCTCTGAAGGTCCAGCCGCCACATGCCCAAGCCCAGCGCGTCTGCTGCTCCACGAAGGGCGCCGTCCCAAGAGGCCGGACTCATCCCTTGTCTCCTGCCAGCTGTGCTTGCAGAAAGATGTCTGCTTCCGCAGTGTCGCTCGCGGCGACGATCGGGAAGGGGGGCGTTCCAGCCCAGACCATGGCTTGGGTCGCCATGCGCAGGGCCGAATGCTTCATGACGATGGAGACAGCCACCACGTGACTGTTCAGGATTTCCTTGTTGACCTTCATCCAGGCCACGGACATCTGTACGAAGCGAGGCGGGAAGACGGTCAGAGGTCCCGCGTGCATCCGGATCACCACACGCTCCCGACTCTGAATGGCCTCCAAGAGCTCCTCCAGGTAGGCGGGAAAGCTCTCATCGTTGACGGACCCGACGACGACCACCACCACCAGCGGCAGCTCCGAGAGGGCGATCTCGGCGTAGGTGTTCTTGGTGTAGCTCATGTGTGTCGCTCACCCTGCGAAGATTGGCGACGATAGCAGCGGCACAGGGGAGGCTTTGCGCATCCGTCCGCTTGGATCCGGGAGCTTGGTGCTGTGCTGGCCACGGGTTCGAGGGTGCCTGGACGCTTCGCATGGTGAGTGTTCGCCCAACTCGGCTCGTCTGGAAACCTGTCGCGCTTTGGCGCAGACCTGAACCTTGTACGTGGAAGCACTCATATCAGCGAGGGGAGGCCAATGTTCTGGGCTCTCGGTGCTTTGCTCTCAGGTGCGCTTGAGACGCGGAAGGGCAAGAACGACCCGGGCCATGGAGGCTTCTAATCCCCTCAGGTCTGCAAATTGGCGGATCCGGTTCGCGGAGAGGTTTTTCGCTTTGCGCGCCGGGGCGCGGCGGTCTTCTGCTTTGTTCAGGGGCGCAGAAGCAGGATCAACCGACGACTTCCATGCCCGTGCTGTCCTCGCCGAGCTCACGCTGCTTGACCACTTCCCAGGCGGTCGATGCGCTGCGTTGGAGCTCATCGAAGCTCTCAACTGCCGCCAACCGCCGCTTGATCATGCTGGGGCGGTAGTAGAAGCGCAGGTAGGCCAAACGGCACCAGCGCTGGATCTCCGCATCGGTCATGTCGCACTTGGGGCGGGGGACGAGATCCGAGTGGGGGTTGAGCACGAACTCGCGCCAGTAGTCGCGGCCCGTCTCTTGGAGCAGCATCGTGTACATCTCGGTGGCCGGCATGGGGGTCACCTTGGAGAACTGGGCGTAGTCCAGGTCCAAATCCAGAGCCAATCGGATGGTCTGACGGATGGTGGTCGGCGTCTCGTAGGGGTTGCCGACCATGAAGTAGCCGAAGGTGTCGATGCCAGCCTTGCGGGTGTCGGAGACGACCTGCTTGATCTGGTCCAGGCTGGTGCTCTTCTTGAGCACACGCAGGATCTCGCGGTTGCCGCTCTCAATGCCGTAGTAGATGCGCGAGCAGCCCGCGCTGCGCATGGCACGGAGCACATCAGGCGTGATGCAGTCCACGCGGGTTCGTGCGGCCCAGGTAATGTCCAGCTTGCGCCTGTTGATCTCCTCGCAGATGTCGATGACGCGCTGCTTGCGGATGGTGAAGCTGGAGTCGAAGAAGTCCAGCTCTTGGATGTCGAACTCTTTGTTCGCCAGCTCCAGCTCGTCGACCACCTTGATGGGGCTGCGTGCGCGGAAGGCTTTGGAGCCCTGCTCGCAAAAGATGCACTTGTAAGGGCATCCTCGGCTGGTGATGGTGACCGAGAAGTTCTTCCGCTTGGAGATGAAGGAGTGGTAGATGCTGTTGTCGATCAAGTGGCGTGCGGGCATGGGAGCCTCGTCCACATCGACGGTGTCTGCTGCGGAGTTCACCACCACCTGGCCGCCTTCGGCCACCGGTCCGCCCACGCGGAAGGCCACGCCGCGAACGTCACGCAGGTCACCTCCACGCTGCAGGGTGTGCAGCAGTTCGGGCAGGGAGATCTCAGCTTCGCCGGTGACCGCGTAGTCGATGGCGTCGTGATGCAAGGTCTCGGTCGGGTAGATGCTCAGATGCACGCCACCGACGATCGTCGGCACGGGGACGCGCTTCTTGATGGCCTTGATCCAGTCCAAGGTCTGGAAGAAGAGGTAGGTCGTGATGGTGTACCCGATGTAGACCGGGTCAAAGGCCGACAGGCGCGCGGTGGTCTCCTCGATGCTCAGACCTTCTGCGTGGGCATCGATGAAGAGCACCTCACAGCCGGCGTGTTCCAGGATGCCCGCGACGTAGAGCAAGGAGAGGCTAGGGAAAATCCCATAGTTCTCTTTGACCGCTTTGATGCCGGGCTCGTTCTTGACCGGGCCATAGGGCGGATAGACCAGTGCAACGCGCAGGCCGGGGGTTTGGTGATGCATCAGGAACCTCTGACAAAGTGTAGCCTCTGGCCCACCCACGCCTTGCGGAATCTCCTGTCCCTTCCATGACCAAGCCAGACCGACCCGTGTTGCAGCGCCCCTGGGTGCCCTGGCTCTTGGGGGTGCTCTTGATGCTTGGGTTGGGTGCGCTTCAGCAGGGCTGGTTGGCGGCCAATGCCCTGCCGAACGGCCACCAGAACGAGTATCTGCACGTCGGCAACGCCTTGGATCTCTGGCAAGCGTGGGCGGCACACGACTGGGGCACCTTCGGAGAGCTGCTCCAGGGCAACTACTGGCCGCCCGGTTTCTACCTCTGGCCTTGGCCGCTCTTTCGAGTCTTTGGCGCCAGTCACTGGGCGATGGTCACGGCCAACATGGGGCATTTGGCACTTCTCTTCGCGGCGGTCTTCCTCTTGGGCCGCGATCTGGGCTCTCGCCGGGGGGGCCTCTTCGCCATGGTGGGCGTGGCGCTCTTGCCAACCGTCACGGGCAACCTGATGCGCTACGAGCCCAGCGTGGCGCTCACGGCGTGGGTGACCTTGGGGGCCTGGGCCCTGCTGCGCTCCCGCTCCTTCAAGGACTGGCGCTTCTCTCTGCTCTTTGGCGTGCTCTTCGCCCTTGGGCTGATGATGGACCGGCTGAGCGTCTTCCTCTTCCTGAGCATTCCTGCCCTTGTGGAGCTGGGCTTTGGCCTTCGCGAGCCGGAGGGACGGGGACGTCGTTTGGCCATCGCCGGCGGTGTCATCGCCTTGATGCTGCTCATGGTCGGGCCCTGGCACCTGGACTTCGTCGAATTCCACCTGCACGAGGTCACCAGCCAGTCCAACATCGGTGAGATCGACAGCGCCGGCACCCTGACCGAGAAGCGCTCCTGGACTTCCTGGACCACCTGGGCTTGGTACGGCCTGGCGGTCTTGGATGGACAGGCTGGGATTTGGCTGGGTCTGGCCTTGTTTGCGGGACTGGGCTGGAGTCTGACCAAGCTCAAGACCCTGCGTTTGCCGGTGGTTGTCATCGCCAGCAGTCTGCTCATCTTCACCCTCATCCTCAAAAAGCAGGCCTTCTACAGCCTGCCCATGCTGGGGTGCTGGGTGGTGCTCGCGTGCATCGCCCTGGATCGGGTCCGCTTTGGGCCTTGGGTGGCTTTGGGGCTGGCGCTGGTGGGGGGCGTGCAGCTCAGCGACCGGGTCTGGGGGACGGAGATGAACCTTCCCGGAGCGAGCATCCCGGCCCTTCCCGAGCGCTGGGTCACCCCCAGACATCCCATGGCCTTGCCCCCCGCCCGAGGCCAGCACATCCCTGCCCAAGCCCTGCTCGCAGAGCTCCAGGGTGCCCAGCGCGTCGTGGTCTTTGGCGAGGACCATGACTGGTACGAGGGCTACGTGGTCTTGGGGCTGAGAGAGGGCCTGGAGGCCTCGGTTCACGGGGTCATCGGCGACCCGCAGGGCGCCATGGAGTTTGTGGGCGCTGCAGACCACGTGGTGGTCATCCGGGAGTCGCCGGACGCGGCAGACTGGCCGAGCCAAGCGGAGCTCTACGCGCTGCTGGCCGAGCACCACTACAGCCAAGAGGAGGTGGCGCTGCTGGTCGCCGCCTTTGGGTCCGCGCGCCAGGGCTACGAGCGGGTCGGGGAGGTCCCTTGGCCCGAGGGGCGCGTGGTGGTCTGGGGCCGTCCCCCCAGCGACTGAGCGCTAGTGCTTCAGGGCCTCCTGCACGTTGATCCGGGCCCGCGCCTCCAGCAGTCTGGAGAAGAAGGTGGAGTGGTAGATGGGGCGCTTGAGGAGCCCTTGTAGGAAGCTGCGCCGGCCGCTGAGGTAGAGCAGCTCGGGCACCTCGCGGTACTCCTGGCGGATTTGCCTCTCGTAGAGGGCGAAGCGCCGGGGTGACTCCCCGAGAATGGCCATGTCGCAGTCCAGGACCAGGGCCGCTTGGGGGTCCAAGTCCTTGGCGTCCAGCTTGCCGTGCTGGGCGGTGAGCAGCACCCACTGGGCGACGAGGCTGGGCTTGGCGTCGGGACAGAAGCGCGCGCACCAGCTCTCAGCCAGCTCGGCCGAGTTGGCCTCGTTGTCGGGGGCCCCGGCCACATACACTGCATCGTGCAGGCACAGCGCAGCGAAGGAGCTGGCCCGGTCCTGCCAGAGCGCCACAGCGTCGACTTGACCCCAGCGCAGCAGGACCTCTTCCAGGTGGCGCACGCCATGGTAGGCCCGAGGTGGGTCGGCGTAGCGGGCGCTCAGGTCTCGCCACCAGCCATCGCGCAGATCGAGGTTCAGGGGGGCGTGCACAGCAGCTCCGGTTGCCTGTCTCTTCTAGCTGAGCAGGCCTTCCAGCTCCACATCCAGCGTGCCTTCCATCTCCACAAACTCCAGGCGCAAGGTGCCAGCGCTCTGATTCAGGAGCGCCCCCAAGGCACCGGGGCCGACCACCTCTCCATGCACCGCATGGATCAGGCGGCCATCACGAATGCCCAGGTCCCCCAGACGCGCGGCGCCCGAGAGCTTGATGCGGCAGCTGACCTTGTCGGCGGCGAGCACCTTGAGGAGGGCGCGCAGGTCTTGAACCGGCGTCTCCAGGGACTCCCGTCGGGCCACCTTCTCCGCCAGCTCTGCCCGGCGCTTGATGCGACCGAGGGCCGCGGTGATGGCGGGGTGGATGTCTGCGCGAGAGGGCTCTTCGAGGGCCAACAGGGCCTCGACCGAGAGATCACTCCCTGCGATGCCTTGTGCGGCGCGATCGTCCAGAGCGCGGCCCAGTCCTTCCAGGCCGGCGACGGCCGGAGGAGACCAGGCGCTGCCCAGCTCGCGCCTAAAGAGCAGCAGGGTCGCCGCAGCGTAGGCCCGAGAGGGTTCCAGGCCGAGATCCTCGATCAGCTCCAGCAGGACCTGCAGGTCGTGGCGGTTGGGATCGGTGTCGTCGGGGAAGTGCACCCGCAGCAGGGCTTCCAAGAGCAAGCCACTCAGGGCGCCGCCGGGGCCGGCGTGCTCGGGGGAGAAGCCGTCCACCAAGTCGATGCGAACGCCGGGATGGGCCCTGCGCCAGATCTCCTCGTAGCCCCTCATGTTCTCGCGCAGGGTGCGTCGGTAGACCACGCGCCAGGCACCACCGTTCTCTAGGACGGCGGTGATCTCGTCGGGATCCGTGAGCAGCCTGGCCTCGCCGCCTTCCACGGTTTGCAGGCGCTTCAGTGCAGCCAAGCGTGCCGGCTCGGGCTCAAAAATCGCCGTGCCGGGCCGCCTTGGCGGCAGCTGCATGGCCGAGGAGGCAGAGTCATCCTCCTCCTCTCGGGCCCGGTCCGTGTGCCGGTCCAAGAGGTCGACCAGGGCCTTGCGCGTGGTGACGAAGAGACGCAGCTGGCGTGCTTGCGCCAAGAGTTGGGCGCGCTCTAGGCTGGGCACGTCGGTGGGGTCCGCGGTGAGAACGGACAGAGTGCCGCGCTCCTCGTCCATGAAGGTCGGGACCAGGAGCTCGCGTCGCAGGAAGCTGCGGGGAAAGAGTCCGAGCAGGTGGGCGTCGATCTCTAGTGCGTCGACCTGCTGATTGCTCAGGTGCGGCAGCCGAAACTGCTTGGCCAGTGCGCGCGCCAAGCCTTCGTCGTCGACCAGGCCCATCTCTACGGCGAGTTCGCCAAAGCGACCGCGTTGGCGCTCCTTGAGGGCGGAGAGGATGGTGGTGACTTGATCCTGCTCCAGGAGGTGGAGTTCGACCAGGATGGCCCCAATGGGTTGTCGGCTCACGAGTTCTCCTCAACTTCCATTGTAGGCCGGATGAGGGTCTCGGGCTCTGTCAGGGCGACTTCAGACGCTTACAGTCGGGCGCCTCAGCCTTCAGCGCCCAGCCTTCTGCCAGCAGCTGGCTTGGTGAGAGCTCGGCGTGTACAGCTGATGGCTCCAATGCGGGTTAAAGCTGCACCCCATGGATTCCTCCCAGCCCACCGCCGCCACCGCCCCCGACCCCAACTTGGCGGACAGCACGACCCCGCTGGAGCGCCTGCGCGTCTTGATGCGCCAGGCCGGCTCGGTTCTGGTCACCTTCTCCGGTGGCGTGGACTCGGCCCTGGTGGCCGCTGTCGCGCACCAGGAGCTTGGGGACAAGGCCGTCGCCTTGACTGCGGACAGCCCCACCTTTCCTCCAGAGGAGTGCGCAGAGGCCAAGCGGATCACCGCGCAGCTGGGCATGCGCCACATCGTGGTGGACTCTCAGGAGCTGGAGCGCGAGGGCTATGCGGCCAACAACGGCGACCGCTGCTACTTCTGCAAGTCTGAGCTCTACGAGCTGGCGCGGGACCAGAAGGCAGCCTTGGGACTGGCCCACATCATGGACGGCACCATCCTGGACGACTTGGGCGGACACCGGCCGGGTCTGGTGGCCAGCTCCGAGAACGGCGTGCGGCACCCCCTCGTGGAAGCGCGCTTCAACAAGGCGGCTGTCCGGGAGGCTGCCCAAGCGCTGGGGCTGCCGGTCTGGGACAAGCCCAGCTTTGCCTGTCTGGGCTCCCGCTTTCCTGTCGGGACCCGGGTTACGGAAGAGCGCGTTCGCAAGGTTCAGCGCGTTGAGAGCATTCTTAGAACCTTTGGTCTACGCCAGTTCCGGGTACGCTTTCATGAGCTGGAGAGCTTGCCGATGGTCCGCATCGAGGTGCCCATTGACGAGCTGCCTCTGCTGGTCGCAGAGGGCGTGCGTGATGCAGTTGTGGGTGCCTGCAAGCAAGAGGGATTCCGTTGGGTGACCCTGGATCTTGAAGGCTTCCGTAGCGGGGGTCTCTCCAAGCGGCTCAAGGCGTGAGCAGCCCGGACATTCAGCCTCAGCCGGTGCAGCTCGGGGATCGGGCCAGCGTCTTTGAACGCGGCGCGCGCAAGCGGGTGTGGTGGGAGATCATCGGGGTCTGGTTGGGCACTTTGCTGTTGATCCGCGGGGTGGTCTTTCTCGCGGAAGCGGTCCCAGCGGTGGGCATTCCGAATCTCTTCACCATCGACGAGGTCATCTTGGCCGGCGTGCCGGTGCTCTTCATCTACGCCCCGGTGCTGGTGTGCAAGTGGCGGGGGGTCGACAGCTTTGCCTACCGGCTCAGCGTGCCTCCCTTCGTGGAGTGGCGCGCCTGGTGGAAGGCGCTGAAGGAGTCGGGACTCTGGGCCGCCATTTTCCTGCTGCCCTACCTGCCGCTCTACCACCTCTGGACCACACAGGTCGTGGGCCGAGAGTTGGGACAAGGCAGCTTTCCACCTGATTTTGGGACGCTGCTGCTGTACCAAGTCTTCTTTGTGGCCATCCCCGAGGAGTTCTTCTACCGCGGCTACATGCAGACCCGCTTCAACGAGCTCTTTGAGCGCAAGTTTCAGATCTTTGGCATCCCTTTTGGCCACAGCCTCTGGATCACCTCGCTGCTCTTCGCCTTCGGGCACAGCGTGGTCACCTTCCAGTGGTGGCACTTCGCCATTTTCTTTCCCAGCATCCTCTTTGGCTTGATCCGAGAGCGCACCGGTTCGGTCTTGCCGGGCGCGTTCTTCCATGCCGCCTGCAATGTGCTGGTGATGAGCCTGGACCATTTCTACGGGGTGGCGCGTCCGGGCTGAGGCGGGGGCTTGCCGGTGCGTATGTGTCTCGCGTTTAGGCGCCCTTCTCCAGCGCCTCAAGACGCTTGAGTAGGAGCGCCCGCTCCTCGAGCAGCTCCGCCACTTGCGCCTCCAGCTTCACCATGCGCTTCTCAACTTTGCGCGTGCCGCTGGCGGCGTTGGAGGCTTGGCCTCGCATTTGATTCACGGTGTCACGAAGTTCTTTGTAGTCCGTGCGGTTGGGCACTTGGCGATCCGTCAGGGTCTCCATGACCACGTCCTCCAAGAGCTGTCGGCTGACCGGAAGAGCGGCGTCTGTGACGATGGAACGCAGGTAGTCGCGGGTGGATCCCAAGAGATTGGCCTCGGTGTTGTCTCCATTATCCTTCAACCCACGGTGAATGGGAACCGAGGGGAGTGGCCTGTTGTCGATGGTGACAGCGTGGCTCCGCATCTTGCGGGGTGCTTTCCTTGACCACTGGCTTGCTTGCTCCGGTGCGCAGCCCGGTGGTACCTTTCGGCGACAAACTTTTACGCAGGCGCCGCCTGCGGAGGCTCGATGGCAGCCAACTGCCCCTTCTGCTCCGGCACCATCTCCGAAGAGCTCGCTCGCAACGGAGGCAACTGCCCGCACTGTTTCAACCCCATTCCAGGGGAAGAGGCGGCAACGGACCCCGGCGTCGAGGCTCAACAGGCCGAGGCCGAGGCAAGCCGCGTCGAAGAGCGCAAGCAGACCGGAGGCCGAATGGTCGCCCTGGTCGTCTTGCTCTTGGGAGCGATCGGGACCGGGGGCTGGCTCTACTGGCAGCAGCTCCAGGAGGAAGAGAAGATCGCCGAGATCCTCATGGACGATGGCGATGACGTCGAGTTCTTCTTCATGGATGCCGAGCAGATCGACTCACTGACCGCCGAGGAGCAGGCCGCCGCCGATGCCCAGGCCGCTGCCGATGCAAAGGCCAACAAGCCTGTCGCCGTGCGCGCGCCCAAGGAAGACGCCGGCAGCTTTGGCAGCGGAGATGACCGCTTTGCCGATGACGGCACCGCCGAGGCAAGCACGGGTGGCAGCGGGGACGGTCCTACTCTGACCACCACGTCCATGGGGCCTGCAGGTCTGAGCACGGGACCCAGCGTGGGCATCTCGCGCAAGGACATCGTCCTGAGCGATCCCGCTGAGATCCAGAAGATGGCTGGTACCGCTATCAAGCGCTACTCCGGCCAGATCAAGAGCTGCTACGAGACGGAGCTCAAGTCCAACGAGAGCCTGCGTGGTTCCTGGACCCTGACCTTCACGATCAACCCAGACGGCACGACCTCCAGCGCCGCGGTCAAGGCGAAGAACGCCAGCGACCCAGGCTTGGAGGCTTGCATGAAGCGCCAAGTGGCCAACTGGAGCTTTCAGAAGATCTCCAAGCCACAGCCGGTGGGCAAGACCTACCGCTTCGGCGCAGGCTGAGAGACCGGGCTTGGGCCGAAGGGCTCCAGCCTCAGTTCTCGCGGCCCGTACTCACGCCCCACCCCAGGCCCACAGCCGAGGGGTCGGGGTCTTTGATCGTCTCAGGGAAGGGCACTTCGGTGGCGCCTTCAGGATTGGTGTCGATGACCCAAGCCAATGACCAGAGCAGCTCCCGTGCGGTGAGCAGCTGGTCGCCAACATCCGCCAAGCTGGGAATGTAGCCCCGAAGCTTGGGTGCCAAGTCATGCCCTGCGGCGAGCACCTGTGCGGCGGTCACCGGGGTCTTGCGGCTGGAGCGGGTGCTCTCTTGGGGCGCCTTGAGGGGGCCGATGAAGATCTGAGGCGGTGCTTCCAGCTCGGTGTACAGAGCGCTGGCGTGGTGACAGAAGGCCAGGAAGATCTCGGTCAAAGAGAAGGCACCGACGCTGCGGGGCAAGCTGGGCTGTGCGGCCAGAGCCTTGGCGGCGGCTTGGAGCTGCTCGGGGCTGATCGGCCGTCCAGGAGGAGGACCCGAGGGGGCCTGGCTTCGTGGAATCTCCGCGGTGATGTTGTCCACGGTGACAAAGGCCACATCGGCGGGCAGCATGACCTCGTCGATCCAAGTACCCAGGGTCTCCAGACCCTGCTGGTCCAGCTCGGCGAGCTCCATGCGCAGGCGCAGGGCGGGCAGGCGGAGCTCGGGTGCCTTCATCAGGATTCGAGTGGCATGGTCCAGGTGCCAGAAGTCGGGATCCACCACACCCTTGCAGCCGATGGGACTGGCCGGCATGACCAAGGCCACCCCGCGGGTGCCGTCAGGACGGGGAACGCGGTGGGCCACGCCGTCTTGAGAGTCCACGATGACGTGGGTCAGGCGGCTCTGCTCCACACCCAGCTCGCCGGCCAGAGTCAGCAGGCCGTCGCTCGACCAGATCGTCGGGCGTTCACCCAAGCTCTTCTTGAAGCGCTTCTGCTGGGCCTTGATGGCGTCCAGGTAAGGCGCGGGCATCGCAGGAGGCGGGGTGGAGAGGATCTCGCTGGCTGGCGCGCGCATCGCCAGAGCGTGCCCTCTGGCCTGTGCGCCGTAGAGCAGCTCCTCATTGCCTTTGAGCAAGCTCGAGGGCACCACGATGGTTGCCGTCACCCCGGACTCTTCCAGGCGCTCCAGGGCGGGCTCTAACCCCTCCAAGGAGTCCGTGGCCAGAATCTCCACCGCGACCTTGAATCCCGAGATCCACTTGGCTTGGGTCTCAAAGGTGGTGGGAGGCTGAGCGGGCGCCTGGCAGCCTGCCCAGTCGGCCGCCGAGGCGGTGGTCGAGGCGGCGCTGAGCCAAAGCAAGAGAGTCATGGGCGCTCCAGGGTCATGAGCAGTGCATCTTCGCCGTCGGAATAGTAGCGGGGCCGGCGACCCACCTCTTCAAAGCCCATGCGGGTGTAGAGCGCGATGGCCGGAACGTTGCTCTTCCGCACTTCCAGCAGCGCATCCCCAGGTCCGCAGGCCTTGAGCAGGGCGCTCACCAGCTGCTTGCCGATGCCCTGGCGGCGGGCACTCGGCGCCACGCAGACGTCCAGTATGTGCACCTCTCCGGCGATGCGCCAGCCCACGACGTGGCCGGCGACTTGGCCCTTGAGACGGGCCACCAGGATGCGGCTCTTGGAGTTTCCGAACTCTTCTGCGAGCTGTGCGCGATTCCAGCCGTTGCGCATGCCTGCGTCTTCGATGGCCGCGATGGCGTCCAAGTCGCTGGGTACGGCGGGTCGGATCTGTGCCTGCAAGGGGGCTCCTGGGGTGGCGCTGCGTTAACCCGGTGCAGGATGCAGAGACTCCCCAAAGGGGTGGATCACGTCCGATAGGAGCGGCATGATTGAGGTCCAGGGGATCACCAAGCGCTACGGCCCCTTCGTGGCGGTCAAAGATCTGAGCTTCTCGGTTGGAGAAGGACGTGTTCTGGGCTTCATCGGTCCCAATGGCGCGGGCAAGACCTCCACCATGCGCGTGCTGACCGGCTTCCTTCCCGCCAGCGAGGGCAGCGCAAAGATCGCTGGTTTCGACGTCTTCGAGAAGCCGATGGAGGTCAAGAAGCGCGTCGGCTACCTGCCGGAGACCCCGCCGCTCTACCAAGAGCTCTCCGTGGGCGATTACCTGCAGTTCGTCGCGGAGTTGCGCGGCATCACGGGCGCCGAGTCCCTCAAGCGCATCGGCGAGGTCATGGAGCGCGTGGGATTGCGGGGCTGGGAGCGTCGCATCCTGGGCAGCCTGTCCAAGGGCTACCGCCAGCGCGTTGGCCTGGCCCAGGCCTTGATTCATCAGCCGCCGGTGTTGATCTTGGACGAGCCGACCTCGGGCTTGGATCCGGCCCAGATGGTGGGTGTTCGCAAGCTCATCTCAGATCTGCGCCAAGACCACACCGTGGTGCTCTCCACACACATCCTTCGGGAGGTTGAAGCCCTCTGCGACGACGTGGTGGTCATCAACAAGGGGGAGCTGGCCGCCAAGGGAACCCTGGACGAGGTTCGCCTCGCCCACGCGCCGGTGCGCTACCGCATCGGTCTGCCTGGCGTGGACCTGGACAAGGCCGCCAACGCCGTCGGCGCCCTGGACCAAGTGGCCCAGGTGCGACTGGTCGATGGAGGCTTGGAGGTCTCCTCTCCCGAAGACCCACGGGTGGCCATCGCCGCGACCGTGGTCAACGCTGGCTGGGCCCTTCAGAGCCTGGAGCGCCTGGCCCCCTCTCTGGAAGATGCGTTCCTGTCCCTGGTTGGGGCGGAAGGAGAGCTGCTGTGATGCGCGCTGTATGGACGCTGCTGAAGAAAGAGCTGAAGGTCACCTTCGTCACGCCGCTTGCCTACGTCTTTCTGGGCGTATTCCTGTTCTTGGCCGGCCTGTTTTTCTACATGGGCATCGTCATGACGGGCGAGGCCAGCCTTCGCGTCATGATGGGAAACTTGGCGATCTCCCTGCTCTTTGTGCTTCCAATGCTCACCATGCGTCACTTCGCAGAGGAGCAGAAGGCGGGCACCTTTGAGCTGCTGATGACCTCGCCCATCTCACCGGTGGCCCTGATCTTGGGCAAGTGGCTCTCCTCGATGGTGATGTGCTCGCTGATGCTGATTGGAACCTTGGTCTTCCCCATTGTTCTCGAGGTCTACGGCGACCCGGATTGGGGCATCATCTTTACCAGCTACATCGGGCTCTTCTTGGTGTGCGGTGCCTTCACCGCGGCGGGGCTCTTTGCCTCGTCTCTCACCAATGACCAAGTGGCTGCCGGCATGGGCGGCATCGTGCTGCTCTTGCCTTTTTGGCTGATCGGCAACGCCGACGCTCTGGTGGGCGATGGCCTGCAAGATTGGTTGGACAAGTTGGCGCTCTTGCCACATCTGCGCGGCTTCACCCGCGGGGTCGTTGACTCCGCTGATGTGGCCTACTTTGTGGCCTTCGCCTTTGTCTTTCTCTTCCTCACCTACCGCACGCTGGAGAGCCGACGATGGCGCTAAGCCGCGATGTGCAACGCGCCCTGGCCTACGGCGGAAACGCCACGGTGGTCACGGCCTTGGTGGTGCTCTTGGTGGGCGCGCTCTATGGCGTCGCCGACCGAAATCGGGTCACCGCAGACCTGAGCGAGGGCCAAGAGAACACGCTCCAGATCGACACGCTGAACAAGCTGGAGCTCTTGGAAGGGGACGAGCAGCTGGTCACGGTCACCGCCTTCTCTCACCAAGAGGGCAAGCGGGACACCTACGTCAAAGACCGCGAGGTCAAAGACCTGCTGGTGGAGCTGGAACGTGCAAGCTCCGTGGTGAACACCGAGTTCATCGAGTTTGACCGGGAGCGCCTCACCGCCGAGAAGCTCGGCGTGACTGAGTACGGCCACGTGGTCATCCAGCGGGGCGAGGAGCGTGTAGACATTCGTGCCCGCGAGCTCTTCCGCAAAGGCCCTGACGGCGAGGTCCAGTTCCTGGGCGAGGGCGCCTTCAACCGGGCCGCCGCTCAGATCCTCAGCGACCGCCAGCGTGTGATCTACAGCCTCCAGGGGCACGGTGAGAAGTCGGTCTCCGACTCCGGCCCTCAAGGGCTGAGCGATCTGTCCAGCTTGTTGGACAAGGAGAACTACCGCCTCAAGCCGCTGGACTTCTTCCAGGCCTCCGAGCCCGGCGCCATCCCCATCGTGCCTCTGGACGCCGCCGGCGTGCTCATCGCGGGCCCGACGGGACCCCTGACCGATGCGGAGCAGGACGCTCTGGTGGGCTACGTGGCGGGCGGCGGTGCCTTGCTCATCGCCTTGGACCCGCGGGCTCCAGAGATCGACATCTTGGACGACCTGAACGTGCGCATCGCCACAGGCGTGGCCGCCGACAAGCGCGTCTACTACCCGCACCCTGACCGGCCGGTGCCGCAGTACGGCCGTCATGGCACAGTGGACGAGCTGCGTGAGCAGAAGCTGGCCACCGTCTTGGCCCACATCGCGCCGCTGCGCTTGCCAGCTACAGCGCCGGAGTGGATGACGGTGGACGTCCTCTTCAAGAGCAGCCGTGATGGCTGGATCGACCGGGGAGGGGAGCTTGAGGTGGGTGGACTTGCCCGCTACGAGCCTGAGTTCGATCTGCCGGGACCTGTGGACTACGGCGCCGCCCTGACCCTGACCCCCGATGAGAACGGCGTGGTGGAACCGGGCAATCGGGTGGCGCGCATCATGGTGTTGGGCGACTCGGACTGGATGAGCAACGAGCTCCTGGCGACTGGACCCGGAAACGGCAGCTTTGCCGTCAACGCCTTCCGCTGGATGGTCTGGGACGATGCCCGCCTCTCCCTGATTGGCGCACCCACTGCAGTGCGCCGCTTGGCGCTGACGGAGGAGGACCAGGGACGCATCCGCTTCCTCGTTGTCTTCCTGCTCCCGCTATTGATTCTGATCTCCGGAGCGGCCGTGTGGGCCAGCCGGCGAGGACGCTGAGATGAACGTGAAGACCTTCCGCGGCACCCTGATTCTGGCCCTTGTGGTCGGTGGCGTGCTCATCGCCGTCAAAGCCTTTGACCCTGCCGATGAGGTGGTGGTCGATGGCGCAGATAGGCCCCTCTTTGTCTTTGAGAAGCAGGACTTGGTGGGCTTCTCTGTGGTGCGTCCGGATGGGGTGGCTCTGACCCTGGAGGAGCGCCCTGACGGGTGGGTCATCGCCGAGACGGGCAAGGTGGCCTCGAAGACGCAGGTCAATCGCACCCGGCACCAGCTGCACGATCTTGTGGCCCGTGCAAGCGTGGTTGACAACCCAGATTCTCCCTCCCTTTACGGGCTTGGAGAACAGCAGGCCGTGCGCGTGACCCTGCGTTTCCGGGACGGCTCCGAGGAGAGCTTCCTGGCGGGCGACCCCAACCCCAGCGGGGTGTCCTACTACATGCAGCGGGACGGCGATCCGGCGATCTACACGGTCAAGAAGAGCGCCGTGGACTACTTCAGCTTGGACCTGGAGGACTTCCGCGAGCGGCGTTTCGCCGGGTTCAACGCCAAGGATGTCGACCGACTGCACGCCGAGCTGCCCGAGCAGACGCTCACCATTCAGCGCACCGGCGAGAAGCAGTGGGAGATGGTCTCCCCCCTCTCCGGAATGGCGGTCTCCCTGGACAAGGCCCGTGCACTGCTCGGGCGCATCTCGGTGCTCAAGGAGACCGGTGATTTTGGGGTGGAGCTGGCCGACGGCGACCCCAAGCTGGCGGACTACGGTCTGCTCGAGCCCAGGGCCATGGTGACCATCAGCTTCGGCACCCGGGCTCCGCTCACCCTCTACGTCGGGGACGAGGTGGAGGCGCAGGACTCTCAGCCCCATGCCTACGTGCGGGTGCAGGGCCAGGAGACGGTTTTCGAGAGCCGGGTTGGCTTCTTGGAAGACTTTGCGGTGGACCCTGAAGAGCTCCGGGACCCACAGTTCACCGGCATGGAAGCAGACGAGGTCAACCAGTGGCTGCTCGAGATCCTCTCGAATGAGGACCCCAAGCTGGTGGGGACCACGCCAGGCAAGCGCATCGGCGATGTGTGGCAGTGGGAAGATGGCCGGCCCGTGTCAGGCTCCACGCCCAAGCGCGTGGCCGAGCGGGCTGCCACGATGGAAGCCCAGGAGTTCGTGGACGAGCCCAAGGGCTTGAAGGCCTATGGTTTGGACGCCCCAGTCGCTCGAATCACCCTCTGGGATCTGAACGGTGAGCAGGTCGTGCTGCTCTTCGGTGCGGAGGGAGAGCCCCGCCGCGACATCGAAGACCGCGTGTTGCCGCGCATCTGGGTGATGGTGGAGGGCGGAACGAGCGTGTACCTTGTGGACAAGGGCGTGATGGATGTGTTCGCGGACGCGCGCCGGGAGCACACCCGCAAGCTCAAGAAGGACAGCGAGAAGGCCGAGCGCCAAGAGCTCATCGAGGACCCATGATCCCTGCATTGTTGATGTTGGCCTGCTCGGGCTCCTCCGGAGACGGTGGTGAGATCGCCATCGCCTACCAGCACCATGTAGACGGCGACGTGGAGCCCTGCGGCTGACCCAAGCGTCCACTGGGCGGTCTGTCCAGGCGTTCGATTGTGCTCAAGGAGCTCCGTGAGAGCACCCCCACTGTGGTGGTGGACGGCGGAGATCTCTTCTGGAAGAGCCGTGTGATCCGGGATCGGGATCTGGCCCAGCGCCAGCTCAAGGCTCAGACCCAGGCAAAGCTGCTCGCGCAGCAGGGCATGGACGCCATGGTGCCGGGCGAGGGCGACTTGGCCCTTGGCATCTCCGAGTACGTTGCGCTGACTCAGGACATGCCTGTGCTTGCGGGCAACCTGGTGTGTGGAGAGCAGACCTGGCCCTTGACCCGAGTGGTCAGGGCCGGCGGCCAGAAGGTGGGCGTCATTGGCGTGACCGGTGAGATTCATCCGGACTGCACCCTGAGCCAAGACCCCATCGACGCGGTCAAAGCGGGGGTCGAGCAGCTCGGCTCTTCCGTAGACGTGGTGTTGGTCATTGGGCATGTGGGCCACAGCTTTGCGGACCACGCGGGCGCCGTCCCCGGCGTGGACTTTGTCCTGGAAGGGGAGTCGGGCTCGGCACGCAAGAACCCCATCCGGAAGGACGAAGGGGCCTGGCAGCTCGGCAGCGGCAAGCGTGGCAAGACCCTTGGCGTGCTCACCCTGAGCTTCGTGAAGGGCGCCAGCGGCTGGATGGACCAAGCCAGCGCGGTGGGCATCGAAGAGCGCTTGGAGCAGCGCAGCGACCGGCTAGAGGAGGCCAGGGAAGGCCTGGCCACCTGCAGCGAAGAGGACCGCGGCAAGTACGAGGCGCGGGTGGACTACTTCACCCAAGAAGTGGCCGAAGCCGAGGCGGATCTGGCCGCAGCGAGGGCCAGCGATGGTGCTCTGAGCCACCTCTTCCTGAACAAGCTGGTCGAGCTGGAGGCCTCCATCGGCGAGGACGATGCGGTGCTCGCGGAGCTCGAAGCGTTGACGCTGGCCATCGACAGCATGCCGGCGCAGGTGGCCTCGTCGCCGCCACGGATCGGGCCCTATGTGGGCGCGGAGAGCTGCCGAGGCTGCCACACAGATGCCTACACGCAGTGGAAGACCACCCCCCACGCTGCGGCGTACACCAGTCTGGAGAAGGAGAGAAAGCAGCTCGACAACAGCTGCTTTGGCTGCCACGTGACGGGCGCTTTCCACCCCGAGGGACCTCAGTACGCCAACGAGGTCGGACACCTCAAGAACGTAGGCTGTGAGTCGTGCCACGGTCCTGGAAAGGAGCACGTTGCAGGACCCAAGGCTGGGCAGATGACCGCTGAGCCGCGGGAGGCGAGCTGCGTGCAGTGCCACGATGGCGTGCAGGACAACGGTGACTTTGACCTGGAGACCTACTGGGCCAAGGTCGTGCACACAAGCGCTGAGAAGCCCTGAGCTTCAGCAGCGCTCAGTGCGCTATGGCTGACTTGTGCAGGCAAAGGTCACAAAGGCCTCGCTGCTTGCATCGATGCCATCGTCGGCGACCAAGCCCACGACGAACTCGCCAGGGCCGGCAGCCATGAGCTCCGCCATCGCGGTCTCTTCACCTTGCCATTCGGCGACCGGAGGGCCGTCGACGATGCGCCAGCTGACCGTCAGTTGGTCGCCGTCGGCATCTGTGGAGCTGTGGGTGAGGGGTAGAATCTCGCCCACGGTGCAGTCGCCTACGGGGTCAATCACAGCCACAGGCGGGGTGTTTCCGCCGCCCACCCCGCTGCCCAGTGTCTTGAACTGAGTGGTGATGGTGCCCGGCAAGGTGCCGTAGCCCTCGCCTTCGAGGGTCTCCGCGATGGTGAAGCTGTAGACAGCGTCGCGGCTCAGGGGCACGTCGGGTGTCAACACCAACGTGTTGCTCTCCCCGTCGTAGTCTAGGACCGAAGGCACAGGGTTGCCTTGGGCATCGTCCAGATAGACAGCTCCAGTCCAGCTACCCGCGACCAGAGAGTCGTTGAAGGTCGCAGAGATCTCGGCGTCCGTCGAGATGTTGGCGGCGCCGTCGGAGGGGGCCACGTGAATGACGCTGAGGTAGTCGGCGACAACGATGGCGTCGCCGCAGCCGAGCATCAAGCTCATGAGAACAAGCATTGTTTCGGTCCTAAAACGCGATGCGGTAAGCAATGTTGAAGCGGCTGCCGGTCAGTCGCTCGCGGGCGGCCTCGCCCTGTGGGTCCAAGTTGCCAAAGTCGCGACTACCCAGGTTGAAGGCGAGCTCTGGTGAGAGAACACCGGGGCCTGCGTCAAAGTCCAAGCCCAAGGCCCAAGAGCTGCCAAGGGAGGCTCCGCGGCTGCGGTCCTCGTCAACGATGCGCGTAGAGGAGTAGGCCGCCAACGCACCCCAGCCGTAGGCGTCAATACCGCCCAGCGACAGGGTGTAGCGCGCCCCCAACTCCAGAGGACGGACACGGGTGTTCCAGTCCACGACTTGGCTGCTCGCCGTTCCGCCGATGGGCGGCTGGATGGCCAGCTCTTGCTCCAACCCAATCCCGTAGCGGCCCACGCGGGCGCCAAGGTGCACGTTGGGCACGCCGATCTTGTAGAGCAGCTCAAGACCCAGGTACAGGCTGGCTTGGTTGCCAGCCTGAGCGGTGCCCAATCCGGTGCGCGCGCCAAGCCAAAGCTTGGGCTCGTCAACGGGCGTCTCGTAGAGCGGGAGGGGAGGACGCTCTTCGGGGGAGGGGAGCGCTGCCAGAGCGGCAGGCTCAGCTTCGGGCTCAGCTGCAGGCTCTGTCACGGTCGTCGCCGGAGGCTCCTCAGCAGGCTCCTCGGCGGTCTCCGGTGCAGGCTCTTCCACAGTGGCAGGCTCGGGCTCGACCACGACGGGCTCAGAGGCAGCCGGCTCCACTGCAGGCTCTTCAGCCGGCTCCGGTGCCGGTTCATCGATCACCGGTTGGATGTCCTCCGCTGTCGAGGCCACCACGGTGCTCACGCCCATCAGGGCGCTCGGGGGGGCATCCACTCTGGCCAGCATCGGCAAGCTGCCGTCTACGGGCTCCAGCGAGAAGACATGTTGGCCAGCCGGCACGTTGATGTTGGCCTTGCCAACCACTGAGGGCGTTCCGCCCTTGCCGTCCATGATGCTGCCTTGGCCAACCTCGCCGTCGATCTTGACGGTCAGGATGTCCATGCCATCGCCCTTGGCTTTGACCTGGCCTTTGGCACCGGCCTCGGCGTTGGGGAGACGTTGAACCAGCTCCACCTGCAGGGTCGCAGGCCCCATCACGTCGAAGTTCAAGGCGCCGCCATCTGGGATGACGTACCAAGCACCTCCGGCGGGGCCGCCTCGGATCAAGGCGGGCTCCGTTGCATTGTTGGGCTTCATCTCAGCGGCATCGACCGGTCCGGCCCAGAGGGCCAGGGTCAACAGGGACAGAGTCGCAGGAATCCAGGATTTCAAGACCTACTCCAAACCAAAGACTTCGATTTCGTTCACGCCACCGCCGGTGCTGTAGTAGCTGTCGACGTAGAAGCGGATGTACTTGGCAGCCACGGGAGCACTCAGGTCCTCCTGGTGGTAGCGCAGGTCCGTCTCCAGATCTCCGGTGCCGCTGGCGATGAGCTCCTCTTCACCGAGGAACTCGCCGTTGTAGGAGCCGTAGATCTCGTAGGCCTTTGTTGCGTAGCTGTAGCGGGGACCGTGGGTGGTGTTCACCCAACGAACCCGGGTCACGCCCACATAGTCAGCCAGCTCGACGGTGACGTAGCCGGTCGTTCCGGTGCGGAGCAGCCAGTAGGTCTCGTCGGCGTAGTCATCTTCATCCACCTGCTCGTCGATGACGTTGGAGGCGGTGTAGTTGGCCGAGAGGTTGGTGGTCGCTGTCGCGGTGCCATCGGGCGCCAAGTTGTCGCTGATAGTGCAGACCTCACCCTCGGTGTAGAGGGCCTTGAGCTCGGCGCCCGTGTAGGTGTCCTCGCGGATGCGAAGGTCATCCAGCTCGCCTTGGAAGAAGTAGGCGGAGCCGTTGGCCGAGCCGACGTAGAAGTCGTCGCTGTTCGTGGACAGCGCGCCGCCCACCGTCACGATGTCCTCGAACACTCCGTCCACGTACATGCGCAGCTTGGTGCCGGTGTAGTTGCAGACCACGTGATGCCAGTCGCCATCGTTGTAGCCGGTGGCGGTGGTGGTCCAGTCTGTGCTGGAGCTGTCTCGCACCAGGCAGTAGACGTCCGAGCCGTCCAGGGCCGCAGCGTAGTTGTAGGTGCCCTTGTGGAAGAGGACCTCGATGTCCGTGGTCGCCCCATCGCGGCGGTACCAGAAGTCCGCCGTGAAGTTGCCGCTGTAGCTCAGGGCTGCATCGTGGGTGATGGTGGCGTAGGCGGTGCTGCCGTCAAAGACGCCGGCGTTGCCATAGACACCAATGACGCGGTCGGTGGCGCTCTCGGTCGCGTCCAACGCGTTGTCGCTGTAGTCCCCTGCGGTCGCGCCTTCGTCCTCGTCCCAGGAGAGGAAGAGGCTGTAGTCGTCGTAGCAGGTGTCGCTGTAGCTGACGGTGATGCTGTCCGTGTTGGTGTCGGTGTTGCCGACGATGTCCTCGGTGTCGACCTCGATGCTGTTGCTGCCGTCAGCCAAGGAGACGTAGGCCACCCAGGTTGCGTAGTTCTCGGAGGTGGGGACCGCGGTGGAGCCGCCGACCGTCAGGCTGCTGATCTCGCTGTCATCCGAGGCGGTGCCTTCAACCGCGACGACACCGTCTGTGCTGCTGGTGCCCGTGCTTGGCGAGGTGATGGTCGCGCTCGGGGCCGAGGTATCCTCGTCACCGGTGCAGAACTGAGTGGTGCTGCTGTAGCGGCCGCTCACCTCTGTACTGGTCAAGGCGGTCTCGTGAACGATGAACTCGTCCATCCGTCCGCTGAAGGTGTAGTAGCCGGGGTAGGGGCTGTACTCGCCGATGATGAAGTCGCCGCCGCTGTTGTTCAGGGCCGCGCCACCGGATGCGGTGGCGATGGAGACTCCGTCTTCGTACATCACGCCGTTGTAGGAGGAGTCGTAGGTGACCACGTAGTGGTGCCACTCTCCGTCCAGGGTGGGGTTGCCCAACAGGTAGATGTAGCTGCCGCCCGTGGTCAGGGCGTAGAGGTACATCTGGCTGCCATTCAGGAAGGTGGCCATCTGGTAGGAGGTGCCACCCGCGTCTTCCTTCATGAACACGGTCTCAAAGCCGGTGCCCTGGCCATCGGGCTTCATCCACCACTCGATGCTCCAGTCGGAGGTCAGGGCCAAATCGGAGGTGTAGGGCACGTTGATGGACTCGCCGTCGAAGTCCATGCCGCCCAAGACCCGTGCGCCCACCCAGTCACCGTTGGTGGCTGCGCCGTCGTTCCCGCTCCAGGAGCTGTCGGTCACGGTGGTGCCGCTGGTCTCGTCCATGTGCAGGACCATGACGGTTCCGTCGTCGCCAATCTCCACGTCGATGCGGTCGGTGTCAAAGTCGCCGCTGGGGTCCTTGGCCGTCAGGCGCAGGGAGAAGGTTCCCTCTGCGTCGGGCGTAAAGCTCGCCGAGGCGGTCTTGCGGTCGCTGATGTCACCGTTGACCAGGGCGGAGGCCGAGGGCACCGAGATGAACACCCAGGTGTAGGTCAGCGCATCGCCGTCCGCGTCGCTGCTTCCGGTGCCATCCAAGCTGATCTCGCCGGGGCCGCAGCTGTCCTGGTCGGCGCCAGCGTCGGCCACGGGGGCGTTGTTGGTGCTGCCAGGTGTGACCGTCACCGTCATGGTGTCGTTCGTGAAGTCCGTGCCGTCATCAGCACGGAGCTTGACGGTGTAGGTCCCTTCCACGTCGGGCACGAAGCTGGTGCTCACGGCCGCTCGGTCCGCGTAGCTACTGCCCTTGATGGCGGAGCCCGAGGGCACCGAGTTGAATCCCCAGTAGTAGGTCAAGGGGTCGCCGTCGGGGTCGCTGCTGCCGCTTCCGTCAACGGTGACGGTGTCACCCAAGGTGACGGTCTGGTCCGCGCCAGCATCCGAGATGGGTGCTGTGTTGACCGCGCCGGCTGCGCTCATGGTCATGGTGTCGGTGTCACAGGCCGAGGAGGGGTCACACACCTCGACGGAGAGCACGTAGCGGCCCGAGACATCCAAGTTCAGGCGTGGTGTGGCGCTCGTCGCAGCGGCGATGTCGCCGCTTGTCCTGGCCGAGCCGGAGGGAACCGAGTCCAAGGTCCAGGTGTAGCTGAGGGTGTCGCCGTCGGGGTCGCTGCTCGCTGATGCGTCGGCTGTCAGGGTGTCCCCAACATTGCCGCTCTGGTCCGCGCCGGCGTCTGCTGTGGGCGCGTTGTTGCCGGGGTCGCCTTCGATCTCGAACTGCGCGGTGTCGGTATCGCAGAGCGGCTCGGAGTCGCAGACGGCGATCTGAACGAGCCAAGTTCCGGCCTTGTCTGGGGTGAAGCTGGCGGCGAGGGTGCTGCCATTCTGGATGTCGCTGCTGCTCAGAGCGGAGCCAGTGGGCTGGCTCACGAACTGCCACGTGACGTCCAAGGCCTCGCCTTCGGGGTCGCTGCTGGCGCTGCCGTCCAAATCGATGCTGTCGCCGAGCTTGGCCGTGCCATCGGGGCCGGCGCTGGCGCTTGGTGGCAGGTTCTCGGGAACGTCACCGGCGTTGATCCGCACCGTGCAGCTTCCGGTCAGCGCACCATCGCTGACCACCAACTCAGCGCTAAATCTACCCTCCACGTCCGCTTCGAAGGTGGGGTCAATGGCGCTCAAGTCGTTCAGGCTGGCACCGGAGCCCTCTGGGGGGCTCAGGGTCCAGCTGTAGGTGAGGGGAGTGCCCTCCGGGTCGAAGGAGGCGCCGCCGTTGAGCTGCACGCGCTCGCCAACGTCCACGTTCTGGGCAGGACCGCAGTCGGCGACAGGGGGCTGGTTGCCCTCGCTCGTCACAGTAATGGTCAGGTCTGCACGGGTAGAGCGGCTGGTGCCATCGTCTACCTCCAGACCCAAGACGTAGACGCCTTCTTGGTCCGGGATGAACTCGGCGGCCGGATCACCCTCGCCCCCATGGGTGATGGCTGCTGTGGAGCCGCTGGGGGCAACCTGCACCGAGAAGATGTAGCTCAGGGCATCGTTCTCAGGGTCCGTGGAGGCGCTGCCGTCCAACAAGATGGGGCTGCCGACTTGAATCGTGCTGCTCGTGCTCAACACGGCATCCGGACGGCCGTTTCCGGTCGATGCGGTCACCGTCAGCACGTCGGGCGCGGACTCATTGCCGTCGTCGTCGACGACCACCAAAGCCAGCGTATAGGAGCCAACGACGTCGGCGACGAAGCTGGTGCTCTCACCTGCGGCAGGCGCGGTGGCCGAGCTGCCATCTGGAGCAGCGAGGATGCTCCACTGGTAGCTCGCGATAAAGCCGTCCTGATCGAAGGAACCGGATCCGTCCAGGCTCGCGGTGCCTCCGACTGAAACCAGCTGGTCAAACCCGGCATCTGCTGTGGGGTTGAAAGAGGCTTGGTCGGCACACGCTGCCAAGAGAAAGAGCAGGTTGCTCATGGAATCTCCACAAGATTAATCCTCAGCACGCTGGTCGAATGCGAGGAAAGTGAAAGGAAGGCAGGCTTACTATAGCCAAAGGTCCTTCGGGGTTGTGGAGGCTCCCCCCTCCAAGATCCTGATCCGCGGCATCAAAGCCGCGAAAACCTCAGGGCGCGGTGGCGCCAGCGCCCAGGTAGCGCTCGACTTCGGCCAGTGCCACCAGGTCGTCGCGGTAGGCGGACTGGAAGCCCAGACGCTCGGTGGCCAGCATGCGCTGCTCAAGTTGGCCCCGCTCCGCCTCGAAGGCGCTCAAGTCAGCGTCCTTGCGGCTGGTGACCTGAGCGATGACCAGGTCTCCGCCGACGGTGTACACCTCCGGCAGCACGGCGCCTTGCTCGGCGTTGCTCGCGGCAGCCAAGACCTCGCTCGCTGGACCCAGCTCAGGAATCTGAGGGCTGGAGGGACGCAAGTCGGCGCTGGTCGTGGGAAGCAGCAACTTGGGGGTCAGCATCTCCAAAGGCGCTTGGCCAGTGGCATCCCAGTCGGCGCGCACGGCGTCGGCGAAATCACGCGCCAGCTTTGGAGCCTGGTCAGCCTGGAGGGTCTCTCGGGCCAGCTCTTGCTGGGCCTCCTCCAAGGTGGTCACCTTTGCCGGGATCTGCTCTTCGACGAAGAACACGGCAAAGCCTCGTCCCGTCTGTACGACGGCGGTACGCTCACCGGCCTCGACCGCAAAGACGGCCTCGGCCACGGCGGGCTCCATCTGACGGTCGCTCTGCAGGCCCAAGGAGCCCCCGTCGACGGCGTTGAGGTCCTCGCTGTACTTGCGCGCAGCGTCCTCGAAGCTCAACCCGGCATCGATCTCCGCCTGGATCTCTTCCAGCTTGGCGGAGACCGCTTCGTCGCTCATGCCCGCGATGCCGCTTCGCAGAAGAATCATGCGCAGGGTGGCTTTGCGTGGCTCGTTGTAGCGCCGCTCAAACTGGGCGTCGTAGAGGGCCTTGATGCGCTCGGGGGACATGGCGATGAGTGCATCGACCTCGGTCTGGGAGATCTGGACATCGCTCATGAAGGCGTTGGAAGGAACGCGAACCCAGCTCAGGGCCAAGCTGGTGTTGTCCTCGATGTACTGGCGCTCTACTTCCTGTGGTGGGACGTGCACTGCCAGCGAGGCCAGCTCGAGCACCTTGCGCACCTTGAGGTACTTGTAGACGTCCTCACGGAAGACCTTTTCGTCCAAGCCATTGCCCGCGAGGAAGCGGTCCAGCTTGGCCTTCTTGTAGGTCTTCTCTTCGACGAAGAGCATCTCGCCGCCAGCGGGGAACATGCCTGCGCTGGCCTGGAGGATGGCATCGACGTCCGGCACGATGACCATTCCGAAGGTGGTGTTGTCCATGCGCTGAATCGTGTACTCGACCTCTGCGCCACTCACCTCGATGTTCAGGCGCTCCGCTTCAGCGAGCAGCACGCGCTGTTCAACCAAGCTGGTCAGGATCTGCTGCTGCAGGCTGGCGTACTCGGCATCGCCCTTCACGCCGCGGGACATCCAACGCATGGTGCGTTCGAGCTGCGAGCTCGTGATGCGCTCTCCGTCAACTTGGGCGACCTGGGCGGTCTTCTGGCCGTCCTGGCCCAATCCCCAGCCCACGAAGGAGACCACGATGATCGCAAAGACGGCTTGAGTGAGGAAGGAATCGGACCCTCCGCGCATCTTTTCCATCAAGGACATGCCGCTTCTCCTGCCAGTAGCGAGACTTCTGAGACGGGCGCACGTAGCCGGACAGCGCCCAAGGGGCAATTGCTTCGAGGCCCTTCCTAAAGCATCCTCTGTCTCTGACCGACCATAGGGTGAGTGCGGAGGCTGTTGATGAAGACCCAATCCCTGCTGTCCATTTCTCTTGAAGCGGCCATGTGTGCGGCCGGCGCGGCGCAGCGACGTGCCGCCGAGCTTGAGATGGCCATCGCCGTGAGCGTGGTGGACCATAGTGGAGTGAGCAAGCTCTTTTGTCGCATGGACGGCGCCCCTCTGGTCGCGAGCGAGGCCGCTTGGAAGAAGGCGCGCACCGCGGTCGGGTTTGGCATGCCCACGGGTGCGGCTTGGCACGAGTTCATCAAGGATGACCCCATCTTGAACGCGGGGGCGCACGAGCTGCAGGACTTCATCCTGCTGGGCGGCGGCTTGCCTATCTACGTTGGAGAGTCGCTCGTGGGGGCCATTGGGGTCGCTGGCGGCCACTACCTCAAGGATGAGGAGTGCGCGAAGGCTGGATTGGCCGCATTGGACGTCATGCCTTGAGCACGGACAGTGTCCAGGATCGCTTGGAGCTGGTGGTCTCCCTTGGAGAGATCACATCCCGCTTCTCACACATGCACGACCTGTCCTCGCTTGGGGATGAGGTCATGCAGATCGTCGGCGGGATCGTTGAGGTTGAGTACTCGGGCCTCTACCTCTTCGATGAGGCGCTTGATCGCTTCCACCTCGTTCGGGCCAAGGGCTTCTCCGAGGAGGAGAGGCTGGAGGCGGAGCGCACCGCCATGGATCGACATCCTGGCCACGTGATCCGCACCCGGGAGGTCATCCACATCCCGGATACCGACGCGGAGCCGAGCCGCTCCAAGTCAAGCAGACGAGGGTGGTCCGTGCGCAGCCGGCTCTGGCTTCCGGTCCTGGCGCGCGACCAGTGTGTTGGGGCCATTGGCTTGGCCTCGGGGCAGGCCCATAACTTCACGGCGCTGCACATCGAGCTGCTCAAGTACGTGGCCAACATGACGGGGCTGGTCTATCAAAACTTGGTTCACACGCAGTCTCTGAGCCTAGCCAGAGACCGTGCACAGGCAGCAGACCAGGCCAAGACCGAGTTCCTGGCGACCGTCAGTCACGAGCTGCGCACGCCAATGAATGGGGTCCTGGGGATGGCGGAGCTGCTCCTCGATAGCAAGCTGAGCGCTGAGCAGACGGAGCAGGCCAGCATGGTCCAGCGCTCGGCGCTCTCGCTGATGGAGATGATCGAGGATCTGCTCGACTATGGCCGTATTGAGAGTGGAAATGTTGAGTTAGATCCTCGGCCCTTTAGACCGCAGACCATGGTCCAAGACGTGCTCTCCATGGTGCGCAGGCAAGCGCTCTCTACTGGAGTCCAGCTCAACGGGGTGATTGCCCCAGATGTGCCAACGGCCTTGCTCGGGGACGTGGGACGTCTTCGCCGCGTGTTGATCAACTTGGTCGCCAATGCCGTCAAGTTTAGCCCAGAGGGCAGAATCGACGTTCGAATGAGCGTGGTGGATGAAGGCGACCTTGTTCGTCTGGTCTTGCAGGTTGAGGACTCAGGAATCGGAATGGATTCTGAGGTTCAGGCCAAGCTCTTTGAGCGCTTCTCTCAAGGCGACAGCAGCATCACACGGCGCTTTGGCGGGACCGGCCTTGGCCTCTCAATCTCCCGCTCCCTCAGCCAGCTCATGGGCGGGGACTTGCGCCTCTTGCGTTCAGCGCCCGGTCAGGGCTCTTGCTTCGAGGCCTCCGTCCGCATGCAGCGCGCACGAGAGCTGGAGCTTGCACCTCGGGAGGGCAGTGGCCAACCAGAGGTCCTGGTCGTGGACGACAACGCGGTTAACCGCCGGGTCGCTGAGCTCCTGTGTCAGCGCAGTGGCTGGCGGGTCCGTTCGGCCGAAGACGGCGTCAAGGCTCTGGAGCTGCTCGCCCGTCACGCCTTCGATCTTGTTCTGATGGATGTCCACATGCCTAGCTTGGATGGCATCACCACGACGGAGCGGCTGCGGCGCTTGCCATCGGGATCGCCGAACTGTTTGGTCCCAGTGTTTGCCCTGACGGCCGATCGGCTACCGGAGACGCAGCGCCGTTGCTTCGCTTCAGGGATGGATGGCTTCTTGGCAAAGCCGCTCACCCTGGAGAAAGTGCAGAGCGTTCTGGGCCGTTTCCATCAGGTCCAGCCCCAGTCGGGACATGCTTTGGTCGCTGATGACGACCTCGTCAACCGAATGGTGCTGACCCACCTCTTGGAGCGCCTCGGGTTCTCAACCCAGAGCGTCGCGGACGGTGGTGCGGCACTGGAAGCCCTGCAGAAGGGTACCTTCGACGTGGCTTTCCTGGATCTCTATATGCCAGTGTGCACGGGACTTGAGGTCCTTCAAGCGTTGGAGAGGCCGCCGTGTCCAGTGGTCATGCTCAGCGGAGAACTCAGGGTCGAGGTCCAGCAGGCATGTCTGCAGGCCGGCGCCAACACGATGTTGTCCAAGCCCTTGGATAGCGCGGCCCTGCAGGGCGTTCTGAAGACCTTGAAGGCTGTGGAGTTGTCCGTTGAGGCCCTTTGAAGACCACTTCTCCCAGGGCTCGAGCTTGTACGCGCGCGCCCGTCCAGCCTATCCGGAGGCACTCGTCTCGTGGTTGGCGAGTTTGGTGGAGGAGCACCACCTAGCCTGGGATGCTGCGACGGGATCTGGTCAGCTGGCCCGGATGCTGGTCCACCACTTCCCCAAGGTCCACGCCAGCGACGCCAGCTCCGCACAGCTCTCCCAGGCCCAGTCTCGACCTGGCGTTGAGTTCGTCCTGGAGCGTGCCGAGACGCCCAGCCTCAAGGATGGAAGCGTAGGCTTGGTGACGGTGGGAGCCGCGGCCCATTGGTTGGACCTTCCGGCCTTCTACGCAGCAGTTGAGCGTGTCGCTGCGCCCAGGGCCTTGCTTGCGCTTTTCTCCTACGGCACTCGGCTGCGTGGCTGTCATCACCTTCAAGAGGCAATTCAAGGCTACGCGGACAGCATTGAGCCTTACTGGACGGAGTCGTACCGTGTCGTCGCTGAGCGCTATGCGGGCTTGCCCTTTCCTTATGAGCGAATCGAGATGCCTGAGTTCTCCGCTCAATCCATCGGCGACCTCGTTCAACTCATGGACCTGATGCGCACTTGGTCAGGCAGCATGCGCGCCTACGAGGTCACGGGGGTCGACCCCGTCGCAGCCTTCGAGGACCAGCTCCGCTGGGCTTGGACGCAAGAGGGGCCAGTAGAGGCCTCGCGGACGCTCTACTGGCCCATCTTTGGACACGTGGGGCGGCTGCCCTGAGTCTGAGAGGGTGGCCTCAGAACTGAGAGGCGCTCCAGAGCTTGGTGGTGCTGTCGCCCTTGACCTTGTCCTTGTTGCGCTTGTAGCGCTTGGTGGCTTGGGGCATCCACTCGTTCAGGTTCTTCTTGCGATCCTTGTTGGTGGGGTGCGTGCTGAGAATGGAGACGTTCCCGCCGCCCGTTGCAGCTTCCATGCGGTCCCAAACCAGGGGGGCTTCCTTTGGCGGGTAGCCGGCCTTGGCCATGTACATCATGCCGATGACATCGGCTTCCTTCTCATGCAAGCGCGAGAAGGGCAGCACGTAGCCGACCTCTGCACCGGCACCGGCCGCCGCGCTGATGATGGCGATCTGCTCGGGGCTCATCTCGGTCTTGTTGTCCAAGTAGAGGTAGAGCGCGCCCATTCCGCCCAGGACCGCGAGCTGCTGGGAGAGGCGCTCGGCGCCGTGGTGTGCGGTCGCGTGACCGACCTCGTGGCCCATGACAAAGGCCAGGCCCGCCTCGGACTCGACCACCGGTAGGAGCCCGGTGTAGACGGCGATCTTTCCGCCAGGAAGGCACCAGGCGTTGATGGTGTCACTGGCCTGAAGCAGCTTGAACTGCCAGTCGAACTTGGGCTGATCCGCCGACTTGGCGATCTTCTTGCCCACGCTGTTGATCACCTTGGCGTTCTCGGTGCCCTTGGCCACCTGCTCGTCAGCCAGAGTGCTCTGGTACGTGGACGCGCCGAGCTGGCGCATCAAGGCATCTGGAATCAGATTGGCTTGCCGGCGCCCCGTGACGGGCACCTTGACGCAGGCGACCAGAGTGGATGCTGCGAGGACGAGGCCCAGGGCGGTACTGCGTGCGAATCTGCGCATGGGATGTCTCCTTCCGAAAGGGGGCGGTGGATGCTGAGAAGTAGCGCGTTTGTGAGCGCTTGAACAAGGGACTTGGGCCGGGATCTACGAGGTGCTATACGCCATTACCCCCCACATCTTCACTCTCCCGCCTCTCTCCTCCCCCCAAGGCTGCCCCCCAATGGCCTCCAGACTGCTGGATGGCGTGCTTGGCGCGCTCTCCCAAGACATGGCGATCGATCTCGGTACCGCCAACTCATTGCTCCATGTTCGTGGTCGAGGCGTGGTCTGTCGCGAACCTTCCGTGGTCGCACTGCACACAAACCACAAGGGGCAGAAATCCGTCCTCGCTGCCGGAGCCGAGGCCAGAGAGATGCTGGGCCGCGCTCCTGCGGACATTCGGGTGGTGCGCCCGCTGCGGGATGGGGTCATCGCCGACTTTGAAGTGACCGAGGCCATGTTGCGCTTGTTCATGCACGCCAGCATGGGACCCAACCACATCGTGCGCCCGCGCTGTGTGGTCTGCATTCCATACGGCACGACCGAAGTGGAGAAGCGCGCCATGCGGGAGTGCGCTGAGGCGGCCGGCGCCCGTGAGGTTCACCTGGTTGAAGAGCCGCTGGCGGCCGCCATTGGGGCCGGTCTGGACATCACCGAGCCCAGCGGCAACATGATCGTCGACGTAGGCGGAGGTACCACCGAGGTGGCCGTCGTCAGCATGGGCGGCATCGTCTACAGCCGCAGTGTGCGGGTGGGTGGCGATCAGATGGACGCGGCCATCATCAACTACATCAAGGACAATCGGGGGCTCCTCATCGGTCCAATCACGGCCGAAGAGATCAAGATCAAGCTGGGGAACGCGGCGGCGTTGAAGCGAGATCCCGCCCTGAGTATCGAAGTGCGTGGCCGTGACCTGGTCACCGGCTGGCCAAGGGCTGTGCGCGTGGGCTCAGGCGAGGTCAGAGAGGCGCTCGCCAGCACCGTGCAGCTCTTGGTGGACACCCTGCTTGCAGCGCTGGAGAAGACTCCCCCGGAGTTGGCCTCGGACATTGTCGACAAGGGCATTGTGCTCACCGGCGGGGCGGCCCAACTCAAGCGTCTGGACTTGGCCATGCGCCAAGCAACGGGCCTCCCAGTCATCGTCGCCGATGACCCGGAAGCCGCCGTGGTGGCCGGAGCCGGAAAGGCCCTGGCGCACATCGACTTCTTGCGTGCGGTGGCCTGCTAAGACCAGCGCAAGGCTGGGGCGCTCAGAGCGCTTCGCTCAGCAGCTGCGCGATCTTGGCCTTGTCCACGTTGCCGACGGCGGAGCCGACAGCCTCACCGTTCTTGAAGACGATCAGGGTGGGGATCGAGCGCACGTTGTAGTTCATGGCGATCTTGCGGTTCTTGTCGATGTCGAGCTTGACCACGCGGGCGCGGCCGTCAAAGTCACCGGCGACATCAGCGATCTTGGGGGCCAGTGCCTTGCACGGCGCGCACCAGGTCGCCCAGAAGTCCACGAGCACAGGTTGGTCGGAGTCCAGGACCTGGGCCTTAAAGTCGGCTTCGGTGACGTTGGTGATGAGATCAGATGCCATGAGATTGGCTCCTTGTACGGGTGAGTCGCTGCTCTGAGCGGGTGGCTTGGTTTAAACTCCAGTGGGGCCCAGGGCAAGGGCCAGCACGGCCTGCCACTGAGTCCTTGGAGACCCGATGCCGTCCGCGCCCGTCAGTCAGCTCTACGTTGCCCACCTGGAGCAATGGACCGGGCTCTTAGAGCTTCTCAGTGGTGGGCACAGCACGCGGATCTATCTGCAGCGCGGCAAAGTGGTGCAAGTCGAGGACATGCCCGGCCTGCTGGAGTCGGTCACCCCGAGCCCAAGCGGCAACCTCAGGGATGACCTGGCCAGCGCCATTCAGTCCGGTGTCGATATGCAGCAGGCCTTCCGCGTCGCAGCCACCGACATCGGTGTGGCCTTTGCCATGACCCACGGCAGCGAAGGGCTCGAGGCGGTCTGTACCGTCGATGTGGCCCCACCTCCGGGCTGTTTTCCCCTCAATGACTCTCTGGCGAAGATCCTTCGGCTCGGGTTCGCCGCGGAGCGCCCCCCAGTGACGGTCTGCCACGAATACCGTTCGCGTCTTGGCTACACCCTTCGGCCTACGGGGCGCGCCGCAAAGGATCTGGGCACACACGCTGCCGGGCTGATGCGACGGGCCCGTCAGGGAACACCCTTACGGGACGTGGTCGCCGGAATCCCCGAGGACGACCTGACCTGGGTAGCTTTGGACCTGCTCTTGGCCGTCGATGTGCTGCGTTTAGAGGCCGGAGCGGAAGACGCAGCCAAGGCGGAGCGCCGTCGCAAGCTCAAGTCCAAGATTCAAGCACTGGAGCGGCGCTCCAAGGAGATCCTCAACGCGCCGCCGCTGGAGGCCTTGGGCATCGAGCCGAAAGAGAACATGGCCTGGTTGGATGTCGACGGAATCTCCAAGCAGTACCGAAAGGTCGCCACCCCCTTCCATCCGGACCAGATTGGCCGGCGGCCGGCGCCCTACCAGGCAGCCGCCTCTGCGGTCTTCTCGGCCATGACCGAGGCCAAAGACCGACTCACGCGAGAGCCGGGCCTTCTCAAAGAAGAGAAGGAGCGCTGGGAGTGCAAGGCCAAGGGGGTGCCCTTCGTCTCCCGCCTGGACCGGGACGAGGCCAGGGCCTGCTTCAAGCGCGCCCAAGGCCATGAGCACTATCGGAACTGGCAAGAGTCCTTGGACGAGCTGGACCGGGCCATTGAGCTGGACTCCGCTGACCTGCTCTACGCAGTGATGCGTGCCTTTGTGCTCACCATTCTCAAGCAGCGCTCCGTGCCGGATGCCATCGGCGACATCCGTGAGATCTGCAAGGACGCCGGGATCATTCCGCGTGTGGAGGGCCTCTACCGCATCGGAAGGCTCTACAAGATGGCGGACCGGCCCAGGGACGCTCTGGCCAGCTTTGAGAACCTGCTTGAGATTGTGCCCGACCACCTGGGCGCCAAGCGCGAGGTGCGCTTGCTCCGGAAACGCATCCAAAGCTGAGCCGCAGGTTAGCTATTGGCTGTGCACCTCGCCCTGCTTCTGGTGGCCCTGCTGGCCTATTGCGCCTCCGCCGCATTTCGCATCGCGAAATGGGGGCCGCGCCCTTGGGTTTCTAAGGCTGGTTTGGCCTGCGCTGTGCTCGCCGTCTTGGCGCACCTGAGCGCCATTGGGTGGGTCTGGTTTCAGAACGGGCGCATTCCGGTCTCCGACATTGGGGAGTCGGTTGCGCTTATCTCTGCGGGCATCGGTGTTGGGGCCTTGCTGCTGCAGCCCAAAGAGCGTGGAGAGGTGCTCGCGGGCGTGTTGTCCTCGCTTGCGGCCGTGTTGTTGGGGGTGGGCCTGCTCCTGCCCGGTGCCAGTAGCCAAACGGATGCCGTGCTCTCCAACGTCTTCTTCCCCATCCATGCCTTGGCGACTTTCGTAGGGATCAGTAGCTTTGCCCTTTCCTTTGGGGTCTCAGCTGTCTTCCTGATGGTTCGCTCACGGCTGAAGCGAAAGCGCCTGCGAGGTCTGGGTGGGCTGCCCAGCATGGAGTCCCTGGACCAGCTGAACACACGCTGCGTCGTGGTGGGCTTTCTGAGCTTGACCCTGGGCATTGCAGCAGGTGGTGGCTGGGCCTCGGCCCACGGAAGCGGCGGCCTGGGGCCTGTGGTGTGGATCACGCTGGTGCTCTGGGGCTGGTATGCACTCGCGGTCTTGCTGCGGGTCGTAGGCGGCTGGCGCGGCAAGATCACCGCCCAGCTCTCGGTCTTTGGGTTCACCGGCATGTTGGTCTCTCTGGGCAGCGTGCTCCTGATCAGTCAGGGATGGCACCCATGATCGGGCAGCTCGAGCTGGTCTCAGTGGGTTTGAACCACCACACGGCGCCCGTGGACTTGCGGGAGCGCCTGAGCATCTCCCCTGAACGCCTGGGAGAGCACTTCAACGGGCTGCGCGAGACGGCCGGCACGGTCGAGTCCCTGATCCTGAGCACCTGCAACCGGGTCGAGGTCTACGCACTGGTGGCCAATGCCCGTGAGCAGGGCATCGGAAACTACCTGGCCCGCGCCCACGGCCTGCGCATGACCGCTCTGGAGCAGCACCTGTACACCCGCCAGGGCCCCGAAGCGGTGGGGCATCTCTTCCGGGTGGCCTCCAGCTTGGACAGCCTGGTCCTTGGGGAGCCGCAGATTCTGGGACAGGTCAAACAGGCCTTTGCCCAAGCCAATGCCCATGGCGCTTTGGGTCGTGTCATGCAGCCCCTGCTGCGGCGCACGCTGTCCGTGGCCAAGCGGGTGCGCAGCGAGACGCGAATCGGCCGGGACTCGGTCTCCGCTGGCTCCGCTGGAGTGGAGCTTGCACGCAGTCTCTTTGGTGACCTGAGGGAGCGTCGGGTGCTGCTGCTCGGCGCTGGGGAGATGGGCCGACTGGTCTGCCAGTCGCTGCTCTCCAAGGGCGTTGAGGAGCTGCTGGTCAGCACCCGCACCTACACCAACGCGGTCAACTTGGCCCAGGACTTTGGCGCCACGGCCATTCCGATCGAGCAGCTGGACAGCTACCTGGAGCGGGTCGACATCGCGGTCGTCAGCACCTCGGCGCGGCACCACCTCCTGACCCGGGCCCGCATGCGGCCCATCCTCAAGAAGCGCCGCTATCGTCCGCTCCTGCTCATCGATTTGAGCGTGCCGCGAAACGTGGCGCCCGATGTGCATGAGCTGGACGGCGCCTTCGTCTACAACGTCGACGATCTGAGCGAGATCTCCCGGGAGGGCCTGGAGAAGCGGCAAGTGGCCGCCAAGCAGGCCGAGGTCCTGGTCGCCCACGAGGCCGTGCGCTGCTACCGCTCTCTTGGGGCCCGCACAGCTGACCCGGTCATTGCCAAGCTGACCCACTCCGCAGAGGCCGCGCGTTTGACCGAGCTTCAGCGCAGCGCCGCCCTCTTGGGTCAGCTCACCCCTGAACAACGCGGGGTGATCGATGCGATGACCCGGGCGATGTTCAAGCGCTACCTGCACAACGCCATTGGCCGTGCGCGCACCTTGGCCGAGATCGGCGATACCGAGGGCCTGCGTGTCCTACAAGAGAGCTTCAGCAGCGAGGTTGAGGATGATTTATCTTAAGCGCTTGGTCTTGGGAACCCGTGGTTCCAAGCTTGCTCTGGCGCAGTCGGGTCAAGTCGCCGATGCCCTGAGCGCGGCCACAGGACTGCCCGTGGAGCTCAAGGTCATCAGCACCAAGGGCGACCGCGTTCAGGACCGCCCTCTGCCGGAAGTGGGGGGCAAAGGGCTCTTCACTTTGGAGCTCGAAGAAGAGCTGCGTGCACGCACCATCGATCTGGCGGTCCACTCTCTGAAAGACCTGCCAACCGAGGACAGCGAGGGCCTGATTGTCGCCTGCTACCCTGAGCGGGTGGACCCTCGGGATGTGCTGGTAGGCCAGCCTCTGGAGTCGCTTCCCCAGGGCGCGGTGGTGGGCACGGGCTCGGCCAGGCGCGCCACCCAGCTGCATGCGCTTCGTCCGGACTTGGTCATCAAAGGAATCCGCGGCAACGTCGACACGCGCATACGCAAGCTGCACGAGCAGGACTACCAGGCCATCGTCTTGGCGGCTGCAGGCCTGTCCCGCTTGGGTTTGGACGTCGAGCGCTTTCCGCTGGACCCGGAGCAGTGCCTTCCGGCCCCTGGGCAAGGGGTCTTGGCCCTGCAGTGTGCGGCGGATCGGCCGGACGTCATCGAGCTGCTTCAACGTCTGGATCATGCGCCGACACGGGCCCGCATCACCGCCGAGCGCAGCTTCTTGGCCGCCCTGGGCGGCGGGTGCTCGGTGCCCGCAGCCTGCTTTGCGGAGATCGACGGCTTGGACCTGCGGGTGCGCGCTGCGCTCGCCGACGAGCGTGGCAAGGTGAACCGCCGAGAGACGCGCGGCCGCATCGAACAGGCCGCTGCCTTGGGCGCCGTCTTGGCCGCCGTCCTACGTCAGGCCTGAAGTTGGAAGCCGGCGCACTGCTCGAGACAGAAGGCCTGCTACTCGGGGCAGAAGGCCTGGCACTCGGCGGGCTGCTCGGTCGCCAGGACTTCGCAGGTCAGTGCCTCCCAGCCCTCGATGCACACCTTGGCGTTGTCCACGCTGAAGTTCTTTCCGCAAGGCTCCTCCGCCTCGGTGGCGGCGTCCAGGCGGGAGATGCAGTCGTCCACGTCGCTGTAGCCCAGGGCTTGCAGGTCATCGCAGCGCTCCAGGGTTTGGCATTGCACGGCGTTGAAGTCGGCGCGCAGGGCCTCCTCGCTCTGGCAGGCCATCAAAAGCAGGATCAGCATGGGGTCTCTCCGGGGCTGGAAAGTAGGGGGTTGGGGCGATGAGATCAAGGGCCCACCTGCTGCTCACCCGGGCCCAAGGCCGGAACGGGACCCTGCGCTCGGCCCTGGCAGGGCTCGCAGAGCTCAGTGAGCTGCCCCTGATCGCCTTTGAGGGGCTGCCTCACAGACTCCCAGAAGCGGTGGACCGGGTGGTCATCAGCAGCGCGACGGTGCTGGAGTTCTTGGAGCTGGACGCGTTGCAGCAGGTGCCGGTTGCAGCCGTTGGTCCGCGCACCAAGGCGGCCTGTGAGGCGGCGGGGCTCTTCGTAGACCGTGTGCCGGAGCGGGCCCTGAGCAGCGTCCTGTTGCGGGCGCTGGGCGACTTGAGCGGGCAGAGAGTGCTCTACCCCCGCGCCGAAGTGGTGCCGCCGGAGCTGGAGCAGGGTCTGCGGGCTGCGGGCGCCAGTCTGACCTCGTTGGCGGTGTACCGCACGGTCTGTCCCGCGGGCGCGCGGGCGGCGTTCAAGCGCTTGGGGCCTGTGGACGGGGTGTTGCTGGCGAGTGGATCCGCTGCCATCCACCTTCACAGCATCGGTGGGAGCGGCCGCGTATTTTGCATCGGTCCGAGCACCGAAAAAGTAGCCAGAGAACTGGGCTTTGAGGTGCTTGGTGTGGCGAGTTCGCACACATCCCAGGGCTTGGCGGACTGTGTGAAGGCCTGGCTGCGAGACTAGCGCAGCGCGCGGGTCAGGTCCTTGGTGATGTTCTTCTGGTGGGACTCCAGGGTGCCACCGCCGATCTCCAGCAGCTTGGCGTCGCGCAGCAGGCGCTCGACGGGGTACTCGCGGCAGTAGCCTTGGCCCCCCATGACCTGCATGGCGTTGTCGGCCACTTCCTTGCCGACGGGTGCTGCGAAGAGCTTGGCAGCATCGGAGCCCAGTCGGTTGTGCTTGTCGGGCGCCACGGAGAGGGCCACGGTGTAGACCAGGGCGCGGGTGGCCTCGGTCTTGGCGTAGGACTCGCCGATGTAGCGCTGGATCTGTCCAAAGCGGTTGATGCTCTGACCGAAGGCCACGCGCTCAGCGGCGTGCTTGACCATCAGCTCCAGGCAGCGGTCGGCGATGCCCAAGGACATGGCAGCCAAGCCCAGGCGCTCGATCTCCAGGTTGCGCATCATGTGGATGAGGCCGCCGCCTTCCTCGCCCAGCAGGTTCTCGTGAGGAATCACGCAGTCCTCGAAGATCAGCTCGGACATGGAGCTGGCCCGCATGCCCATCTTGGGGATGTGGTGGCTCTTGGAGAAGCCGGGGGTGCCATCTTCGACCAGGAAGGCGCTGATCTTGCCGTTGGTCTTGGCATAGAACATGAAGACGTGGCCTTCGGGCCCGTTGGTGATGTAGGTCTTGGTGCCGTTGACCACCCAGCCCTTCTCGGTGCGCTCCGCCGTGGTGGTCATGCCCAAGACATCGGTACCGTGGCCCGGTTCGGTCATGCCCATGCCGCCGATCCACTCCCCGCTGATCACCTTGGGCAGGATGCGCTTCTTCTGGGCGTCGGTGGAGCAGTAGAAGAAGTTGTTCACAAAGAGCAGCGCGTGGGCCAGGTAGGCCAAGCAAAAACCAGGGTCGCTCTTGGACAACTCGTGGTGCACGATGACCACTGCGGTGGTGTCCATGCCGGCGCCGCCCCACTCCTCTGGGACCGTGATGCCCAACAAGCCCAGCTCTCCAAGTTGCTGAAACAAGGGGATGTTCATGCACTCTTTGGCGTCGAACTCCTCGGCCTGGGGTTCGACCTCCGCCTTCGTAAAGTCTGCCACCATCTGTCGGAGCATCGCGTGCTCTTCGCTTGGGTTGAACAGGTCAAAGGTGGGGTTCGAGGGGGCCGTGGGCTGGGACATGGGCTTCCTTTACCTGGGGCTGGGTCACTTAACCCGGGGATCTCACCAGGGTTCCGCCAGCGAGGTCAGGCTGGTGTTCTCTAAGTCCATGAGCCTCTGGGCTTTGCGGCTGGTAGGATGGGCGGACAGGAGAAGGGGGGTAGGTGAGCAATCCATACAAGACGCCGGAGAGCGGGCCATCCGCAGAGCCGCAGCCCGCAGCGAGCTGGCGCCCTGGCGCCGTGGGGAACAGAATCGCCGCTGGGCTCATCGACGTGGTCGTGGTCTTTGTGCTCTGGTTGCCGCTGGTTTGGGTGCTGGATCGCCTCGTGGCGGGGGACGGGCTTGCCTTCGTCGCGCTGATTGTGCTCGCTCTGATCTACGGGAGTGTCATGGAGAGCCGCTGGCAGGGCACCTTGGGCTTCAAGGCGAACAGGCTGCGCGTCTTGCAGCAGGATGGAAGCAACTTGAGCATGCTCCAGGGCTTCATTCGGTCCTTGCTGCGCCTGCTGCTCTCAGGGACGCTCGTGACCTGGCTGGTCCCTGTTGTGACCAAGCGGAAGCGGGCGCTCTGGGACTACCCGGCGGGTGCGTTCGTCGTGGGGCACAAGAGGGACCGGCGCGAGGATGAGCTCGCAGGTGTTGTCATCAGCCAGGAGATCGACTGATGCAGCTCAAACAGAAGGGGGACATTCCACGGCCCGAAGACAATCCCTACGCGGCCCCTGGTGCAGCGCCTCCGTCCCCAGCGGGCCATGAGGAAGTGGCGTTGCCGGTCCCGGGAAACGGTGTTCGCTTCGTGGCCTTCGTCATCGACATCGTCATTGTCTATGCCGTGGTGCTTGTGTTGGCCTTCGGGATTGGCGTGCTCAAGGAGCTCATGGGAGCGGGTGATCTCAGCGACCTGTTGGACGGAATCTACTTGGTCTCAGCGGTCGGTCTCCCCATCGCCTACCACACCCTCTTGGAGGGTTCTGCGCTCCAGGCAAGCGTCGGCAAGTTGGCCATGGGGCTGCGGGTTGTGCACGACCAAACCGGTGAAAGACTGGGCTACGGTCGCTCATTCCTTCGCGCACTGGTGCGTGGAATGCTCAGCTTTGGTTGGATCTTCTGGCTGGTCGTCCTGCTGAGCAAGAAGCGACAGGGGCTCTGGGACATGCTTGCCAAGTCGCGGGTTGTACAGCGCTAAGGCCCAACAGTGCTCAGAAGGCCCACCCCAGCGAGAGCTCAGAGTCCAGCTTTAGCGGCGTGAATTGAAGGCGGTCTTCCAGCAGCTCAGTGGCCGCTGCCACGCCAGGATCTTCAACGTCGGTCTGGACTTGGTGTTGTCCCAGACCCACGCCCAATCGGGCCGTGATGCGTAGGTGTTCTCCAAGCTCCCATCGGTGACCGATGTGGGGAATCACAGAGGTCTGACGGACCTCGTAGCGCCAGTGGCTGTCCAGGTCGCCGGACAAGTAGTCGTACTTGAACTTGGCGTGGCCCTGTTTGGCGCCTACCAAAACGCCAGCAAAGCTGCCCTCGCCGAAGTGGTAGCGGTAGCCCAGTCCACCGCCGATCAAGGTGGTGTGGGTGGGGTTGCCGTGTACATGAAGTCCGCTGGCTTCGAGTAAGAGTCCATGCTGTCCCCGCTGGTGTTCCAGGTTGACAGCAAAGTCTCCGATGTTCATCAGCGCAAACCCTAGCGCCCCCATCGGACTCGCGCTCAGAGTGGTCTCGGCTTGGGCGGTGGACATTAGGGCGAGAAACGCAAGCATGGGGACTCCGTGTTGGTGCTTCAACTATGTTGGCTACGGCCTGCTGCCATTGACCGTCGGTGCCTCAACCTTGACCTTGGGTGCCAATCGCTTCCAGTCCCCCGGGGTCTGTCCGGTCCATCTTCTGAAGGCGCGGTGAAAGGGGGGCACCTCTGCATACCCCAGGAGGAAGGCCACCTCGCCAACCGACACGCCTGCACTCAGGTAGCTGCACGCCAACTCCTTGCGCATGTGCTCACAGACAGAACTGAAGGTGGTGGACTCTGCTCGCATTGCGCGCTGGAGGCTTCGGCGGCTCATTCCAAGGCGCTTGGCCACCTGGTCAATGCTTGGATCGCCGCCTTGTAGGCTCCCTGCCAATACGCCGCGCACGGCAGCTAGGGTGCTGTCCCTTGGGCTGGGTAGGGCTCGGAGCAGTGAGTCACCGTGCTGCGAAATCATCGCGCGTAGGCGTTCATCGGGCTCTCGCATCGGCAGCGCTAGAGCGGCGTTGGAGACAAAGAGCGCATCGTGGCTGGCCGAGAAGCGAAGGGGGCATGCAAAGGCTTGTTGGAAAGGCTCAATGTCCTCTGGCGGCGGATATCGGAAGCTGACGCCGTCCAATTCGAAGGGCTGCGCGCAGGCTCCCCTGAACACCCGCAACATGGTGGCCAAGGCAAACTCTGCCGCTTGCCTGGGTAGGTAGAGTCCTTCGTCGCCCAGGAGGTGCCGGGAAATGCGTAGGCCGTCTGGCAGGCGCTCCAAGCGCAGGTGGCCTTGGGTGTTGGCCAAGCGGAAGTAGCGGGCAGCACTGGTGATCGCCGCGTCCATGTTTGGGCAGGATCGCGCGACGTAGTCGATCACGCCAAAGTAGCCCCGATCGATTCCCGCAGCGGCCTTGAGCGCCAAGGCTGGCTGGCCAGTCCATGCGATGACGTCCTCCCAGACGGCCTTCCACACCGATTGTGGCAGCCAGCTCTCGGGATTCTCCAAGCTTCGCGGGCTCAGTCCAAGCCGCCCGAGCAGCGCGTGTGGATCCATGCCCGCGGCCTGGGCGACCTGGACGACAACCTGGACCTTTCGGGCGGAGACTTGTCCGTGCACCGCGCAAGCATACAGCGCATTAAGCCCCCTGTCCCGGAGGTCCCCCTTGGCCGAGAAGCTCTTCCTCATCGACGGCAGCAACCACGCATTCCGTGTGTTTCACGCCATGCCACGCAACATGTTTGCAGCCGGTTTCCCCACCGGCGCCTTGTTGGGTTTTGCCAACATGCTGCGCAAGCTCGAGAAGGAGCATGCCCCCGACTACATGGTCGTGGTCTTCGACAAGGGCCCCAGCTTCCGCGTGGACTTGTACCCCGAGTACAAGGGCCACCGGCCCAGCATGCCCGACGAGCTGCGCGAACAGTGGCCCCACTTTCAGGCCCTGACCGAGGCCTGGGGTTGCCCCTACCTGGCCATCGAAGGCATCGAGGCCGACGACATCATCGGCACTCTGGCCACCCGTTTGGCCGGGCCGGAGCGCCAGGTCACGATGGTCACCGGTGACAAGGACTTCTACCAGCTGCTCACCCCCCACATTCGCGTTCTCGACGTCATGAAGGACCGCATGATTGGCCCCGATGACGTGATGGAGCGCATGGGTGTGGGCCCTGATCGAATCATCGACATGAAGGGCCTGGCCGGGGACTCCAGCGACAACATCCCAGGGGTGCCGGGGGTAGGGGAGAAGACCGCCGCGAAGTATCTGGCCAAGTACGGGGACTTGGAAGGGGTCATCGCCCATGCACTGGAGATCGGCGGCAAGCGAGGCCAGGCGGTTCACGACAACGCAGACTTGGCCAGGCTCTCCGCGGTCCTGGGCACCATCTTGGTCGACGCCAAACAGGTCACCCTGACACTGGAGGACCTCAAGAGCGACTCTCGGGACGTGCAGACCCTGCGCACCCTGTTCATGAAGTGGCAGTTCCGCACCCACCTCAAGGAGCTGCAGGCCGAAGAGGTGACCGCACACTCCGAGGTCACCGCCGAGCACTACCAAGTGGTCTCCAGTGTCAACGAGCTGGCCGCTCTCGCCGGTGAGATTCAGGGGGCCGTCAGCGTAGAGAGCCCCTTGGCCATCGAGCTGCGCTTCGACTCCGAGGACTTGGTCACCTGCGGCGTTCAGGCTCTGGGCCTGTGCTGGGCCGAGGACAAGACGGTCTGGGTTCAGGGCCTCCCCCAGGACCAGATCCTGGAGCACTTGGGCCCCATCTTCTCCAACCCTCGCCTGGCCAAGACCGGCCATGACCTGAAGAACGCGGTTCGGGTGCTCGCGCGCCTGAACTGGCCTCTGATGGGGATCGCTGGCGACACCTTGTTGGCCGACTACTTGCTGGAGCCCGCGCGCAACAAGCACGGGCTGGAAGACCTCTCCCTCCGCTACCTGGGACACACCTTGGGGCAAGCCGTGGGGGAGGAGGCGGGCCAAGCCGACCTCTTCGCCAAGCCTTCGGCCGCACCCGCGGAGGCGGTGCACGTGGCCTGGTTGGTGAACCAAGAGCTGCAGGAGCGCCTGGAGCGCAACGGCGTGCGCGGGGTCTTGCGGGATCTCGAGCTGCCGCTGATTCGCATCCTGGCCGAGCTGGAGGCCGCTGGTGTGCGCGTGGACAGCGAGACCCTGGGTGCAATGAGCGCCGAGTACAGCGAGCGGGCCGCCACCGTGCAGCAAGCGGCCTACGACACGGTCGGCCACAGCTTCAACTTGGGCAGCACCAAGGACCTGCGCAAGGTGCTCTTTGAGGAGCTGGAACTCCCGATCATTAAGAAGACGCCCAAGGGCTCTCCGAGCACCGACCACAGCGTCTTGGAACAGCTGGCCGACGAGCACGAGCTGCCCCGCAAGATCGTGGAGCACCGCAGCTTGGTCAAGCTCCAGAACACCTACCTGGACGCTCTGCCCCTGACCGTGAACGCCCACAGCGGGCGCATCCACACCACCCTGCACCAGGCCGTGGCCGAGACCGGACGCCTGAGCTCGGCGAACCCCAACCTGCAGAACATTCCCATCCGCTCGGAGGAGGGACGGCGCATCCGTGCCTGCTTCATCCCGGCCGATGGCCACAGCTTCCTGAGCTGTGACTACTCGCAGGTGGAGTTGAGGCTCCTGGCCCACTTTGCAGGGCCTGGCGCGCTCCAGGACGCCTTCACCAAGGGACAGGACATCCACGCCCGTACCGCCAGCGAGGTCTTTGGACTCAAGCTGGAGGACGTCAGCAAGGACCAGCGCTCCGCTGCCAAGGCCATCAACTTTGGCCTGATCTACGGCATGGCGCCGCCGCGCTTGGCGCGGGATCTGAAGATCACGCGCGAGGAGGCCGAGGCCTACATTGCCACCTACTTTGAGCGCATGCCTGAGGTGTTGGCCTTCAAGGATGGCGCCATCGAGAGCGCCAAGGAGCTTGGCTACGCCAAGACCCTCTGGGGGCGGCGCCGCATCTTGAGCGAGCTGACCTCGCGCAACTGGATGGCCCGCTCCACCTCCGAGCGCTTGGCCGTCAACACCCCCATTCAGGGCTCTGCGGCGGACTTGATCAAGCTGGCGATGATCGCTGTGCACAAGCACCTCAAGGCCGTGGCCCCGGATGTGCGCATGCTGCTTCAGATCCACGATGAGCTGCTCTTCGAGGTCCCTGTGGGTCGGGAAGAAGAGATCGCCGGCATCGTCGCCCAGGTCATGGAAGGCGTCGCTCCCCTGAGCGTGCCACTGCGGGTGGACTCGGGGTGGGGCAAGGACTGGAACGCGGCGCACTAAGCGCTTTCTTTTGGGGGGGCGTGCCCCCCAGACCCTGTCTCTTATACACATCTCCGAGCCCACGAGACAGGCAGAAATCTC
>OJIO01000028.1_pt1 | contig 117247 bp, 103 predicted proteins | sample 1595621 | NCBI WGS metagenome assembly OJIO01 (sample SAMN05416776, study PRJEB24817) | seawater metagenome | isolation source: Sea water | place: Canada:Atlantic | collected 2013-07 | reverse complement strand
ACTGCTTCGATACCTTGTTGTGCCCGGAGACGATGCAGATCTGAAAAACGGACTTTGCAAGATCGATGGCGATGGTACTAATATTGTTCATGTGGACGCTCCTCATATTGACGTTTTGCTCGTAACAAAATATTAGCGCTTTTGACGCTGGATCATATGGGGAGCGTCCATCTCATCATCTATTTATTAACACAGATGTTGAGAGCTCCCGATGGAAACTGATTCTTTTGCTGGCCGGATGGCCACCGCAGCCAATGACCATGACGATGTGACACCGCCTCCACGACCGAGTGAGGGTGGTGCGAGAGACGTACGAGTACTGTTTTCTGGCCGCAATCTGGAATACCAGAAACTCTGGCTGGTCAATATGTTGTTGACCCTGCTGACGCTGGGCATTTACAGCGCCTGGGCCAAGGTACGTAATCACCGTTACCTGTATGGCCATACCTCGCTGGATGGCCATCGTTTCAGTTATCTGGCCAAACCGCTGCAAATCTTGCGAGGGCGCCTGATTGCCCTGCTGGTGTTGGTGCTGCTGTCAGGTGTTGCCTATGTCAGCCCGATAGCGGCGAGCTTGATGTATTTTCTGCTGATGTTTGCGGTGCCATGGCTGATTTGTCAGGGCATTCGCTTCACTTTGCGGATGACTTCCTACCGCCAGGTTCGTTTTGATTTTACCGGTGACTATGGCGGTATCATGGCGCATTTTATTTTTTTGCCGCTGATCGCCATGTTCACCTTCTACTTCGCACTGCCCTGGGTACTGAAGAAGATTGATCAGTACACCCATAACAACATCACCTATGGCGGCAAGGCCTTCAACGTGAGTAACCGGACGAGTGCGTATTATCACGCGGCACTGGTGTGTGTCGGCCTTGGCATACTCAGTATGGTGCTGCTGTTGCCGTTGTTCAGCCTGCTATCCGGTACTGGGGAGGGCGAGGGCGACGCTCCCCCGCGCTTCTGGTTGCCGGTGCTGCTGTTTGTGGCGATGTTTGTGATCAGTCAACTAGTTGCCGCCATATGGAGTGCCATGATCCGCAATCACCTGCTGGCCAATCTGTCGCTGGATGGCATCGCCACTTTTCGATCGGATGTCACGCCTATCGGTTACGCCGGGCTGGCAATATCTAATGCCCTGCTGTTAATCGTAACCTTGGGGTTGGCGTATCCGGTTACTCAGGTACGTATGCTGCGTTATTTGGCGGAACATACCGAGGTAACGATTCAGCCCGCGATGGATTCCATGATCAATACCGTGACGTCGCAGGATGGCGCTTTTGGTGAGGAAGCCGCAGGTTTGTTTGATGTTGATGTCTCGGTGCTGGGATGACAGCGGCTGTTGCCGGACAGTATCAGTTTGCCGATCGTGCTCTGGCCGTTGCGGCTGAGGCATTGCTGGATGACACCGGCGCGATTCATGTGAATCGCACGGACGTACAACAAGGGCTGAAATACGCAGCAGCGGGCCAGTTTGTAGTAGAAAGTGCGGTGCCTGGCTTACCCCAAGAAGTCGTGTTTGAAGATAACGCCCGCTTTATTCCCGCCGATGTACATTGGCGCTGGTTAGTGGCTGGCCGTCGGCAATGTATACCTGAATGGCTGGAAAGCCGTTGGCTGGTGGTGCTGGTTGCGGCTTTGGCGGTGCCGCTGTGTTTATGGTGGGTCACGTTTCGTGGCATTCCAGCACTGGCGCAAACCACGGTAGAATGGTTGCCAGTACAGGTATCGCAGCAGGTTGGCCAACACACCCTGCAGGTTCTCGACTCGCTGCATTTTGAGCTGTCATCACTGCCCTTGCCACAACAGCAGCAGTTGCGTGTGCACTGGCAGCAGGTGCTGGAACGGTTACAGCTTGAACCGGCGCAGTATCCCCTGATTTTCCGTACCGGGGATATGGGCGCGAATGCCTTTGCGCTGCCCGATGGCACCGTATTGGTAACAGACCAGATGGTGGATCTTACCGCGTCCGATGTGGATGCCCTGATCGCCGTTATGCTGCACGAAATTGGCCATGTGGAGTATCAGCATGGGATGCAGCTGATGGCGCGATCGGCCGCCACCTCAGTGTTGTTTGGCTTACTGTTTGGCGATATAGAGGGTAGCTCCGAGCTGCTGCTGGGGGCCGGAACCGGTTTGCTGGAAAATGCCTTCTCCAGGGAGATGGAGCGGCAAGCGGATGATTTTGCCATTGCCAGGCTGCAGCAACTTGGCCGGTCGCCGCTGGATTTTGCCCGTGCCATGCGGTTATTGATGGCGTCACATGCGGATGATCCGCTATCAACAGATCAACCGGGCTGGCAGCAGTATCTGAGTTCGCATCCTGCTACGCTTGAACGTATCGAGGCGGCTGAGCAAGCCGGAGCAGCGGCAGCTGATGCGGCGGCGAGTTGCATCAATTGTGATTAAGCCGGTTGGTTTGTATGGCGTTTGGGTGCACACTAATAATATGCCTGCATGGGCATGTTTGTTCCGGTTCGTTGGTCAAGAGGAAACCTGATGATACTCAAAAAAGAAGATTTGTTGGCCGAAGCACGGGTATCGGTTAACCCGGTTAACGTCGAAGAGGCAGAGTCCTTGTTGACCGCCGGTGCCGTGGTACTGGACGTGCGGGAGCCGGCCGAGTTCGAGATGGGACATTTGCCAGGGGCCGTGAATGTGCCTCGTGGAGTGCTGGAATTTCGGGTCGGTGATCATCCGGCGCTGATGGATACAGCAGCCACGATTGTATTGTATTGCAAGAATGGTGGCCGCAGCACACTGGCAGCTCATACCCTCAAGCGTATGGGGTTTGACCAGGTAAAAATGCTGGTGGGTGGTTTTGACGGCTGGAGCGGTGACGTCCACAAGGTGGAAGTTAATCCTAGCGTATACCAGTAAATATACGGCCATAAGCCATTACAAACGGTAATTTGCCGTTCGCCATTCGCGGCAGATGGACACCAAGACAGGAGCGGATCGTGTTGATACATGTATCCGCTTTTTCAGAATATTAATATTCCTTTGTGCGTATTTAGTTATTTATGGAGAGCATAACGATGAAAAAATTATTGACGCTGGTCTGTGTACTGGGTGGCTCATTCGGGTCGCTGACCAGTGCAACCGTCAAGGCTGAACAGCTTGATGACGCCAGCCTGCGTATTGAAGCCCGGCAGCAGGCCATGACGTTTGGCAAACAGCTGAAACAAACGGTACAGCAGGGGATGAAGGCGGGCGGCCCAACCGCAGCCATTCATCTGTGTAATACCCAGGCACCGGCAATTGCCGCTGCCAACAGCCAGGGCGACTGGACGGTGGGGCGTACCTCGTTGCAGTTGCGCAATCCGGCCAATGCCCCGGACGCCTGGGAACTGGCGACCTTAAAATCTTTCGACCAGCGTCTGGCGGCAGGCGAACCTCCGGCTGCGCTGGAAGCCAGCATGCTGGAGAACGGTGAATATCGTTATATGAAAGCGATTCCGACCGGAGCCTTGTGTCTGAACTGCCATGGTTCAGCGTTGGCTGAGCCGGTTAAAACTCGTCTCAGTGAGCTGTACCCGGCTGACCAGGCGGTGGGTTATCAGGTGGGTCAATTACGGGGTGCCTTTACCCTGCGCAAAACACTGGCTGACTAACCCCGTCAATGGTATTGATTGGTGATCCCCTATCCCTGGAAGCACAATAAATGACAGCGAAGGTTTCAGAACACGGCATGGATTTACACTGGCAGCGTGAGGGTGAGTTCTCTCACCTGGGTTTTGAGCGCCGCCATCAACTCGACTTTGGCCATCAGGCACACATAGCAGCCGGAGGCGCTGGTAATGACTACGGCTGTGATCCTGAGCAGATGCTGGCAGCATCGATGGCCAGTTGCCATATGATGACCTTTTTGGCGCTGGCAGCCAAAAAGCGGCTGACCGTGGTGTCGTACGATGACCGTGCAGTAGCAGAGCTGGCACAGCGAGACGATGGCCGTTTCCATGTCGCCTGCATCCGTTTGTCACCACGGGTGGTGTTTGAGGGTGACAAGGTGCCCGATGCTGAAGCCATTATGGCCATGCATCACAAAGCTCATGAGCACTGTTTTATTGCCAACTCGGTACTGTGTGAGGTAGAGGTTAGCCCGCGTTAGCAGACGGTTGTATCATATAACGTAGGGCCCGGCTCCATCCGTGGCCATTGCCGGTTCCATCGTGGCCAATCGTGGCCGTTGTGCAATATGCGCGGCCGTTTCGGACAGCCACGGAGGGCGTCCCTACGCTGACGGCGAGCATGTCTTCACTGATGATGCAGCAGGATGAAGCGGGCCAATCCCGGCTAATACGGGAGCAATCTCGCCAGCTCAAGGTGTTGGAGCAACGCCTTGAGCGTATCGAAAAGAAGCTGGATATGTTGTGAGAGCCACTTCCATGCGTGTTGTTTTCTCAGGCCTGCTGTTCGTGCCGACTGGCACATTGCAGGCAGCGAATTGCATAAGGCACTGCTTCCAACCGTGCGCTTTCGATGGTTTCTCCACATTCAATACAGCTGCCGTAAGTGCCCTGTTCAATTCGCTCCAGCGCCTGCTGGATCGCTACTGCTTCAATACAGGCTTCGCCGCTGATAGCGCCCAGTACCTCGTCGTTTTCACGCTCGGTTGCCTGTTCGGCAAAATCTGCCGACAGTGGGTTGTCACGGTGACTGGCGAGTCGTTCGGCATCGACAGAGCGGGTTTGAAGCTCATCCAGCTGTTGTCTCAAGCGGCTCCGTAGTGCATCAATGTTCATCGGATTCTCCTTAATAAACGTCGAATATATTGGCGTGTCTGGCTGTCAAATTACGTTGGCTGTTGCCCGACCGCCTTGATATGGGTCAGCGGCGTGCAAGACAGCTTTGGCTAGACTGAAGAGAGTGGCTTTTGCCTTGTTTTTGTTCGTTTCTGCTCCTGGAGGTCGTTATGGCCAATGCCTCAGAACAGCGTTTTATCGACCCCTACCAGCAGTTGGCGCAGCCGCTGTCATTCGGTGATCGGTTGCAGCATCTCTATCGGGTGTTGCGTGAACAGTATTCCGGTATTGATCGTTTGTCTCTGGCGTTGTATCAGCCAGACAGTGATCAGCTATCGACCTTTACCTGCGCCGGAGATGACGCATCGCCACTAACGGGGTACAGCGTGTTATTAGACGCGGTGCCATCGTTAAAAGTTCTGGCCGATAACCCGCTGGTGCGGGTGGTCGGTGATATGCGCGAGTTTCGCTCTGATGAGCTGTCAACGCATACGGCGGCGCTGTTGGGGCAGGGTTATCGCTCAAGCCTGACGATGCCATTGACGGTGGAAGGCCATTTCCTCGGGATGCTGTTTCTGAATGCTCGTACCATTGACTATTTCTCGGCGCCCATGGCGGCGTATTGCACCCTGTGGGGCCATTTGGTGGGGCAGACGCTGGCGCAGGAACAGGAGACGTTACGCCGTCTGCATGCGCTGGCACGTTGGGCACTGGATGTCAGTGGCGTGCGCTGTATTGAATCGGACGACCATATGCAGCGTATGGCCGCGTACACCCGGCTGATTGCCCGGCAATTACAATCGTCACAGCCGTTGTCAGACAGCTGGATAGAATATCTGACGCTGTTTGCGCCGTTACATGATATTGGCAAAATATCGGTGCCGGATCGGATTCTGCACAAGCCGGGCAGTCTGACCGCAGAGGAATTTGATGAAATGAAGCGTCATGTTTCTGGGGGCAAGACACTGCTTGAAAAGGCGATTCGGCGTTTTGATCTGGCCCGGATCGAGCACATCGATATGCTGATGAATATTATCCAGTACCACCACGAGAAGCTGGATGGTTCCGGTTATCTGGGGCTGAATGGTACCCATGAAATTCCGCTGGAAGCTCGTATTGTTGCCGTGGCGGATATTCTGGATGCGTTGCTGAATGCCCGTTGTTACAAGCAGGCATGGGAAGAAGATGCGGTGTGGCAGGAACTGGAGCGGCTTTCCGGTCGCCAGCTGGATCCCGACTGCGTAGCGGCGGTGCTGGATAACAAAGCCGCGATTCAGGATATTCAGCAACGCTGGCCTGCCCGTTAGGTTGGCACCGGATTGGGTTTGGTGCCGGAGCAAGTGTTTAAAACGATCGTTAGTTGTTCTGTTGCAGTAACGTAATGGCCAGTTTTACAAAGTCTTGTGATGTCAGCATGCCGACCAGTACCTTGTGTTCATCGGTGACCAGCACACACCCTTGGCGGCGATTGGCGCGCAGGCTTTCACCCGCTTGCTGCAATGAGGTATCGGGCGTCACAGTGACAACCTCATGCTGCATGCACTGGCTGATGCCGGTTTTGCTCAGGTATTCCTGCAAGTGGTGGGCACCAAATTTATCGGTGATGCGGAATGCTTCCGTCAGAAATTCCCGTTGGCTCATCAGGCCACAGAGTTTGCCCTCTTCATCCACCACAGGAATATGGCGAATATGGTGTCCTGCCATTGTCTTTTCTGCATCGCGCAGGGTATCCGTTGGCAAATGGGTATGAAGGTGAGTGGTCATCAGTTGTTTGACGAGTTGCATGGTGGTTCCTGCCTTGGCTGTTCTGATTACAGTAAAGCAGGAAAATACCGATCCGGCGGATAAATACGAAAACCCATCACGGTCTATTGAATCGCTGTTGCAGCCCTTGGTCAGCCTCCTTGAAAGCGGTTGGGTTCAGTCAGCCGCGTTGGCCGAATTATGTGCAGTGATTTAGGACTGCCCTGTTGGTCGATAAGTGATACCCCTGGCCACCACGCCGGAGCGTGGAGGCCAGGGGTATGCAGAGCAGCCTGGTGATACTGCCAACAACCTGTCAACAACCGCGCTTCAGTTACCCCAGATTTCAGCCACCAGTTCCGGGTGGTCGATAAAGGGATTACGGTTGCCCTGGTGGCTGTAGGCGGCGTCGTTACGATCAAGTTCTTTCTGGCTGACGGGGTCGGCGTTGTGCCAGCTTTTCATCAGGTTCAGGTACCAGATTTCAAAGACCTGATCGCTGCTGCCATTGAGTACGGCATCGCCATAGCTGGACTGGGTCTCCCAGCCGGAAATCACGTCTTCGTAGCGGGTGGCCATGTAGAAATAGGTGCGGGCCAAATCGCCTTTGAACTCGTCGATGGGTTCGAATACGGTGCCGGAGTAGCCCAATCCGGATTCGGCACTGCCCAGTTTGGAGCCATTGCTGGAGGTGTAGCTGGCGGTAGCCACTTCGCCGTAAGGGTAGCTGCTGCGCTTGCCGTTGACATAGCCATCGGAGGCGTAAATATGGTGTACGTCGGAGTTCATCGGTTCTATTGCACCACCAAACCAACTGCGTGGGAAAGTATGTTCTCGGTTATAGCAGGAGCCTTCGCCGCTGTAGCTGCCGCACTGGTCACTGCTGCTGGTGTAGGTGTATGGGTCTGAACCGTTCGGATTTTCGGAGTAAATATCCAGCAGGCTGCCGTCGGCTTCGTAATAATTATCGCGTTCGTAGTTGCTGTAGAAGGTCCATAAGGCACTGTAGCCCTGGGCGCTGTGGCCAGCGCTGATGATGTTGTGCAGCTCAGTTTTGAGGACATAGCCACTCAGGCCATTGGCACTGGCGTAGTAGCCAATGAGGTCGGTGCTGCCGGTTCCTGTACCGGTATCTGTCCCAGCTCCGGTGTCTGTAGCGGAACCCAGGATGAAACTGGTGCTTTCGCTGCTGGCAAATTCGCTGCCGCTGGCGACGCTGGTGCCGTCGAGAACGAGGTCGTAGGAACCGTTACCAAATGAGCAGCACATACCGTCGCCATAGCTGTCGTTAATGGTGAAGGTGTAGTCGTCGTCTTCCAGGCAAATATCTTCGCTGTAGCTGGTGTTGCTGCTGTAGCCGTTACCATTGGCGATGTCGGTGCCGCTGCTGTTGCTGATGGCCCAGCTGGTTTCGGCGCCGTAGTTGTCGGTAGTCAGGCTCAGAGTGCCTGCTGTGCAACTGGCACCACTATCCGTTGCTCCTGTACCACCGGATGAACCTCCGCCAGTTTCTGTGCCGCCGGATGATCCGTCGCTGCTATCGGCGACAGTAACGCTGTTGCTCTGGCTGCTGGTGAACTGGTCGCCACTGACCACTTCGGTACCAGCCACCACCACTGCAAAAGAGCCGTTGCCGTACGAGCAGCAAATACCATCGCCGTAGCTGTCGAGAATGGTAAAGGTGTAGTTACCGGTATCCAGGCAGAATGTTTCGGTGTTGCTGCTGTTGTTGTCGTAATTGCCGCCGCTGGCGACTTCGGTGCCGCTGGCATTGAGGATGTACCAGCTGGTTTCGGAGCCGTAATTATCGGTCGTGATATTGACGTCGGTCGTGACGCAGCTGCCACTGCTTCCTGTGTTGCCGCTGTCTGCACCAGTGTCTGTCGCGCTGTCGGTGGTTGGTTCAAAGTCGTCGACATACACCAGTTCCGAGCCATCAAAGCCGCTTTGGTCGTAAAAACGCAGGCCCACTTCGATGGAACCTGTGCTGGTGGCGGTATAGCTGTAGCTGAGTTGCTGCCATTGATCGGTCAGGCTGTTATCGGAATAGCCCTGATAATCGGCGACATACAGGCGTGCCTGGACGTGGCCTTCGGTGTGATAAATCCAGGCACTGAAGTCGTAGTGGGTACCGCTGGTGACACTGACGGTCTGGCGCAAGTCGGTAGAACTTTGGGTGCCGGTATTGACCGTAATGGCGGCCGACTGGTTGCCGCTGTACACCACACTGCTGGACGCGGCAAGACTGATGCCGCTGTCGATGGTGGTCCAGTCGTCGGGAGTTGAGTTAGTCCATTGTTCAAAATCGCCATTGGCGACGGTCGCATGGCCGGTACTGGCAACGGCGAGTGCCGATGACAGTAACAGCGCGGCGGAAATCTGTTTCAACATGATCATCATCCTGGGTGGTTCTGACGTAGTTTGGGTCTGGTCAAGCAGAACGGCGCAGGCTAGTTGAGAGAGATGACAACAAGACTGAAAAAAGATGACAGTGACTTCCCGCTGCGGTTTTTGTGAACCGATAGCGTTTGTTGATCTGACGGGTTATGTAACAGCTGTTCTATTGGTTCCCGTAACGCCGCTGTTAATACTGTGACACAGTGTCGCACGGTCTGGATTTGAACGGATGTCCCCCGCATTATCGCCGCTGGCTGGCACTCACAGCCAACGGCGAATTCTTAATGTCATCCAGTAAGGACACATCCATGACCGTTCTTTTTACTCTCCCCAGCGCGACTTTTTTAACCGCTTTCAGTGTGATGACCGCCAGTGTTTTGCTGGTCGGTTGTGGCAGTGGCAGCGACAAAGATTCAGCCACGGCAGATTCATCTGCCAGCTACAGCCTGCCGTTTTCTGCATCCGTTGGTGCCGAACCCCTGGCCTGTGGTGAGCGAACCACTTTGGCGGGTAACGCCAATGAAGGGAATGGCAGTCTGCCGCAGATCAGCGATTTCCGTTTGTATATCTCCGACGTACAGCTGGCAACCGCCAACGGAGACTTCGTCAGTCTGACACTGGATCAGACCGACTGGCAGTACAACAATATGGCACTGCTGGATTTTGAAGATGGCACCAGCACTTGCACTGCATCCACCACGGCAACCAACAGGGTGATTAGCGGAACGGCCCCAGCCGCAGACTACAGCCGGGTGCGTTTTACTCTGGGTGTGCCGGAAGAACTCAATCATCTGGATCGTGCCACGGCGCTATCACCGCTGAATATTGATGGCCTGACCTGGAGCTGGGCAGGGGGTTACAAGCACGCCCGGATGGATATTGTTGGCTGGAATATCCACCTTGGCACGACCGGTTGTACGCTGGATGAAAATAACACCAATCTGGATTGCTCTAACGCACGTCCGAACCGTCCGACCTACACCTTTGCCAGCCTGACGCCGGGCAGCAGTACCATCAATTTTGACTATGCGGCACTGGTTGCCGGGTCTGATCTGAGCAGTAATACCGAGGGCACGGCGATCGGCTGCATGTCGTCCGCCGATGATCCCGAATGTGAGGCCCTGTTTACCCGTATGGGGCTGGATGTGACCACTGGTCAATGCCTGGCTGATGGCTGTGACTCCCAGTCCTGGGTGACGGTCGAATAAATGCAGCTGATCAGTTTATCTGTCCGGTGGCTGGCAGTCGGGTGTCTGTTGTTACTGGCGGGGTGCCAGTCGTCCGACTTTGATCTGCAGCTGCAGCAGCAGGCAGAAGGCGTTACCTTGTTGCAACTCAGCAGTGAGGGCGGTTTTGTGCTGCCTGCTATCCCGGACGAGAATCCGCTGACAGATGCCAAAATTACCCTGGGCCGTTTTCTGTTTTACGACCCCCGGCTGTCGGCCAATCAGACCCAGAGTTGCGAGAGCTGCCATTTTCAGGCGTTGGCTTTTACCGATGGTAAAGCGGTGCCGACCGGCTCGACCGGTGAGGCTCTGGTGCGTAATTCGCAAACGCTGACCAACGTGGCCTATAACGCGACTTATACTTGGTGGAATCCGATTTTCACCCGCATTGAATTACAGTTGGCGATGCCTCTGACCGGGGATACCCCAGCAGAGCTGGGAATTAATGACGCCAATCTGGCCGCGATTCTTCAACGCTTTCGCAGTGATACGGTTTACCAGGCCTTGTTTGCTAACGCCTTTCCGACAGCGACGGACCCTTTTACCCTGACCAATATCACCCGTGCGCTGGCGTCCTTTACCCGCACGATGATTTCCGATCGCTCACCCTATGACCGTAATGAACTGTCGGACTCTGCCCGTCGGGGCGAGGCGTTATTTTTCTCCGAGGCGCTGGAGTGCTTCCACTGTCACAACGGTTTTAATTTTTCCAGCTCCACTATCACCACGAACACCCGCTTTCCGGAACGGCCCTTTTTTAATACCGGTTTGTACAACATCGATAATCAGGGCAGTTATCCGAGCGACAATACCGGCAAGTATCAGGTTACGGGTGACTGGAATGATATGGGGGCTTTTCGTCCGCCGACCCTGCGTAATATCGAATTGACCGCACCCTATATGCACGACGGTTCCATTGCCACGCTGGCAGCCGTGGTGGACTTTTACGCAGCTGGAGGGCGAAACCTGACCGCTGGTGCTTATCGCGGTGATGGTCGTAATAATCCGTACAAGAGCAGTTTTGTGAATGGTTTTGACCTGACGGCCGCAGACAAGACGGATCTGATCAATTTTCTTCACAGCCTGACCGACCAGGAATTTATTAGCGATGACCGTTTTGCCAATCCGTTTGAATAATCTCCGTTGTTTTGCGGCGGCCTCCAGTCTGATGGTTTTACCGGTACTGGCTGACAGTGGTCATCAGCATGAAACCGCCGCTGCGGGTGAGACTGGGCAAGACCGGACGCCGTGGCAACTGGATGTAGTGATGGGCTATCAGAAGACCGCGACACCACTGATTGCCGGTTTTCTGCCTTACGACGGTCATTACCGCAGCGCCGGATTTGGCTTGCAACACCTGGATATCGGACGGTCGTTTCGGTTGCCAGATCAGGGCGTGTATGGGCAGGTGGTGGTGTCGCGTCACCGCAGCAGTACCGACATCCACGAAGCCTGGATCGGACACCGTAGCGGTGCTTGGCAGCTACAGGCTGGGCAGCAGCTGGTTGATCTTGGTTGGCTGAATCGATTGCATAGCCACGACCGCTTGTTTGTTGATCTGCCGCTGATGTATCAGGCGATGTGGGGTGGTGAGTGGTCAGAAGCCGAAGTACGGCTGGGCTATCAGAGGCAGGATTTGGATTCAAATTCGGGTCTGTGGCAGTGGCATTCAGCGCTGAGTTTGCTGGGCACCAGCCAAATGAACACCGCCAGGGACGGCGTGGCTGCCATGGTCACTACTGCCGTCAGTGCTCGCTACGGGCAGTGGCAGCATGCCATCAAACTGGATGTGTATGGAGCCGAGGTGGGGCAACGGGGCATGCAGTTGTTCTCCACCAGTACGGCCACTCATAGTCATGGCTCGACGGCGACCGAGTATTTTGACGGTGGTATTGGTCATATCGCCATGGGCTTGTCCAGTGAGTGGGACAACACATGGGGCCGCTGGCGGCTACAGGGCGAGTATCAACAACGTCAGGAAAAAGGGGATCTCAGCAGTGCTGCCGGGCAAACCACCGATGCCAGCGCAGTACTGGATCTGCGCAGCTGGGGCAGTTATCTCGACCTGTCGTGGCAGCAATCAAGGCTGGCAGCCGGTGTACGCTGGCAGACGCTGGGCAGTGATGTGGGCTTGAGCCGGGTATCTGGAGATGATCTGGCCGATTCGATTCTTAACCACCAGAGCCGCAGCCCCAGCTATCTGAATATGCTGATCGCCTGGCGTTTGCCATGGCAGGGCAGCAAGCTGCGGCTGCAATATAATGTGCCCCTGACCGATGCCCTGGCGCTGCCCAGAATACAGCTGCAGTGGCTGTACAGCGTGGCGTTTTAATCAGCTCTCGCTGGCAATAGCCGCCAGTTTTCCGCGCGTTAGCGCCAACAAGTCGGCGGCTGCCAGTTCGATCTCCAGCCCGCGACGGCCACCGCTGACATTGATGGTGGTCTGCTGTTCGGCGCTGCTGTCCAGTACGGTGGGTAATAACTTTTTCTGCCCCAGCGGACTGATGCCTCCCACCACATAACCGGTGGTTTTTTCCGCAACAGCAGGATCGGCCATATCGGCTTTTTTGGCACCCAATGCTTTGGCGATGGCTTTCAGGCTGAGTTTTTTGTCCACCGGGATAATCGCCACAGCCAGGGTGCTTTGATGGCCACTGAGGCTGACCAATAAGGTTTTGAACACCTGTGAGGGAGGCAGGCCGAGTGCTTCCGCAGCCTCACCACCCCAAGAGTCGGCCTTGGGATCGTGTGGGTATTCATGCAGGGTGAACGTGATCCCGGCTTTTTTGGCCAGGTTAATGGCAGGGGTCATAACGCATCCACAGGCAGGGTGTCCGGCTTGGACGGCAGCTCGATAGGCCCCAGATAATCAAACCGGGCAACCGCTTTGCCTTCCACATCGATTGTTTCAATAAACATCCGGTATGGCCGTACCCAATGGCTGAAGTCGCCATACAGGGTGCGGTAGTGCACCAGCCATTCTTCGGTTTCGCTATGGCGTACCAGACCGAAGACTTCGTAGTCCTGGCCCTTGTAATGGCGGTAACGCCCAGGACGCAGGCCCGCCGGGCAGGGATTAACGGTGTTGGCTGTGACAGTGTTGGCTGTGGGGTGCTGCAGACTCATGGTATGACTCGTCCTTATTCCAGTTCAAAACGCACATCGACACTGGCGCTGATGGTTTGTTGCTGTACCAGCATAGGGGCGCTTTTGCTGCGGGTATCGGCGGCCATTTCCCGCATGGCGTACATCGGCTGGGGTGAGCTGGAACCGCTTTCGCTAATCGCCAAGACGTTCCCCAGCCGGCTACCGAGGGTGCTGGCCATCAGTTTGGCCTTGTCTCTGGCTTTCAGCAAGGCGGCCTTCAGTGCCTGGTTTTCCAGCCCATCGCGATCGTCGAAACGAAATTGACTCTGGCTGATTTGCACCAATGGGTTTTGCATCAGTTGATGCACCAGTTCGCCGTAGTTATCCAACTGGCGCAGGGTAATCGCGATCTGGCGGGTGACCTGTTCACCGACATAGGTGCGGCCTTTTTCATGCCATTGGTATTGGGGGTAGTTGGAGATTTGCTCAGCTCGCACCGAATCTTCGGCAATGTTCAGCTTGCGGGTGACTTCCATCAGCTGATGAAAGCTGTCGTCGACCTGACGTTTGGCGTCTGCCAGGGTCGGGCGGGTATCGCTGATATTCAGGTTGAGCAACAGGTAATCCGGGGTTGCCTGAACATCGGCGCTGGCAGAGACCTGGACGTAGGCCTCTTCGGCGGCCTGGCTCGGCAGTGCCAGCAAGGTGATCAGCGGCAAACACAACAGCAGGGCAGTATGGGTGAGGCGTGTCATGGGCATTCCTTTGGCAGGGCGTTGAGTGGTGGTTCTGACCTCATTCCGGTTCAGAAGTGCTGGTAGCCGGATGTTTTCAGCTGCAACGGCAGGCCATCAAGCGAAACGGTCACTGCGGGTGGCTGACCGGGGGCTGCTGGCAGGCACTGGCCAATACGACTCAGGGGAAGAGCCAGTCGTTGCGCCAGTGCCTGAATGTTGGCCTGCTGTGCAGGGGAGGCGGTAAATAATAATTCATAATCGTCGCCACCCGTCAGGCAGTTGGGCCAGTCGGGATGACCGCAGCCGACGGCTGTCGGAATCTGCTCTCCGGTCAGGGCCAGGCTAACCGCCGAGGCGGTGGCAATATGGTGGGCGTCTTGCAACAGGCCGTCGGAAATATCCAGCGCGGCTGTGGCGACCCCTAGCAGTGACTGGCCGAGTGACAGCCGGGGTGTGGGGTAATAATAAGCGGCAGCGAGCCCATCGGTGGTCTCAGGGTTGGCCAGCACGGTGGGCAAGGACAGGGCTGCGGCACCAATATATCCACTGACCCAAACATCATCTCCGACCCTGGCACCGCTGCGCGTCAAACCGGTTGGTGTCGGGGCAGTGGCTACCCAGCCCTGTACCAGGATGCTGATTACCAGGGCTGGCCCACGAGTGGTGTCGCCCCCCAACAGGCTGATACCGAATTCGGTAGCGGCGTCGCGCAAGCCATGAGCAAAATCATCAAGCCAGTCCGTTTGGTTGTCTGGCAGAGTGAGGCCGAGTAAAAAACCCTGTGGCGTCGCACCCATGGCCGCCAGATCACTGACGGCACAGCGCAGAGTGCGCTGGGCGATCAGTTGGGCAGGAGCGTTGGCAGGGAAATGAACGTCGGCAACCTGGGTGTCGAGGCTTTGTACCAGGTGCTGACCCGCAGGCGGGCAAATAACGCTGGCATCGTCACCAACGCCCAGCAGGGTCGCAGCGTTTTGCGGGTAGCCGCTGCTGAAGCAGCGCTGTATCAGCGCAAATTCAGAACCACCCGGCTGCTCGCTCACTGTTCTTTGTTGTCCTGCCGCTGTGGTGCACGGGCACCACGAATCTCGACCGCCCGTTCACGCTGGGCCAGTTTGTCGAGGACGCCATTGATGTACTTGTGGCCGTCGGTGGCACCAAAGATTTTGGCCAATTCCACCGATTCGTTAATTACGACCTTGTAGGGTACATCTGGCCGACGGCACATTTCAAAGGCACCAAGACGCAGAATGGACAGCTCAACCGGTGTCATTTCATCAAGGCGACGATCCATCAGCGGGGCTATTTTTTCATCCAGGGCAGAACGCTCACGCGGTACGCCGTGGAGAATATCGTGGAAATATTCCAGGTCGACCTTGCTCATGTCGTTATCGGCACGAAATTCCGATTCAATCTGAGTCAGGTTGGCACCGGCGATATGCCACTGGTACAGCGCCTGCAAGGCAAAACCACGCGCTTTGCGGCGCGCAGCAGGACTGGGTTTATGGTTGCCAGAAGCACGTGACATGCGGATCAGGCCTCCAGGGCGGACAGCAGGGAAACCATTTCAAAGGCAGACATTGCAGCTTCTTCCCCTTTGTTGCCGGCCTTGGTGCCAGAGCGTTCAATCGCCTGTTCAATGCTGTCGACGGTCAGTACACCGAAGGAAACCGGTACGCTGTATTCCAGCGAGACGTTGGCCAGGCCTTTGGTGCATTCACCAGCGACGTATTCGAAGTGTGGTGTCCCACCACGAATCACTGCGCCGAGGGCAATGATGGCATCGTATTGTTCAGAGGCGGCGATACGCTGCACTACCAGAGGAATCTCAAACGCACCCGGTGCACGAATAATCGTGATGTTTTCTTCGTCAACACCGTGACGCAGCAGGCTGTCGACCGCGCCTTCAAGCAGGCTTTCCACAACAAAGGCGTTCCAGCGACCAACGACAATGGCGTATTTACCGTCGTTCGGGGTGAGGTTGCCTTCAATGGTTCTGATCTGTTTCATGAGTATTTCCAGTTTGTAAGCAGGGGAATGTCAGGCATCAAATGGCAAGTATTCGGTAATTTCGAGATCGAAACCCGAGATGCCGCTGTATTTCATTTCCGAGCTGAGCAGGCGCATTTTCTGAACGCCCAGCTCGCGCAGGATTTGGGAGCCGGTGCCAATGGTCAGGAAGGCACCGGAGCTGTCCTTGTTGGGACTACGCACCGGGCGGGCGCGGCCAAAGAAGTCACCAAGGCTGTCTTCAATCGATTCGCGCTGACCCGCCGACAACAACACCAGTACGCCTTCGCCTTCATCGGCGATACGTTGCAGCGCATGGGAAGACGACCAGCTGGAGCCGCTGGTTGGGCGCATGCCCAGCACGTCGCGCAGATAGTTATTGGTCTGTACCCGCACCACACAGGGGCTGTCCGGGTGAATGTCACCGAGGGTCAGCGCCAGATGTGTTTCGTTCTGGATGGTGTCGCGGAAGGTGTGTAACACAAAATCGCCATATTCGGTGGAGATGTCGTCCTTGCTGACCAGCTCAACGGTTTTTTCATTGGCGATGCGGTAGTGGATCAGGTCGGCGATTGTACCGATCTTGATGCCATGCTTTTCCGCAAACACTTCCAGTTCCGGGCGACGGGCCATGGTGCCATCAGGGTTTAATACCTCAACGATGGCAGCGGCGGGGTTAAGACCCGCCAGGCGTGCCAGGTCACAACCGGCTTCAGTATGGCCAGCGCGACTCAGTACACCACCCGGACGGGCGCGTAACGGGAATATATGCCCCGGCTGGACGATGTCTTCCGGTTTACCCATCGGGTTCACAGCGGCGAGAATAGTGGCGGCGCGGTCGGCGGCAGAAATACCGGTAGTGACGCCTTCGGCGGCTTCAATGGAAACCGTGAACGGGGTGTAAAACTTGGCGCCGTTGGCGGTTACCATGGCGGGTAAACCGAGGTAATCACAACGTTCTGCTGACAAGGGAAGACAGATAAGACCACGCGCTTCTGTGGCCATAAAGTTGATGATTTCTGGCGTCACTTTCTCTGCAGCAACAATAATATCGCCTTCGTTTTCACGGTCTTCGTCATCCATCAGGATGACCATTTTACCGTCATGGATGTCGGCAATAATTTCTTCGATGGTGTTCAGTGCCATAATGAGCCTGTTCAGAATAACCTGTGAGTGTGTGTCGGTGCCGATCTTGTTGCCGGTCAGTTCCGCCTATTTCCAAAACCCGTGTTGCGCCAGAAAAGCCGCATCCATGGGTGTTTTTTCTGTGGTTGCTGGTGCCTTGACCAACTGTTCCAGATAGCGGGCAATCATATCAACTTCCAGGTGAACCTGCTGACCCGGCTGAATGGAAATCAATGTTGTCTCCGCCGCAGTATGGGGCACAATATTCAGTGTAAAGCCGTCGTCGTTGAGGGCATTGACAGTCAGGCTGACGCCATCGACGGTAATTGAACCCTTGGCGGCGATATAACGCGTCAGTTCTGCCGGAGCATTGACGCCGAGGCGAATGGAACGTGCATCGGCCTGACGACTGCTGATACGGCCAACGCCATCAACGTGGCCACTGACCATATGGCCGCCCAGGCGGGTCGTCGGCAGTAGCGCCTTTTCCAGATTCACCCGTGTGCCTGCTTGCCAGGCACTAATACGCGTGTGGGACAGTGACTCGCGTGAGACATCGGCCACAAAACCGTCGCCGGGCAGTGCCACGACCGTCAGGCAAACGCCGTTGGTGGCAATGCTGTCGCCGAGTTTGACATCAGTCAGATCCAGCGCACCGCTGCGGATCGTCAGACGCAGGTCGCCAGAGACGCTGGTAACGCTGGCGACGGTGCCGATCGCTTCGATAATTCCTGTAAACATGGCTGCTCTCTATCGGTCTCTATTTCTATTGGCATTGGCGACAAGCCGGATGCCGTTGCTCAGCATTCGGCTAACCGGGCTGATCTTGTTCAGGTCGTAAGGTCAGGCGCAGATCGTTGCCAATCATGCGTATATCCTGCCATTGCCAGCGCATCTGTTGTTGCATGCTCTCTAGTGGCAGCACCAGTAACGGGCGGGCACTGCTGCCCAACAAGGTGGGTGCGCAGTACAACACCAGTTCGTTTACCAGACCGGATTCGACAAAGGCCGCCGCCAGGTGAGCGCCACTTTCGACCAGCACTTCGTTGTGGCCTTGTGCGGCCAGAAACTGCAGCAGGGCTGGCAGGTCGACCTTGCCAGAACGGGTCGGCGGGCTTTGCCAGAGCGTCAGTTGGCCCAATTCTGCCGCCCGCTGGACGGTGACGCGAGTCGGGTCGGTAACCGCCAGCAAAATATCCCCAGACTGGTTAAACAGTTTTTCGTTGCCGCTCAGCCGTTGCTGGCCGTCAATCACCACCCGCAAGGGCTGACGCCACAGGTGTTCAGGCTGTTCAATACCGGTTTCGGCTGGCCGGACGGTCATCGACGGATTGTCGATCAGCACCGAGCTGGCACCGGTAATGACGGCACAGCTGCGCGCCCGTAAGCGTTGAACATCACGTCGGGCGTCCGGGCCGGTGATCCATTGGCTTGCGCCGCTGGCCATGGCAGTACGTCCATCCAGGCTTTGGGCCAGTTTGATGCTGACCCAGGGCAGCCCACTGCGCATACGCTGGATAAAACCGGTATTCAGAGCTTCGGCCTGGGCTTGCAAGCAGCTTTCTGTGACCTCGATTCCGGCATCGCGCAGGTGTTGAAAGCCGCGTCCGCCTACTTGGGGGTTGGGGTCGCGGCAAGCGCCAACCACTCGGGCTACACCGGCTGCTGCCAGGGCATTGGCACAGGGGGGGGTGCGGCCAAAATGGCTGCAGGGTTCGAGGGTGACGTAAGCGGTGGCATGTTGGGCCTGATCACCGGCCATGCGCAGGGCGTGCACTTCGGCGTGTGGTCCACCGGCTTGCTGGTGCCAGCCTTCGCCGATCAAGCGGTTGTCCTTGACGATGACACAGCCAACTCGGGGGTTGGGGCTGGTGGAATAAAGGCCGCGTTCAGCCAGTCGCAGCGCTTTGGCCATCCAGTATTCATCGCTGTGTTCAATAGGGGTATTCATGCGTCGACTGCTGTGATGACGGCAGCGGTGACGCTGTCTGTCAGGCGTTCAATTTCGGCGCGGAATTCGTCCAGATCCTTGAAGCTGCGGTATACCGAGGCAAAGCGGACGTAAGCGACTTGATCCAGCTGGCGTAATTCGGCCATGACACATTCGCCGATCTGGCGACTGGAAATTTCCCGGTCGTTTTTGTTACGAATGGTTTGCAGAATGCGGTGGATGGCAGCATCCATGGTGTCGACCGGAATCGGGCGTTTTTCCAGCGCTCGTTCAATACCGCTGCGGAGTTTGCTCTCGCGGAAGGTTTCCCGTTCGCCATTTTGTTTGATCACATGGGGAAAGGTCAGTTCGACGCATTCAAACGTGGTGAAACGCTCGGCACAGCCCAAGCATTCGCGACGACGGCGAACCTGGGCGCCGTCAGCCATCAAGCGTGAGTCGACCACCTTGGTTTCCGGATGTGAACAGAATGGACAATGCATAGGCGGAACTGACTAAAGAGCGTGATACGGCCATAGTGGCCAAAGCGCGCCAGTGTACTCCTGACGGAATGGTCAGGCAATGGCATTCGCTGCAGTGGTGTCGCTGGAATTGACTTCAGGCGCTCTCGCAAGCGCTGGCGGTCAGGCGTTCGATCAGTTCATCCAGCGGCGTCGGGTCGGGTTCAAAGTGATCGATATTGCCCCAGTTGCGGAATGGACTCACGGCAAAGCCCTGGGTGACATCGTTAAAATAAAGACAGTGGCGGCTGAAGGTCGCCAGTACCCAGAAGCCGCAGCCTTCATCGGCCCAAGGGTGCTGTTGCCATATTTCGGCATCCGGCAGGCGCACCAGTTCCCAGAGGGCTTTGACAGGTGCTTCCATGCTGGTTTCTGCGCGTTTGATCAGATCCAGTAGGCGGGACTCGGAAATAGGAGTCCAGCCACAGGCGCATTGTTCGGTTGACGTCGTCATCAGAGGCATCCTGAGTATCAGAAAGAGTACGATCGGAACTTCTTGCACGAGCGCTGCGATTCTAAAACGTCGGGGTCAAGTTGCAATAAAAAACTGCAGTGTCGGGTGAAAATCTGTGTTGAGCAGACTCCTGGACGATGGAGCGTAGCCGCTAGCGGCCGGTCGGGGCGGGCATCGCGCCACAGCAAGTGTGGCGCGATGTGACAGGTCGATCGATGTTAGCGGTAAACCGGGAATTGGTCACACAAGGCAATTACCTTGGCTTTCACTTCGGCTTCAACGTGTGCTGAGGTGCCATTTTCCAGACTATCCAGAACGTCACAGATCCAGCCCGCCAGTTCCGTGGCTTGCGCTTCACCAAAACCACGGGAAGTGATTGCCGGACTACCGATACGCAGACCCGAGGTTACGAACGGAGAACGTGGGTCGTTGGGAACGGAGTTTTTGTTGACAGTGATATTGGCGCGACCGAGTGCGGCGTCGGCGTCTTTGCCGGTGTATTCCTTGCCAATCAGATCCACCAGGAACAGGTGGTCGTCGGTACCGCCAGAAACGATGTTGATGCCACTTTCAATAAAGGTTTTCGCCATGGCCTGGGCGTTTTTTACCACCTGAGCCTGATACGTTTTGTATTCCTCCGACATGGCTTCTTTGAAACACACGGCCTTGGCGGCAATCACGTGCATCAGCGGGCCACCCTGGGATTCCGGGAAGACGGCGAAGTTGAGTTTTTTGTTCAGTTCTTCGTCTTCTTTCGCCAGAATCAGGCCACCACGCGGGCCACGCAGGGTTTTGTGAGTGGTGGTGGTAACGACATCGGCGATACCGACAGGCGTCGGGTAGACACCGGCAGCAACCAGACCGGCAACGTGAGCCATGTCGACGAACAGGTAGGCACCGACGGCATCAGCGATGTCGCGGAAACGCTGCCAATCGACGATACGGGAGTAGGCCGAGAAACCAGCGATGATCATCTTCGGCTGGTGTTCTTTTGCCAGGCGTTCAACTTCTTCGTAGTCGATTTCACCGGTTTCCGGGTTCAGCCCGTACTGGATGGCATTGTAGATGCGACCAGAGAAAGAGACCGACGCGCCGTGCGTCAGGTGACCACCGTGGGCCAGGCTCATGCCCAATACGGTATCGCCAGGCTTGACCAGCGCCATAAAGACGGCGGCGTTGGCCTGGGAGCCAGAGTGAGGCTGAACGTTGGCGTACGGTGCACCAAACAGTTCCTTGGCGCGGTCGATGGCCAGCTGTTCGATCACATCAACGTGTTCACAACCACCGTAGTAACGCTTGCCTGGATAACCTTCGGCGTACTTGTTGGTCAGCTGGGAACCCTGGGCTTCCATGACCCGTGGGCTGGTGTAGTTTTCGGAAGCAATCAGCTCGATATGGTGTTCCTGACGCTGGTCTTCAGCCTGCATGGCTGACCAGAGATCCGGGTCAAAGTCGGCAATGTTCATGTCGCGGCTAAACATCAGGGCGTCCTCGGTGTGTGGGGCGTTGCGCATCGGGTCGTGGCTACGCCGGGCAATTTAAAAGGGCGAGCATTCTACCCTAAATTGTGGCTTGCTGGCACGTGAGTGTTATTCACCGTCAGACTGAGTGTCTTTCAACTGCATTGCACAACAAACTTGTTGGGTTTTAATGCGGTTTTCGAGCTCTTCGGCGGTGGCCGGGTATGACAACAGGTAACCCTGGATCTTTTCACAGCGGGCCTTGACCAGGAATTCGAGCTGGTCGCAGTTTTCGACGCCTTCCGCAATCACACCGAGGCCGAGGTTGTGGGCCATGGCGATAATCGTGCGGGTGATCTGGGCGTCATCACGGTTGGCTGGCAGGTTCTGGATAAAACTGCGGTCGATCTTGAGCATATCGACCGGGAATTGTTTCAGGTAGTTGAGTGACGAATAGCCGGTACCAAAATCATCAATCGAGATGCGTACACCCAGTGCCCGTAATTCGTGTAATACCGACAAGGTGAAGTCGATGTCGTCAATCAACACCGATTCGGTCAGTTCCAGCTCAAGATGGCTGGCTGATATGCCGGATTTTATGATTGCCTGTTTGACCTCCTCGACAAAGCCCGGATATTTGAACTGGCGCGCCGATACATTGACCGCGATCAGACGAACCGAACTGTTGAGTTCGAGCCAGCGCGCCATTTGCAGACAGGATTGTTCCAATACCCAGCGCCCCACTGACACAATCAGACCGGTATCTTCCAGAATGGGCACAAACACCTGGGGTAATACTTCGCCCCGCACCGGGTGTTGCCAGCGTAGCAGGGTTTCCACGCCGACGGCCTTGAGCGTCCTGGAGTCGTATTGTGGCTGGAACAGCAGATACAGCTCCTGTTTCTGAATCACCTGGTGCAGGTCATTTTCCAGTTCCATGCGTTCAACCGCCCGTCGATTCATGGTGGCGTCGTAGAATTGCAGGTTGTTACGACCGGCATCCTTGGCGTGGTACATCGCCATGTCGGCGTTTTTCAACAGTTCGATGACACTGTTGCCATCGCTCGGGTAGGTGGCGATACCAATGCTGGCACTGAGAAACAGCTGGTGCTTGCCAATGTAATAGGGTTGGTTGATTTCTTTGAGAATGCGTTCTGATACCCGTTGGGAAATCGCGACTACATCGTCGGCGGAATCCTTGAAGGCGAGGCTGATGGTGAACTCGTCGCCGCCCATCCGGCACACCATGTCACCACTTTTAACACAGTGACGCAGGCGTTCGGCAACCTCGATCAGTACCTTGTCGCCCGCCGGGTGACCAAGTGAATCGTTGATCGGCTTGAAGCGGTCGAGATCGATAAACAGCAATGACAGGAAACCGTCGGAACTGTCGGTCTTGTGCATCAACAGCTCCAGCCGTTCGTGCATTTGGGCGCGGTTGGCAAGGCCGGTCAGTGGGTCGTAATACGCCAGGCGGTGAATGCGTTCTTCGTTGGCTTTACGTTCGGTGACGTCCGACATGATGATGGTCAGGCTCTGAATCTCGTGCTGCTGATCGCGAATGATGCTGATGCCGGTCCAGGATGTGCGGATTTCGCCATTCAGACAGCGGTATTTCAGCTCTCCCTGCCAGTAGTTTTCAATCACCAGGGTTTCGATAATCTCGTGCATGTACTGGTTGTTGCGATGTTCCGGTGCTACCAGGTGATCCGGGGTCTTGCCAATGATTTCATTACTCGCAAAGCCGGTGATATGGGTAAAGGCCCGGTTAACCTTGACCACCCGGAAGTGGGCATCGGCAACAATAATGGCCTCGTTGGTGTTTTCAAACACATCGGCCGCCAGTAGCAGTTCGCGCTCGTTCTGACGTTTTTCGGTGACGTCGCGGCAGATGCCGATGATGCCTTGCATCGCACCGTCCTGGCCCCAGATCATACTGGCCTGCAGCTCCAGCAAGCAGCGTGTGCCACTGCGAGTTTTAGCCTGAATGTCTTTTTGTACCAGGACATTGCGGTAGAGTCCGGGGTCGTTGCCGTTATTCTGCAACGCCTGACGCAGGCTTTGCTGTAATTCACGGAACAAGCTGCGGATATCCCGGCGGCTGAAAATCGCGCCGATACCGAGGCCAAGCAACTCGTCTGGCGGATAGCCCAGCAGCCGCTGTACCGACGAGCTGACAAAGTTGAGCTGCATCTGATCGTCTGTTGCCCAGATGACGTCGGTCATGTTCTCGGCCACCATGCGGTAACGGGCTTCGCTTTCGGCGACTTGTTGTTGCTTGGTAAGCTCGGCGGTTACATCCCGAGCGGTGCCTATATAGCGATCCACCTTGCCGTTATCACTGTGCTGGAATGGCGTAAATTCGAAGCGAATAACCCGGATGCTGCCGTCGTGATGACGGAATTGGGCGCTGGTGACCAGTGGTTGTCCGGGAGGCAGTTTTCTGACGACCGTCATGACCTGGAGACAGTGTTTTTTTACCTCGTCAGAGGCATACAGCAGCCAGTCGTGGCCATCACGATTATCGGTTGCCGGGTAACCAAGCGTTTGGGAACCGGTGCGGTTGCAGTAAACAAGATCGGGTTCCAGCCGATCATCGAGATTGGCGACAAAGACGGTATCCGGCATGGCAGCCATCACGGCAGCCCAGAAGGCTTCCTGTTCCCGTGTCTGTTCTGAGGCACGCTTTTCTTCGGTGATATCAATCAGGGAGATCATCAGTTTGTGGTCGAAGCCGGGACTGAAGTGGGCCGACAGTTCTCGCTGTTGGCCATCAAAGCGTTTGACGGAGACATTGGTGTGGGTATAGCGGGTCTGTTCGTTGAGGCTGTGGCGGATCATCTCGAGAAAGGCTTTACCGTCATCAATAAACAGTTCCCGAAACTGCAGTTGCAGTTGTGGCCGACTGGTGGCTCCTGCCAGCACCACGGCCGCCTGGTTGGCATTAACAATCACCAGGCTGGAGAGCGTGTTGCGGAACTCGGAAACATCCAATAACCAGTGGGCCACACCCGCTTCTTCGAACAGGGACATATAACGCTGGCGGCTCAGTTCCAGTTCGCGACGGGTGCGCACCGAAATGCTGATGTCACGCAGTATCCAGACGATGCCATCCAGTTGCCGGTCGCGATACAGCGGGTGGTAGCTTTGCTCCAGAATGCGGGACTCGCCGTCGAGGGAGATCGACAGAGTGCGACCATTATCGCGCAGGACTTCCAGCTCGCGGGCGTTGAGGCCGTGGGACCACAATGCCCGAGGATGCGGCCAGGCTTCGGCGAGTGTGCGGCCGAGGACAATCGCGTGACCATTTTGCTCAAGCAGTAGCTTGGCGCGGTTGTTGATATAATTAATGATGCCGTCGGCGTCGGTAGAAATCAGGGCGTCTTCTATCGACTGCAGCACCAGATCGGCCCGTTCTTCAGCCTGTTGACGCTGGCTATCCGCATGCCTGGCGGCCTGCTCGGCTTTGCGAATAAAACGCCAGAATGCCAGCGCAAATGCTATCAGTACCAAGATCAGCAGCAGTGGTGCAACCAGACGTCCGGCGAGCTGGCGCTCCAGATAACCTGGCACCTGTCGCGCAACGACAGACCACTCAGTGCCGGTGATTGTTTTTTGTGCCAATGGTGCATCATGGGGGAGGTTGTCTGGCCGATTATTTAATGTGTCGCCTAATGCGCTGCCAGAACGGCTATTCACCAGACTGAGGCTGATATCCGGGTTGCTGCTGGACAGGGTATTGGCACTGAAGTGGTTAACCGAGTGGCGGCTGGCAACCTGATACTGCTGATTGCTGCGATTGCACCAGGACACCAGATAGAGTTGTCCATGTAATAATTGCAGTTGTGTTGTTGAGTGCGGTTCTGGATTGTCGGTAAGGACAACCAGCTGCTCCTGACTGAGCAGCAGTCCCGACAGGGTGTGCTGATACAGAATGTCATGAGCGGGAGTCACTATGGCGATGGCTTCCAGGGATGGTGTTAATCCGGCCAGTTGATCGAGTTTGGCTGTGGCTGACAACTGCTCGGCTGTGGGGATATGTTCGCGCAGATGGCACTGTAATGGCGTATAGGCCAACAGCAGGGAACTGAGAGCGGTGGCCTGTTGGTTAACGATAATACTGGCGCTGGTGAGTAGTTTTTCCCGATCGGAACAGACGTGCTGATACACATTGAATACGACAATCGTAACCATGATGACAAAGGCGGGGATAAAAAAGCGCTGTGGGCCTGCTCCTGACTGCACGGGGTTGCCTGTTTGTTTGTCATGCTGCATCGATCTGATTCCTGCTCATAGCCTTACTCTACTGAGTGCCGAATCAGCCCATTGGCTGATCATCGCCCTTGAAAGCCAAATCACGCCGGAACCGACTGCTAGCAATGGGATAGTGATGTCGCTGATTGCCATTTTCGGCGGATTTGAGTAGTTTGGCGCAGCATTTATAGTTAAGGGTTTCACCATGGCACAGTATGTATTTACGATGAACCGTCTGGGCAAGATTGTACCGCCCAAGCGTCAGATTCTACGCGATATCTCTCTATCTTTTTTCCCCGGTGCCAAAATTGGTGTACTTGGTCTGAATGGCTCCGGTAAATCGACCCTGCTGAAGATTATGGCAGGCGTTGATCAGGATTTCATTGGCGAAGCCCGTCCCCAGCCCGACCTGAACATAGGCTATTTATCTCAGGAGCCGGAACTCGATCCGGCCAAAGATGTCAAGGGCAACGTCGAAGACGGCCTCAGTGAGCTGATGAATGCCAAGACCGAACTGGATGCAGTTTATGCGGCGTATGCCGAGCCGGATGCCGATTTTGATGCACTGGCTAAAAAACAGGGCCAGCTCGAAGCCCTGATCGAAACCGCCGGTGGCCATGATATTGATCGCCAGATGGAAATCGCCGCCGACGCCTTGCGGCTGCCACCCTGGGATGCCGATGTCACCAAGCTGTCGGGTGGTGAGCGTCGTCGTGTTGCCTTATGCCGATTGTTGATGTCGAAGCCGGACATGTTGCTGCTGGACGAACCGACCAACCATCTGGATGCCGAATCGGTCGGCTGGCTGGAGAAATTTCTCGAAGAGTACCCCGGCACCGTGGTGGCGATTACCCACGACCGTTACTTCCTCGATAACTGTGCCGAGTGGATTTTGGAGCTGGATCGTGGCCACGGTATCCCTTACGAGGGCAACTACACCACCTGGCTGGAAACGAAAGAGAAGCGTCTGGATCAGGAAAAGAAAGAAGAAGATGCTCACGCCAAGGCCATCAGGCACGAACTGGAATGGGTGCGTCAAGGAGCCAAGGGCCGTCAGTCGAAGTCCAAGGCGCGTTTGGCCCGGTTCGAAGAGATGAACTCGCGCGAGTTCCAGACCCGCAACGAAACCAACGAAATCTACATCCCACCTGGCCCGCGCCTGGGTGACAAGGTAATTGAATTCCATAACGTCACCAAATCTTTCGGTGATCGGGTGTTGATTGATGACCTCAGCTTTACCGTACCGGCTGGTGCCATTGTTGGTATTGTTGGTGGTAACGGTGCGGGTAAATCAACCTTGTTCCGCATGATTGCGGGGCAGGAACAACCGGATTCCGGCGCAGTCGTGATGGGTGAAACCGTCAAGCTGGCATTTGTTGAACAGCTGCGTGATGAGCTGGACGACAAGAAAACGGTATGGGAGGCGATTTCTGACGGCCAGGATATGTTGAATATCAATGGCAAGGAATACCCAAGCCGCTCCTATATTGGCCGCTTCAACTTCAAGGGTGGTGACCAGCAGAAGCGTGTGGGCGACTTGTCCGGTGGTGAGCGTGGCCGCTTGCAGCTGGCTTATACCTTAAAGCAAGGGGCTAACGTACTGTTGCTGGACGAACCGTCCAACGACCTGGATGTGGAAACCCTGCGGGCACTGGAAGAAGCGGTATTGGCCTTTCCGGGCGCGGTAATGGTGGTCTCCCACGATCGCTGGTTCCTCGACCGTATTGCCACGCACATCATGGCGTACGAAGGCGATTCCAAAGTGAACTTCTTTGAAGGCAACTACACCGAATACGAAGCCGATCGCAAAAAACGTCTGGGTGCCGATGCTGCGCCAAAACGTATGAAGTACAAGCGCCTGGCGTAAGTCGGGCTGGTGTGATGCGAGATGAGATGCGTGTCGGGAGTGGCTCATACGCACGTCCGGGTATGACTGTTTTTTTGTACTATTCTTGGGCCACCCCGTACCCGCAGGCACAAACAGGCACGACAGGCCGCGTCCAATAATTGAGGAGGCGGCCAAGACACAATGGTCGATTAATCGAATAGCGAACCAATGTTTCTTCCGCATGGTTACACCCGGAAGGGTGGTATGCTGATACCTCGTCCGATCATTCTTCCGCTTTCGACCCAGGTCAATTCAACAAGTACATCATGAGTAGCCATCCACTGTTTACCGATTTTTCCATCCCCTTGTCCGTGACGCTGGCCGCCACAATCGGGCTGGAGGACGCTGTCTTGCTGACCATTATCAATCAGGCTGCGGTATTGCAGCACGACAGTAGCCGTCATGGTATTCGGTTGGCGCGGGAAACGGTGCGGCAGCAATTACCCTTTTGGGATGATGTGACGATTCGTCGTACCCTGGCCAGTCTGGTCGACAAGGGGCTGGTGCGCTTGCACGGCCCGATGTATCCGGAAAGTATTGAACTGGTACTGAGCTTTGATCAGAACCAGTCCTCGGTCAACGCTTCCGCCCAGCGAGTCGAAACCAGCCAGGCCATGGGCACCGGGTCTATGGGGCGTGGGCCTATAGGCACAGGATCGCCGCCAACCAGCGCGATACCGACAGGTCACCAGGGGATCAGCAACGAGTGGCAGCCCGGTGCTGACACTCTGACGCGACTGCAACAGCATGGTATTCCCACCAGTTTTATCTGGACCCAGCGGGATGTCTTTTTATTGCAGGGGCAAGAGCAGGGGGCTAATCGTAATGACTGGAATACCCGCTTTTTCCGCTTTGTCAAAAAACAGTGGGTGTACGCCCAGAACGACGCCGAACGTCAACGGCTACAGCAGGAAAACCAGCTGAATCGCAGTGGTTTTAATGTTGCCAGTGACGAAGCTGCACCCATTGGCCACCAATGGCGACCAAGTGAGGACGCGCTACAGATTTTGCAACGTTCAGGTATCGATCAGCAGTTTATTGACGACGCGGTAGCCGAGTTTATTCTTTACTGGCGCGAGCGGGGCGATGCGTTAAAAACCTGGAACAGCAAGTTTATTCAGCATATTCGCCAGCAATGGGCACGCTATTCAGCAGCCATGGAACACTCTACGGTGCCCTTGCCGATCGCCAGCGACTGGCAGCCCTCGCGCGATTGTTACGATATTCTCGCCATGGCTCATATTGATCCGCAATTTGCCCGCGAACGGGTAGCCGAGTTTGTACTCTACTGGCGTGACTCCCATCAGGTGCATAACAGCTGGAACAGTCGCTTTTTGCAATACATCAAACAACAGTGGGCTCGTCAGTTGTCGCAACCGACCACCCAAGGAGGCAAGAATGGACAAACAACTGCTGAACCGGACTACACAACAGTTGAAGCAAGTTTGCGCCGACTCAACGACACCAGCTGGTGATGATGGCTCGCGAGAAGCCAACACCGCACAAAAATCAGCACTGAATCAAATGTTCGAGCTGTTTCGCTTCAACTACCACAACCAGTTTCTTAAAGCCTTTCCCGACGCGGCGACCCTGATCACCGCCAAGCGATTGTGGGCCAGGTTGTTAATGGACTATCCGGCCAGCATGATATTGTCGGCGGCTGAGCGAGCAGTGAAGGAGTGCAGTTACCTGCCGAATGTGCATGAGGTGATTTCTCGTTGTGATCTGGCGGCAGAATTTGGTGTTCCAGACGCTCACGCCGCTTATATAGAAGCCTGTCGGGCACCGTCACCAAAAAAGGACTTCGGTTGGAGTCACCCTATCGTCTATTTTGCCGGGCGCGCCAGCGACTGGTTTTTTCTCGCCAACAGTACTGAGCAGCAGGCATTTTCGGTGTTCAAGCGTAACTACGACTTGCTGCTGCAACGACTGCAACAGGGTGAGGATATTCAGCTGGCCGTCGACAAGGCGTTGCCCGTCACCATCGAACGCCCACTGGATCGTCAGCAGCAACAAGCGAATTTGCAGCAGCTGAAGTCATTGCTGTGACGGGATCAATATCCTTCTAACGGGTAATTGAAGAGGATTTTTCGTCAGATCGTTTGGGTCATTCGTAGTAACAGGTACAAAAAACCCGGCCGAAGCCGGGTTGCAGAGCGGGTAGTTCAAAACATTTCAGTGATCCTGAGCGGCGCCAGCGCCTTTGGGAACACGGATACTTTCGACCATTTCTTCAATATGTTTAGGTACGGGAGCTGTCATGCTGGTTACCGCAAAGGCAACAACAAAGTTGATCAGCGCACCCATGGCACCAAAGGCTTCCGGTGCAATACCAAGGAACCAGTTGTCCGGTGTGTTTGGCAACATTTCGGTGCCAGCAACAAAGAACCAGCCTTTGTAGGTGAAGATGTATACCAGGGTAGACAGCAGACCAGCCAGCATACCGGCGACCGCTCCGGTGTTGTTGATCTTGGTGCTGAAGATACCCATCATCAATGCCGGGAAGATCGAGGACGCTGCCAGACCAAAGGCCAGAGCCACTACCTGAGCCGCGAATCCGGGCGGATTCAGACCAAGGTAACCCGCCACCAATATGGCACCTGCCATGGCGATACGAGCAGCCATGAGTTCCTGCTTCTCACTGATGCCTGGCATAAAGGTGCTTTTCAGCAAGTCGTGCGAGATAGCCGAAGAGATTGCCAGCAACAAACCGGCTGCTGTTGACAGTGCAGCTGCCAGACCACCAGCGGCTACCAGTGCAATGACCCAGTTAGGCAGGTTGGCAATTTCAGGGTTGGCCAATACCATGATGTCTCGGTCAACCTTGACCATTTCATTGCCTTTCCAGCCGTATGATTCAGCTTTGGCGGCGAACTCAGGGTTTGAGTCATCGTAGTACTGGATACGACCGTCACCGTTTTTATCTTCAAACTGCAACAGACCGGTGGTTTCCCAGTTCTTGAACCAATTTGGACGCTTTTCATATTCCAGGTTGGCTTGAGGGTCGCCTACAGCAAATTCAGGGTTCTGAATGGTGTTGGTCAGATTCAGGCGGGCCATGGAGCCAACGGCTGGAGCCGTGGTATAGAGGATGGCAATGAACAGTAATGCCCAGCCAGCAGATTTACGCGCATCGGATACTTTCGGTACGGTGAAGAAGCGGATGATCACGTGAGGCAAGCCAGCTGTACCAAACATCAGTGACAGGGTGTACATCATCATGTTGAAGGTACCGCCTTTCTGGGCAGTGTATTCTGCAAAGCCGAGATCAACCAGGGTTTGATCCAGTTTGACCAGTAGCGGCGTGCCATCAGCCGTATCGCTGAGGAAACCCAGTTGTGGCAGCGGGTTGCCGGTCAGGTTCAGCGAGATAAACACCGCAGGAACGGTGTAGGCAAAAATCAGTACACAGTATTGCGCGATCTGAGTGTAGGTAACGCCCTTCATGCCGCCCAATACGGCGTAGAAGAATACAATCGCCATACCGGAGTACAGGCCGGTTGCGTAGTCAACGTCGAGGAAGCGCGAAAAGGCCACGCCGATCCCTTTCATCTGACCAATAACGTACGTCAGTGACGCCACAATCAGACAGATAACAGCAACGATACGGGCGGTTTTGGAGTAGTAACGGTCGCCAATAAAGTCAGGCACCGTGAATTTGCCAAATTTACGCAGGTAAGGTGCCAGGCACAGTGCCAGCAGTACATAGCCACCGGTCCAGCCCATCAGGAAGATGGAGGCATCATAGCCTTTAAAGGCGATCAGGCCGGCCATGCCGATAAAAGAAGCCGCAGACATCCAGTCGGCACCGGTTGCCATGCCATTAGCGACCGGATGAATACCACCGCCTGCAGAGTAAAATTCGCCGGTCGTGCCCGCTCGGGCCCATACCGCAATACCCATATACAGGGCAAAGGTCAGACCTACAACGATGTAGGTTAAGGTCGTGAGATCCATTATTGATTCCTCAGCTATTTATTTTTATTAGTCTTCAACGCCGAATTCACGATCGAGATCGCGCATTTTCTTGGCGTAATAAAATACGATTGCGAGGAACACATAAATGGAACCTTGCTGAGCGAACCAGAATCCCAACCCAACGCCCCCCACCGGGATAACATCGAGTATCGGACGAAGCAAAATACCGAATCCATATGAGCATAAAGCCCAAATTACCAGCAGCACTTTCATCAGATTGATGTTTCTGCGCCAGTAGGCCTTTTTGTCGTCATCAGACTTGAAAGCCATAACCCCTCCTAATTGTTATTTTATAGGTAAGCTAAAACTAGCAGCTAAGTCTGATCGCGCAACAGATAGACCTTGGTAGTAGCCTCAAAACAGGCCACATTTGTGGATAAAATATTTGTTAAATCAGCAGGTTATAGAAAGTCAGCCGGTTGCTATACCATGGTCGCAAGCATCAGGCCTCGCCTGTTTGACCGCGTGGGCGGGGAGACAGCCTGAGGGTTGACGTTGTGGGCTGAACGGCGGGTTGAAAAGGGTGCGTACCGATCAACGCGCCAGGCGTATAGCCCGGCATATAAGCAGTAGTGAACGGAGCAGAGTCTATGGAAAAGCAACCGCATGGCGGGCGCATGAACTGGCGGCAATTACTGTTGCCGCTGCGCTACGGCGAAACCCAGGCACGTCTGGCGCTGGATATCGGCCGTACTCCCTTTCACAAGGACTACGACCGTATTATTTTTTCGTCGGCGTTTCGGCGGTTGAATCGTAAAACCCAGGTGCATCCGCTGACCGAGAACGATCATTTGCACAGTCGCCTGACTCATTCACTGGAAGTGGGGTGTGTCGGCCGCTCGCTCGGCAGCATGGTCGGTAACGCCATGGCGCATAAACTGCCGGAGTTTATCGATGCTGGCGATCTCGGTGCATTGGTTCAGGCCGCTTGTCTGGCTCACGATATTGGTAATCCTCCCTATGGACACAGTGGTGAAGACGCTATTCGGCACTGGTTTATGGATCCACAGAATCACCATTTTCTTGAAGGCTTGTCTGCACTGGAGCAGGCCGACCTGATGACCTTTGAGGGTAACGCCCAAGGGTTACGGCTGGTGACTCAGGTGGAATACAACCGCTTCAAGGGCGGTATGCGGTTAACCTATGCGACGTTGGGGACGTTTCTCAAATACCCCTGGAGTGTTGCCGAAGTGACGCAGGGCAGAGCGAAAAAATTTGGCTGTTATCAGTCGGAGCTGCCGATTCTGCGAGAAGTCGCCAGCGCCTTGGGGCTGCTCAAGCGGGGAGAGGATCGCTGGTGTCGCCACCCGCTGGTGTATTTGGTCGAGGCCGCTGATGATATTTGTTACGGTCTGATTGATCTTGAAGATGGCGTTGAAGTGGGCTTGTTGCAGTATCACGAGGTCGAAACCCTGCTCAGTCCGTTATTGGTCGATCAGTGGGAACAGGTTCAGGAAGACCTGGCCAACGAAGAGGGTGACCGGCGCAAGTTACAGATTCTGCGCGGTTATGCGATGGAGGTGATGGTACAAGCGGTCAGTGCCAGCTTTACTCGCCATGAAGCGCAACTGCTGCAGGGCTGTCTGGACGGTGGCATTATTGACTATTGCCCGGAAGCTGTGCGCCATGTGGTGGCGGATGCCAAGGAACTGGCGCGCCAGCGCATCTTCAGAGACGGGCGCAAGCTGACAATCGAGATTGGCTCCTACACGACATTGGGTATTCTGCTGGACGCTTTTCTCAGTGCGGCGCGAGAGTGTTCAACCAGTCAGGCTCCGACGTTTCGTAATGCCCGCTTGCTGGAATTGATGGGAGGTTCGGCTCCACAGCCCGGCTGGACACTGTATGAGAGTTATATGCGCACCATCGATTATATCTCGGGTATGACCGATACCTATGCGGCCAGTCTGGCGCGGCAGTTTTCCGGCTATTACCCACCAACGCAGGGGTAAGAGACAACAAACAGAGGCCAGTGGCCCCTGTTTGGGTGGATAGCAGAACCAGCCGGTTCTGGCTCAGAACCCGGTGCAGCTGCCACTGCTGTGATTGCAGCTGTCCGTGCCAATATAGGATTGGGTGGAGTATTCACTGATGGGCAGCTTGTTGACGGTTTGGCCAGCGTCACTGAGTTGCTTGGCGTAGTCCATGAAGCCTTGCGCATACTCGGTAAAAGTATCGACATAGGCATCCCCGGTGATCTCGGCAAAGGTGGTGTAACCGTCCTGGCCAGCGGCAATATAGTTGTTGGTCACCACGGTATAGGTGGCGGCGAGATCAAGGGCGCCCCAGTCACCGGCGACGCGGGAGTTGACTTCCAGATTGCTGAAACGGCTGCCCTTGGCCTGCGAGGCATCTACGTCAAAACGCAGGCCGGATGCGTAAGGGTACGAACCGGTAGAACCGCCCTCACTGAGGGCGTAGTCGAACGCATCTTCCAGAACATTCTTGATCTGTTGGCCAGTCATTTCCAGAGTTGCCATGGTGTTGGCAAATGGCAGCAGCGAGTAAGCGTCTGCAATGGTGTAGTCACCGCTGGCGACGTCGACCCGGACGCCGCCGCCATTTTGAATGGCGATGTCAGCCGTTGGCGTGATGGTCATAAAGGCTTTGGCGACGATGTTGGAGATATCGCTGCCATGCACGGTGGTATCCGATACATCACAAATACTGGAGCGGCCCTGGCCGGGAATACGCTCAAGACAGAGATCTTCCGAGATGGTGCCAATGACGGTTTGACGCAGTACATCGGCAACCTGATCGTAGCCTGCCAGAATAGCGGCACTGTTGCTGTCGGCGACGGTAGACACCACGTCGTCGTCAGCGGTCAGCTGCTGTGTCACTGTAAACGCATCCACGGCGTCCAGCGTGCGATCTTCACTGCCGTTATAGGCATATGTGAAAGTGGTGCCAATTGGCAGGTAGGGGTGACCGGAACATTGGGTGACAACCCCGTCGGCATCAAACCTGACATCCAGTTTGCCCAACAAATGGGCGTATTCCCAGGCATGTACAACACAGGTGGTGTCACCATCCTTGTTGGTGACGATGGTGGGGTATGCCGCTACCGGATTGAAGCCCAGCTTGGTAAAGGTACTGTCACCCAGCAGGGTGTGTGAATCGCCCCCGACAATCACATCAACGCCAGTCAGGTTGGATGCCAGAGTCAGATCGTTGGCATATTGATAGTGGGTCATCAGGATGATCTTGTTAATCCCCGCCGCTGTTAACTCGTCGATGTACTGTTGGGCGGTTTCGGTCTCATCCAGCAACAGGGTACCGGCATCGGGGAAGGAGGAATTCTGGGTTTTGCTGGCGATATCGATACCAATAATACCAATTTTTTCACCGTCTTTTTCAACGATGGTATAGGGCTGAATATAACCACTGGCGATGGCCGATGTGGCGGATGGTTGCACATTGGCAGCCAGGGTCGCGGTTTCGCAAGCGCTGGCGTTGAGGGAGTCGAGGAAGTTGGCCAGGCCGGAGTCGCCGCCATCAAATTCGTGGTTGCCGAGGGCAAAGGCATCAAAGCAGATCTGGTTCATAACGGCAGCATCGGCAGTACCGTTGAACAGTGAAAAGTACAGCGTACCGGTAACCGCATCACCGGAGTGCAGTTTCAGCACATTGGTGTGCTGGTTGCTCAGGGTGTTGAACAGCGTGGTCAGCATCGGGAAGCCGCCGTATTCAACCGCGACTTCGCTGATGGCTTCGTCGGCTTCCGTTTTGGCGTTTAACGCCAGCGCCGAGGTGTCGATATCCAGTGTTTCTGCCGAGAGATGCGAGTGGTGGTCATTCATATGCAGAATGGTCAGATCCAGCGCTTTGGCGGTTGGCGCGTTCGTTCCGTCGCTGCCATTGGATCCATTCTGACCGTCTTGACCGTCCTTGCCATCACTGCCATCACTGCCACACGCCGCCAGTACGATTGCCAGTCAAGCGTGGATAATCTGAATAGGTCGTCCTCTGAAGATTGGGATTAGCCGAGAATGAGAAACGCTATGGTTGGTTGATGAATTTCCGGTTACTTGCAGATGACGCATGAATGACAATCGCTGACCTTTCTTTGACATTGTCCAGGCTTATCCTGCGAGGCGAATCGCCTGCAGCGGTTGCAACAAGGCGCGGAAACCACCATTTTGTCGCCATCAGCCGGATCAGGTCGTCAGGAAAACTGCCATGTTAGTAATTGTTGCGTATTTACTGGTCATCCTTATTTGGTCGACCACACCACTGGCGTTACAAGCGAGCCAGGAAGGTATCGGGTTTTTTATGGCCGCCATGCTGCGAATGACCGTGAGCGCCATGCTGTCGCTACCGCTGGTATGGATTATGGGGCAGCGGCTGGAGCGCTCGCGGCAGGCGATCAACAGTTATGTTGGCGGCACCATCGGTATTTATGGCGCCATGATGGCGGTGTATTGGGGGGCTCATTACATCCCGTCCGGGTTGATCTCGGTGCTGTACGGACTGAGTCCGATGCTGTCGGGGGCGATTGCCTGGGTTTGGCTGAAAGAACGTGAGTTGACGCCTGCCAGAGTGTTTGCCTTGCTGGTGGCGCTGGCTGGGCTTGGACTGGTCGTGGCTGCTCGCCTGGATCTGGATGAGCAGTCCTGGCGGGGCATTGTCGGCACTCTGGTCTCGGTATTTTGTTTTGCCTTGAGTGCCGTCTGGGTCAAACGCTCCAACGCCGGGTTGCATCCGATGGTACAGACCAGCGGCAGTTTGTTGTTGTCGTCGGTGTTGTACGTCTTGTCGATTCCGTTTTTCGGTTTGGTCTGGCCTGATCCATGGCCAACCAGAGGGTTGCTCAGTCTTGGTTACCTGACGGTGTTTGGCTCACTGCTCGGGTTTGTACTGTATTTCCTGGTGTTGCGTCATTACAGCGCCGCGCGGGTCACCATGATTACGTTGATTGCACCGGTTTTGGCGGTGCTCTGGGGCCATCTGTTGAACGATGAAACGCTGCAGCTGGCGACGTTGCAGGGCGCTGGTTTGCTGCTGCTGGCGCTGGCCTTGTATCAGTGGCCACAGAGGCTGGATCGTCTGCTGCATCATGGGCTGCTGGCTCCGCAACGTTGGCGGGCGCGGAAAAAAGCTTAACTCAATGTATTTTCGGCCGATAACTGCTGTAAACCGGTCGGAGATCATCATGAAACGAGTGCTATATCTGCAGATACTTGTCTGTACGGCGTTAATAATGACAGGGTGTAGCGACATGCTGATGCGCCACAGCAGCACACCGAAAGACGCCGAAGCGTATTTTTCACCGGTAGAACAACAAATTGATCCGATCGCCCCCATGCTGCTGCGAGTGGTGGGGTATGGCGCAATGGCAAATGGCAAAGGCATGACGGACGCCCAGCGGCGTTTGTTGGCGATTCGTGCTGCCCGTATGGATGCTTATCGAGCCATGGCTGAACGGGTGTACGGAACGGCCATTCAAGGGAGTACCACGGTGCGCGATATGGTGGTCGAAAACGACCGTCTGAAAACCTATATCGAAACCTGGCTGCATGGCGCCCGCGTGGTCAGTTCGGATGTGATGCCGGATGGGACGGTGGAAACTCTGCTGGAAATGACCATTGATCAGGGCTTCCGTAACTGTCTGCAAACCATGGATAACCAGCGGGTTAACGTTGATTGTCGAGTTTCCCTTGGCGGCGCGAGCTTGAGCCAGTTTGTTGAACGCCAGCGCAGCCGGGTCAAGGGTGAAGCGCCCGTGCCTGACTCCGGTTTTTATTTTATCGAATGATGATGGTTCCTGACCGGAGCCGGGAGGCTGCAATGTGTGCAATATGGTATGCCGGAGTCAGTAGTGTGCTGCTGTTGTGGCTCAGTGGGCCAGTACAGGCGCAGACGGTGGAGGTGACCGGTCGCGCCGTCATTGAAATATCGGTTAATCAGGCCCGCGAAGATGCCCTGACCGATGCGTTACGGCAGGCGGGGTTGACGGCTGGAGCCAGTATCCGCTCGACCCAACGTCTGTCTGCCGGGCAGTTGGAGCAGGATGATATGGATATTCGCAGTCGTGCCCGAGTGCACAATATCGAAGTATTGGGAGAAGGTCAGCACAACGGCATCTACGAGCTGGAAATTCGGGCAGAGGTGCGCCCGGAAGCCATGTGTTCGACCAGTCAGCAATCCTATCGCAAGGCGATTGCAGTGGCTGGGTTTGGTCTGGCACAACCGTCCCAGGCAACTCTGGGACGGCTGCAGAATATCGAACAGGATTTACCGCGAGTACTGATCAGTGAATTGAATAACAGCCGCTTTGTTCAAGCGCTTGATGCCAGCCGAATCAGCCTGTACGAAGATCCACGCCGGGCACCATCAATGGAGACGAGTCAGCAGCGGTTGACGACATCGGTGGCGCTGGCAACCCGGTTGGGAGCGCAATATGTAGTGTCTGGTGTGGTGCGGCAGCTGGGGCAAGGCAATCCGGGCAAGCAAACTGAACCCGAACCACAGGCCGGTTGGAGGTCGCTATTGGGGCTGGATAGGGCAACCCCGGAGCGTGAGTTTGTCGCCGATCTGTTTGTGCATGACGGCCTGAGCGGTGCCTTGTTGTTTCAGCGTACTTATCAGGGTTCTGGCGCCTGGACACCGGAGCGGAATGCCAGCGTCGGGTTTGCTTCGCCGGTATTCTGGGACACTCCCTATGGCAAGGAAGTGGGACATATTCTGGAAGCCATGGTCGATGACATTGGAGAAGTCATACGGTGTCAGCCATTCATGGCTCGTATCGTGGCAGCCCGAGGCAAGCGTATACACATTGAAGCCAGTGGCGGTACCGGTATTCGTCCCGGTGACAAGTTTCAGGTGTACCGCACTGGCACCTTTTATAATCTTGACCTTGAACCCCGTACCGAGCTGACTGATATGGCAACCGAAGTCGTGATCAAGCAGGTACAGCCCCAGTTTGTGGTGGCAGAAATGACCAGTGACGCGGCCTCGCTGGCGATCCAGCGCGATGATCTGGTGATTGCCTGGTGATTGTTGGTAATTGACGAGAAAATTAATCGAAGAGTTGAGAGGTTGCGGACGGCCCGACTCCAGGGAGTCGGGCCTCTATCCTCGCTCGGGTGCTGGCTGACAGCGTTAGTCTGCTACTTTCATGGAAGGGCAGCTGTGCTTGCTCATCAGTTTGCCATCCTTGTAGGTTTCCAGATGAATATCAAACCCCCACAGATAATTAAGATGCTTGAGCACCTCGTGCACATCGGTGGAGAGCGGCGTGCCATCCTGCATGGTATGGCGCAACGTCATGGAACGATCCCCTTGCAGGTCGACGGACCAGACCTGGATATTCGGCTCCCTGACCGACAGGTCGTACTGGCGCGCCAGCATTTCCCGCACCTTGCGATAGCCGCTGTCGTTGTGAATGGCTTCGATCTCGTAATGGGAGCGCTCGTCATCGTCATAAAGACTGAAGAGATGGAATTCCCGCATCAGGTGAGGTGACAAGAATTGCTGTACAAAACTCTCGTCCTTGAAGTTGTGCATGGCAAAGTGCAAGGTCTCCAGCCAGTCTTTACCGGCGATATCCGGAAACCATTCATAATCTTCAGCGGTCGGGTTTTCGCAAATCCGTTTGATGTCCCTGAACATGTTGAAGCCGAGTGCGTAGGGGTTGATGCCTGAGTAATAGGGCGAGTCAAAGCTCGGTTGGTGCACCACATTTGAATGCGATGACAGCACCTCCATCATAAAACCATCGGTGACCTTGCCTTCATCATACAGGTGGTTCAGCAGGGTATAATGCCAGAAGGTAGCCCAACCTTCGTTCATCACCTGGGTCTGGCGTTGTGGATAAAAATATTGCGAAATCTTGCGCACGATACGCACCAGCTCCCGCTGCCAGGGGGCCAGAATCGGGGCGTTTTTTTCGAGAAAATAGAGCAGGTTTTCCTGCGGTTCTTCCGGGAATTTACCTTGTTTGTTTTTGACTTCATCAGTGTTGTAGGTCGGTAGCGTACGCCAGAGATCGTTGATTTGCCGTTGCATCTGGTCTTCCCGTTCTTCCTGGCGCAACTTTTCTTCGGCGGCGGATATTGGCCGTGGTCGGCGATAGCGATCAACACCATAGTTCTGCAGTGAATGGCAGGCATCCAGCACACGTTCAACTTCTTCGCTACCGTAACGTTCTTCGCACTTGCGGACGTAGTGCTTGGCAAACAGCAGGTAATCAATGATAGAGCTGGCGTCTGTCCAGGTCTGGAACAGGTAGTTACCCTTGAAAAAGGAGTTGTGGCCGTAACAGGCATGGGCAATCACCAGTGCCTGCATCGGCATGGTGTTTTCTTCCATCAGGTAAGCAATGCAGGGGTCTGAGTTAATGACAATCTCGTAAGCCAGACCCATTTGCCCGCGCTGGTAGCTTTTCTGGGTAGCCAGAAACTGCTTGCCGTAAGACCAATGGTTGTAGCCAATCGGCATGCCCACCGATGAGTAGGCATCCATCATTTGTTCAGCGCTGATGATTTCAATTTGGTTTGGATAGGTTTGGAGGCCATAACCCTTGGCGATACGGGCAATTTCCCGATCGTAGTCTTCCAGCAGTGCAAAGGTCCAGTCAGAATCCGTGGACAGGTACTCGCGCTTGTCTGACGTTTGATTGAGACTCATACGGCCTCCTTGTAACGCTCTTTGGCAAACAGTTCCCGGAAGACCGGAAAGATATCACCGGGATTACGGATCTGGGCGGTGGCGAACTGGTGGGCATTGGCTTTGGCAACGCTTTGATAGGCGTACCAGAGTGCCTGATGCTCATGCGGGGTGATTTCTATATAGGCAAAGTGCTGGATGATGGGCAACAGCTGATCGGCGAGTATTCTGGCGCAAATAGGGGAGTCGTCATCCCAGTTGTCGCCGTCAGATGCCTGGGCACCGTAGATGTTCCAGCCACCACTGAGGTAGCGCTCCTGAACAATGTCATTCATCAGCTTCAGCGCACTTGATACGATGGTGCCGCCGGTTTCTCTGGAGTAGAAAAACTCTTCTTCGGTGACTTCCTTGGCGCTGGTGTGGTGACGAATAAACACAATCTCGATGTGCTCATAGTTCTTTTCCAGAAAGAGGTAGAGCAACAGGTAAAAGCGTTTGGCCAGATCCTTGACGTCCTGGGTCATGGAACCGGAGACATCCATCAGACAAAACATCACCGCCTTGCTGGTAGGGGTTGGGACTTTGACCTGATTGCGGTAGCGCAGGTCAAGCTGGTCGATAAAAGGCAGCAGCTTGAGTTTTTTCTCCAGTGATTCGATTTCTTCCCGCATGGCGGTTATCTGGTCTGCATGGGTTTTGGTATTGCCAGCCGCCAGCATGGCTTCGATTTCGCTGGTCAGTTCCCGAATACGCCGACGTTTGCCTGCTCCCATCCCGATGCGGCGAGCATGGGCATTACGCAGGGAGCGGACAACCGAGAGGTTGTTGGGCGTGCCTTCCGAGACAAAACCGGCCCTCCGGGTCTTGAACTCTTTCGACTGCGACAGGGTTTTCTTGACCATGTTGGGTAGTTCAAGGTCATCAAACAGATATTTGAGAAACTCGTCCTTGGTAATAAAAAAGCTGAAGTCGTCTTCCCCTTCGCCCTGATTGCTGGCTTTGCCGGAACCGGAGCCGCCACCACCACCTTTGGGTTTTTCCAGCTGGTCGCCGGTATTGAATTCCTTGTTGCCCGGAAAGACCCGATGCTGTTTACCACCCTGGCCATGGCTGATAACGGGTTCATGGGTATTGCGGGTCGGGATGCTGATTTGCTCTCCCCGCTCCATATCGGTGATGGAGCGGCGATTGACGGCGTCGGATACGGCTTCCTTGATGTGCTGGCGATAGCGGCGTAAAAAACGCTGCCGATTCACCATACTCTTGTTTTTGCCGTTAAGACGTCGATCAATGATATATGACATATATAGTCTCCACACGTCAGAAGCTCCCCGGTGGAGCTTCTCTGGCCCATAAGCCGCCCGGCTTTGAGCAAGGCTGGCTATTCGGGCAGACCATCGGCCGGAAACCGTGCAGCGACTAACTAAACGCTACACGGGTTTAAACCGGTTACTGGGACTTGCGTACGCGCAGGTACCACTCGGATAGCAAGCGCACCTGTTTCTCGGTATAGCCTCGTTCAGTCATGCGAGCAACAAAATCGTTATGTTTCTTCTGATCCTGGTTGGAAGACTTGGCAGAGAAGGAAATAACTGGCAGCAGGTCTTCGGTATTGGAGAACATTTTTTTCTCGATAACGGAGCGCATTTTCTCGTACGACTGCCAGGAAGGGTTGTTGCCGTTGTGGTTGGCTCTGGCGCGTAAAACGAAGTTGACGATCTCGTTGCGGAAATCTTTCGGGTTGCTGATACCGGCGGACTTCTCGATTTTTTCCAGTTCTTCGTTGATCGCGACACGATCCAGTATTTCGCCGGTTTCCGGGTCGCGGTATTCCTGATCCTGAATCCAGAAGTCGGCATAGGTAACGTAGCGGTCAAAAATATTCTGGCCGTATTCAGAATAGGATTCGAGATAAGCGGTCTGGATTTCCTTGCCGATAAATTCAACGTAATCCTGGGCCAGATATTCTTTCAGGTAATTGAGATAGCGGTTGTGGGTTTCTTCTGGATATTGCTCCTGCTCGATCGCCTGTTCGAGAATGTACATCAGATGTACCGGATTGGCGGCGACTTCGGTGGCGTCAAAGTTGAAGACCTTGGAGAGGATCTTGAAGGCGAAACGGGTGGATATCCCGTTCATGCCTTCATCAACACCGGCTGCGTCGCGATATTCCTGCAGTGACTTGGCCTTGGGATCGGTATCCTTGAGATTTTCACCGTTATAGATACGCATCTTGGAGTAGACACTGGAGTTTTCTGGTTCTTTCAGACGGGACAGAACGGTGAACTTGGCCAGCATCTTCAGGGTATCTGGTGCGCAAGGAGCATGAGCCAGTGAGCTGTGTTCCAGCAGCTTTTCGTAGATTTTCACTTCTTCGTTAACGCGCAGGCAGTAAGGCACCTTGACGATGTAAACACGGTCGAGGAAGGCTTCGTTGTTCTTGTTGTTCTTGAAGGTTTGCCATTCCGATTCGTTGGAGTGAGCCAGAATAACGCCTTCAAACGGAATCGCACCCATGCCTTCAGTGCCATTGTAGTTACCTTCCTGAGTGGCGGTTAGCAAGGGGTGCAGCACCTTGATCGGTGCCTTGAACATCTCGACAAATTCCATCAGGCCCTGGTTGGAGCGGCACAAGGCACCGGAATAGGCGTAGGCATCCGGGTCATCCTGGGAATAGTCTTCCAGTTTGCGAATATCCACCTTGCCCACCAGTGAGGAAATATCCTGGTTGTTTTCGTCGCCCGGCTCGGTTTTGGCCACCCCGATCTGGTCGAGAGTCGAAGGGTAAAGCTTGACCACTTCGAATTTGCTGATATCGCCGCCCATTTCATGCAGGCGCTTGACCGCCCAGGGCGACATCACCCGACCGAGGTAACGGCGCGGAATGCCAAAATCTTCTTCCAGAATGTCGGCATCTTCGGCCGGGTCAAACAGCCCCAGCGGCGATTCGAAGACCGGTGAACCCTTGATGGCATAAAACGGCACATTCTGGATCAACAGTTTCAGGCGTTCAGCCAGCGACGATTTACCGCCGCCAACTGGCCCCAGCAGATACAGCACCTGCTTGCGTTCTTCCAGCCCCTGAGCAGCATGACGGAAGTAGGAAACGATACTTTCTACCGCTTCTTCCATGCCGTAAAACTCATTAAATGCCGGATAACGCTTGATGACCTTGTTGGAGAATATGCGACTGAGGCGCAGGTCTTTGGACGTGTCTACCAGTTGCGGCTCACCGATGGCCAATAACAAACGTTCGGCGGCTGTGGCATACACACTCGGGTCTTTTTTGCAGAGCTCGAGGTAGTCTTGCAGGCTCATGACTTCTTGCTGAGTGGCCTGATAACGATCTTGATAGCGGCTGAATACACTCATTGGGCACCTCTTCGGCTGGTAGATATCGTTGTTCAATTGACGTCCAGAACTGCGGCGTTCCTCTTTTTGATTCGGTTGTTCAGATACAAAAGCATACTTTCCAATGCCTTTAAAGCTCGCTGTCTAATGCTTTGGTTTGGCAGCACCGGATTGGTTCAGTCTAGTCGTTGTTTGACGCTGATGACTTTTTGACTCTTCAATGTGTTATGCATTGAGTGTGCCGTAACAGCGTATGCCAACGTCAAAATGGAAGGTCGACAATGGCGGGAGCTAACAGGGGTTAGACCTGTGGCAAGGAATTGGCTACTGCACGGGAGCAAACGGGCGTGACGAAAAGGTGCTTGTCATTGTCCTGACGACGGTATGGTTAACAAAGGTTCATACGGCGAAGACGCAGGCGTGGCCAGGATCATGCGGAGGAGGTATCAGAGGCGTGGATAGTGGCCTGATGGTGGCGCTGCTGAACGGTGAGATTGGCCTGCAAGTCTGATCGCCGCAGGCCCTGCGGGAGAGAGCTTGCCGGATGTTAGCAAGCCCTGATATCGCGGTGGTTAACCGTGTTGACACAATTCTGGGCAGGTCACTTTCCACATCTCGTAACCCCCTTTCAGGCTGTACACCGACTCGTAACCCTGCTCGGCAAAGAACTGGGCCGCACCCTGGCTGGAATTGCCATGATAGCAACAGACGATCAGGGGTTTTTGCTTGCTGGTCGCTGCGATAAAGTCATTCAGGTTCTGGTTGTCGACACGTTGTGCCGCATTCATATGGCCAGACTGGTAGCTCATGGCATCACGGATATCGGCGATCTGAACATCACCGTTGGCGATCATGGCTTTGGCATCGGCTGCATTTATCTGGGTAAAACCGCTCATCTGTTACTCCTTTAATAGGCGTCAGGCCGAAGCTGGTACGGCATAGCGCTGTCTGTTGTTCAGGCTCATGGCTGTTAGCTGTCCGCCCCAGACACAGCCAGTGTCGAGGGCTTCGATATGATTGTGGTGAATATTGCCGTTCAGTGCTGCCCAGTGACCAAAAATCAGGCGTGTTTGAGTGTTGCTTGCCTCAAACCAGGGCATAAATCCTTTCGGTGCACTGTCGAGACCTTCCTTGGCGCTAAAATCAAGGCGGCAATGAGTATCGATAAAGCGCATGCGTGTCAAATAGTTGACAATCGTGCGCCAGCGCTCAGGCCCTGTTAATTGTTCATCCCAGATGTCCGGTGCATTGCCGTATAGCTCGCGCAGCAGGTCTTGACTCTGGTCTCCCTGCAAGATCTGCTCAACTTCTGCTGCCAGTGCTCTGGCCTGTGTTGCCGACCAGATGGGTGGAATACCGGCATGGCTCATACACCATTGCTGGTCATCACTCAGGTGCACTAATGGGCAATAGCGTAACCAGTGCATCAGTTCATCGCAATCCGGTGCGTTCAGGACGCTGTCGAGGGTGTCGCTTTTGCTCTTGCGACTACTGCCGTAGTAACGTGCCAGCAGGTGCAGGTCGTGGTTACCTAATACGGCGACAACGCTGTCTCCCAGCGACCTGGCCCAGCGTAATACCTCCAGACTTTGCGGGCCCCGGTTAACCAAGTCTCCCGCGAGCCAGAGCTGATCATGTTGCGGATCAAAACGAATCAGCTCCAACAGCCGTTGTAGCGGTTCATAACAGCCCTGGATGTCACCAATAGCATAAGTGGTCACGATCCGGTTTCCTGGCGGGCAGCTTGGAAAGCTGCCCGCGTTGTGACAGCTGCGTTATAAATGACAGTATTGTAAATCGCAGTGTTGTAAATGACATTAAAAGGCGCATAGACCATTTATAAGCTCCGCTTTTCGGATCATGTTTACCTTGTTCTGACTATACCTTGTACTGACTATCGCGTTGTGTATCACGACAGTCTTGGAAATGTCATTAAGGCAACGGCTGACTAATTCAAGGCGTAAGTGGTTGCCAGTGTGAATACTGGAATCGTAGCGTGAAACAGGGTGCCATCATCCGCTTCCATCACATAGTAGCCACGCATACTGCCAACCGGGGTGCTCAGTACGGCCCCAGAGGTGTAATCGAACTGCTGTTGCGGGGCAATGTTGGGTTGTTCTCCGACTACGCCTTCGCCTTTAACTTCCTGTATATCGCCATTGCCATTGGTAATAAACCAATGGCGGGTTTTTAACGTGGCACCCTGATCCCCCTGGTTGCTGATGCAAACCTGGTAGGAAAATACAAAACGTTCATCTTCCGGGTCAGATTGTTCTTCCAGATACTCTGGCAGCACGGTCACCCGGATGCTTTCACTCAGTCCCATTTTCTTTCTCCGCTTGCTCAGACAGCTGTAATACGGCATCGGCAATACGGACATAGTCTTCCAGTGTCAGTACTTCCGGGCGCAGCTGTGTATCAATGCCCAATGCTTCCAGTTGTTCGGCGCTGATGAGCTTTTTTAAAGTGTTTCGTATAGTTTTACGACGCATACTGAAGGCTTCACGTACGACGGTTTGTAGCATTTTTGTATCTTTAGCGACGATTGGCAGCGTTTCGTAAGGCGTCATTCTGACAATGGCAGACTCTACTTTGGGCGGCGGATTAAACGATCCTGGCCCGACAATAAATAGCAACTCTACCTTGCAATAATACTGCGTCATGATGCTCAGGCGGCCATAGTCGGAGTTACCCGGTACCGCTGCCAGACGTTCGACCACTTCTTTTTGCAACATGAAATGCATGTCTTGCACCAGTGCATGGTGGCTCAGCAAATGAAAAATCAGTGGCGTGGAAATATTGTAGGGCAAATTGCCAATAATACGCAGACGTTTGCCGGGTTCAGCCAGCTGGCTGAAATCGAACTTGAGGGCATCCCCTTCGTGAATTTGCAGGCCGGGATAATTAAAGAACTTGGTGCGCAAGATGGGAATCAGGTCACGATCCAGCTCAATCACATTCAATTTGCCAGTGGCTTCCAGCAGCGGCTCGGTAATGGCGCCCATGCCTGGGCCAATTTCTACCAGACAATCATCATCCTTGGGGTAAATGGCGTTGATGATGTTGCTGATCACATAGGGGTCATGGAGAAAGTTCTGCCCAAAGCGCTTGCGGGCCTTGTGGCCGTGCAGATTGGGTTTGGGGTGGCGACTCATGCGGTTTTGACTCCGGCGGTGTGGCGGCTGTCGGCCATGTGTGCTGCGACGGCAATGGCCGTGTGCAGGCTACCACTGTCGGCCTTGCCGGTGGCGGCAAGGTCGAGGGCGGTACCATGGTCGACAGAAGTACGAATAAAGGGCAGCCCCAGTGTGATGTTGGCGGCGCGCCCGAAACCATGAAATTTCAGCACTGGCAGGCCTTGATCGTGATACATGGCGAGAGTGGCGTCAGCGCCAGCAAGATGTTTCGGTGTATACAGGGTATCGGCGGGCAGTGGCCCGATCAGATGGATGCCTTCCTGGCGCAGCTGTGCCAGCGTGGGTTCGATAATGTCCTGTTCCTCGTGGCCCAGATGGCCATTTTCTCCGGCGTGAGGATTGAGGCCAGCCACCAGAATACGTGGCTGCGGGCAGCCAAAAAACATTTTCAGGTCATGATCCAGAATACGGATAACCCGGCTCAGGCGCTCGGGGGTGATAGCATCGGCGACGTCCCGTAGCGGCAAGTGGGTGGTGACCAGAGCCACCCGCAGATCGGTGGTGGCCAACATCATCACAACTTCTTCCACACCGGCAAAATCACGGAAGTATTCGGTATGGCCACTGAATGGCATACCGGCATCATTGATCACACCTTTGTGCACCGGGGCGGTGACAATCGCATCCCAGTGACCCTCGTTGCATCCCTGAGCTGCGATGGTCAGGGTATCCAGTACATAACGGGCATTGGCCGGGTTGAGTTCACCGGCAATGGCGGGTTGTTGCAAGGCGACCGGCTGAACATACAGCGTACCCGTTGAGGTCGGAACTGTGGCGCTGGCCGGGTTAAAATCCACCAGGGTCAGCGGCAAGCGGAGTTGTCTGGCCCGTTCAGCCAGCAGCTGTGGGTCTGCGATCACCACCAGTTGGTGTTCACTTCCCTGCTGAGCCAGCTGAATACAAAGGTCGGGGCCAATACCGCCGGGTTCTCCGGCTGTTATTGCCAGACGCAGGGTCATGCAGGCTCCTTGATGTCAACATAGGCTTCGGTGCGGATTTTGCGCAGCCACAACGGCAGCTCTTCTTCAAAGCGACGCGAGTACAGCAATTGACGGATCTGGTTGCGTTGCATTTCCTTACCGATATCACTTTGGCGTTGGGCTTGCACCTGCAATATGTGCCAACCGAACTGGGTTTCAAATGGTGCACTGATATTGCCGATTTGTGCCTGCTGCATGGTGGCATCAAACTCTGGCACCATGGCACCGGGACTGACCCAGCCAAGGTCGCCACCGGCGGAGCCACTGCCAGGGTCGTCGCTGAATTCTTTCGCCAGTACGGCGAAGTCTGCTCCTTGTAACAGCCGTTGATACAGTTGATTGATCAGTGTTTCACTTTCGTCTTTGCTGCGTAATTCATTCGGACTGACAAGAATATGGCGCACCTGGTACTGGGTGATTAATTGGCTGTTGCCGCCACGCTTTTCCAGCACGGCAACCAGGTGGTAGCCACTGGAACTGCGGATAGGGTCAGAGACTTCACCGGCTGCCAGTGTCGGTACAACCGCAGCAAAAATCCCCGGTAGCTGACCTTCTTTGCGCCAGCCCAGGTCGCCGCCCTTGAGCGCGTTACGACCATCTGATTCGCCAATGGCAACGTCAGTGAAGTTGGCACCAGCGCGAATACGGGCAACCAGGGCGCGGGCCTTCAATTCGGCTTTTTGCAAGTCGCTGGCGCTGGCATCGGCAGGAACAGACACCAGAATATGTCCAAGGCGGTATTCGGCGGCAGAGGCCATTTTGCCGATTTCGGAGGCGAGAAAATAATCGACATCCTGATCGGTGATCTGAATGGTTTCTCCGACCCGGATACGCTGCAGCCGGCTGGTGATCATCTCGGTTTCAATCTGTTCCCTGGCAGTAGCAAAGGGAATGCCTTCGGCTTCCATCGCAGCGCGGAACTGCTCCAGATTCATCTTGTTCTGGGCGGCAATACGTTGCAGGGAGTCGTTCAGCTGGGCATCGCTGATACGAATACCAATGCGCTTGGCCAGCTGCAGTTGAATACTTTCCTCAATCAGACGATCCAGTACCTGTTTTTTCAGTACCGAGTCATCAGGCAGGTTGGCTCCACGGTTCTGGCTGCGGACATTCTGCACCCGCTGCTGCAACTGTGAGGCCATGATCGCGTCGTCATCAACGATTGCAACGACTTGGTCAATCAGTACCGGCTCGGCGTGGCTCAGCGTGCTGCTGAGGGTGAGGAAAAACAGGAAAATCAGCTTGTTAATAGTCATGGTATTGCCGTCTGGAGTAACCTTTGATGCTGTTGCGAACGGTGGCGTCGGTGCCGCCACCCAGCGTGCTGAGACCTTTGAGCTGAATACTGAACATCAGGCTCTGGCTCTTTTCGGTGCTGTAGCTGGCGCTGTCATCGGCTGTCGGAGAAGACTCCTTGTACAGCACTTGCAAGCGCCAGCAACAATTCTGGTATTCAAATCCGGCCAGCGATTCCAGTACGGAGCTGGTGGGGCGACGCTCGCCTTCCGGGTAGTTCTTCATATCCTTGAGTACGCGTCCGGTCAGGGCCCAGCGATCACTGAGCGCCCAGAAGGCGTTGATATCGGCCTGATACAGGTCAGTCTCGATCGTACCACTATCGGAATTCTCGCTTTGAACCTTGTTAACAGAAAGGTTCAGCATGCGGTTGCTGAGCGGCGCATAGCCGACTCCCAGACGGCGCTGGCGCGCATAGTCGCCATACACATCCCACTCCAGTGTCTGGTTCAAACGCCAGTGTCTGCCCGGACGCCATTCCACTTCGGCCAGTGTACTGGAGGTGGCGTGGCTGTCATTGACTTCGTCGCTGTCGAGTTGAACCTGGCGCCGATCGCCGAAATAAACCCGGCCAAGGCTAAAACGCAGCCATTCACCCCCGCGCTGATCGATAATCCGGCTGGTGATACCGAGGCTGACCTGTTCGAGGTCGGCGAGACGATCAGCGCCGATAAAACGATCACCCTGAAACAGGCTGTCGTAGCTGACACTGGTAACCTTGGTATCAAAGGCGGGAATTGTATCCTGGCCCGACTGGTAAGGGCTTTTGACCCAGAACAGGCGCGGTTCCAGCGTTTGGGTCTGGATAGTATCAAACCAGTGTAACGGTCGTTCAAAAAACAGCCCTGAATCGAGACTGTAACGGGGGACACCGTAATTGACCACGGTGTTGTAATCGAAGCTGTCTGGACTGCTCAGACGATAATAGCGATAGCGGTAACTGGCTTCCGGCTGGATATAACTGTACGGCTGTTCGAAACGCCAGGCGATGGCGTTGTCGCTGACCAGCCGACGGCCATCGAGAGAAGCAAAGCCGGTCAGAGTCTGCTCACTGCCGTTGATGGTAGCGCTGTCTTCCCGTTCGAAACGACTGCCTTGCAAACGGCTGCTTACCCGCCAGCGATCGTATCGTTGCTGATAGTCGAGGGTGGCCTGAGGCAAGCGTTTGTAAGGCCGGTCAGCCAGGTCAATGGTATCGTCGATGGTCTGAAAACCCTCGGCCAGCAACTCAAACCGCCAGGCATCGTTCTGGTAACGCAGCTGGCCCAAACGCGGTAAGTGGGTAGTACGGTCGATCGCGGTGGATGAGTTCAGATCGGCGAGATAGTCGTTGTCGCTGACGTGGTTGTAGACCCAGCGATGTTGCCAGTGCGGCCCCAGAGTGCCGGACTGCTGGTAGTTGATCAGCCAGCGTTCACGCTCGTCGGTGGCGTCCTGATTAAGGTAGGCATAGTTCAGCTCACCGTCGCCAAGCCAACGGGTTTTGTGGCGCAACTGGCTTTCCCACAACCAGCCGCGCTGGTTGAAGTAGTGCGGCGCGATAGTCGCGTCCAGATTGCTGGCCAGATTCAGGTAGAACGGCAACTTCAGTTCTTCCAGACCGGCGTTACCGCCCAGCGAGAAGCTGGGATCGAGGAAACCCGTGGTACGACGATCATCAATCGGGAAACGATAATAGGGGATGTAGAAAACAGGGACATCCATCACTTCCAGACGGGTGTTCCAGGCACTGCCAATGCCCTGCTGTTGATCGAGATAAATATGGCTGGCTGCGATACGCCAATCGTCCTGGCCCGGTTCACACCAGGTGACGGTGGCTTCATTCAGTTCGATGGTGCCTTCCGAACGGGTTGTCATACTGGTTGCAGTACCGCGCATATGGCGTGCGGGTAGCGCATAGCGGGCACTTTCCAGTACCAGTTCACTACGACTGTTGGCGGCGCTCTGCTGTTCTTGAAAGCGAGCATGGTCACTGTGGACGGTCACTTCGTCATTAAAAAAACTGACGTCGCTATCAAACTCTGCCTGACGCAGGCTGGCATCCCAGCGCGCAGAATCGCTTTTTAATACGTAGTCTTCTCGTCGCATGCTGACGGAACCGGTGAACTCGGCGTTGCCATTACGATCTACAAACGCCTGTTCGGATTCGGCTTCGAGACGGCCATCAGAGAGCGGTTGCAGCTGGTTGGGCAGGTAGCGACCGGAGCAGAATGACGGCAGCCCGGCAAGCTCAGCATCACTCAGTAGCGCCCGTGGATACCAATTCAGCAGCGGTGTTTCAGCCTGAGCCAGGGCGCTGGTGCTCGCCGTGCAGAAGGCGATCAGTAGCAGCCTGCAGGCGTAACGAGCAGGCAGGCGCGATGGCGTCAGCGGCATGCGAATGGGCATCGGCTGTGTATGGATTGCATCTGAATGTCTGTGATCCGCCATGGCTGAGCGTGGGTGCCTGTACTGTGAAGTGTGCTATCTTAGCGCGCAGATGATACGGGGGGCGCTCAACGCGCGCAATTTTAGATCGATAACAAATGTGAGGCCAGCATGGATCCGCGCCTTGATCACCTGGTTGACTGGGCGTCCAGTACCATTCGCCGCGAGGCGAACCTGGATGTTAATACTAGCCTGGAAACGGTGTCTGGTGATGCCAGTTTCCGCCGTTACTTCCGCCTGAGAGGCCTGGGCAAGAGCTGGATTCTTGTCGACGCCCCGCCAGACAAGGAAGATAACCCGCGTTTTATTCGTATTGCCGAGCAATGGCGTCACCAGCAGGTGGCGGTTCCCCAAGTACTGGCCGCAGATATCGACCAGGGTTTTATGTTACTCGAAGACTTTGGTGACCATCTGCTATGGGCGGCTTTGCACGATCCGGCTGCAACCGACAAGCAAATACTGGCGCTGTATCGGCAGGCGATTGAGCAACTGGTGCAGCTACAGGGTGTCAGCTGCCGTCAGCTGCCTGCTTATGATGAAGCGTGTCTGCAACGAGAAATGGAGCTGTTTCGTGACTGGTTGTGCGGCCAACAGCTGCAACTGGCACTGACAGCCGCCGAACACTGCATGCTGGATCGGGTGTTTGATCTGCTTGCTCGCCAGGCATTAGCGCAACCAATAGTAACGGTGCACCGGGATTATCACTCCCGCAACCTGATGCTGAAACCGGATGGCGGGTTGGGCATTATTGATTTTCAGGATGCCCTGGCTGGCCCTTCCACTTACGATCTGGTGTCGCTGGTTCGAGATTGCTACGTGCGCTGGCCGCAGGCGCTGGTGGATGAACTGGTGGCCTATTATTGGGAGTTGGCCCGACCGTTTGGTTATTATCTCGGTGATTGGGAACACTGCGTGCGGGACGTTGACTGGATGGGTCTGCAGCGACACCTCAAGGCCGCCGGTATTTTTGCCCGCCTCAATTTGCGCGACCATAAACCGACCTATCTGGCCGATATTCCCAATACCTGCCAGTACCTGGTGGATATTGCCAGACGTTACGACGAACTGAGTGACTTCAGTCTCTGGCTCAACCAGCGGCTGATGCCCGCACTGGTGCAGTTATCCCGATGAAAGCAATGATCCTGGCTGCTGGTCGAGGCCAGCGTATGGCGCCATTGACCGATCATTGCCCCAAACCGTTGTTACCACTGGCGGGCAAACCGCTGATTGTTCATCATATTGAAAAACTGGTCGCGGCAGGTATCACCGAACTGGTGATTAACCACGCCTGGCTAGGAGATATGCTTGAAACCCAGCTACAGGATGGCCAGCAATGGGGTGCAACCATTCGCTATTCCGCTGAAGCGATTGCCCTGGAAACCGCTGGCGGCGTACGACAGGCGCTGCCGTTGCTGGGAGATCAGCCGTTTTTATTGGTTAACGGCGATGTCTGGACTGACTGGGACTATCAGGAAGCGGTCAGAACCTTATCCTCCGGGGTACTCGACGACGGCACTCTGGCCTGGCTGTGGCTGACGGATAACCCGCTTCATAACCCGGCGGGCGATTTTTCCCTTGACGGTACCGAGGTTGCGGCAGAGGCTGGCGACCAGGGTTTGACGTTTACCGGTATCAGTCTGATTCACCCCGACTTGTTGGCCGGAATATCTATGGGGAAGCAGGCATTGGCACCGATATTACGTCAGGCAATGGCACGCAAGCAGGTAAAAGGCTGCTTGCTTAATGGTTGCTGGACAGATGTGGGTACTCCACAGCGTCTGGCAGAACTGGAACAGCAACTCACCAGAGAGACGTTCTGATGCTATGGATGGGAAAAGCCATGGGCAGCATGCTCGGTTTTATGACCGGCGGCCCGTTTGGCATGATGATAGGCGCATTTGTAGGCCATATGTTCGACCAGAACCTGGAAAATGCCTGGGGTGGCCAGTTAATGACACTGGCTCGCCCCGGCGGTGCTGGTGATGTTCGCCAGCTGTATGTGTCATCCCTGTGTCGTTGCATGGGGCGGATTGCCAAGGCTGATAGCCGCGTCAGTGAGGAAGAAATTGCCGCTGCCAATTTTATTATGGACCGGATGCAGCTCAAGGACGCTGCCAGGCAGCAAGCGATTGCCTGGTTTCAGGAAGGTAAAGACACGGAGTTTTCATTCGATAGCGAGCTGGAACAGCTGCGGCCGCGACTGAGCTTGCCGATGGCACAGATGTTTCTGGAAGTGGTGATGACCATCGGTTACGCCGATGGCGAGTTGTCACCCGCAGAGTGGGCCATGATTGAGCATCTCAGTAACGTACTGGGTATTAGCCAGACGCAGATCGATCGGGTCAAAGAACGGATCGAAGCAGCCATGTTTCAGGCGCGTAACGGCGGTGTCAGCCAAAGCCAGCAATTGGAGCAGGCTTATAAAACACTGGGCGTGCGGTCTGATGTTGATGACGAAACGCTGAAAAAAACCTATCGACGGTTAATGAGCCAGAATCACCCCGACAAGCTCTCTGCCAGTGGTATGCCAGAAGAAATGCTGCGCTTGGCGAAAGAAAAAACCCAGCAAATCCAGACCTCCTACGCCATGATCCGCAAGGCGCGATCACTCTGACGAGTGTTGTGTGGCACAGGCCTCAGGGCCTGTGACCATGTTGTGACTCGAACTGTCTCATCACCAAGCAAGCCCATTGACCTACTGGCCAACAAAACCCGCAGAACGCCCCCTGGACTGACAGACTCCTAGGTATCGACCTTGCCGACTTTACCGCGCAGGTTTTTGATCTGCCCGCGCCGGGTTTTCTGATCGACCCGTTTACGCTGTGACGAACGGGTGGGTCGGGTAGCGACTCTGGGTGGCAAGACAACGGTTGCCTTGCGGATCAGCTCGGCCAGACGCTCCAGCGCATCCTGACGGTTTTTTTCCTGGGTGCGGTGTTGCTGCGCCTTGATCACAATAATACCGTCTTTGCTGATACGACTGTCGGAGGTATTGGCAAGGCGTTCCTTGATATAGGCCGGCAAGGACGATGCGCCAATATCAAAGCGCAGGTGGATAGCGCTGGATACCTTGTTAACATTCTGGCCCCCAGCCCCTTGAGCGCGGATGGCCAGTAATTCGATCTGATACAGCGGGACGGAGAGGCGGCTGGAAATTTCCAGTTCAGTTTCGGAGTCAGTCATGGCGTTCTGTTGGTTATAAAAGTGTCAGCCAGTGGTGTCGGGATGGGATGCCGCAGACATCGCCGGAGCGATGTTTGCTACGGGTAAATCCGCGAGGCCAAAGGCAATGGCCCAAAAATGACAGAATACGCCAGCAATCACAAATAAATGCCAGATTTCGTGGAAGCCAAAGGTGTCAGGCCAGGGGTTTGGCCATTTGCAGGCGTAAATAACCGCGCCTATGGTATAGAAACCACCGCCACAGGCCAGCCAGATCAACGCATCGGTTGGAATACGTTCTATCGCTGGCTGGGCAGCGACTATGATCAGCCAGCCCATGGCGATATACACCAGCGTAGACAGCCAGCGTGGTGCGGTGATCCAGAAGAGCTTCAGCGCCACGCCAAGCAGCGCCAGTAACCATACGGTGCCAAGCAGCCACCAGCCAATGGTGCCGTGGAGAGGAACCAGGCAAACCGGCGTATAAGTACCGGCGATCAGTAAAAAAATGGCGATATGATCAATCCGTTTGAGCCAGGCAATCCATTGCTCGGAACCATATGACAGGTGATAGACCGCACTGCTGGCAAACATCAGCAGCATGGTGGTGCCAAATACGCTGAACGATACAATATGCCAAATGCTGCCATGTAGCGTTGCCTGGACACTCAGAATGCACAGCGCAACAATGGCAAACAGCGCACCGGCAAGATGGGTGAGGCCACTGACTGGTTCGCGAAACAGCGGGCGACCTGGGTGCATTAAAAACTCCTTGGCGGGCTGTGAGTGACCATAGTGGATAACGCAATTACCTTTGGGGTTTATACCGATTTTATGGCAGCAAACAGTGTAGCGCGACTGAGTATACCGGCAGATCAGGTAAATTATGACGTCAACCTGGCAGAAGGTTCCTCTGATATCAAACCTGTTACTGAATCTGCCACTGACGCAGGCTGGTTTTTGTATTTTATTCGTACCCGCCACAACACCTTGTATTGTGGCGTTACGACGAATGTGATTCGGCGCTTTCGCGAGCACAACTCCGGTAGCGTGCGTGCTGCGCGGGCGTTGCGAGGCAAGGCACCCTTGCAGTTGGATTTTAGCTGGTTGTTGCCGAGCAAGTCGGTGGCACTGAAAGTCGAATACCGGGCGAAACGGTTGAGCCGACCCCAAAAGGAACGGCTGATCGCTGGAGACCGCGCACTGCAACAGCGCTTGTTGCACGATGTGGCGTGAATCGTGTTATGAGGTAATGAGGTACGCGGTGAAAGGTTTATCAGACGCAAGCTGAACACTTGTTACCGATACACTGCGTAATTGTTACATGGATGTCATAACTTCGCTTTAGACTCCGGCGCCCTGTCAGTAGAATGACACGCAATTTATAGCGACACGGATACCATCATCATCATGTTTGCAGCCATTTGGGCAACTCGCTGGTACCTGCTTCTCGGCCTGTTTACCTTTCTTGTATTTCTGGCCATCAATGCGCCATTACACTTTGTCTGGCGCATGCTGGAACCTGATGTGCGGAATTTACCGGTCGATGTTCGGTCAGTTTCCGGCACACTCTGGCATGGTCATCTCCAGGCCGAGCAACGACAACTTGGCCCCATTGATGCGGAGTGGCGGTTGTCGCCCTGGGCGTTGTTGACGGCGGCGGCTGAAGTTGACTTGACGTTGACAGCACCTGCGATCCGAATGAATGGTCTGGTGCGTTTGGAGGCCGATCAGCAGTTACATGTCACCGGGCTGGACGGTTTTGTTGATACTGATTTATTGAAGCCGTTACTGAAACCATTGCAGATTGATCTGTCTGGCAACATCGAAGCCAATGATGTGGCTGCCGTGATTGAGTTGGATACCCGGCAGCTGACCGCACTGGGTGGCCGCCTGGTTTTCAGTGGTGGTGCTGCGGCTTTTCCGGTACAACGCAAACGGGTGACGGCCGAGGTGCCGATGTTGGTTGGGGCTCTGGGTATGGATAAAGAACGTGCGGTGCTGGATGTGACGTCAATGGAAGGCCAGAAGCTGGTACAAGGGTTCATCCAGCCGGATGGCTGGGGTGGAGTGGCGATACGACGTCGCATGTTTGATGTGTTAGGGCAAACCTGGCCAGACAAAGCCGATGTGGATACCGTGGTTTTTGAAGTGTCACGAAAGATTCTATAACCTTGGCGCCGATTCGGAGCAGTCGATTTGGATAAGAATGTGGTAGAGCTGTTGCTGTGGCAAAAATGGATATTGCTGGCGGGCAAGCTGATGCTGACGGTGTTATTGAGCTGGCAGGCAGCACAACTGGTGTGGCTGGTGGCCGCCCCGGCACCGCTGGTATTAAAAGCGCCCGTTCAAGGTAATGCTGAGGCGGCAGATGGTCATGTGCGGGGAACCGCAGCCTATCACCTGTTCGGTGAAGCAACGGCGGTCGCTCCAGTGGTGGTACAAAAAGAAGTGGAAGCACCGGATACCCGCCTGAAGCTGACCCTGCTGGGAGTTAATCAGTCCTCGCGAGAGGAATACTCCAGTGCCATCATCTCTGCGGCGGGTCGGGCTGGGGAATTTTATCGGATGGGGGATGCCGTTCAAGGCCGTACCCGGCTGGCCGGTGTGTATTCGGACAAAGTCATTCTGGATACGGTGGGCAAGTTGGAAACCCTCAAGTTTGACGAGCAGACAAGTCGTGGCTCGGATGTGCGGATTGTCCCTCGTGACGATACTGACAGGGGTAACCCGAGTGCCTCTAGCGGGCGTTCCGGTTCGTTAAAGGAGCGTTTTGGCAAGATCCGTAATGCCACTGAATTTGTCGATCTGGCGACGTCTGAACTGAAAGATGATCCGCTTGAAGCGCTGGGACGCATGGGGCTGGAGCCGCAAGGGGATGGTTTGGGCTATCGGGTGCAACCCGGTTCGCCGCTGATGCAGTTCAAACTCCGACCAGGTGATCTGCTGTTGTCGATCAACGGCCAGTCACTCGGAGACCCCGCCAGTGACCAGAGCCTGTTGGCTGATTTGCAAAATACCGATAGCGTGCGTATCGAAGTACAGCGCGGCAATGATCGTTTCACCGTTAACCACAGGCTGAATTAAGGATATGGGTGTGTTCAAACATTGGGTAGTGGCTGTCTTGTTATCACTGAGCTTCACCGTCAGTGCTCAGGAGAGCTGGCAGATCAATCTGAAAGAAGCCGATATCGGCGCCTTTATCAGCCAGGTGGCGGATATTACCGGAAAAAGCTTTGTGGTCGATCCGCGCGTCAAGGGCAAGGTTAATGTCCTGACCAGTGAGGCGATGGATTCCAACGGCGTATATGAGTTGTTTCTGTCGGTGTTGCAGGTGCACGGTTATGCCGCCGTACCAGCCGGGGATGTGGTGCTGATTGTCCAACAGAACGAGGTGAAACAGGTTGGTCGTGACCTGAACACCCAATCGGCCAATGACAGCCAGGAAATGCTCACCAAGGTGATCATGATCAAGAATACACCGGCACTGGATCTGGTGCCTATTTTGCGCCCATTGGTGGCCAAATACGGCCATCTGGCCGGGGTCAAATCCGCCAACGCGCTGATCATTTCAGATCATGCCATGAACATTCAGCGCATCGAGCAGATTATCGATCGCCTCGATAAGTCCGGCAGTGAAGAACTGGAAGTGGTGCAACTCAAAGAAGCCTGGGTCGGCAATGTCGTTACCATGTTACAAAGCCTGGATCCCTCCAAGGTTTCCCAGGGCAATGGCGATAACAACAACACCGCTGGCAGTATTCGGGTGGTGGCCGATGAGCGCAGCAATCGGCTGATTATCAAAGGCGAAAAAACGGCTCGCGAACGTATTCGCCATCTGATCGAGCAGCTTGACCAGCCATCCTATTTCAGCGGCAGTGCCCAGGTGATTCGGCTGCAGTACGCCGATGCCACCAAGCTGGCGGATCTGCTCAAAAACCTGATGGGTGAAGTGAGCAGTAACGACAAGGATGCCCAGCAAGTGAAGGGTTCTGTCGGTATCCACGCCGATGAAGAACTGAACGCCCTGGTAGTGCGTGCCGAGCCGTCATTGATGAAAGAGATTCAGGAACTGGTCGCGTCACTGGATGTACGCCGTGCCCAGGTGTTGATTGAATCGGCGATTGTTGAAGTGACGGGTGATATGAACGATGCACTGGGCGTGCAATGGGTTTCTGGTGATCTGGATAATCCGGTATCCATGACTAATTTCAGCGACGCCGGGCCGTCGCTCAGTACCATCGCCACCAGTGTTGCGTCCGGGTCGTATGCCAGTGCCATTGGCAGTGGCCTGACGGTTGGTGGTTACAGTGAGAATAACGGTGTGCTGGACTTCGGCGTGATCTTGCAGGCATTGCAGAGTGACAGTAATACCAACTTGCTGTCGACCCCCAGCATCATGACCATGGACAACCAGGAAGCGGAAATCATTGTCGGCCAGAACGTGCCGTTTATTACCGGCTCGACGTCGTCGTCGACCAATTCCAATCCTTTCACCACCATCACCCGTGAAGATGTTGGTGTGACGCTGAAAGTGAAGCCACACATTCATGACGGCACGGATATTCGTCTGGAAGTGGAAGCTACGGCAGAATCCGTATCGGCCACCTCGGTGTCGGGCAGTGCGGATCTGATTACTAACAAACGATCGATCAAAACCATGATTCTGACTGGTAATCAGGAAACCATCGTCCTGGGCGGCCTGATTCGTGATGACGTGATCGAGAGTGAAAGCAAGGTGCCTTGGCTGGGGGATATTCCGGTGCTGGGCTGGTTGTTCCGCTCATCCAGTAGCGAACATGTCAAAAGTAATCTGATGGTGTTTTTACGTCCGACCATTGTTAATAACGCTGAGACCTCCCGTGATCTGACCCGTGAAAAATACAACGGTATCTGGGAATTTGATGTATCGGATCAGCTCGGTGCAGACAGTATTGATGCGTCGCTTGATCGACTGTTTAGTGGTCGTCCAACCAATCGTTAATGGGTTTGCTCACGCGGCGCGGAGGCTGCCAACTGCAGCGGGTTCAGTCCTGCTGCTCTCATTAAGTCGCATACGCGGATTAATGGCAGCCCAATCAGGCTATTGATGTCCCGCCCATGCAAGGCTTCAAATAAATGGATGCCGAGGCCTTCGACCTTGAAGCTGCCAGCACAATCGTAGGGTTGCTCCAGTCTCAGGTAATCTTCAATTTCATCGGCTGACAGAGCCCGAAATTGCACATCAAAGTGCTCAACGGCACTGCTTGTTTTACCTTGATGCCAAAGTGCAATACCGGTCGAAAAACGAATGGTCTTCCCGGCGCTGGCCAGCAGTTGCTGACGGGCGTTGTCATGGTTTTCCGGTTTGCTGACTACCGCGCCATTCAGTGAACAGGCCTGATCGCTGCCGATAATCCAGTGCTGCGGGTATTGCGCCGCCATGACTTGGGCTTTTTGTTCCGCCAGACGCTGGACATAGGCATCGATGGTTTCATCGACGTATGGGGTTTCATCAATATCTGGACTGGCCCATTCGAATGGAATACCCAACTGTGCCAGTTGCTGGCGACGATAGCGAGATGATGAGGCGAGTAACAGTTGCATTGAGACTCCTGTAGCGTAGCCGCCACTGGGCTGAAAAAGGTAAGGAAGGAAAGGCGGCCAGTTAATAAAAAAACAAGCCAACAAAAAAGGGAGCCGAGGCTCCCTTTTTTATCAATGCAGTGATCAGGCAGCGAAGTTAGCGTTCGCAAATTCCCAGTTCACCAATGCCCAGAAACCTTTCAGGTAATCCGGACGTACGTTGCGATAGTCGATGTAGTAGGCGTGTTCCCACAGGTCAACGGTCAGCAGCGGCGTCAGACCTTCTTCAGTGATCGGGGTAGCAGCGTTGGACGTGTTGACGATATCCAGTGTGCCGTCTGCCTTTTTCACCAGCCAGGTCCAGCTGGAACCGAAGTTGTTCACCGCCATATCGTTGAATTTGGTCTGGAATTCCTCGAATGAACCAAACGCAGCGTTGATGGCGTCGGCGATAGCGCCAGTCGGTGCACCACCGGCATTCGGTGCCAGACTGTTCCAGTAGAAGGTGTGGTTCCAGATTTGGGCTGCGTTGTTGAATACGCCGCCAGAAGAAGTCTTGATGATTTCTTCCAGAGTCTTGCCTTCAAATTCAGTACCACCAATCAAACCATTCAGTTTGGTGACGTAGGTGTTGTGGTGCTTACCGTAGTGGAAATCGAGGGTTTCTGCAGAGATGTGAGGTTCCAGTGCAGTTTTTTCGTATGGCAGAGCGGGAAGTTCGAAGGCCATGAGCGTTCTCCATTATCAGGCTAGGTGGTTGCATTCAGGGGTGTAGATGGGGCTTTATAAAAATAATTCAACGGCTCCATCCCGCCTTCCGAAGTCGCAGCATGATAACACCGGAGCGGCCGGAGCGGCTATGTGTTGCTAATAGTGAATCACTATTATGGAAAGGATGAATTCTGGCTCTACAGGTGTGTCTGATACTCTGGTCAGGCATGAAAATTCCCGGCTGCGGTCGGTATTTCAGCGTTAATGTTTGTATACTGCGGGCCGTTTATCTCCTGATCGCCAGTTCCGGAAATCCTAATGGACAACGTTAAAGAACCGCTTATACCCGACATCAAACCCTCGAAAGACGATATTGAAATGCGTCAGCGGCAAAATAAATCGCGGCGTTCACCGGCGGCAGCCGGGCCTGCCAACACAACAGGCAAGTCCGCTGGGGCCGGGCTGGTGGCTGTGGCACTGTTGCTGGCTCTGCTTGGTCTCGCCGCCGCCGGGTATCTTTATACCCTGGTGCAGACGATGCAGACCGAGCTGCTGGCGGCCAGACAGACCCTTCAGCAGCAGTCGGTTAATCTGCAACAACTAAATGAGCGTTTGTCGGTTACTGGCGAAAACGCCAGTTTGTCACTCGATGCGCTCAAGGTGCTGCTGAAAGAACATGATTCTGAAATTCGCAAGCTGTGGGATGTTGCCAATAAGCGTAACAAGGGCATGATCGCCAGTAATGAAAAAGCCATAGCGAACAATACTGCGGTATTAACAGGACTCAAGTCTGAGGCCGACAAGCAGCAGATCAGCCTGACCACGCAGCAAGCGACGCTGGAGCAGCAACAGCTGGCCAGCAGCGCACTGTCGGAGCGGGTATCTTCCGTCGAAGCGGCACTGTTATCCTTGCCGGAATCCGAATTGCGTATTGCCCAGAACAGCGAGGCGGTACAAATGACGGGGCGTAGCGTCGCCAGCCTGAAAGAATCCCTGGCCAATCGTCAGCAAGAGATTGAGACCTTACGCAAGCAGCTGCGTCAGGTGGAGTCGCGTATCACCACGCTGCACACTCCGGCCGCGACCAAACCCTGACATTTGACTAAAGGCGTCTGTCGATCGCATTTGAGCCGCTTGTTCCTTCGGGTACAATCGGCCACCGTTCGCGCCAGCATCGGTCTGGCGCATGTCACTGCTGAGTGTTTTGTCGCAAGACGGAGCCAGGGCACCCGAGAGAGAGCACAGAGAGAGAACTCGCCATGACAGTGATCAAGCAAGAAGACCTGATCCAAAGCGTCGCTGATGCGCTGCAGTACATTTCCTACTACCACCCCAAAGATTTTATCGACGCCGTTCACGCAGCGTACGAGCGTGAAGAGTCCAAGGCCGCCAAAGACGCCATGGCGCAGATTCTGATCAACTCTCGTATGTGTGCCATGGGTAAACGTCCGATCTGTCAGGATACCGGTATCGTTACCGTTTTTCTGACCATTGGTATGGATGTCAAATTTGAAAGCGACATGTCGGTCGAAGACATGTGTAACGAAGGGGTTCGTCGTGCTTACCTGAACCCAGACAACGTCTTGCGTGCTTCGGTACTGGCGGATCCGGACGGCAAGCGGGTCAACACCAAGGACAACACGCCGGCGGTTATTCATATGAAACTGGTGCCGGGGAATACCGTCGACGTGCATGTCGCAGCCAAAGGCGGCGGCTCCGAAGCCAAATCCAAGTTCGCCATGCTGAACCCGTCTGACGATGTGGTTGAATGGGTACTGAAGCAGATTCCGACCATGGGGGCTGGCTGGTGTCCGCCGGGCATGTTGGGTATCGGCATTGGCGGCACGGCTGAAAAAGCCATGCAAATTGCCAAGGAATCGCTGCTGGAGCCAATCAATATCCAGGAACTGCAGGCGCGTGGTGCCAGTAATCGTGCCGAAGAACTGCGCCTGGAGTTGTTCGACAAGGTCAACAAGCTGGGCATCGGCGCTCAGGGGCTGGGTGGTCTGACCACGGTACTGGACGTCAAGGTTGCGGATTATCCGACCCATGCCGCCAACAAGCCGGTAGCCATTATTCCTAACTGTGCGGCAACCCGTCACACCCATTTTGTGCTGGATGGTTCCGGGGTTGCCTCGCTGCCAGTGCCAAAGCTGGAAGACTGGCCGGAAATCAGCTGGGAAGTCGGTGACAGTGTCCGCCGCGTCGATCTGAACACCGTAACGCCGGAAGACGTCAAGGATTGGAAAACCGGTGAAACCGTACTGCTGTCTGGCAAGATGCTGACTGGCCGGGATGCCGCTCACAAACGTATGGTCGAAATGCTGGCCCGTGGTGAAGAACTGCCGGTCGATCTGAAAGGTCGCTTTATCTATTACGTTGGCCCGGTTGATCCGGTTCGCGACGAAGTAGTTGGCCCTGCTGGCCCGACCACAGCCACCCGGATGGACAAGTTTACCCGTACTATCCTTGAACAAACCGGCTTGCTCGGCATGATCGGTAAATCCGAGCGTGGCCCGATCGCGATTGAAGCCATCAAGGACAACGAAGCCGTGTACCTGATGGCCGTCGGCGGTGCGGCTTACCTGGTTTCCCAGGCGATCAAGGGTGCGGAAGTGCTGGGTTTTGCGGATCTGGGTATGGAAGCCATCTACGAGTTTGACGTGGTGGATATGCCAGTCACCGTAGCGGTTGATACCAAGGGTGAGTCGGTACACACCACTGGCCCACAAGAGTGGTCAGCGCGAATTGCGGCGAAAGAAGTGAGCTGAGAATTTAACGAATAAACAGTTTCCAACATGAAAGAGCCGGGCTTTGCCCGGCTCTTTGCGTTTTTACTATTGGGTGGTTTGGATCGATGCCTCGTACTAGGTGTATGAAATGTTATGTTATCTTATAACATATTGATTTTGTTAACTTTTTTGTCATCCAAAATAAGAGTGATTGTCATTTTTAACGGCTAGTATCCTCAGGCCCAAGATTCGGCAGTCCTTTCTTGACTGTCGATGACCAACCATTCATGAGGGAACTCTATGATTATGCAACGCTTTAAGCTGTCACTGGCTATTGCCATGGCAGCCTCTACCGCTGCACATGCTGATGTGCTCGGTACCAATCAGTCTGAAAGCGCTTGGTACACGGATGCTCAGACTCGTGTTCAAGCCAAGGTTTCAATGGCTGACGAAGATATTTCCAAGACTGCCAAGAACGTTATTTTGTTCGTTGGTGACGGCATGGGTATCTCCACTCTGACTGCTGCTCGTATTCTGGAAGGCCAGAACGCAGGTAATCAGGGTGAAGAAGGCTACCTGTCTTTCGAAGAGTTTCCTTACACCGCTTTGGTCAAGACCTATAACGTTGATGCGCAGACTCCTGACTCTGCCGGTACCATGACGGCCATGATGTCAGGTCTGAAAACTGACGTGGGTACTATCGGTCTGGACGAAGACGTCTCTCGTTCTGATTGTTCTTCTGTGGCGGGAAACGAAGTGGTTACAGCTCTGGAGCTGGCAGAAATCAAAGGTCTGTCTACCGGTGTTATTTCTACCGCTCGTATCACTCACGCAACGCCAGCGGCGACTTATGCTCACTCTGCTGACCGTAACTGGGAAGATTACTCAGATATTCCAAGCAGCGCGCAGACCAAGTGTGAAGACATTGCTTCTCAGCTGGTTAACTTTGAATCCAATCTGGAAGCACGTTATTACGGTACCGATGTCGATGGTATCGAAGTCGTCATGGGTGGCGGTCGTCGTCACTTCCTGCCAAATGATGCGGCTTACAACTCAACAGATGCAGTTAGCTCTGTTGAAGGTGATCGTACCGATGGTCGTGATCTGACCGCTGAATGGATGACTACCTATCCTAACGGCGTTTACGTAATGGATCAGACCGGCTTTGATGCGGTTGACACTGAAAGCACTGAGCGTCTGTTCGGTCTGTTCAACGAATCTCACATGCAGTACGAAGCGGATCGTTCCAACGATATCGCTGGCGAGCCTTCCATTGCCGAGATGACCGAAAAGGCCATCAATATTCTGGATAACAACGAAGACGGTTTCTTCCTGATGGTTGAATCCGGTCGTATCGATCACGGTCACCACGCTGGCAACGCCGCTGGTGCACTGACTGACACCATTGCGTTTGCTGCCGCTGTTCAGGCTGCTGTAGACAGTACAGATCCAGAAGAGACACTGATTCTGGTGACTGCTGATCACAGCCACGTGTTCACCATCGCAGGTTATCCAAAGCGCGGTAACCCGATTCTGGGTAAGGTCGTTTCTGTGGGTTCTGAAGAAGCCGCTACGGCGTCCGATGACCTGCCATACACCACTCTGGGCTACACCAATGGTCTGGGTCATCAGGATCTGGGTGCTGAAACCAATTCTGATGCTATCTACAGCTACGACTACAACACAGGTCGTCAGGACATTTCGGGTATTGACACAACGACTCCAGGTTATCACCAGGAAGCTCTGATTCCACTGAGTTCAGAAACTCACGCGGGTGAAGACATTACTCTACATGCAAAAGGTCCAGGTGCGCATTTGGCCCAGGGCGTTGTTGAGCAGAGCGTTGTTTTCCACATCATCGAACGTGCACTTGGTCTAACTGGCGAATAATAAGGAGACGACAATGACTCGTAATTCAATTTATACAGCGATTCTGGCTGGTTCCTTGTTGCTGGCAGGTTGTGCTGGTGATGAAGGTAACAATGGTACAGATGGCATTAACGGTACAGATGGCAATGACGGAGCGACCGGCAGTAACAGCTTGGTGATGCAAACCGAGTTAGCTGAAGGCAACGAAAACTGCGCCTTCGGTGGTGTTCAGGTTGATTCTGGAATTGATGCTGATGCCAGCGGTACTCTGTCTGCTGACGAAATCACGGCAACCAGCTACATCTGTAATGGTGCTGCTCCACGTACCAGCCTGTCTAACGCTGAGCTGGCTACTTCTTACGGCAATGATTGGTATATCCAGTCGGCGGCCAAGGCCAATTCTACTGAAGCGGCTGTAGCTTCCATCGTCAACGAAGCTGGTTCCGCCAAAAACATCATCTTGTTCGTTGGTGATGGTATGGGCGTGTCCACAGTGACGGCTGCTCGTATTAAAGACGGCCAGGATCAGGGCATGATGGGTGAAGAGAATGTGCTGAGCTTCGGCGAGTTCCCATTCACTGGTCTGGCCAAGACTTATAACGTGGATGCACAGACTCCTGACTCTGCGGGTACCATGACGGCCATGATGTCTGGTGTTAAGACTGACGTGGGTGTGATTGGTGTTGATGAAGACATCGTTCGTGGTGATTGTTCAACCGTAGCGGGCAACGAGCTGGTAACGGCTTTGGAGCTGGCTGAAATCGCTGGTAAGTCGACCGGTGTTGTTTCTACTGCGCGTATTACTCACGCCACTCCAGCTGCTACTTACGCCAAGTCAGCAGATCGTAACTGGGAAGACTACTCAGACCAGCCAGATGATGCTCAGGACGTTTGTGAAGATATCGCTTCTCAGCTGGTTAACTTCGAATCCAACCTGGAAACCAAGTTTGCTGGTATCGACGTTGACGGTATCGAAGTGGTATTTGGCGGTGGTCGTCGTCACTTCCTGCCTAATGTTGCTTCCGATAACACGGTGGATGCTGTTTCTGGCACTGAGGGGGATCGTACAGACGGTCGTAACCTGGTTAATGAGTGGGCGACTACGTACTCTAACGGTGTTGTGACGTTCGGTACTGATGCGACTTCGGCAGCGGGCAACACACCTGCTGGTGTTGATTTCGATGCTATTGATAGTGAAACCACAGAGCGAGTATTCGGTCTGTTCAACGAATCTCACATGCAGTACGAAGCGGATCGTGCCAATGACCTGCTGGGTGAGCCTTCTATTTCTGAAATGACCGAGAAAGCCATTGGCATTCTGGACAACAATGAGAATGGCTTCTTCCTGATGGTTGAATCCGGCCGTATTGACCATGCCCACCACGCAGGTAACGCAGCGGGTGCCCTGACTGATACCATCGCATTTGCTGATGCCATTCAGGCAGCGGTTGATGCGACTGACAGCTCTGAGACGCTGATCATTGTTACTGCTGACCACGGTCACGTATTCACTATTGCCGGTTATCCAAAGCGTGGTAATCCGATCCTTGGCAAGGTGGTATCGGTTGGCTCTGATGAGCCGGCTCTGGCCTCTGACGATATGCCATACACCACTCTGGGTTATATGAATGGTCGTGGCTATATGGATTTAGGCTCAGAAACTGATTCGGATGAAGGTTACAACCAGGCAGTTGATACCGGTCGTAAGGATCTGACCAGTGTGGACACTACAGCTCCTGGCTATCACCAGGAAGCCCTGATTCCTTTGTCCTCAGAGACTCATTCTGGTGAAGACGTTGGTATCTATGCTTCTGGTCCTGGGGCTCACTTGGTCTCCAGCACCAACGAGCAGAGCGTTATCTTCCACGTGATGAACCATGCGGGTGATCTGGTTTCTGCTGCTGATTCAGTGGTAACAGCCGCTGAGTAATGATTCGGTCATTGTTGGCTGATATCTAGAACGGGGCCCTGATTGGGCCCCGTTTGCTTTGGTCTGTTAGGAGATTTCGATGTTTAAAAAAGGCGTTGTAGGGTTGGCAACAACTCTGTTTAGTGTGATGGCAATGGCTGATAACTGTGAGCTGTCGGCGGATTTTGTAGGTGCGACTTACAAAATGACCCAAGTGACACATGGTCAGAAGGAAACGAAAAAATCCAACACCCTGAAGATTTATCGAAAGGACGGTCTGGTCGCGCATCTGTATCCGGAAAGGAATTATTCAGAAGTTTGGAACCAGGTTCGAGATGGAAAAGTACGTCCGGTTCGATATTTTGATGCGGACAAAAGAGCGATCGAATATGCACCGGGCGACATCAATAAAGGTAAGGGAGATTCTGACTGGCTGAGCAAGTATCAGCTGATTGACCTTGATAGTGTTCCAGGTTTGAAAAAGGTGTCTGAGTCTGGTGAAGGCTGCGGTCGAGTTGCAACGTACAAGTCGGAAACCGATGCAGGTGTTACTCAGATTGAATGGCTACCTGTATTGAGGTTGGTAAAGAATTTCTCGTTTGACGGTAAGAATCTTCATAACGAGTGGCAGATGCTCGAGCAAATCACTGATGACAAGGAAATTGCCGAGGTTTTTGCGAGTCGCGAGGCTTATATTTCGACCGATTACGCAGATATCGGCGACAACGAGACAGATCCTTTTTTCCGCAAACTGATTAATCTTGGCTTTATCAGTCATGGAGCTTCCGGTTTCTACAATGCTGAAGGTGAGGTTATGGAGGGTGGCCACGGTCATCATCATTGATTGATTAGATTGGGTCTCATGGAGAGAGACCCTTCTTGCTCGCTTATAGATCCTGAATCTGATAACAGGGCACATATTCTCCAGACAGCTTCATCCGCCCTTTGGCCACCATGCTGGTTAATAGCTGATCCAGCTGCTGCATGAGCTTTCTTTCTCCCTTGAGTTGATAGGGGCCGTACTTATCAACTCGCTCTCGTCCATCGGGTTTCACATTGCCTGCAACAATGCCTGAAAAAGCCTTGCGCAGATTGCAGGCCAATTGGTGCTCGGGTAATTCTGTGGAGAGTTCCAGTGCTGCCATGGCTTCATGGGTTGGGTCGAACGGATGCTGGAAATCGGGTTCGATTCTCATATTCCAGTTATAAAAATAAGCATCCTTCTGTTGTGTCCGATATTCCCGAACCTGTTCAGTGCCTTGCTTCATCACTGCGGCAACCGCTTCGGCTTCATCGATGATGAGTTGGTATCTGGCTTGTGCTCGCTCTCCCAGTGTGGAACCAATAAATTCATGAATGTTATTGAGATAGGGTTCGGTGTCTTTGGGGCCTGTGATGATGAGTGGGAAAGGCATCGACTGATTGTCCGGGTGAGCGAGAATTCCCAATAAATAGAGCAGTTCTTCTGCTGTTCCTGGTCCGCCAGGAAAGATCACAATCCCGTGCCCCAACCGCACGAAGGCCTCTAGGCGTTTTTCAATATCGGGCATGATCACCAGCTCGTTAACGAACGGGTTAGGAGATTCGGCGGCGATAATGCCGGGTTCGGTAATGCCAATATAACGGCCGTTGCGGTTGTGTTGCTTGGCGTGGCCGATGGTGGCCCCTTTCATGGGACCTTTCATCGCGCCGGGGCCACAGCCGGTACCGATATCCAACCCGCGCAGACCGAGGTGATAGCCGACTTCCTTGCAGTATTTGTATTCGCTGCGTGGAATAGAATGGCCTCCCCAACATACCGCCAGATTGGGTAGCTGATCCGCCCGTAATACATCGGCATTACGTAGCAGGTGAAAAATGGCGTTGGTGATGTCTTCGCTGTTGTTCAAGTCAAAGCGCTGGGCTTTGATAATGGAATCCTGGGCGTAGAGAACATCCCGCAGTACAGAAAATAATTGCTCCCGTACACCGCGAATAATTTCGTTGTCGACAAAGGCGCTGGCCGGGGGGTTGATCAGTCGTAATACCAGTCCCCGATCTTCTTGTTCAAAGTGGATATCGAACGGCTGATAGGCTTCTTCTATTTCAACATAGCTGTCGTTCTGGCTACCGGCACTCAATACCGCGTAGCAGCAGCGCCGTACCAGGTCGTGAGCCTGACTGCTGACGTCTCGTAACTGTTGTATTTCGTAGCGCGACAGTACGCGCAGATGGGTTTTGGGGTGAATCAGTTCATAGCTGTTCATGGATGTGGTCATTTCCTGCCGTCGGTCGTATTGATCACTATAGGCTGCGGGTAAAAAAACTGCAGCAATAACAGCATGTAAGCCATCGGAGTTAAGGAATCTGAGTGCGCTTATTGGACGGGTCATTGATGGCTGCATTTGCCAGAAAGTGCAGTGTCGAAGCATTAACCGTCAGACCCAGAGGGTGATTTCGGGGTAACGACTGAGTGCTCTCAGACAGTCGCTACGGGTCAGAATGCCGGTGATCAGCTCATGTTCAACGACGGGTAAGCAGCCAATATGCTGTTCGCACAGCAGCGCTGCAGCCTGGCGAATGTCGGTATGAGCTTCGACACACATCACCGGACGGCTGGCGATCGACATCAGTGTTGCCGTGGATTGATGTTGGTCGGGTGAGGCGTAGTAAGTGAGCAGGTCCCGGTCGGAGAGCAGCCCTTGAATCCGTTGTTCTGTAACGACCGGCAAGTGGCGAAAGGGGTGCTCGCGCAGGCATAACCAGGCTTCTTCAAGGGTGGCTGTTGCTGGCAGAGTGGTGGGCGAAACGGTCATCAGCTCGGCTACGTACAGCACCGGGCGGGGAGTGTTGTCTTGTTGTCGAGCCTGTTGCTGATAGCGGTGGATCGCGGGGTTGCGGGGTGGGTTATGCCCCGCTGGTGTTGTTTCGCTGCCGGTATGCTGGTGGAGTGCGCTGGCCGGGCTGATGGCTCCGGTACGCTCAACCTTGCGGGCTGTTGGTTGCTCCGGGGTGATGACTCGCTGCCCCATATCAAAACTGATAATGGCCATGATGCTCTCCGTCTGTTGCCAGGCACATACAATGAGCGGATTAGCGGTTAAACTCAGCGTACCTTCAATGATGGGTTCACCAAGACGGTTTCCGGCAGCGTTAAATATTATCTGTCGATGCGCGGCAAACGAACAGCTTGTACTGCTGTTGGTGCGCTTCGCTCTGACAACCGTTCAAGACATTTTTAAGCATAGCGTGGTAACAGGCAGAATTCTTATGGAACGTGTGTATCGATTGACGATTTCTTGTCCAGATCGGGTCGGAATCGTCGCTCGGGTGGGGCAGTTTTTTTCCGGCTTGGGTGGCTGGATTGTCGAGGCCAACCATTATTCAGATGCGGCCACCGGCCGGTTCTTTATGCGCCACTGTATTCGGGCGGAGTCGCTGCCCTTCGAGATTGACGAGCTGCGCCGTCGTTTTGCGGAGATTGCCACCGAGTTCGATATGGACTGGCACATCAATGACTCCGGCAGCGCGAAAAAAGTCATTCTGATGGCGAGTAAGGGCAGCCACTGCCTGGTAGATCTGTTGCACCGCTGGCACAGCCAGGAGCTTATGTGTGATATCCCCTGTGTGATTTCCAACCACGACACCTTGCGCTCGCTGGTAGAGTGGCACGGTATCCCGTTTTTTCATGTGCCGGTTGATAAAGACAACAAGGCGGAACATTTTCGCCGGGTGAATGCGATCGTGGAAGAACACAAGGCCGATACCATCGTACTGGCGCGCTATATGCAAATTTTGCCGCCAGAGTTATGTGCGCGGTATATTGGTCAGGTAATCAATATTCATCACAGCTTTTTGCCGTCGTTTGTGGGCGCGCGGCCTTATCACCAGGCTGCCGATCGTGGGGTGAAGTTGATCGGTGCCACCTGTCATTACGTGACCCAGGAATTGGATGCGGGTCCTATCATCGACCAGGATGTTATCCGGATCAGCCATAACGACACCGTGGACGATATGGTACGGCTGGGCAAGGACGTGGAAAAAATGGTGCTGGCGCGCGGCGTGCGTAGCCATCTGGAAGATCGGGTACTGCTGCATGGTAACAAGACCATCGTGTTCTGACCCCCCCGCTGCTCACTTCATGCTTTATCAGGCAGGCCACAGGCCTGCCTGATTTCTTTCTGAATGCCGGTTTGTTGTCTAGACTTTTGGTAGTAGCTGGTGCCGAGGCGGTTTGGCGTGCACACGGGTAGATTTGCTTGTTACAGAACTTAACAAAAGCAATGGCCATTCTCGGTGGATTCATACTTTGGAGGGATGAGTATGAGCGCTTTGGCAGACTATATTCCTCTCATAGCTGTGGCTATGGATGCCTCCTTATCCATTCACAGTACTAATAACAACAATACGACAGGTAGCAATATGGTTAACAAGACGTTTCTCGGTCTGGCCATTGCGGCAGCAACCGCGGGCTTGGTTGGCTGCAACATCAGCAGTGTGGATGGCAATAGTGAAGTCGATCAAACCTCGGTGCTCGCCGGTAGTGGGGAAAATCAGGATACTTTTGTTTCTCCGATGTTTAATCCTGCTACGTCAGAATTACCGTTAAATATCGATTTTCTGTTCAAAACCTACCCGACTAATACCGATGGCTCCGCCGTCGATGCCACCGATGTGGATGGCACTCTGTATTATGCTGCGGGCAAAGACATCGCTCCGCTGTCGGCGACGGGTGATATCAACCCTGATTACAACCCGGTCTACGATGCCATTAACGATCTGGATGGTTTTTCTGTTACGGCGCCGTTTGATATTGCCTTTGATGGTGAGTTGTCGACTGACGTTGCCGCTGGCTCCGTCTATCTGGTGCCACTGAACTATGAGGGTGGAGCCAAGCTGGGTTCTCTGGACTCTGCAGCGCCGTTTCAATACCTGAGCATGCCTGCTATTCGTGCCGAGGTGGTGAGTTACACCGATGGCAACCTCAGTAACAACGTACTTCGTATCAGCCCAACTGAGCCGCTACTGGAAAGCACCCGTTATCTGGTGGTGGTGCTCGACAGCCTGCTGGGCGCCAATGGCAATCAGATTGATGCCTCGACGCAATACAAGTACCTGTCTGATCCGGATCTGGAAGCCTATACGGACGCTCTTGAATCTGCCAAGTCAGCGGTAGAAGGCTGGCAGCAACTGGCGGAAGGTTTTGTCGGCGGTGTACTGCAGCGCAGCGATGTTCATGTTGCGCTTGCCTACACCTTTACCACCGGCGGTTCAACGGCCGTGATGAATGCCATGGCCGCCCCCGGTAACGTCAACAGTGCCTTGAGCAACAAGGATATTCCAGCGGTGGTGCAGAATTATCTCAACACCACCACCGACGATGCCAGCACTCAAATGGCGACCGTCACCATGATGGCCAGTGGTGATACCGCGACCGCTACGGCGCTGATTCAGGGCAATACCCTGTTGGCTACCTTGCCGACACCGGCACCGCGCAAAACGGATTTCAGCACCAGTGCGTCAGTTCCTTCAGCCTTGTTGGCGGCTGGTTTGCAGTCGACATTCCGCAGTGGCCGTATTGAACTGCCGTATTATCACAGCGCGCCAGAGGGTGCCTACAGTGGTGAGAGTCCGGCCGCCGGTTATGGCTGTACACCGTCGAGTGCAACGGACTCTGACTGTTTGCTGAAACAGCTGACAGCCGCCAATGTGATTACTTCACAGTGGGTGTCTGATGCCGATGTGATCAGCAATATTCAGTTGGCGCTGGGAGCCGATGCCACAACGGCGGCGGCTTATGCGGCACCTTCTGAAAACGTCACCGATTTGTTCCCGTTTGCCGCAGCCCAGGGCACCGTGTCAGCACCGGTACTGGTGGTTGAGCCGGTTTCCAGTTGCGTCAAACCGGCGACCGGCTGGCCAGTGGTGATTTATCAACACGGTTTACGCTCCCAGCGCCTGGATACCTTGCCGCTGGCAGACCAGTTCGCCCAGAACTGTTATGCCACGGTCGCCATTGACCTGCCGCTACACGGGGTGATGCCAACCGATACGGTGGATCTGTCCGCCATGCTGGGGGCCGAATTTGCGGCAGTACCGGCCCTGGCGATTGTTGAGGGCAGCGAACACAGCGAGAACAGTGCAACCAGTTTGTACGCATTGGGGCAGAGCGAGGGCACGGCCGCGTTGCTGGCCAAGGTGACGGAGATTGTTACGGCCCAAACTTACAGTCAGCGTCACTTTGGGCTGACCGCCAATGGCGTAGCACCAACAGCGGTCAGCGCAACGGATGCTGCCGCGAATGTCTCCGGTTCGCTTTACATTAACTTTGTGCGCTTCCAGACCACGCGCGATAACACCCGTCAGGCAGTGATGGATTTACTCAACCTGAATGCGTCGATTCCGTTTATGGATATCGATGGTGACGGTAACGGCGTGTTGAACAGTACGCCGGATTTTGATGCCAGCAAGATCTATTTTGCCGGTATTTCGTTGGGTGCGATTGTCGGTACCGAATTTGTGGCGATCAATAACGCCAATACGCTGGCGGCCAATGCCACAGGTAACAGTGCCTTGAATCCGGTGCAGGCTGCCGCTTTTGGTGTTCCTGGTGGTGGGTTGGCAAAAATGCTTGAACATTCCGATGCCTATGGCCCGACAATCGTGGCAGGACTGACAGATCCCGACAGCTTTAACCTCACTCAGGGCGGCTCGGACTATGAGTCACTGATGTATGTGTATCAGGCGACCGTGGATGCCTCTGACCCGATCAACTACGTTAAACAGCTGGCAGCCACCGGTACGCCTTATACCCTGATTGAGGCGGTGGGTGATCACGTTATTCCGAATACGGTTGATGATGCCCCGTTATCGGGTACCGAACCGTTGATTGATGTTCTGAGTGCGACGCTGGTGGATACCTCGTCCGATTTGTCGGCCACTCATCCGGTGCAGGTTGCCTTGCGCCTCAATGCGGATTTGAGCAGTCATATCTCGATGGCGGTACCGGATACAAGCGATGCGACTGCGGAAACGGCTGCGACCTTTGGTGTTATCGCCAACCACATTGTGAGCCTGTTTAACGATCCGGCAGCACCGACTCTGGTCGATGGTGGCGCTGGTATTGTTGAAGCAGCGGCAGAGTAAAGGGGCGACCATGAATAATAAGAATACAGGCGGGCACGCGATGAAAAAGCTTCCACTGGCTCTGGCCATTTCGGCTCTTGCAGCCACTTCTGTTCAGGCAACCGAGTTTGCTGTTGGCGCGATCGATATGCGGCTGGACAACACCGTCAGTGCCGGTATCGGCTGGCGACTACAGGAACCTGGTGCGTATCAGATTATGCCTGGTAATGGCGCGGCCTCGGGCAACGATACGACGGGTTCTTCGTACAATTATGACGACGGCACACAGAACTACGGCAAGGGTGATGTCTATACCCGAGTGATAAAATGGACATCCGATCTGGAAATGACCTATCAAAATTACGGCGGTTTTTTCCGGGTTCGGGCATTTTATGACGATGCCATCATGAATGACGATACGGATTTCAAGGCACTCAGTAATGAAACCAAGGATGCTGCGGGTCGTGGTTATGACTTGCTGGATGCGTATGTCTGGGGTGATTTTGATATTGGCGAGACACCGCTCTCGGTACGTCTGGGACGTCAGGTATTAAGCTGGGGTGAAAGCACTTTTATTCAGGGCGGTATCAACAGCATTAATCCGGTGGATGCCTCGGCGTTCCGTAAACCTGGGGCAGAGCTGAAAGAAGGTTTGTTGCCCGTCAACATGCTGTACACCTCGGTCGGCCTGACCCCGGATCTGTCGATGGAAGCCTTCTATCAGCTGCAGTGGGAAAAGACCCGGACTGATCCATGCGGCACCTTCTTCTCTTCGTCCGATTTTGTTGCCGACGGCTGTGGCCCGGTGATCTTGGGAGGTAGCTCCAGTGAGCTGGATATCCTGGCAGCCCGAGATCAGGAAGTGGCGGACAATCAGCCCCTGTCTGAACGGGTTGCACCGGTGGCGGAACGATTGTCTGACGATGAACCCAGAGATTCCGGCCAATATGGTCTGGCATTACGTTGGTATTCCGAAGCGTTGGGTGACACGGAATTTGGTGCCTACTACATGAATATTCACAGCCGTTTGCCGTTTATCAACGGCGTGGTGGTGAACAAGTCTGACAGCAGTTACTACAATGCCAATGCCACCTACGAGAGCAATTATCCGCTCTACCAGATTGCTTATCCTGAAGATATTCAGGTGATGGGATTAAGTTTTGCGACGGCAACAGAAGGCGGCGCCTCGGTATCTGGAGAAATCAGTTATCGCCCGGATATGCCCTTGCAGTGGAATGCGTTTGAGCTGCTGCTGGCCGGTAACGCTGCTCCCTATAGCCGTATGTATCAGCAGCGTCTGGCCGAAGCTGGCGGTAACCCGGCTGATTTATCGGGTGAACTGGCCGTTGGCTACGATCAGTTCGATATGTGGCAGGCACAAACTACCTATATTGCGTTCTTTGATCGTATCCTTGGTTCAGACCGTGCCGCTTTGGTGGGTGAACTGGGTGTGAGCTTTATCCCGGATCTGCCAGATACGGACGATGCTCGTTACGGTCGCTCGGGCGCTTACGGTATTGGTAACAACGATGGCGTTTATAGCGCTGCAGGGGATACCAACTTCTGTACCGCCGACACCGTACCGGGCACTAATGAAGCAAATAGTGGTAAAAACGTGCATGCTGCCAATTGTACCGATGACGGCTACGTTACCCGGCTTTCTGGCGGTGTGCGTTTGCGCATGTCATTCGACTACAACAATGCGCTGGCAGGGGTCAACATCACCCCGATTGTGTCGCTTGCCTATGACAAGGGTAATGGCCCAGAACCCGGTGCCCAGTTTATTGATAACCGCCTGACCACCGGTTTGGCCATGCGCTTTGTGTATCTGAACAAGACATCGGTCGATGTGAGCTATACCAATTACACCGGCGGTGATTACAACCAGATTAAAGACCGCGACAACATCAGTCTGTCTGCATCCTATTCATTTTAATTGGCAGACAGTGGAACAAGCGAGGAACACAGAATGATCAAATCGACGATACGTGTGCTGGGCAGTGCACTGATGCTTTCGCTGCTCGGGCTGTCTGCCGAGGCTGCAGTGACGGCCGCAGAAGCTGCTAAATTGGGTAATGAGCTGACCCCTATGGGTGCCAACAAGGCCGGGTCGGGTGATATTCCCGCCTGGACCGGTGGCCTGACGCAGGCTCCGGCTGGATACGTCAGTGGTGGTAAGCTGGTTGATCCGTTTGCTGACGAAAAGCCGCTGTTTGTGATCAATAGCAGTAACTACAAACAATATGCCGACAAAATGTCGGCTGGCCAAAAAGCCATGTTTGAAAAATACCCGGACAGTTACCGTATGCCGGTCTATCCCTCCCATCGTACCGCTGCGTATCCTCGCAGCATCTACGATGTGACGGCCAGTAATGCGACGGCGACCAAACTGGTTGATGGTGGCAATGGTCTGGAGAACTACGTCGACGGTACTCCCTTTCCCATGCCCAAAACGGGCCTGGAAGTGATTTGGAACCATATCGTCCGTTATCGCGGTGGCAGTGTCGAACGTACTATCGGCCAGGTAACACCCCAGGCGAGTGGTGACTACACACTGGTCCGTTTTCAGGAAGAGTTCACTTTCAGTGACAAGCTGACCGACTACACGCCGGGTCAGGACGACAACGTGTTGTTCTACTTCAAACAGGATGTACTGTCTCCGGCCCGTCTGGCCGGTAACGTGCTACTGGTGCATGAAACCCTGGATCAGGTAAAAGAACCGCGCAAGGCGTGGATCTACAATGCCGGTTCACGCAAGGTTCGTCGGGCACCGACCATTGCCTACGACAGCCCTGGCACAGCGTCCGACGGCATGCGTACTTCGGATAACTTCGATATGTACAATGGTGCACCTGATCGCTACGAGTGGAAGCTGATTGGCAAGCAGGATATGTATATTCCGTATAACAGCTACAAGCTGAAGTCTGACACACTGAAGTACGATGACATCGTCAAGCCTGGCCATATTAACCAGGATCTTGCCCGTTACGAATTACACCGCGTCTGGAAGGTAGAAGCGACCCTGAAAGATGGCATGCGCCATGTTTATGCCAAACGGGTGTTTTATATAGATGAAGATACCTGGCAGGCATCGATTATTGATCATTATGATGGCCGTGGATTGCTGTGGCGTGTGGCGGAAGGCCATGAGGTGATGTACTACAATGCTACGGTGCCATGGTACGGCCTGGAAGTACTCTACGACCTGACCTCTGGCCGTTACCTGGCGTTGGGTCTGGATAATGAAGAGGACGGTTCGTACGTCTTTGGCGCAGAGCGCTCGTCCAGTGACTACACCACCTCGGCGTTGCGTCGTTCAGGGCGACGCTGATTCTGCTTGTTGTTGCAGTTAATAAAAGCGCAATAAAAAACCGGCGATGGCCGGTTTTTTATTGCGATCTCATTGTCTGTTCAGACTGTATATTCCGGCTGTGTGTCCAGATGCCGGTGCCAATATCAGAGTTTGATGAGCAAGCTGGCGAGGTATTGGTTGGACGCATCCTTGTTAACAAATTCCCCACGTAATTGCAGTTGGCGGTTAAGCCGATAACCAACACCCACACCGGTCAGTATGCCGTCGTCGTCACCCACATCCAGTCCAACCCGGCCAAGCAGTGACAGGTTAGGGCTGATCTCTGGCAGGTCTTTTTCGGCGACGGCAGCGAGCCACAAGCCACTGATGCTTTCATCGGTGTGGTCGAAGTCACCGGTCTGGCTGATACCCAGTTCAACGCTGGTATGAATTCCCCCTTCAAGAGTTGCCATTTTATAGCCAGCAAAGCCCTGGACACCGGTTGCATCGGCACTGCCACCACCAAATGGGGAGTCGATGGTGTTGTAGGAAAAACTGCCGCCCAAATAGAGCTTGCTGGTATCCATTTCATCGGCATGTGCTGCAGTACCGGTGCAGAGCAGAGTGGTCAGCAGGAGAGAAGATGTCATCGATCGAGTCATAGCAGTTCCTTAACGCATGTTAGATATATAAAACGGGTGCACTGCTGCCCAACAGGCTCAGGCAAACAGTACCAGTGGTTCTTGCTGCAATGCCGCCTGTTGTTCTCTCAAAGTCAGAATGTGCTCTGACCAGAAGCGATGGCTGTCAAACCAGGGAAAGGCGATAGGGAAAGCCGGATCGTCCCAACGCTGGCAAAGCCAGGCAGCATGCTTCATAACACGTATGGTTCGGAGGCACTCGACCAGTGAAAGTTCCGTATAGGGGAAGGGGCGGAACATTTCATAACCGTTGCGGATGACGTCCAGCTGAGACAATTGTTCGTCCCGTGCACCACTCAGCAGCATCCAGATATCCTGCATGGCCGGGCCTTGTACACAATCATCAAAGTCGACCATCCACAGTTGTTCATAACGCAAAAGCAGGTTGCCAGGGTGCAGGTCGCCATGTACCCGAATGGTACGGAAAGGACGGGATGACATTTGCTGCTCAAGGCTTTGCACCAGCTGTGGCCAGATACTGGCATACACTGCGTGGTAGTCGCTGGGCATATGGCCAGAGCTCAGCACCGTCTCGGCGGCCTGGGCCAGATCCTGTGCGCCAAGAATGACCGGCCGATGTTCAAAGGACTCCCAGCTGCCAACCTGATGCAAGCGTGCCAACCAGCGCCCCAACAATTCCAGATCGGCATTGGATGACAGTTCCGGTGCATGGCCGCCACGGCGCGGAAACAGCGCAAACATAAAGGGTTCGCTATAGAACAGACTTTCGCCATCAATCTGGATCGGTGCAACGACGGGGATTTCTTCCTCGACCAGATCAAACATAAACTTGTGCTCTTCCAGAATCGCAGCGCGACTCCAGCGATCAGGGCGATAGAACTTGGCGATCAGCGGCTCACCTTCTTCGATACCGACCTGGTACACCCGATTTTCATAACTGTTGAGCGGGAATACCCTGGCGTCACAGAGATAGCCCACTGACTCAATGGCATCCATCACCCGTTCCGGGGTCAGGTTAGCGTAGGGATGTGCAGACATGATCGGGCCTCATCTGGATTCGACAGGCGATTATGCCTGACTCTCAGGCAACCCACATCCATGCTGTGGCATTGGTATCGGCATTCCGGGAGGCGGCGTCCGTGCCAGCGCCCAGACACCCACAATACTGGCACCTTGCTGTTTCAGCAGCGCTGCTGTGGCATCTGCCGTTGCACCGGTAGTGAGCACATCGTCAATCAGTAGCAGGTGCAAGCCGTCCAGCGCTTGCTGGCCGCTGGCAAACTGTTGTCTGGCCTGCAGCAATCGGGACTGGCGTTGTTGGCCCCGTTGCGGCGTACTGCCACGACGGCGCAGCGCTTTGTGTAATATCGGTTTGTGGTGCATCGCTGCCAGTTGTTCACAGATAATCCGAGCGGGATTAAAGCCGCGCCAGAGGCGTTTCTGCCAACCTGAAGGTACATAGGTAAACGCGTCCACCTGGTTGATGGCGGCGGGGGGATAGCGAGCCATCCAGTAGCCCAGACGTAACAGCCATTCGTAGCGGCGGCGGTCTTTCGCCTGACGCAACCAATAACTAACGGGTGTTTGGTAGGGCAGAAACGCCAGGGTGTAGTCGAATGCGGGTGGCGTTTGCTGACAATGCTGACAACGGCGTTCAGTGGAGTTTAATAGTTCGCCACATTGGCTGCACGCCGGGTAGGGAGCACGCAAGATAGTCTCGCAGTGGTGGCACAAAAATCCGCTGACACTGTTGCTGACTGTGGTCAGGCACCATTCACAACGAAAGTCTGACAGCTGCACCGCCGACTGGTGTTTTGATACCTGAAGCGTATTCAACAGATTCAACCTGAGGCGTCTTGCCATTGTCTTCCCTGATCCGTTTTTGCGTATGAATACCAGACGTATCCTGCTTGGATGTCGATCTTGGGTCAATCTGCTAATAACACCCAGTGGATTACATTTGGTAGCCTGATGTTACCGAATAAAGTGTTGGAATTTTGTACAGAAGCGTAGCCTGAAACACCGTTACGACAAATCTGCAGGCTGGTTCGCATGTGCGGCGACTATCCTGTTTGTATCCGTAGTGCGCTATTTGGGCACATCTATAGGGAACATCTATTTAATCCTGCACGGCTCTGCGCGAGTGTTGCCGTTGTTCAGGGCAAGGCGGCGAATGCAGCGAAATGACGCGTCCTTTTCAAATTCGTCAACACCGCACTGGACGGCGGCAACCCGCGCCCTGCGGGGGCTGCCGGATGATCTCGACTCTGTGTCGCCGACGTTTGACTTGACCCGTCAGGCCTGCAAGTTGGCTTCGTGATTCGACACCATCCGCTAGCCCAGAGTGAGCACCGGATTAAATAGATGTCCCCTATACATTACCGCGCTCACAATCCGGCGTTAAAAATCGACTCAAAATGCTTATTTATCACTCATAAACTGCGCTTTCGTCGATTTTTGCCTTGGCCTTTCATCGCGCGCTACATTTTTAGATGAACCCTATTGATACAGTAAGGAGTGGTTAAATGAATATAGGTTCTACTTCCGGCTCGGCCATGACGGTGAGCACTCAGGCGACCCATATGGTCAGTGATGCCGAACAGCGTGTCACCGTGGCGGCGCAGCAAGTGGCAGGCTCCATGTCCCAGCGTCCGATTGAAGAAACGGGCGGTGTGACCGAAGCGTTGGTGGATATGCAACAGGGCAAGCAACTGGTGAGCGCCGCCGGTAAGCTGATAGAAGCGCAGAGCGCTCAAATAGGATACTTGCTGGATACCCAAGTCTGAATCCGGTTTGTGCTTCTAGAGGCTGTTGATTTTCTATCTGCGTTGCCACAGCAGTGTTAAAAACAGGCTCAAATCGGTCATTTATTAACCGGCTCAATAAGTGACGAATAACGCCGTGCTGGAAGTCACAGGCCTCAGGGTCAGGGGCAATCGACTCTGGTGCTGGCGTTTTAAAAAAGAGGAGGTTGCTGCCTTGTCGTGGGTTTCGGGGTTGATAAGGGTTATTGCACGCTTTTGCTTGACAGAATTGTAAGGCGAACGTATGTTTCAAACAGTTGTTTGAAAGTGTGTTCAGATACACTCATTCGACAGCCTGCGCTGACATTCACCGTTTTAGCTGTCAGACGCTAGACTAATAACAGATAACGCCCATCAGGCGACCCAAACAGTAAGGCGACGAGGTATCCGCAATGCCAGAATACAAAGCCCCCCTGCGTGAAATTAAATTCGTTATGGACGAGCTGCTGGATATGCCGTCCCATTACGCCAGCATTCCTGCCTACGCCGAAGTAGCGACTCCAGACATGGTGGACGCCATCATTGCTGAAGGCGCCCGTTTTTGTGAACAGGAACTGGCACCCTTGAATCGTGTGGGTGATATCGAAGGCTGCAAGCGTAATGAAGACGGTTCCGTGACCACACCGACCGGTTTCAAAGAAGCCTATGCCAAATTTGTTGAAGGTGGCTGGCCATCGCTGTCTCACGAAGAAGAATTTGGCGGTCAGGGTTTGCCTGAATCGCTGGGAATCGTTATTTCGGAAATGGTCGGTTCGTCCAACTGGTCCTGGGGCATGTATCCCGGTCTGTCGCACGGAGCCATGAACACTATTGACCAGCACGGTACTGCCGAACAGAAAAACACCTACCTGACCAAACTGGTATCGGGCGAATGGACCGGCACCATGTGTCTGACTGAACCCCATTGCGGTTCTGATCTGGGCATCCTGAAAGCCAAGGCTGAGCCCAATGCCGATGGCAGCTACTCCATCACTGGCACCAAAATCTTTATTTCTGCCGGTGACCACGACATGGCCGAAAACATCATCCACATCGTACTGGCGCGGCTGCCTGGTGCACCTGAAGGCACTAAAGGTATTTCCCTGTTTATTGTGCCCAAGGTGATGCCAAATGCAGATGGCAGCCTGGGTAATGGTAACGCGGTAGAGTGTGGTTCACTGGAACACAAAATGGGCATTCATGGTAATGCCACTTGTGTCATGAACTTCGACGGTGCCAAAGGCTGGCTGATTGGGCCGGAAAACAAGGGTCTGAACTGCATGTTCACCTTTATGAATACCGCCCGTATCGGTACCGCGTTGCAGGGTTCATCGGCGATGGAAGCATCGTTCCAGGGCGCGTTGGCATACGCCAAAGAGCGTCTGGCCATGCGTTCACTAACTGGCCCGAAAGCACCTGAGAAAGCCGCCGATCCGATTATTGTTCACCCGGATGTGCGCCGTATGCTGCTGACCCAGAAGTCGCTGAACGAAGCGGGCCGGGCACTGGTGTACTTTGCCTCGCAGCAAAACGACATCGTTAAAAAAGCCGCCACCGCAGCCGAACGCAAAGAAGCGGAAGAGCTGTTGAGCTTCCTGACGCCGATTGCCAAAGCCTTCCTGACCGAAGCCGGTTGTGAAGCCACCAACCTGGGTATGCAGGTGTATGGCGGCCACGGTTATATTGCTGAATGGGGCATGGAACAGCTGGCGCGAGATACCCGTATTGCCACTATTTATGAAGGCACAACGGGTATTCAGGCACTGGATCTGTTAGGACGTAAAGTTCTGATGACCCAGGGTGCCAGCCTGCGGACGTTCACCAAGATGGTGCACAAGTTCTGCAAGGCCGAGTCTGGCAATAAAGAACTGTCGAAAATGATCAAACCTTTGGTGGAAGCTAACAAGGAGTGGGGCGACCTGACCATGAAAATTGGGATGAGCGCCATGAAAAACCGCGATGAAGTCGGTGCCGCTTCGGTCGATTACCTGATGTATTCCGGCTATATGGTACTGGGGTATTTCTGGGCCAGAATGGCCAAGGTTGCGCAGGAAAAACTGGCAGCGGGTACGTCAGAAGAAGCGTTCTACAAAGCCAAGCTGACGACCGCACGTTTCTACTTTACGCGTATTCTGCCACGTACCCGTATGCACGCAGCTACCATGACTGCCGGTGCTGCGAGCGTGATGGATCTGGATGTAGAGCACTTTGCATTCTAGTAAATGCTCACTCAATGCTGATTATGCTCCGGGTCAGGTTTGATCCGGACAAGAGGTAAGAGCAGAGGCCACTCTTTGGAGTGGCCTTTTTCTTTACCGGTTGTTTGTGCCAGCCAGAGTAGAAAACACAAAAAAGCCGCTGATGTCAGCGGCTTTTTTGTAGTGGCTTAAGCGGTAAATTCAGCTTCAGTTGCCATTATATCTGGGGTGTTCAGGTGGCTTGGGCGACAACAGTTGTTGCTCGACGGTTACGATCTACCCGCTTTTCATGAATCTTGCGGATCTTGCGTTGGGCCTTCTCGAACGCATCCCTGACGGCCACATACATATCTTCGTGGTCAGAGTTATCGTGGTTGTCGTGAGTGATTGCTACCGTTTCACCAGGTAATCCCACTTCCAGTGACACATGAGCCAGTCGGCCTTTATAGCTGTGGTTGTGCGGCATGGCGACAACAGCACGAATACCGGTGATGTCATCAAAGGTGGAAGTAAGTTTGGTGGCTTTCTCGCGGATAGACGTTTCTATCCCATCTGAATGTTCGATGTCACGAAAACTGATTGCCAGACCTTTCATAAATGCTCCTTGGTTAAAATAAGCATGAGGCTACGCCGGGGAATCCGGCGGACGTCTGCGCGTTGGCGCAGTTGTCATTACGCACTTGCTAAAGGGCAGATCCGTATAGGTATACAGACCGGTTTCTGGATCTTGCCGAGTGCGCCTGGATCGGTATTTTTACCCTCCTTCACGTTACGGTAGTCTTGAAAACCTTTATAAAACAATAGCTTGATAACAAAAAACTGCAACCGGAAAATACCTTTTACCGGGTTGCGATCAGGCGTTTCTGTTGCTCCCTGATGTCTTCAGACTACATCAACTTGTCACAAGGTCAATCATCTGGATGTAACATTTTTATGTTTTTTTGGCGGAACTTTTGAGTCTGAATGCAACAGTGAGTTGACGCGACGAATTCGCATTGGGAAGGATTTGAATGCATGTTAGTCTGAATGGACGCATTGTGGGCAGAGTGTCATGCAGGTATACAAGGTAAAAGTCGTTTTTTTTGATCTCGACGACTCACTGATTAACAAGGATGCCAATAGCCTCTGGATCAAATGGCGGGTTCGCCGTGAGCGTTGGGCGCTGGTTGAGGCGACTCTGGCTTTGGCCTCGCTGTATCGCGCCTATAAAAAAGGGCGGGTGACTCACTGGCGATTATCGAATTATTACAAAACCCGTGCCCGTGGCATGGCTTTATCGGTGTATCAGCAGCGGGTGGCGCAGTTTTTTGAGGAGCGTGGCCATCTGCATATTTATCCGCAGGCGGCATCGCTGCTATATGCCTATCAGAGCCAGGGTGTCGAGCTGGTGATGATTACGGGTGCCGATGATTATGTGGCTCGGGCCTACGCTGATGCATTGGGTATCACCCATGTGATCAGTAACCGCCTCAAGGTGGTTGATGATCGTATTGTCGGCTTGCAGCGACCACTGTGCTACGGCAGTGGCAAGGTGGGTTTGGCCCGAACCTTTTTGCGAGAACGGGGTTTGAAATTTGCAGATGCCGCATTTTATACCGACAGCCATGCCGATTTGCCCTTACTGGAAAAAGTGGCCCAGCCTGTAGTATTGAATCCGAATGCCCGTTTGCGTGACGCGGCGGAATTAAGAAGCTGGCCTTGTCTGGACTGGCGTCCCCTCAAAAACTGAAATCAACCGCCGCAAGGCTTGCCGGAGATGGGCCTTCTGGTATGATCTCTGTTCGATTAAATCACGACTATGGAGCCCGTGGTGTTCTACCCTCTGGATCGTCCTCAGCAACAAGGCCAACTGCTCGCCCGTCGATGGTGATAAACGCCTGATTTCCTGCATCACCTCTGTATTACATGGAAGGATGCATCCGCTATTGCGTTTAATCACACTCAGGTTCCTATTATGACTCCGCAAGAATTTGAAACGCTGGTTGCCCAGGGCTATAACCGTATTCCTGTGTCGCGCCAGGTTCTGGCTGATATCGACACTCCTCTCAGTACCTACCTGAAATTGGCCAATCGCCCTTATTCCTACTTGTTCGAATCGGTTCAGGGTGGAGAAAAATGGGGTCGATATTCGATGATCGGCTTGCCCGCACGACATATCATCAAGGTGTCGGGGCATCGGGTGGTACGGCTGGAAGATGGCGAAGTGGTCAGCGAGCTGGAAGTGCGTGACCCGTTGCAATATGTCAGCGAATTACAGCAAAGTTACAAGGTACCGGATTTGCCCGGCTTGCCGCGTTTTCAGGGCGGGCTGGTCGGCTATTTTGGTTACGATACCGTACGTTATATTGAACCCCGGCTGGAAAAGGGTTGCCCTGTCGATGAATTGAATACTCCGGACATTCTGCTGATGGTGTCAGAAGAGGTGGTGGTATTCGATAACTTGAGTGGCACCTTGCACCTCATTGTACTGGCTGATCCACAGCAGCAGGATGCTCTGACTATTGCCGAACGGCGTATTGAACAGTTGCGCGAACAGCTGCGTCAGCCTTACCAGGGAGAGGTGGGTCAGCCATTGGTGCAGCCACGTCAGGTGGTTGAAGATGATTTCCGCTCAGTGTTTGGTGCAGACGAGTTCCGCTCGGCGGTGTCTGCCATCAAGGATTACATCCTGGCCGGGGACATTATGCAGTGTGTGATATCCCAGCGTATGCAGATTCCGTTTGCGGGCGATCCGGTCAATATCTATCGCGCGTTGAGAACACTGAACCCGTCACCTTATATGTATTGTCTGCATCTGGATGATTTTCATGTTGTCGGTTCTTCGCCAGAGATTCTGGCGCGCCTTGAAGACGGTGAAGTCACCGTACGGCCGATTGCCGGAACGCGCAAACGGGGCCATACCGCCGCAGAGGATCTGGCACTGGAGCAGGAGCTGCTGGCTGATCCAAAAGAGATAGCAGAACATCTGATGCTGATCGACCTCGGGCGTAATGATGTTGGCCGGGTGGCGCAGACTGGCAAGGTGGAACTGACCGACAGAATGGTGGTGGAGCATTACAGTCATGTGATGCACATCGTTTCCAATGTCACCGGCCAGGTAAAAGACGGTACAACCGCGATGGACGTTCTGAGGGCCGTGCATCCGGCGGGAACCTTGAGTGGCGCGCCGAAAATCCGGGCAATGGAAATCATTGATGAACTGGAAACAACCAAACGGGGTGTGTACGGCGGCGCGGTGGGCTATTTGAGCTGGAACGGCAATATGGATACCGCTATTGCGATTCGTACCGCTGTTATCAAGGACGGTGTGCTGAATATTCAGGCAGGAGCCGGGATTGTGGCCGATTCAATTCCGGAAATGGAGTGGCAGGAAACCCTGAACAAGGGCCGGGCCATGTTCCGTGCCGTTGCTCTGGCGGAAGCCGGGCTGGATCAATAACGGCCTGCCAGACAGGCCGCCATCTTCCGAATGAATGTGACAAGGCGTCAGCTGTAGCGGGCGCCGCTGGAGTACAGCATGCTGGTAATGATTGATAACTACGACTCCTTTACTTACAACATCGTGCAGTATTTCGCCGAATTGGGTGCAGATGTGCGGGTGTTTCGTAACGACGACGTTACACTGGAGCAAATCGAAGCTTTGAAACCGGATCATCTCGTGATCTCCCCTGGGCCTTGTACACCGAACGAGGCCGGAATCTCGATGGACGCTATCCGTCACTTTGCCGGCCAGTTGCCGATCCTCGGGATTTGTCTTGGCCACCAGTCGATCGGCCAGGTATTTGGAGGCACGATTGTTCGTGCTGGGCAGGTGATGCATGGCAAGCTGTCAGCAATACACCATGCCAATACCGGGGTGTTTAGCGGCCTGACGAATCCGTACCAGGCGACTCGCTACCACTCTCTGGTGATTGACAAACACAGCTTGCCTGCTTGCCTGGAAGTGACTGCCTGGACGCAAAACCCGGATGGCAGCATGGAAGAAATTATGGGGATTCGGCATCGGGAACTGGCGATTGAAGGGGTTCAGTTCCATCCCGAGTCCATTCTTACCGAACATGGCCATGACTTGCTCAACAACTTTTTGCAAATGCGGCTGAACTGATCAGGAGACCGTTATGGAAATGCGCGCTGCCCTTGCACGGGTTGTCGAAGGTGAAAATCTGACGACGGAAGAAATGACCGATGTCATGCGCCAGATAATGACCGGCCAGTGTGAAGATGCCCAGATCGGGGCATTTCTGGTTGCCTTGCGGATGAAGGGCGAAACCATTGACGAAATTGTCGGTGCGGTGCGTGTGATGCGGGATTTGGTTAGCGGCGTCAATGTTCATCCGCACCATGCGGTGGATATTGTCGGTACTGGTGGTGATGGCTCGAACCTGTTTAATGTCTCAACGGCCTCGTCCTTTGTGGTTGCGGCTGCAGGCGGCAAGGTCGCCAAGCACGGTAATCGTGGCGTTTCGTCGAAATCAGGCAGTGCCGATTTACTTGAGGCGGCGGGGGTCAAATTGACGCTCAGCCCCGAGCAGGTTGCCCGTTGTATTGAAGAGTTGGGAGTGGGCTTTATGTTTGCTCCCCAGCATCACAGTGCCATGAAACATGCCATTGGTGTGCGCAAGTCGCTGGGGCTAAGGACCATTTTTAACATTCTCGGGCCCATGACCAACCCGGCCGGTGTACCTAATCAGTTGATTGGTGTGTACAGCAAGGCGTTGGTGCGCCCGGTTGCGGAAGTGATGCAGCGGATGAACGCTGGCCACGTCATGGTGGTGCATTCCGATGACGGGCTGGATGAAATCAGTCTGGCTGGCCCTACGTACGCCTGTGAACTTTACATGGGTGAACTTCGTGACCGTATTATTCGTCCAGAAGAGCTGGAAATTGAACCGCGCAGCCTGAATGGTCTGATCGTTAATAGCGCGGCTGAAAGCCTGGAGTTGATTCAGGATGCGTTGGGCAAACGTAAAACGGAAGCAGGCAAGAAAGCCGCAGATATGCTGGCTTTGAATGCCGGTGCTGCCATTTATGTGGCTGGCTTGGCGCTGAATCTGAAAGATGGTGTCAGCATGGCACAGGATGCCATCTACTCGGGTCTGGCACTGGAAAAAATGAAAGAGCTGGTCAGCTTTTCAACCTGTCTGGTTGAAGATGGCGCTGCCTGAAACCGGCGAAACAAAAGGCGAATAACGCAGTGAATAACGATACACCGACCGTACTCCGAAAAATCCTCGCAACCAAAGCACTGGAAATCAAGCAGCGTCGGCGTAACTTGCCGTTGGCTGAATTAAGAGCGCAGGCGCTGGATCAGGACCCGGAACAACTACGCGGCTTTTATCGAGCCATGCGTGCCCGCATTGATGCCGGTGATCCTGCGGTTATTGCCGAAGTAAAAAAAGCATCACCATCGAAGGGCGTATTACGTGAACATTTTGTCCCTGCAGCCATTGCCGAGTCTTACGAAAAGGGCGGTGCGGCGTGTTTGTCGGTACTGACGGATCGTGAGTATTTTCAGGGGCATGAGGATTTTCTCCAACAAGCCCGTAGTGCCTGCTCGCTGCCGGTCATCCGCAAGGATTTTCTGGTGGATCCCTACCAGATTTACGAAGCACGGACGTTGAATGCCGACTGTATTTTACTGATTGTCTCGGCGTTGTCGGGCATGCAGTTGCAGGATCTGGAAGGTCTGGCGCAGGAGCTGGGTATGGATGTGCTGGTCGAGGTTCATGATCAGCGTGAACTGGAATCTGCGCTGACGTTGACAACGCCGCTGTTGGGTATCAATAACCGCAATCTGCATACGTTTGAAGTGACGTTGGAAACGACCTATGGTTTGTTGGCGGCGGTGCCAGACGATAAATTGCTGGTAACGGAAAGCGGTATTTTGAGTCGTGAGGATGTTGAAGCCATGCGTCAGCACAATGTTCATGGCTTTTTGGTCGGAGAGGCCTTTATGCGGGCTGATGAGCCTGGCGTCGAGCTGAGCAAACTGTTTTTCTGACCGATGGTTTTTATGATCACCACAAAAAACACTGCCATGACAGTGTTTTTTTGATTGTGCTAGTCAATAAAGCATTGAATCCGGTATCAAATTCAGCGGGTGCCGTACACCACCATGGTTTTGCCTTTGACGGATACCAAGCCGCTGTCTTCAAGGTCTTTTAATACCCGTCCAACCATTTCGCGGGAGCAGCCAACAATGCGGCCGATTTCCTGCCGTGTAATCTTGATTTGCATACCATCCGGGTGAGTCATGGCATCAGGCTCCTTGCTCAATTCCAGCAAGGTGCGAGCAACACGGCCAGTGACGTCCATAAATACCAAGTCACCGGCTTTGCGGGTGGTATGGCTCAGGCGATGCGCCATTTGGCGGAATAGGCGGAAGAGCAGCGCAGGATTAAGTTTGACCAGTTCTTCAAACTTGCTGTAGCTGATTTCGGCAACTTCACATTCAATTTTGGATTTTACCCAAGCGGTGCGGGTTTTGTGTTCTTCATCGAACAGACCCATTTCACCAAAGAAGTCGCCAGGATTCAGGTAGGCCATGATCATATCGCGTCCGTCTTCGTCTTCAATAATGACGCTGACGGAGCCTTTGACCAGATAGTACAGGGTGTGACTTTCTTCTCCAGCATAAATCAGGGTGCTGCGCGCCGGGTAACGACGACGGTGACATTGAGACAAAAAGTCTTCCAGATAGGGATCCTTTTGGGGCAGTCTTACCAGGCTCATAGTTGGGCTTCCAATCCGGTACTGATGCGATTATTGCTCATGAACAGAATAAGTTAAATAGTATGTCAGTTTGTGACGCAGTGCGTTAGTGCTTTTACCATTACAGACAGTATGGCTTTCAGTTCCGTGAACCAGATCATTAATATCAGTAAAATCATGTAAGTCCTTGATTTGTCTTGTGGGGTCCGGGTTTGCCCGGCATAACAGCCGGATTTGGTAGCAAGCATAGGGCGGCGGCATCAAATGTATCGGCAGATTGAACTTTTTGTCAGGGTGACAAAACACGGCGACAGGGCGTGTTGCCCAGGTGAGACAATTTAACCGCGCGCGCAGGTTATGGTACGCTCCGCGCCTTTCTTTAATAACTGTGCTGGTTGACGAGATGAAAGCAGAAATCAAATGGGTAGATGGTGCCATGTTCCTGGGTGAGTCTGGCAGTGGTCACACAGTTGTCATGGATGGTCCAGAAGATCACGGTGGCAGGAACATGGGGGTTCGGCCGATGGAAATGCTGTTGCTGGGCCTGGGCGGTTGTACCAGTTTTGATGTCATGAGCATCCTGACCAAGCAGCGTCAGCAGGTCACCGATTGTGTTGCCTCTATTGAAGCGGAACGGGCAGATTCCGTGCCGTCGGTCTTTACCCGTATACACGTACATTTCAAAGTATCCGGGAAACATCTGAAGGCGGGCAGTGTGGAGCGCGCAGTCACTTTGTCGGCAGAAAAATACTGCTCGGCATCGATTATGCTCGAACAGGCGGGTGTTGCCATTACCCACAGCCATGAAGTGATTGAAGCCTGATATCAGCTTCAATGAAATTCAAATTTTAACATCCACACCACCGCATCAGGCGGGGTTGATGAGGATACGCTATTGAACGACAAGTTGCGCCTGCATGGCTTCAACAATCTGACCAAGTCCTTGAGTTTTAATATCTACGATATTTGTTATACCCAGACCGAGAAAGAACGTCAGGAATACATCGAATACATTGATGAACTCTACAACGCCGACCGCCTGACCCAGATTCTGGGTGATGTGGTGGATATTATCGGTGCAAATATTCTCAACGTGGCCCGTCAGGATTATGAGCCGCAGGGCGCAAGTGTGACCATTCTGATTGCTGAGCATGAAGTACCGCCCAGCGATGATCTGATGGAGGAGAAGCCTGGCCCATTGAGAGATTCTGTCGTTGCTCATCTCGATAAAAGCCATGTGACGGTGCACACCTACCCGGAGAGTCATCCGGATGGTGGGATCAGCACCTTCCGGGCAGATATTGATGTCTCGACATGCGGTCTGATCTCGCCGCTGAAGGCATTAAATTATCTGATTCATGCACTGGATTCAGACATCGTTACGGTGGATTACCGGGTGCGCGGTTTTACTCGTGATGTTGATGGCAACAAGCACTATATTGACCATGATATTAACTCAATCCAGAATTACCTGACCGAAGATACCCGTAACGCCTATCAGACCATCGATGTGAACGTGTATCAGGAAAATACCTTCCATACCAAAATGCTGCTGAAGGATTTTGAACTGGATAACTACCTGTTTGGTGAAGCCGCGCTGAGCCTGAGTGATGCTGAGCGGGATGTGATCGAGAACAAGGTTCGCAAGGAAATGCTGGAGATTTTTTACTCCCGTAATATGCCAGACTGATTCGGGTAAGCGCCCACCGGGCAGTGCCTTTGACTGGGGCGCTGCCCTGTCTTTTTGTCCTGTCTTTGCTGCTCTTTCTGGGCATGAAGCTCGACAGGGGTTCTCCTGTGTTTCGGCTAGCCTTCCTTGCGTAATTGCAATTGCCAGCGCCATTCGCTGGCGCTTTCTAACTGGAAATCCGGATCATTGCTGCGGTAGTCACCGGTCAGGTGTTGGCTGATGGATACGCCAATACGCCAACCACCTGACCAGGAGTAGTCAATATAGCCACCGCAATCATGGGAAGGCGTGTTCCGTACACTGATCTCGTGCGTGTCTCCAACTGCGAGATGGGCCGATTGACCTTGATAAAACCAATAGGCTCCGAGTCGGGCATGACGGAAATACCAGTACTCCATGCTGGCCTTGATCACGGAGTCCGGTGACTGATCCAGCCGTCGGCGCTGTTCTATTACTTGCCCACCCCGAACATCCGACTCATACAGATTAGCTCCCAGTTCGACAATCAGTGGTCGGTCAGCCAGCGATAACGGTCGCCGTACAGACAGACTAATACCGCGCAGAACGGCAGGAACAGCACTGTTGACCGGTGTAATCTGATATTGCCCTGCGGCCAAAGCGTCATAGCGATAATGGATGGGCTGGTAGAGGCTGCGCTGGAAGACTGACAGAATCAAGCCTTCTTCTTCCGCCCGGACACCGGTCTGGAATTGGCGCTGATAGCGCATCACGTAGGAGGTTATCTGCTCGTCCACCAGGTTGGCATTGCCCATCCATAACAGGTTCTCGTCATCCAGTTGGTGGGGAACCCGATCCCTGGCGCGGGCTGAATGAATGCTTTGGCCGAGGCTGAACTGCAATTGTTGATGATAGTCGAGGCGACGATTGAGGATTGCACTGGGCAGCCAGTAGGTCGCGGTTGCTATCTCAGATTTGTCGGCAAGACTTTGATTTCCTTCATTGTCCTGGCTGAGTTCATAGGATTCCATTCGTAATCCCAGCGTAAGACGGGTGCCCGGTGTTACCTGCCAGGCATCCTGTATAAAGGCAGAGGCCCGGTTTTCCTTGAAGATCAGCTGTTGTTGCTGGCTATCGCCAGCATGGTAGGTGCTCTGCTTTCGTTGCTGGTAGCTTAGCCCCAGTGACCAGCGGTGTTCATCGCGGGTTTCTGCCAGTGTCCAGTTCAGTCGATAGCGGCTGTCGTCTTCGTCATCGTAGGTGTTGTCTCGCTGTTGTTGCTGTTCAAATTGCTCACCTGTCAGCGACAGCCGGGTAATACGGCTATCAAAATGATGACTGGCATTAAAGCGCAGATATTGATTAGTACGATCATGCTGGTAAGTCGTATCGGCCAGGCCTGGGTGACTGGCATCATAACGTAACGTTAATGGCAGAGCGGTGTGATTGCGGTCGAAGTCGCTGTTCATCAGCATGAGTTCGCTGCTCAGGCGTGTTGCTGCAGATAATGAAGCTTGGTGATACAGCCGCAGCGTATCGTCTTGCTGCTGACGGTGTTTTGACCAGGTTTGCCGGGTGCCGTCGTCATACGTCCCCTGATTGTTGCTAGCCTGGCGAATACGTGAAAGACCGATTCGCAGAGTACGAGATAGTGATGCATCGGCCAGCAGTTGATAACCATCCTCCGGATCACTGATGCCTGCCAGGTAACTGCTTGGGCTGAATTGATCCTTCAGTATCAGGTTGATGGCACCGGCAGCGCCTCCTCCCCAGTCCTGGTCTGACTGGCTGTTTTCACTGATGTCAATTTGCTTGATCATGGCGGCCGGAATGCGCTCAAGAGCCAGCCGCTGGGCATTGCTGTCTCCCAGTAGCGGTTGGCCATTAATAGACAAACTTTGGTAGCTGCCGCTCATGCCATAAAGGAGAATGTCATCCTCTATATTGAGATTCTTACCCATTCCTGTGGTGGGGAGCTGGCGTAGCAGATCGAGGGCTGTCAGGGGTAAAAACCGGCTGTAGTTTTCCGGGTCGTAGGAAAGTGTTGCATCATTTGCCCAAGCTGAGCCGGAGATCTCGATCAGTGCCAGCAGGGCACCGGCTAGGGCTGGCCCAGACAGGATATGTCGGTGCCTGATCTGAACCTGTTGCTCGTTCCTGAACATAGTGCTCCCCCTGCTGTCGGACTCCGGCGGTTAATGGCTGATACGGAGTATCTTGAAGCCGTTGGCTGTGGCGACTTCCTCTACCTGGCTGAAGTGGTGTGTGGCCCACTCTTCATAGGGCAAGTGGCGGTTGGCGACGATCCATAGCTTTCCTCCTGCCCGTAATTGTTTACGGGCACTGGCAAACAGTTGTTCGGCAAAACGGTAGTCTGTCTCTTTGCCAGCGTGGAACGGTGGGTTGCTGATAATGGTCTCAAAATAGCCGTCGACTTGGCTCATGCCATCACTGGCGACAATATCTGCCTGGATCCCTAACCGCGCCGCATTCAGTGCGGCGCTGCGCAGTGCAAAGGCGTCGGTATCTGCCAGCGTCAGACTGATGTCCGGGCTACGCAGCGCCTGGCTGAGGCCCAGTAGGCCACAGCCGCAACCCAGATCGAGTATCTTGCCGTGCAGCGGCTTGAGTTGTGCCAACAGTAACTCGGTGCCCTTGTCGAGAGCTCCCTGACTGAATACGCCGGGCAGGGATAGATAATCCCGACCATCGTAGTGCGTTGCTTTGGCGAGTGCCAGCCAGTTGAACGCTTGTTGCTGAGGCCGCAGCAGCGCTGACCACAGGCTGCAATGGCGGGCACTGTCGTGCTTCAGCGGATCCGCAAGGTGCTTGATGGCGTTATTGATGCTTTTGCCACCGCTGTCATTGGCGCCGACCAGCCAGACTTCAGGCAGATGGCGGTGAGCGGGTACCCGAGTCAGCATTTGTACCAGAGCGATGGCCAGTTGCTTGGCTTTAGGCCAGACAATAACGACGCGTTCGGTGTTATCCGGTAGTTCGGCTTCGGGAATAGCAAAGGTGACCTTGTCTTCGCCCAGCGCCGCTGACATGGCGAGGTAGCAGCGCCAATCCCAGGTTTGCAGGCGACAACCGGCGCTACGCACCATGTTGAGCCACTCGGGATCGGTGTCGCTCTCGCTGGTAAGGATCAGCGTGGTAGCCGTCAGCAAATCCGGGTGGCGGGTCAGTAATTGGTAGGGGGCCTGGTTCATGCCGTCATTCCTTGTACTATGTCTCGTACGTTTAATGCTGCGATCTGGTAGTCGTCGCCAAGTGGGACCAGCCCTTGCTGACGTAATTGACTGTCAAATTCACTGGATTGTCCGGTGACAAACAACGGACAGCCGGTTTCTGCGGCAATCTTGTGTAATTGCTGAATACGTTCTGTCGAAGGTGTTGCTTCTATTTGTAGAACGGCAACAGGCCAGTGTCGACATTCGTTCAGCAACGGGATGATTTGCTCCAGCGCCATTAAACCGGACAGACGAGTAGCGCCCAGACCGAGTTGTCGGATCAGCAAGCCGAGCAGTAACAGATTGATTTCGCTGTCTCTGGTGCAGTTTGCCAGCAGTATTCTTGGCTGTTCTGGCGTTGTTCCGCTTTCTGACAGGCGCCAGGCCAGCCTGGCTTGCAGGAATGAAGTAAAAAAGCACAGCCGGGCGCTGCCCAGTGTCTGGGTGCTGTTTTCCCTGAGCTGACGATAAAAAGGCACAAACAGAAATCGCAGCGCCAGCTCAACCGGAAAAAACTGGCTGACTTCATCAAAGGTGGAAGCCAGCAAACGGTCGTCAAAGTCTTGCGTCGCTTGCTGTAATAATTCCCGATAATGCTGCCACTGGGAAGGTTTTGCGGCGGTGAGCGGAGTATCAAGATCGGCCTCGCCATTCGCCAGCATGGCTTGGGCCTGGGAAATGGGGATGCCGCGATTCAGCAAGGCAATCACCCGTTTGATCAGCTGTATGTCTTGCTCGGTGTAAAGGCGATGCCCCTTGGCGGTGCGTTTGGGTTCGATCAGTCCATAGCGTCGTTCCCAGGCGCGCAAGGTGATGGCATTGATGCCTGTTTCCGCAGACACTATCCGGATCGGATAATACGCAGCGTGAGATTCGGAACCATTGCCAGTCATGTCATGGGCTCTTGCGTTATCTGGTAACAAGCAGGCTGTCACCTTGGGTGGACGGTGACCGGGTACGATGATGAAATCTTCTTTTGTAACCGGTGGTGTACAAGGGTGTACAGATTCTATTCTTACATCGTTACAAAGTAAAAGTCGCGTCCCAAAGGGGCCAAATACTTGACCACGGCGGTGACGCTGATTAACTTGCCGGAATATTCCAATGGAGAGCATGTATGTTTGCTGACGCGTCAGACCCTCAGGGGCCGATCAGCCTTGAGCTGTTGAAAAAAGCGGTCGATGCCTCCAATGATGGCATCGTCATTGCCGAGCAGGAAGGTGACGACAATATTCTGGTTTACGTCAACAAGGCGTTCGAGCGTCTGACTGGCTATCAGGCCGATGAGATTCTCTATCAGGATTGTCGTTTTTTACAGTTGGGCGATCGGGATCAGGCCGATCTGGGTGCAATCCGCCAGGCGATTGCTGAAGGACGACCGGCACGAGCCACACTGAGAAATTATCGCAAGGATGGGTCGTTGTTCTGGAACGAATTAAGTCTGTCGCCAGTGTACAGTGATGACGATCAGCTGATGTATTACATCGGTGTGCAGAAAGACGTCACCGCGACCGTTGAAGCCCTGCATCGTGCTGAAGTGGCAGAGGCCGAGTTGGCCAGGTTGCGTAGCCTGCCCTGATCCGTTGAGCACAGCTGTAAAAGTTACGCTGTTAAAAATCATCTCAAAAGGCTCATTCAGCACGGTTAAACTGCGCTTTTTCGTTGATTGTTGCCTCGGTCTTTTATCGCTCACTCTATTTTTTAGATGCCAGGGTGGGCTTTAACCATCCAATAGGAAGCATAAAAAAAGCAGAGTCGCGGCTGCGCTCTGCTTTTTTATTGATACTGATTGGTTGGTCTGTACCGGATTACTTGTTGTTGTAAGCTTCGGCAGATTCCATGATCAGGCGACGTGCTTCGTCGGCATTACCCCAGTCGCGCACCTTGACCCATTTCCCGGCTTCCAGATCCTTGTAGTTTTCAAAAAAGTGGGCAATCTGGTTGCGCAGCAACTCAGGTACGTCGTTTACGTCCTGAACGTCATCATAAATCTTGCTGAGTTTGGTATGAGGAACGGCGAGTAACTTGACGTCTTCGCCACCTTCGTCTTCCATGTTAAGTACGGCAACCGGGCGAGCGCGGATGACAGAACCCGGTTGTACTGGATAAGGCGTGATCACCAGCACGTCAAGTGGGTCACCGTCACCTGCCAACGTATTTGAAATATAACCATAGTTGGCCGGGTAGAACATCGGGGTGGCCATGAAGCGATCGACCATCAGGCAATCCATGTCCTTGTCTATTTCGTATTTGATGGGGGCATGGTTGGCTGGAATTTCAATGACGACGTAAACATCGTTTGGCAGGTCTTTACCTGCGGAAATGGCGTTGTAGCTCATCTTGTTTTCCCTGGGTCGGTTGAGTTATTTGGCCGGATTATAGCCAAGCGGCTCTTGTTCTGTCAGGTCTACATCAGTATAAAACTGCAGGCATCGACCAAAAGATGCAGGCAGCCAGTTTATTATCCTGATCAGCGAGTAAAAGAAATACGACTTATGGCGATGTTAATTTGGGCCTTGGTGGGCATCCCGTTACTGTGGGTGTCTGGCAATGCGACGGCCAGCGATTTCGACGATAAGCAGCTGCCAGACTTTGCGGAAGTCTTTGGCCTCGGTGATGATGATATTCCGGTTGTCCTGACGGCGACGCGCCTGCGCCAGCCGCGTGCCGAGGTACCTGCCAGTGTCACCGTGATTGAAGCAGAGCAAATCGAGGCATGGAATGTCCGAACCCTGCCAGAACTGATGCGTTTTGTGCCAGGCATGTTTATTGGTCATGGCGATGATGAGAACAACGCATCGATTGCCTATCACTCTTCCAGCCCCAGTGTGATGAGGCGCTTACAGGTGATGGTGGATGGCCGCTCGGTGTTTAAATCCGGCATTGCCTCGGTGGTCTGGGATGATATACCGATCGCGTTAGAGGATATTCAGCGGATTGAAATTACCCGAGGCCCCAGTTCGGCAACCTATGGCTCCAATTCCTTTCAGGGGGTCATTAACATTATCAGCAAGCACCCGGGTGACACTTTGGGGGTGCGTTTGCGTTACCGTAATGGCAATCAGGGAGAGGATGACAGTTTGGCCAGTTATTCCTGGCAAGATGACAGTGTTTCCTACCGACTGACAGCACAACTGAATGCATCGAATGGGTTTGATGGTATCGATAGCACGAAGGGGGCTGATGACCTGCGCGACAGCAGCCGTCATGGTTTTGTCAGCCTGAATCGGACTCAGGGGTTTGAGGGTGGCTGGCAGCTGAATACCCAGGCGGCCTACAAGGCGGGCCATACTGACATTCGCCAGGGGGATTTTGATCAGGGTTATCCAGATCAGGATACGCGTCAGGGAATGGTCATGGCCAAGCTTTCTCGGGATTTCAGTGCCAATCATTCGTCTTCGGTACGTGCCTACTGGCAATATGATGATCGCACGCAGGAGACTTCTGTCCGGGTGCCAACGATATTGCTGGATCCGAACCTGTATGCCCTCTATCGCAACAATCCGGATCTGGCTCGGTTGGCATTAAATGAATCCATGATTAATGCCGTGGCATCCGGGGCTTCTGCCGAGCAGCTTGAGGCGTTGGCAACGTCAGCTGGCCATCCGGTTGAGGTCAGCAATTCCGATCTGGATCAGCTGCAGGCGATGCTGGCGAGTACCGGTGGGGACGTTGCCAATGTGTCGCAAGAGGTGACGGGACAAACCAATTGGAATATCGCTGATGAGCGGGTTGATATTGAATTTCAGGATACCCGGCGCTGGAGTAACTCACTGCGTACGGTCTTGGGTATCAATATGCGACGGGATCAGGTGACGTCCGAGACGTATTTTGGCGGCAAGGTAAATAACGATACCTATCGGGTGTTTGGTAATCTGGAATGGCGCAGCTATGATCGTGTCATTGTCAACCTTGGTGGCACCTATGAGCGCGAAGATGCCAATGATGATGCCTTCTCTCCCCGGATTGGCCTGAATCTGTTATTGACCCCCCAGCAGAGTATTCGCCTTATTCACTCAGAAGCCGTGCGTTCACCGGATTTGCTGGAGCAGAACCCTAATTATACGGTGGCCGTCAGCGGCCTTGGGGATAATTACCTCGGCTTGTCGGAAGGACAGTTTTTTATTCATCAATGGCCGGAGTCAAGGGATCTCGATCATGAGCGAATTGTCAGCACCGAAGTAGGCTATTATGGTCGTTTCTCTGATCCTGATATCGAAATTGATCTGAAATTGTTTCAGGAGCATATGACCCACCTGATTTCGGATCCCATTCAGATTCAGAGCCTGGCCATCAGTTCGGATACCCAAATGGATATTGATGGGGCAGAAGTACAGCTTAACTGGCGCATGACTCCCACAGACTGGATCTGGTTGTCGTCTGCCTATATTAATGTCGAGCTCAAGGGTGAGGATGGCGTGCAACGCAATCAACGTGTTGATACCCGCCTCAGTGCGAAAGACAGTGTGGTTGCGAGCTGGCATCATCAGGGCAGTCGCTGGAGTCTGACGGGGTCACATTTCTGGTATGACTATTACAATAGCAAGTACAGCCGTACGGGAAATCGCTATCGTCGCTATGAGATCAGCCTGAAATTGTTTGATCGGATCGGTCGTTTTAACCCCTGGCTGGGTTTTCATTTACAGCATCTGGTTGACGACAGTAGTCTGGTGTACGCGAACCAGCGCTACTCTACAAATAATCTGTACAATGTACAGCTTGGCCTTAATTTCTGACAGGGAGCGGATGCTTGCATGGATGCATGGCTTTTCAAGCAATGGTTTAAGCTACTGGTTTTTCCCCTGTTAGTCGGGTTGAGTGGTACTGCCAGTGCGCTTGAGTTGCTGTTTATCACCCATAAGACGATGGACTCGGTTAATGAGCTGGCAGCACAGACGGCTGCCGGATCTGGCGCCAGCTCGACAGTACGGGTGTTGTCTGACGGTCATCTGGACAGCGCCATTGCCAGTGCTGATGTCGTGGTGTTGGTCGGCCCTGTGGCAGTGCGGGAAGCGGCGTCTCTGGCGTTGCCCATTGCCTTGCCAGTGTTGGCTACCCTGGTAACTCGTGAAGACATCTTCAGGGCAGATCATCTGTCCAGTGCTGTGTATCTGGAGCCACCCTTGATGCGTCAGGTTAGCCTTGCCCACGAGATTCTCGGTCGCCAGACTCCGCTCGGCTTGCTGGCCAGTAGTCCGGAGCGTCTGCTCACCTTGTGTTGCAACGAAAGTGCATTACGGAAGATGGGAGTCACTCCTTATTTTATCAGTGACTATCCGGGTATGAATCGAGCGCTGGTGGATCTGTTGCAGGACAATCAGGCGCTGGTCGGCATTTACGATCCCGAGTTGTTCAGTGCTGCCAATATCAAGAATATCCTCATTACCGCCTATCGCCAGAATCGACCATTGATTGGTCCATCCAGTGCTTATATCCGTGCTGGTGCGCTGGCGACGACCTATAGCGACCTTGACGATGTTGCCAGTCGACTGGTGGATATCATTCGGCAGGGGAGCAAGTCGGGTAGCTGGCCAGAGCCGGACTACAATCCCTATTTCAAGGTGCGTTACAACGAACAGGTGGCTCGCTCCCTGAATCTGGTGCTGCCCGATGAAAATGACATGGTAACCCGCCTCAAGGACAGGGAACGTCGATGATTTCGGTTCGGCGCTGGTCGATCCGCCTAAGAATCATGTTGGTTGCAACAATTCCGGTGGTGTTGGCAGCGATTCTGATTACCAGTTATCACATGATGCAGCGCTGGGAGGAGTTACAGCGGGAAACTGACAGCTTGGCGAATATCGCGCTGGAACACCTGGTGGCAGGCGCAGAATACCCTATTTTTTCAGGCAACTATCAGTTGCTGAATCCGGTGGTGATGGCGGTGCTCAAGCAGCCTTCCATTGCGGCCGTTGAGATCCTGGATATGAGTGGCAAGCGGCTGTATTTCCAGCAAACCGAGCGTTACGAAGAAATCCCCAGAAAGGATGTTCGTACCTTGACGCGGGAAATTTTTCCTGAAATTCCGGCGCTGGACAGCTTGTCCGAGTTTGATTCCCAACAGCCAGAGGTACACCGTATCGGGCTGGTCAAGATGGAAGTGGCGGATACCTTTATTCGTCAGCGTCAGGACGCCATTATGTATCAGTCCATGGTGGCAGGTCTGGGGTTTGTACTGGTCTCCATGCTGGTGGCTGGGGGAATCTCGACAACGATTATCCCGCCGCTTGAACGACTCACTGGCTTTATCGGCCAGCTGGCTTCTGGCAATGTCAAACAGCGTATTACGATCGACAGTGGGGCAGAGATAGGCAATCTTCAAGATAGCGCTAATCGGCTGGCTGAGTCGTTGCAGCACGCTCAGGAAGCCCACCGGCGCTATACCGCAGAACTCCGGGAAGAACAGCACAAAAGCCAGCAGGCCAGTCAGGCCAAAAGTGAATTTCTGGCGATGATGAGCCATGAATTACGTACGCCATTAAATGGCGCAGTAGGGATGCTGCAGTTGATCGCACTGGATAACAAGGCTGAGGAATTTTACGAATACAAATCGATGGCTGAGCAGTCGCTGACCAATCTGGCACAGCTACTGGAAGATGTGCTGGTGGTTGTAGACACGGAAAAGAATAACTTGCCGGTGGTTTTTGCCGAGCATCCGCTGCCTGAAATACTGGCGACCCTGATGCACGAGTTCAGCCTTCGGGCACTGGAAAAGCGGCTGTCTTTCGTTGTTGAATACGATGATATCCTGTCGCAAGGCAAAATTCGGGTGGATCCATCGCTGGTGCGGCAAATTGTTCGCCACATCATTGACAACGCGATCAAATTTACCGAACAAGGGTATGTGGTGGCATTGTTCTCGATTCATCAGCAGCCGACCAGCCACTGGCTCAGAATCCAGGTGAAGGATACCGGGATCGGCATTCCGCCCGATAAACGACACAAGGTTATGGAAGCCTTTTCCCAGATAAGCTCATCTTTCAGTCGTCAATACGACGGGATTGGGCTGGGTCTGACCATTTCACAGCATATCAGCCATATCCTCGGCGGCAGTATCCAGTTACGGGATAATGACGGTGGGGGAACCCAGGTATTAATCAATCTGCCGATCAAGCGTTCTGTCGTGTCCGGTAACCAAGACACGGATGTGCTTGGTATGGCGCTTGCCGTTTTGGTGGTAGAGGACAATGTGGTTAACCTCCGGGTGGCAGAAAAAATGATCCTCAAGGCGTGTCCTGGAGCCAACGTGGTTGCTGCCGAAAACGGCGAACGCTGTCTGGAATGCGTGGCGGAGCAGGATTTTGATCTGATTCTTATGGATTGTCAGATGCCGGTTCTGGATGGCTTTGAGACAACCCGGCGTTTGCGTGCCAACGGCGTGACAACCCCTATTGTTGCCTGTACCGCCAATGGCTCGGATCTGGTGTTTCGGCGCTGTATCGGCGTGGGAATGAATGACTACCTGGGTAAGCCGCTGTCATTGGCTTCGCTGCAAGCCACTTTGCTGAAGTGGGGCCGGAAGGGAGGAACGGAGGTCAGTACGACGGATCGCTGACCTCCTGATCATCAATCGTTAATTAGTGATGATACTGCTCAACGATGCTTACTTCCTCAGCGGAACCCATCACGACGGAGACGCGCTGGTGAATGCCTTGTGGTTGAATGGCCATAATAGCTTCACTGGCGGTACTGCAGCGGCCACCAGCTTGTTCCATCAGCATGCTCATCGGATTGGCTTCGTACATCAGCCGGAGTTTGCCGGGTTTGGCGGGATCACGGTTGTCGAACGGGTACAAGAAAATTCCCCCTCGAGTCAGAATACGATGGATTTCCGCCACCATGGCAGCCACCCAGCGCATATTGTAACGTTTACCCAGCGGGCCGGTTTCGCCCTTCAGCAAGTCATCTACGTACTGCTGCATCTCGGGCAGCCAGAAACGCTGGTTGGACATATTGATGGCAAACTCGGCAGTAGCGGCGGGCACCTGAATATTTTCTTTCATCAACAGGAATTCGCCCATGCGGGTGTCCAGTGTGAAGGAATACACGCCGTTACCCGTGGTCAGCATCATGATGGTGGATGGCCCATACAGAACATAGCCAGCGGCCACTTGCTGGTTGCCTGGTTGCAGATAAGCCGCTTCGTCACTGCCATGGCTGCCTTCTGGCGCCGCCAGAATCGAGAAAATGGTGCCAACCGTCACGTTGATGTCTATATTGGAAGAACCATCCAGTGGATCAAACAGCACCAGATAAGCACCGTTTTTATTGCATGCCACAGGATCCGGCTCTTCTTCGCTGGCGATACCGCGTACAGCGGGTAATACCGCCAGTGAGTCCTTCAGCAGATCGTTGGCGATTACATCCAGTTTTTTCTGGCATTCACCCTGTACGTTTTCCTGCTCGGCGCTGCCAAGAATGCCCGCTAGGTCACCGAGGGTGAGCTGGTGGGCAATGTCTTTGCAGGTCACTGCCAACTGGTCGATAACATCGATCAGTTCTGCATTGTCGCAGTGCTGCTGTAAAAAAGTCCTCAATCTAAGCATAGGTCGCTGGGCCTCATTGGTCACATTCGTTCCGTTGCGGCGATACTACCGGAATCAGGTTCTGATTACAGTGCCAGCCGTGGCCGCCTGACCTGATTTCGCCTTCTTCTACCGACAGACAGGCCGATTTATCTGTGCTTGGGTCAGCGCGACCCAGCGGCTACACTAGCGGACTTTTTGTTGGTTTGTGGGGATGATTGGCCATGCGCGTTCATATTTTGGGAATTTGTGGCACTTTCATGGGGTCGCTGGCGCAGTTGGCGAAGGCGCTCGGCCATCAGGTGTCAGGCAGTGACCATGGTGTGTATCCACCCATGAGCGAGCAGCTGTCGGCTGCCGGGATCGATCTGATTGAAGGGTTTGACCCCGCTGCGATTCCTGCTGATACCGAGTTGGTGATTATCGGTAATGCCATGTCGCGGGGGAACCCATCGGTCGAGTATGTACTGGAACGAGGTATTCCCTATTGTTCCGGCCCCCAGTGGATGAATCAGCATCTGCTGCAAGGTCGCTGGGTTGCTGCGGTAGCAGGTACCCATGGCAAAACATCAACAGCCAGTATGTTGGCCTGGATACTTGAGTGCGCGGGAATGGCACCGGGTTTTCTGATTGGTGGTGTGCCGGGAAACTTCCCGGTGTCCGCCCGCCTTGGTGACAGCCCGTTTTTTGTGATAGAAGCCGATGAATATGACACAGCGTTTTTTGACAAGCGCTCGAAGTTTGTTCATTACCTGCCCAGAACCGTAGTGATGAACAATCTGGAGTTTGATCACGCGGATATTTTTGACGACCTGGCGGCGATTGAGCGTCAGTTTCATCACCTGGTGCGACTGGTTCCGGCTTCTGGCCGTATTGTATTGCCCGCATCTGAACCGGCGCTGGAACGAGTGCTGGCGCAAGGTTGCTGGAGCGAAATCGAACGTTTCGGAGAACGAAGTGGTTGGCATATACGCAAGCATGCGGATGATGGCAGTCTCTTCTCATTGTGGCAGGGCGAGCAGCAATTGGGTCAGGTGCAATGGTCACTGAATGGTGATCATAATCTGAACAATGTCTGTGCTGCGCTGCTGGCTGCGCGGCATATGGGCGTACGGCCCGAGCAGGCACTGGAGGCCCTGACGTCGTTCAGATTGCCGCGCCGACGGATGGAATGCCTGGCAAATACCGGCAGGGTGCGTGTGTATGACGACTTTGCTCATCACCCTACGGCGATCAAGACCACTCTGGCTGGTGCCAGAGCGGCGATGACGGATGACGAGCGGTTGATTGCGGTACTCGAACCACGTTCCAATACCATGAAAATGGGAGTGCACAAGGAAGCACTGATACCCGCTGTGGGCGATGCTGATTTGTCCTTCTGGCTGGAATCGCAAGGCCAGGGCTGGAGCCTGGCAGACCGTCTGCCTGAAGAAAAAGGGCGCTGTTTCCACACGGATGAGGAGCTGCTGGAACATTTGCAGCAACAGCTGCGTCCTGGTGATCGGGTGGTATTTATGTCCAATGGCGGATTTTCCGGCCTACCGGCACGGTTTGCTGCCTGGGTTAACCTGAAAGCAGAGGAAGAGCACGCGTGAATGACAGTCGTATCTGTGTTGCGGTCACCGGAGCCTCTGGTTCACCCTATACCTTGCGCCTGATCGAGGTTCTGCTGGCGGCGGATCAGAATGTTGACCTGATCTTTTCCCGCGCAGCCCTGCTGGTGATGGCAACGGAAACCGAATTGCAGCTGCCTGGCAAACCTCAAGGTCAGGCCCGTGCGCTGCACCACCATTTTCAGGTTGATGCGCAGCGTCTGCGAGTGTTCGGCCGTGATGACTGGATGTCCCCCTGGGCCTCTGGTTCCGGTCAGCCCGGCACGCTGGTGATCTGCCCGTGCAGTACCGGCACGTTGTCGGCGATTGCCGTCGGCGCCAGCGATAATCTGATCGAACGGGCTGCCGATGTGGCATTAAAAGAAGGTCGCAAACTGATTCTTGTGCCCCGTGAAAGTCCGTATTCGGAAATTCATCTCAGCAACATGCTGACACTGAAACGTATGGGAGCGACCATTCTGCCCGCTAGTCCGGGTTTCTACCATCAACCACAATCGGTTCAGGATCTGATTGATTTTGTGGTGGCCCGTATCCTTAACCAACTCAATATACCCCAGTCGTTAATGCCACTGTGGGGAGCAACCTACCCGCCAGGAGAAATATCCGGTGACTGAAACCAATCACGAATCACATCATAATCCGGTCGAGCCACCGGATATCACCCGCTGGGCATTTATCGGATTTGTCGCCGGGATCATTTTATCTGTGCTGGCAATGGAATATTACGGCTTTATCAAGCATCCATCTGACGCTGACAGCGCCCGCATCGACGAGTTTGTCTTGTTGTCGCTGGAACCTGGTTATGACGTCAAAGTCTCGAACAAGGCGTCTGGCAAAGAGGCGTTCTGCGTTGATGGCTATTTGCTACTGCGGCCGACCAATGGTCATGAAGTGGCAGGCATCCTGGTGGATGGCAAAAACCGACCGGTAGCCTGTCAGGAGGCGCTGGGTCATGGCCAGCCTGAGTTGAAGGCACCGAGCGAATAATCCGGCTTGTCGGCTGACTGCTGGCAGTGGATTTTCGACAGCCTGCTAGACTGCAAATATATTCAGATATTTGGAATCACCCAGCATGTCGTTGAACTGTGTATTTTGCCAAAAAGTGGTTTTTGGCAGTAGTGGACAGACGGTACCGGGGATGGGGCCAGCCCATGCTTATTGCTATCAGGCCTATCGCACCATGAAACGTACCTTCAAGTCGATGGATATTACCCAGCTGACGGATGTTGAACTGGCGGATCTGAAAGATCTGGTACTGGCAGAAGAAAATGACAGGAAACGCAAGGCCTGTGGCGGTACGGACGAGGGTGATATTGAGTTGTTCTGAGACTTTTTTCTGATCGGCCCTATACCGATGATTATTGCTATTATTAGTGTTCTGATGATTGTTCCAATATTTGTTCCGTTGCTATAGAGATAGGAACCCCCGGCAATGTCCGGTAACAACACCAACCAACACCAACCACACCGGTTAAACGGTGTGGTTGGTGTTGGTTGAGGCCGGATTACTTCCCGGAAAGATACTTGATCAACTCATCCGAGCCGCCAATGTGCTCTCCGCCAATGTAAATTTGCGGTACGGTTTCACGTCCGGTGATAGCGCGCAGTGAGACGATACTGGCATCCGTACCCATGACGATTTCTTCATAATCCATCCCCGCTGCTTCCAATGCACCTTTGGCTCGCGCACAAAAGGAGCAGCCCGGCTTGGTGAATAACGCCACCGATCTGGGTTTTTCGGCATCGGCATTGATAAATTCGAGCATGGTATCAGCGTCAGATACCTCAAATGGGTCGCCCGGTTTTTGTGGCTCAATAAACATCTTTTCGACAATGCCGTTTTTCACCAGCATGCTGTAACGCCAGCTGCGTTTGCCAAAACCGATATCATTCTTGTCCACCAACATGCCCATGCCAGCAGTGAACTCGCCATTACCATCGGCAATCATACGAATGTTTTCGGCTTCCTGATTGGCGGCCCAGGCATTCATCACAAAAGTATCGTTGACGCTGATGCAGAGAATCTCATCAATGCCATTGGCGCGGAAAACACTGGCCAGCTCGTTGTAACGCGGCAAGTGGGTACTGGAGCAGGTGGGCGTGAAGGCACCAGGAAGCGAAAAGACCACCACGGTGCGATTCTTGAAAATGTCATCACTGGAGATCTGAACCCAGTCATCTCCAGCACGAGCGGGCCAGGTGACCGATGGTACAGCCTGTCCTTCTTTACTGATCAGTGTTGTCATGTTTGCTCCTTGAATGGAAAGATCGATGTTGAATAGCGTTTGGTACTGGTCGAATGCCGTTACTCGTCATACAGACAGTATGGTCGCTTCTTTGTATTTTAAAAATTAATTGAATTTATTTTTCAGATAGTTTTTAGCTTTTATTTTTCCATCTCTTACCGTATGGCTTTAAGGGTGCATTTAAATAAAAATGTAGCGAGCGATGAAAGGACAGGGCAAAAATCGACGAAAAGCACAGTTTATGAGTGATAAATGAGCATGGTGGGTCGATGATTGACGCCGTCATTGCGAGCGCTGTAATTCATAGGTGCGCACGCAGAGCTGTGCAGGATTAAATAGATGATCCCTTTGGAGTATGATGGCTGATCGGCGGTAATGTAGTGGTAGTCCTGTATGTTGATAGAAACCAGTTCAGATCTGATTGTCTCAGATCATGTCACAACACTGGCCAATGGTGTCCGTGTTGATGCAGCCACACTGCTTAATGGTTGTGTGCTGACGATTGGCCGGGATGGTCTGGCGTTATATCGTCACCTGGATGCGTTGCAGGATCCTCTGGGCAATGGTCTGATTCGCAGTGTGGCATTGACGGACGCGGCGTGTTTACCCGATTGCTCGCCGCTGATCCGGGAACATCGAGCTGGCTACGTCGGTTTGGCCGAAGGCTTTGTATTGCTGATTGGTCTTAATGATGTCCGTCTGTTTGCCAACAAGCAGGATGCGCTGGCAAATACCCATGAATTGCAGCGTATGTCGCTGGAGTATCAATAACCAGGCAGTTGACGGGGAGTAAAACGTTTGTCGGTAAATCCTTTCTATAGCTATGTGATCGGTGCAGACCGCTCGGTGGGCCAGTGCCTGACCAGAGCACTGGCAACAGAAAACTATATCTACAAAGGCGTGGCGATTGAAAGGCAGGAGCGGTTTTCCGTGCAATCGGCCGGGCAGCCGTTTTTTGTGCTGACGCCCTCATTGTGTCATCCCAGCGACTTCAGTGATGCCATGGCCTGGGCTGATCTGGCCGATGAGCATGATGCTCCAGTGGTGCTGGTGTCGTCGCTGGCGGTCTTTGCTGCGGATGACGGGCATCGCTTCTCCGAGCAGGACAATGACTACTGTTCCAGTGAACTGGGCGTTGCGTTAATGGCTGTTGAGCAACGGATTCGTCAGTGTCGTCGGCACCTGATTTTGCGGGTCGGCCAAGCTTTTGCGGTACAGTCCGGTGATTTTGCCCATACCTTGCTCACCCGTATTCGAGATAATGGCCTGATTCAGGTGGATGACCAGCGTACTTTCAGCCCGACACCGGATGATGATATTGCCAACGTGCTGTTGGCGATGCTCAAACAGGCCGACTGCAGTGATGATTTATGGGGCACCTATCATTTTTGTGGCGTAGAGCCAGTCACCTCCTACGCTTTTGCCGAAGCCTTGTTAGCTGAGGCTGGGCAATTTGAGGATTTGTCCGAGGCTCGTCTGGTGGAACATAGCGAGGGTCTAGCTCCGGTAATCTGGACACCGAATGCGGATGTGTCACAACTGTTTTATACCTTCGGGATCAAGCGCAAGCCATGGCGAACCGGCCTGGGGCGACTGGTTCGACGCTACTACCGGGCAGACAGTACGGACAGCTGAACAGTAACGACAGACGTAAAAAAACGGGCAATCAAGGCCCGTTTTTTTACGTCTGTCTGGATCAGGCCAGATTCAGGGCGCTGGATTCCTGATACAGCGTCATCAGCTTGTCAGTGATCACGGCACGAATACTTTCGCGATCCAGTGATGACAAAGCTTTTAATTCTTTCAGACGCAGGCGATGCAGATGCAGACAGGGAAGCTGATCGTTAAATTCGCGCAGGTCACCTTTCATCAATACCGGCAGGAACGGATCCTCGGTGTTGGAGCGACGCAGAATCTGGCGAATACCTTCCTGGAATGGAATAGGCACTGAGCGTACGTTTTTATCCCGGTGCGAAATAATCAGATACAAACCACTTTTACCAATCAGATTGCCAGGAATAACATGCAGTCCGGTGGACTGGACAGCTTCCGGGTTCAGGTGGCTGAAAGTGTCGTGGAAGGCATAGGGATCAGGCAGGATAACCAGTTGGCGGTTGGCTTCTTCCGGAAAAAAAACGTTGTAGTTGGTATAGAGCTGCCGGACGGAAGAAGAGAACACACAAAAGTGATTCTCAAACTGTTTTACAAAATTGACGGCACGCTTGTGCTGATGGATCTTCTGGAGATCCCACACCAAATCCGCGTTACGTTGTTGCTTCACAGAATTCATCCTGTCTACCTTCACGAGTCAAATGCAGTTTAACGTATAGATCGGGTGTTGCTACCTATTTTTGCAGAACACTAGGGGATAAATGTCACTCTTTGTTATCCATTGACAAAATTTGTCAGCGGTAACGCCAGTGTGGGGGCTCATTTACTCATAGCGTCGCTTACTGACCATTAGTGTTAATAACTAACAGGCAGCAGTATCTCATCTTATATACACGAAAACTGTGCGTTAGTCGGACTGCCCAATGTTAACTCTGTCCCAAACGCTGGCTGTGGAACAAGTGAGTTGATGTGACCAAAAGTGTCAGTTCGCTCATGAGTAACCAGCAATTACCGCCTTGCCCCTTGGCTGCAGCATCGATTTTTTCTGCCAAAATCAGCGCTTGCTGGAGTTCTTGTCGCGTCAGTCGCGTCAGTGCTGTTTTATAACTGCCCTGTTGTCGCGGCCAGACTCTGGCCTGTTTGAAGGCTTCGCTCAATGATTGACCAGATTTGCCAGACAGAACCATTAGCTGGCGAATTTTATGGGTCAGGGCACCAAGAATCGATAGTATTTCGACCCCCTCGGCGCGCAAGTGCGACAGAATCCGGCTGGCCTCCTGTACCTTGCCGTCGAGGCAGGCATCGGCGAAGCCAAAAGCGTCAAAACGGGCACTGTCGCCCAGTGCTTCCTGCAATAACTCTTCTGTGATACGTACTGCACCACTCATGCGCAGTTTTTCAATTTCCTGAACCGCTGCCAGCAGGTTGCCTTCGGTTTGATGGGCCAGCAGAGAGATAGCAGCCGGATCTGCTTGTAAACCCGCCTGCTGCAAGCGGTGGCGCAGCCAACCGGCATACTGGTTGCGTTCAATCGGCCAGATTTGTACCAGGCCGCCGTGCTTGTCGATGGCTTTGTGCCAGGCGGTATTTTGTGATTTGCTGTCCAGCCGCGGGCAAATAACCAGTAACAGATTGTCGGGGTTCGGCCGCTGCAACAAGGCCTTGAGCGTATCGCCCTTATCGCTGGGCTTGCCGTTGGGGATGCGTACTTCCAGTAACCGACGACTGGCAAACAGCGACATGGCATCGGCTTCATCTCGAAGCTGGTTCCAGTCGAAGCCAGCTTCGGCATGAAAGAGCTGACGCTCCTCAAACCCTTGTGCACGGGCGGCTGCCCGAAGTTGGTCGCAGGCTTCCATGACCAATAAGGGTTCATCACCAGAGACCAGATATACCGGCAGCAGTGATTTGCCCAAATGGCCCTGCAACTGGTCGGTACGAAGTTTCAATTCTCGCTCCGGATGTGTTGCAAGCGGAAAATCAGTAATTCAATCATGCGTGCTGTGAGGCGCTCACGCACGGCGTCTTCTTCCAGAGCCGTCGCCGTGACTCGGGTGACGTCATTGTCGAACCAGGACTGGGTGGACAGCTCGATGGAGTAGGCAGCGGCAGCGGCGGTGACCAGACGACCCTGCAGCTCGGCCTCCAGTTGATACTCAGCAATTTGTCCGGCGCTGTTAATCGTCAGAGTCCGGCGATTGATAACAAACGACTGGATTTCAAGGACTGCCTGGGCGTCCTCGCGGTTATTTACCAGTAGCCAGCCATGACGCTGCAGTGCCTGCTCTATACGCTGGTTAATGTTGCTGCTTGCCTGGCTTTGCAGCATCAGTACCGTGGTATCGGCAGGAGGCTGATAGTCTCCACGCAGCTGCCAGCCGCAGCTACTGACCAGCAAGGTCAGTAGCATCAGCAGGCTATGTGGAACGCGAAGATAGCTCAAAATGGTCAGCCTGTTCAGTTCGCGACGATGTTGACCAGTTTGCCAGGCACTACGATCACTTTTCGCACCGTTTTGCCATCAAGCTGCTTTTGCACTGCCTCGTCGGCCATGGCTTGTGCTTGCAGTTCTTCCTTGCTGACACTGGCCGCAACGTCGAGTTTGGCACGCAGCTTGCCATTCACCTGTACCACGACCTGAATGGTATCAGCTACCAATGCGGACTCATCCACTGCTGGCCAGCTGGCATCGATCACCAGGCCTTCGTTGCCGAATGCGACCCAGAGCGCCTGAGTGATATGCGGCGCCATCGGGCTGAGCATGCGAATCACGGCGTCCATGGCTTCGGCCGCAACGGCACGGCTGGATTCCAGCGCGAGGTCGAGCTTGGTGAGGGTTTTCATCAACTCCATAATGGCAGCAATACCGGTATTGAAGTTGTAACGGCGACCAATGTCGTCAGATACCTTGGCAATGGTCTCGTGCAGTTTACGGCGCGCGTCTTTATCGGATTTACTCAGTGCAACGGCGCTCAGTTCAACCTGATCGAGTTGCTTCAGTTCGTAAGCCAGACGCCATACCCGCTGGAGGAATTTCTGCGATCCTTGTACGCCGGAGTCAGACCATTCCAGTGTTTGCTCTGGCGGCGCTGCGAACATGGTGTACAAACGCACGGTATCGGCACCGTAGTGCTTGATGGCTTCTTGCGGGTCAACACCGTTGTTCTTGGATTTGGACATCTTGCTCATGCCCGAGTGGTGCAGCTCGAGGCCGTCCGCAGTGCGTTTGGCAGACACCATCCGGCCTTTGTCATCACGTTCAACGGTGACTTCTGCCGGATTGACCCATTCCTTGCCGCCATTGACGTTGGTGTAATAGTAGGCGTCGGCCAGTACCATGCCCTGACACAGCAGGCTTTTGAACGGCTCGTCACTGTCCACCAGACCAGCATCTCGCAGCAGTTTGTGGAAAAAACGGGCATAGAGCAGGTGCAGGATGGCGTGTTCGATGCCACCGACGTACTGGTCGACCGGCAGCCAGTAGTTGGCTTCAGCTGGATCCAACATCTGGTCGGCCTTGGGCGAGCAGTAGCGGGCGTAGTACCAGGATGACTCCATAAAGGTATCGAAGGTATCGGTTTCACGGAAAGCCGGAGCACCGTTGAATTCGATGTTTTCGAATGCCGGGTTGTTCTTGATGGGAGAATTGATGCCGTCCATCACCACGTCCGTTGGCAGAATCACCGGCAGCATGTCTACTGTTGCTGGAATAGATTCACCACTTTCTGTCCGGATAATGGGAATCGGTGATCCCCAATAGCGCTGACGGCTGACGCCCCAGTCGCGCAGTCGATAATTGATTTTGACTTCACCCTTGCCCAGTTCGGCCAGTTTGGCGGCGATGGCATCGAAGGCTTGTTCGAAAGCCAGACCATCGAATTCGGCAGAATTGATCAGGGTGCCTTTTTCCGTATAGGCCGCCTTGCTCAGGTCAATTGCGTCACTCTCGGTTGCTGAAGCAATCACCTGAGTAATCTCGATACCGTATTGATTGGCAAATTCCCAGTCACGCTGGTCGTGGGCGGGAACGGCCATCACTGCACCGGTACCAAATTCCATCAATACAAAGTTGGCCACCCAGATATCCACTTCTTTGCCAGACAGGGGATGAATGGCAGTAAAACCGGTCTTCAGGCCTTTCTTTTCCTTGGTTGCGACATCGGCTTCGGCGGTGCCGGACTTGCTGCACTCGTCAATAAAGGCAGCCAGCTCGGTATTGTTCGCGGCGGCTTCTTTGGCTAATGGGTGGCCAGCCGCGACTGCCACGTAGCTGACGCCCATCAGGGTATCCGGACGAGTAGTGTAAACTTCCAGCGCTTCGTCCCGGCCTTTTATACCAAATTGCAGTTGTACACCACGGGATTTGCCAATCCAGTTACGCTGCATGGCCTTGACCTGATCCGGCCAGCCTTCCAGTTGGTCGAGGTCGTTTAACAGCTCTTCCGCGTAGGCTGTGATACGGATAAACCACTGCGGGATTTCCTTGCGTTCAACCGGTGTGTCACAGCGCCAGCAACAGCCTTCGATTACCTGTTCGTTGGCCAGTACCGTCTGGTCGTGGGGGCACCAGTTAACGGCAGATACTTTTTTGTAGGCCAGATCCTTGTCGATCAACTGGGTGAAGAACCATTGTTCCCAGCGGTAATAGTCCGGGTCGCAGGTGGCAATTTCGCGTTCCCAGTCGTAGCCAAAGCCCAGTGATTTGAGCTGGTTTTTCATGTAGGCAATGTTTTCCCGTGTCCACTTGGCTGGCGCAACCTGGTGCTTGATGGCGGCGTTTTCAGCAGGCAGACCAAATGCGTCCCAGCCCATCGGTTGCAGCACATTCTTGCCCAGCATGCGCTGGTAGCGAGAGATTACGTCACCGATGGTGTAGTTACGCACATGGCCCATGTGCAAGCGGCCACTGGGGTAGGGGAACATCGACAGGCAGTAGAATTTTTCCTTGCTGGCGTCGGCCACAGCACGGAATACCTGGTTTTCCTGCCACTGTTGCTGAACAGCAGGCTCAATGGCGTGGGGAGCGTAAGTCTCTTGCATCATGTTGGCTTTGAAATCGGATACGTGATTGGGAAAGTAGGGCAGGAGTTTAACCGAATGCGTCCGGCGCGAACACCGATGTCCGTCGTGAGAGGAAAGGACAAGTCGTGACAAGGTCTTTCTTATCCATGGCTGAACGCTTGTACTCTGTTCGGGCTGTTGACTCAGATCAGTGGCAGTCCTACAAACTGGCGAAACAACACAGACAGGGGTTGGAGCTGGGGAACGGGGCCGGTATTTTGTTGGATCATCACTGGAAATGTTATGGAAATGAAAAATATTATTCAACCTGTACTGTGTTTACTCCTGTCGTTGGGGTTGCTGTCCGTTTCTGTGCAGGCGGAGACTGTTGACGAACTGTTGGCAGATATGGCTCGTATCCAGCAAGATCCGGCTGCGTTGCAAGCTGCCATTCAGCAGGGGGAGTATCGCGGTACGTTGTGTTTTTCCTGCCATGGCAAGGACGGCAACAGCACTCGGGATTACATTCCCAATCTGGCCAGCCAGAATCCGGCCTATCTGTTTACCCAGTTCGAGCATTTTGCCAGCGGCGAGCGTAAAAACTATGTGATGAGCAAACTGGCTACCCATATAACGGATTCGGATCGAGTGGCCGTTGCGCTGTATTTTGCCGATCGGGCAGTCAAGCCGAGACAACAACCCGTTGTCCCTTCGGCCGAGGGGAAGGCCCTGTTTGACTCGATGTGTTTCGCCTGTCATGGCGCCAGCGCCCATGGCTCCCGCGAGTATCCTCGTATTGCCGGTCAGCCCTATGAATACCTGGAAGCAACCTTGCTGAAATTTCTGGATAAAAATCCGGACAGAGCGAAGTCGCCGATGATTGGTGTGGTGCAAAATCTGACCGAGCAACAGCTAAAAGACGTCGCGGCGTATCTGGCCCATATGCGCTGATAGCCATCGCTGCTGTTATTTTTCATGGTTGAATTGTGAATGACGTTGCGTCGTTCGCCGGGTTATTCAGGGATTCCCCTGCTCTGTTAGACTGACAGGCCCGACCGACCAGCGATGCCGCCATGACCCAGCCAACCGCCTCTTTATCTCCCCACCTGAATACTCCCGCCAGCCGCTGGCAGTTCTGGATTGATCGGGGAGGCACCTTTACCGATCTGGTGGCGTTGCGCCCCGATGGCGTATTGGTGACGCACAAACTCTTGTCCGCAAACCCCGACCACTATAACGATGCCGCGATAGAGGGTATTCGTCAGCTGTTGCGCCGATATCCCGAGCAGGGAAGTCTGATCCAGCAGGTAAAAATGGGTACTACGGTGGCCACCAATGCGTTGCTGGAACGTAAGGGCGCTCCAGTTGCACTGCTGATCAGTCGTGGTTTGAGAGACCAGCTACAGATTGGTTATCAAACTCGCCCTGACCTGTTTGCCGTCGCTATCGAACAGCCTGAACGGTTGTATCAGGCGGTGTATGAAGTGCCGGAGCGGATATTGGCCAGCGGCCAGGTTGACTGGCCGCTGGATCTGGAAGCTGCTCGTGTGCAGCTGCAAGAGGCCTGGAACGGTGGCTTGCGTGCTGTTGCCGTGGTGCTGATGCACGCCTATAAATACCCGCAGCACGAGCTGGCGCTGGCAGCGTTGGCGCGTGCCGTGGGCTTTGAACAAATCTCCCTTTCCCACCAGGTCAGTCCGCTGATCAAGCTGGTCGCCCGTGGCGAAACCACGTTGGCGGATGCCTATCTGACGCCGGTGTTGCAGCGTTACCTGGCGAATGTCGAGCAGCAGTTGCAGAGCATTTGTGTCGATGCCACGCTGGCGCTGATGCAGTCGAACGGTGGCTTGGCCCCGGCAGCCATGCTGTCTGGCAAGGATGCCGTATTGTCTGGTCCGGCCGGTGGGGTGGTGGGGATGGTACGCACGGCCACGGCCGATGGTTTCGAGCGTCTGCTCGGTTTTGATATGGGGGGCACCTCGACCGACGTCAGTCACTTTGCCGGTGAGCTGGAGCGTGAAACCAGCACCCGTATTGCCGGTGTTGGCTTGCGAGTGCCAATGATGAATATTCATACCGTGGCGGCCGGGGGCGGTTCGATCGTCACGTTTGCCGATGGACGCTTGCAGGTTGGGCCACAATCCGCAGGGGCTTTTCCTGGCCCTGCCTGTTATCGCAACGGGGGGCCATTAACCGTCACTGACTGCAATGTATTGCTGGGCAGAATCCAGCCGCAGTATTTTCCCAGTCTGTTCGGGCCGGGTCAGGATTTACCTCTGAATGTGGATATTGTTCGGCAACAGTTTCAACAGCTGGCACTTGAGGTGAGTCACCAGACCGGGCAAGCGCAGACCGCTGAATCACTGGCGCAGGGTTTTCTGGCCATTGCCGTCGATAACATGGCCCGTGCCGCCAAAAAAATCTCGGTACAACGCGGCTATGATGTACGGGATTACGCCCTGGTCGCCTTTGGTGGTGCCGGTGCCCAGCATGCCTGTCAGGTGGCGGAGGCTTTGGGCATTGAGCAGGTTTATCTACACCCCATGGCGGGCGTGTTGTCGGCCTTCGGCATCGGCGTTGCCGATCAGCGCTGGCTGGGTGAGCAACCGGTAGAGACCGTGCTCGAACAGATGGCCAATCAGCAGCAGCGGGTGTGTCAGCAGTTGCAGCAACAGGCGCAGCAGTCATTACCGGCAACCGCCGAGGTGGCCGATCACTGGCGCGCGTATGTGCGTTATCAGGGTGCCGATACGCCTTTGCTGGTGGCATTGGCAGCGCCGGAAACAATGGCAGCCGAGTTTGCCATCCGTCACCAGCGACTGTTCGGGTTTGTGTCCGCGGATCAGCCACTGATCTGCGATGCCATTCAACTGGAACGTATTCAGCCGGGTGAGCCATTACCCCGGCTAATACCGAGGGCGGGTGACGCTCCCGAGCCATTGGCATCCGTCGAGATGGTCTTTCCTGCCGGTCGCCAGTCGGTGAAAGTGTATAGCCGAGAAAGCCTGCCCAGCGGCTTTTGCGCAGTCGGGCCGCTGTTATTCACCGACAGCAATAGTACCTTGGTCGTCGAGCCAGGCTGGACATGCACGGTCATCGCCAGCGGTGCGCTGGTGTTGGAAAAGGTGCGGGAAGTCGTGCAGGAGAAGATGCTGGAAAGCCAGCCAAAGCAGCAGACCGCGCAACCATCTGATCCAGAACTGCCTGATCCAGAACTGCCTGATCCAGAACTGCCTGATCCAGAACTGCCTGATCCAGA